>WNFI01111067.1_pt1 | contig 14684 bp, 14 predicted proteins | sample 5400471 | NCBI WGS metagenome assembly WNFI01 (sample SAMN13153348, study PRJNA577476) | soil metagenome | isolation source: 100 cm saprolite on Douglas fir-dominated hillslope | place: USA:California | collected 2013-09-17
GAAATCATCAGGCGAAAGTCGCCCCGTCCCAACTCTCCTCACAACCTAGCACTCTCCCGACGCTGCAATCCTACCTCCAACCCCCTTTCCAACACAAACTTTTCCTCTTCCCCAACCAAGAACTCTTCCATCCCTTTCTCAAACCCCTCCCAAAATTCTTCCATAACACCCTCCGGAAAACAATTCGCGTCCCATCCAAACGTAATACTGATCTTATCTCGTAGAGTAAATCCCATGATGAGCATCCCTCCCGTATTTTTACGGGTTTGGGTAACGAGTTGATCAAGATGGATAGCAGGGAAATTAGATGCTTTATAGATTGAATCAATAGAGGGCCAAATGGAGACGCCGATGAGTGCCGCGGAGGGATGTTTTGGCGCCGAAGGAGTAGGAGGAGGGGATGGTTTCGATACAGACGACGGAGGAGCAAGGGGAAGAGGCGCAAGTCCAGCTTTCACTCTTCTTTCATCCTCATCTGCTCTATCATCCAACACGGCCCATGCTTTAGCCCTGATAGCACGTTCTTGACCCATAATCCGGTTTCGACTCGCAAAGAACGGTCCTGATAATGTCTTTTGTGACTGTTCTCTAACGCACTTGGCTCGAAGCCAGAAGATGGAGTGAAGGACCTTCTTCTTATCGGCCATTGACTGATTAGCTAAACGAGGAAGGAAGCCAGGGAGTATGACGTTGAGGTATCCTAATGTTAGGAAAACGTATGATTCAGGCGGGGGAGGCATCGCATCCATATAAGGTCGCAAGTTCACTGCGGTGTACATCATGATGGGTAGAGTTTCGTCGCTGATTTGTCTCCAGTGTCGCTTTTCAGCTTCGGTTGTACGAGGATTTGCAAGGCGTGATGATACTAGGCGAATCCAAGCGAAGGAACATAGAACAAAGACGGTGTTAGAAACAGTTACACCATGTGCCTTGCATCTAGCGAGAATGGAGCGGGTCAAATGAGCCGGTACCATGATTGTTGAGACCTTGTTGTTACGACGTTTGCTTTTTGGCTTTATGCGAGGGAACGTATGACCGCCCTACGATGTTTTTAAAAAAAGGCAAACAGGGAAACTATCAGAAGAGTGAATAGGATGGAAGTCCAACGAGAAACGCACAATGTCCTTGCGCTGGGAATTTTGAAAGGCGACGGTCTCAACCGCCGCTCTCAATCTGCCTTCTGGAACAGGCATCCGTTCCTCAGCTGGCCTCGGGATAGGCATAAATCCTTCTGGACTGTACTTGGCACCTTTTAGGCCCCATCTAGATTCCCATTCTTCCTCCAGAACCTGGCTCAATTCGTCGGAACTGATGACAGGGTGGGAACCCGTCGAAGGGCCACCAAGGAGCACAAGGAGTTCGTTCATAAAATAATGGCCTGCCGTCCCGTCATTGATCGTGTGCGCAAAGCACACGATCATTTCATATGTTACCCGACTTGCCGAGGCTCTTTCTGGATTGGGATTCGGTGGTGACGAGGAAGGTACAGAGACGATGAGATAGCAGAGTCGGTTATCTGAGAGGGTTCGAGGGCCGTTAAGGTAGGCTTCAGAGAGCTCTTGACCCGTTCTGTGATGAACGAACTCGAAATGGGGACCGGCATCAAGGATGGCTGCTTCTGGGCTGGATGGGGGTTCGTACCTGTCACTTGGGTAAGCAAATGGTTGAACCTTGGAGGCCAATAACGTACACGAAACGAGCTTGGTCGTATTTCCCAGGTTCCATCTTGATATTGGAGGCATAAAGCGGATGGCGAAGGCGGAGGATGGCCCATGCGAGATTGATTCGGTGAGGAGTCATGATTGCTGGCTCGCAGTCAAATTTCACATAGCCTTGGAAGCAGATGGGCACATGTCAAGTATGCACAGTTCGTGGAACACGTACAGATCATGTCGTTTGCCCCGTCGGCCCGACTGGGAAGGTAGTACGAGCTACGTGACTAGTTAGGAGGTGGCTGAAAGTGATAGAAGACGGACGGAGACGCACAGCTCATTGAGGCCCATGAAGCGGCCATAGACACCCAAGGACTTTGGGTGGGAAGTGCTTTCAGATTGATGGTTGAGCAACTCGGCAGATGCAAGGACCATGTCGGTAATATCTCCAGAGGCGGAAGGGGCCTGATAGCTCGAAGATACCGCTGTATCTCATAGTTATAAAGAAATCAATGACACGTAGTCAAGCAGCCGTAGAACAATTAATTTGTTAAGCTTCGCCAATTCGGAAATTCCTAAATGCGGCCACTTTACCTAATTATAAGAAGAATCCACCCCTGTTGAGTCATCACCTTGATCTGTCACACCCCCTATCCACAGCCCCCCCCATCAATACCTACACAAGTCCACACGGTCCCATCCATTTCCATGGACTGCAATCTGAAATCGACTCCTTGGAAAATCGGCCCAATTGGCCAATGTTTCGGAGTATGATATCCTAAATATGCTTTCTTTATCCGGATCCAATATGTAATTCCATCGTGTTGTTACGAGGTCGTGCCTTAGCTTGTACGTAAAGCGGAGTTGGCCGAATTTATCTTCATGTCCCCACACGTTTGCTCTGTTTGCATACATGTGGGTCCTGATATGTACGCAGGTACGCACTCGTGTCAACCGAGGGATTGAGAGTTGGAACTCTCGATCGCAAATTATATACCGAGAACACCATGCCCAAATCGGACATGGCACGTGATCTGTGCAGATCGGCCGCAGATCAGGGCCGTGTTGCCAAGCAACTCCCTATTATGGTGAAGAACGATTTTTTGACTGGAATCCAGCGCTTCCTTCAGTTCAAGGTTTATGAGAAATCCTAGTGTTGTCTCCTCACTCGTTTACAGAGACAACTGATTTCCATGAATCAGTTTAGATGGTTGTACATGTTCTCACGTAACTCACCGGTAATGGCCAATGCGCGCCCATTGAGTGCATCGGTAACCTCCGTTAACTTGCATCTTCACACTGCTTTCCACCGCAATTGGAGTCAGTCTTTTACGGCATCCCTATATCACCAGTCTGGAGCTTCAGTATATATGTTGTAGCCTATGTCGTCCATTCTCCCATCTTATCTTTGTTTTGCGCGCGTCAAGGTTGCCATTCCCAGCGTTTCTCCCTATCTCAGATAGTATCTCACGACCTCCGGATCCGGCTTCTACATCGCTATCACATTATGCCTATGAGATATTTGCACTGAACTTGAGCCCTTCTGGTCTGAAGCCTGGACGATCCCAAATTGAAAGCGAGCGTTATCTGAAACCGAACTATTTTGAATTCGATTATAACGCCCCCGCACGATGACATGGTCATTACACTTACGGGTTCCGTATCATTGTAAAGTGAATCAATCATTATCATCAGCAAACACTTCATCCCGCTCCGAAACAGGTCGCCATCCCTCCCATCACTTATCGCTCTACTCTTCTACATTTTGTGCCCATTGTGTATACAGTACACCTCACCCTATAATATTTTTCGGACTCAAGTGACGATTGGCGTGAACGATGAGGCGAAAAGACCAACTGTCGACTAGTCCAGAGGAAATTAACTGTTCATCTGGAGGCACCCGAACCATGTAACGGGTGCGGATTTTATTCTTGGTCGAGCTGGCTGCCGCTATGGGGCAAGCTGGAGTGCAGCTGGATCAGGCCAGAGCAAAGGATTTAGATACAAGCTTAAGGTTAAACGTTCCAAATCGGAGATAGGCGGAAATAGTCACGGAATTTTCTGAAAATGGAAACTTGCTTCCGCATGCCTCATATTTTATCATCGTCGTTCGTTAAAGCCAAAAGGGATCTTCCTACAGGTTATCAACAGAATATTGGCGGAGTATGGGTTGGGTGCCGTAAGCGCCTTGATGGCGGTGGCTGTGATGTCCGAAATCCATTTATTTGTCGTTCAAGTTATACATTTATTTCACAAGACAACTCAGCGCGTGTCCAACCTCTGAGACTTTTTTTTTTGCATTTCCATGGGTTCTCAACCCTATATATTAGTTCTTCCGCACAGATGGAATCGAGGTTTTAGCCCCTCTCCCCATCTTCTCTGCTCCCGGCGGTAAATGAGAATTGGCAAGTTTTGTCTGTTGGCTTATACGAAACCCAGGCTTCCCCTGCGTCTAAGCCGCTGCCACCATCGTCTCTATGTAAGCCCATAGGAACAGTGTTGCCACCAGCTTCTAATATCAATTGGATTTGTACCCCATGCGACAGCGTTAACCTGGTCGATCCCAGAGCGATCGCAACGGCGCGTAAAATTCCAACGATCTCTCGATCATTTCCGAACCAGGGATCTGATTAGTCGTGTGTAATCAACCTATGGATCTCCTTCCCACCGAACTTCAATCTTTGGTATTTCTCTGGGGCCTACCCAATTCCAAGTACAGATTCAAGGTGGTCAGATATAGAAGAAGCATATCTCAAGTATGCAGATCCTGGAGGACCATTTGCCTCGACACCCCACGTCTTTGGCGCGCCGTCTACATTATCATTGATGCCTTCTTATCCTGTCATAATTGGCAAGTCATCGAACCTCTCATCAGAAGAGCAAAGAAGGTGCCCTTGGATCTTACCATTGACGTATTCCGTAACCTAGGCACGGCCTCTTACCTGCTGAGGCGCTTGAAGCCCTGCATCCATCGACTTCGTGAACTACGCTTCACTTCCACTCATTTAGAGCCTTTACTGGAATTCTTTCCCCTTCCTCGTTCGATGCCATACCTGAAAACCCTCGATATATGTTTGACTGAGGGTCGCTGGGATGACCAGTCATCTGTCGAGTTGTGGGAGTGCAATTCTTCATATCCTACCTTAGAATCTTTCACTATCGATGGGATAGGCAGATTTTTCTTCCAGAGCATCTCATCCGATCAAATGCTGGATCTCAACATCACCATGGTTCATGCTTCCAGTTTCGGAGACCGTGAGGATTTGAAATACATCACAAACTTCAGGCGCTTGCGGTCGCTAGGATTGCATCTGTATCCTCCTGAGGTAGAGGCGTTAAAATGTCTACTTTCGTTCTCCCAGGGTTCCCTTCATTCCCTCAAACTCCATTCGACCATGGGTGCCGTACCTAGATTAATGGGCGACACCAGCTTGATTCATCATTTAGAGCTGATAACATGTGGCCATCATCCCTTGAATGTCTTCGAGAGCAAGGGCTTTCCCTGTTTACACACCATATCACACCCTACCGCGCCCCTCGATTGTAATAGGCGTATGAACCGCTTCATCCGTGACCGTCCCAGCATCTTTGCGATTGAAATGCATCCGGAAGCTTGTGATAAGCTCCTTGGGGAGCTCTTCTCTGACACGTTGACATCGCATGAGAGACATCACAACGTGAGATTCGTCCGCTTCCTCGCGTCAAATCGATCGGATGACATTCGTCCACGTGCTCTCCGGAGAGCGCTCAGATCCGAGTGGGCTCCTCGGTTTGAGTGGGTCTTTCCCGATGGAGACCCAGGGACCGATCACTCAATATTGAAGAGGAAATCAGAGTGCTCGCTGAAGACTTTCCGAAGCAGTTTCGATGGATCGAAGATGATGAAGCGATCCCTATGAACGAGATCTCGAGTCTTAGTGCAGACGGTTGGCCGATCTGCGAAGAGTTTGTCGAGTGTGTCTCTTTAAACATCTCTGAACGAATGAATTGATTCTCACACCGATTAAACAAAGTTAGAGTCCACTTCACATTTCCAAATTCTTTCTGGGGTGCCTACTTCATGATAGCCCGGGGAATTGTCACATCTCCTACTCTTATTTCTGTTTGCTGCATGATGACGTATCTTGTTCTTCCTCCCCTCCCCTAAGCAATTCTCATTCGCATGTATCACTTAGGGCTGAGAACTATTGCTTATCTGTATCATTGCTATGAAGGAAAGATGCTGACTACTAGATCCATCGCTGGTATGTGAAAATGGAATGGGAACGCCGAGGCTGAAAAACAGGAAAATCGGGTGAAGGGTTATCGTTTTGATCTATACCCGGCTTCTGGTGGCTATGGCTAGGATCCGTATTGTTCCGCTATGGACGTCCATGACTTGACTCCTATCAAACTTGCTTCCGTTCCTATAGCGCCAGCTATCATCCCCTTCGTTTTGTTCTCTTTGCACTTTCTCCCCCAGCCGGTCATTCACAATCTTCTCGAAATTACCTCCTCGATGTCGGACTCCCAGTATACATAGGCCTTCCACAGACAAATAATGTTGCCGAGATGCTGGCCATAAGACACGCAGCCCAAGTCACCAACCACATCAAGACTGACTCGACATGGTGCATCAATCCACTATGCGGAGGCCTGAGCAACCTGGAAGGCACCGATTCCGTCGACTCACTCACCGGAGAAATCATCAATAATACCGTCGATACGCTCAGAGTCCGACTATGTATACCCTGCCTTGAATGGATCAAGGGACATGCGGGCATCCTAGGCAACGAAAGAGCGGACGAGCTCGTAGCCCAGGGGGCCAGGTCACCGAACCGTACCCAAGCACCTCACCCATTGGAGCATGAAAGTACATCCACCCTTTTCCATAGGTGACAATGCGATGAACGACCCAGAATCGATAGGCATACTGAATTTCCGGTGGGATCACGCGGAGCAGAATGCCATTAGGCACTGCAGCCCTCTCTGTCGACTTCAAGAGGGTCTCGACTCCCACTGACAATTGGTGGTTTGTGATATCGGGTAGCGAAAAGCCTGTCGCTTTTCATGGACAAGTCTCCACGTAAAATCTGGAGCCAACGCTCCTGGCTAGTTATGAAGTCTGGAAAGGATGGATGATAATTTTGGATGGGTCGCAAGGGATCTCTTGGAATGGAAATGATGGATTGAATCCGATTCAAGGCCATCTGTATCATATTCTTATCGTCTCCCAGAAGCGGGAAGTGTTATTTCCGAACGACATTGAGCGACAGTGCCGATGCCACGCTTCCAAGACCCTCTGCAGCCCGTAACAGAATATCTCAGTAGAGGCTATCCGGATCCATATACAGATTCAACCGAATTAGTACCGATGCGCTCGGCAATTAAGCGCAGAGTCTTCAGTCAGGAAATGCAACCCTTACCACGAGGTCTCTTACGAAGCGAATGGCCATGGCCGCCCAAATGAAAAGCTTTCCAGCTCTCTCTTGACCAAGTCTGTCAGGTCACGCTCAGAAGGTGACGGGAGCTCATCTTCAGCATTTGCGACGTCTCCACACGCAAGTACTTGCAAATATCATTTGCTAACAGTGGGTTGCTCGTGAAGAACAACGCCAGCTGCTTCGATGAGAATGCCCTTGATATATGTTTCCGGCCGGCTAGTGGTGAGTAGGCGCAGGGACGAGACCTTGGTACAATGCACAGCAACAGTCTGGAAGGGCCTGTTGGCAGCACCTCCGGAATTATCGCACTCGTCAAGTGGCTTTGATGTGATATTCCGAAGGGCTCAACGATAAGATCTTTGAACTGTACTGTGAATGCAATACCTGGGTTCCGCCTTAATTCATTTTATGGTGATCTCGCCTCGGAGTACTACCAAGCAAGTTGATACCCAATCGTGGGAATGAATAGGTGCGCATCTGATATTTTCTTCTCTGCGATCTTTTGCATCTTAAGTTATCGTACGTGCTGTGGTTGATTTCCTGATTCCCGTGAGTCTGTTCATGCAGTAGATAAGTGTTTAACGGCAATATCTGAGGGGTTGACAGTGGTATCTGAGATTGGCAGGGTCTGGGACAGATGAACCGATCCAGCGCCAGATCCTCTCGAGAACTTCAGTGCGGGTGACCTCCAAACAACGCACTGAAGTGTTCGGCCGCCCCGAGTCGTACACGGCCCCGTATGAGGGAGCCTGTCGAGCATTTCGGACGTTGCTGTCTCCTTTACAAATATCAGGCCTCTTGTGCATTTTGAGGCCTTAAAGTGCACACTTACGAACTGTTGAATTATTTGCTGAAAATCTACGGAGCAAATAATTCAGCAGTCAGACATCTGTTAACAATGTTCATCATTGACATTAGCAGGGTGGGCCCATCATAGGAGAGAAGTCCCCCGCCTTAAGCATCTCGAGAGCCGCTTGGACATCGTCCGGGGACTCCGTCTTTGCATCACGGTCAGCGAGCACTGACCGCACAAAACGCCCTCGTTCCCGTCGTTTCTCTCACCTCTTTGCGGCCTCATTCACCTTGCTAATGAACGATTCTCGCAGCGAGTATAGATCCATACTCTCTAGTGGATTCCGATCCCCACACCCCGATTTCCCTAACTTTGGGAAAAACCTCGGAAAATAGGAGAGCGACTGAGATTTCTTCTCCGTATCTTCTACACCAAAGAAGTCTCCTAAATTAAGCGTACTCAGGCATGATCCAGCCTGCATCCTCCTGCAATATATATGAGCGGCTGATTCTTTATAGCCGAAGCGGGTGATTGAATTGAACTCCCTGTTCCGACTCATAATGTATCTTCTCTGTCTTCTCTAGTTCTAGATGTTGCATCCAGAATGTGGCATCACTTGATCAATAATTGTGTTATTCCGAATTTTCGTTCTGGGCCTTGGGGACGACGGCCCAGTTCATGCCTCGTGCTCAAGTTATCAGAACCTCAAGGAATTGAATCCGAATCCGAAGAGAACATACATATTCGTGAGTACATCCACTAAGCAAAATACGCCTATATTGGGGGACATATATAAAATGATACCAACTAGCTCAGCCCAAGGGGGAAATCATAACAAGCTTCGACGGGGATGAGTGTACGCTAGTATCAGTAGGAAGCAACGTACATAGAATACAATGGACATTGAAAAGGAGTCAATTGGTCCGATCCTTGTCGTCGCCCCCTTTCTCGATATCAATAAGATCACGCGGCGAAGGCGGAGGAGACGGAGGGGGTGAACCAGTCTTGACCCATGTGTAATAGATCGTGCCCATAGTGATCACACATATCGAACTAGCCCGATTCCTAGAATAGAAAGAGCAGCGACGACTCAGCTCAGTGCTGTCACATCGAGTCAGTGAACTTACGGAGTTACGACATCTCCAAAGATCATGACACCCAATACTGTCTGAACCACACTCCTTGCGGCACTCGAGAACATGTGAGTAACAGGGCTTGTTACCTGGATACTTAACAGCCCCGCCACACACAACAAAAACCCAAAGAAACCCGTAACTGCGCACCCAATTATGAACACTGCCAAATCGTCTCCTTCCAATTTCGCCAACTTGGCAACTTCACCATTCAGAAAGACCCAAGGCACAATTGCACTCCCTCCAATCAAATTCGTCCAATACGCCATCCCAATCACGCTGTTCCCTTCTACATGCTTCTGTGCGGACTTGATCATGACGGCGTGTATGGCAGTCATGAGTGAAGAAAGGGATCCGTAGACAAGAGACCGTGCCGTGACGTCGATCGTAGGAGAGGAACGTGAAAAGTAGGAGCTGGGAGCGGTTCCTAAGAAGAAGCCTGCAGTTACGACGAAGGCGGCACGAAGGACCTTGCCGCGGGGCATCGTGTGCGTTGCGATGGCTGAGACGAAGATAGTGAAGGGGAGTATAAGACCGCGAGCAATCTGTAAGGGATACCATCCTTGTCAGGATACCAATTTCATCTATATAAGTAGAAGCTATACTTGGAAGAAACTGGCGTCGACAATTTCCAAGCAGAGGGTGTTGAAGACGATTCCAGTAATGCCGATGAGTGAAACGGGAGCAAGGAGATATAAACCTTGCTGGGTAATGGGAGGGAGCTCGGTATTGAATGGGAGGTATGTGACCAGGCCAGGAGTATGTGAAATCCATTTACATGCGTGCAGCAGCATGAGGCATATAACACATTGTGTTAACTAAAAGGGTATTCATCAAACTAGACTCGAAAACCAGATCCGAGATGCGTGTCACAGACTAGTACTTACGAGGAGGGAGAATGGCAGGCCTGGAGCGACGTTTAATACAAGTTTGTTCACGAACACCATCTATGACAAGCTCGCGTTAGCATCATGATTGGGTTGGGATGCCACCATGATCATAACATATAACGTGTGTCTAGATCATTGAGTCACTCACCACCATCGCAGCTACCATGTAGAACGCGACCACGGCGACTACTTTCGCCCTTGAAGGGGGGGCCTCAGTAGATGACATAGCCTCACACCGTTATCGATAAAGTCTTAATGTTATCCAGGAGTGGGCTTTGGGACTGTCAGTTCACTGCTGACACCAAATAAGGGCGAATGGTGAGGGGATGTTCCAGTTGTGAAGGACGTGAGGAGGGGAAGATTCAGGTCCCAACGCGGGTAATAATACGTATACGTAAATAACGAATTGGACTGAATGTGGGGAACAGCATTTCAATTCAAATATTCAGCTTTTCCCACACCCACGGCTTCGAATTTAATGCTTCACAATCCGCCACGATTGAGACTGTTCTAGGACTTCAACTCTTCGCCAGAGCAGCACTTTTCTCGCACCCGAATTATATGTGTATCGCCTCGCACACCTGCCATCGATCAGGTGAATGAATTTTTGTTAGCAGCAGTGAAGGAGCAAACCAGACCCATCCAACTGTTCGAAGACCGTATCTTGGAAACCTGGTGGCCGCAATAGTGATGTTCCATACTGTATATCAAATTCGCTATTGTCATCGTCTTCTACTTGATCACAAACATTCGAATAGCCGCAAGAATGAGCACTGATCAGGACTGAGATAATTAATTCGGCCTTTTCACCAAGAAGCTTCATTATATTGCCCAATCAAACGCGAATCCACAATATAGCTGGTAATGAATCAGGGCGCTTGACAATCTATCTATAAGAAGAGGACACTCATACGTGAGGGAGCAACAAGGCGGGTGGCACGATGAGCCCGCGCCGAACCCGGTGATCATCTCAAATGAGCACAAAATCATTACCCTTCCAAACCTCCACACTCCATTCTAAAGCACAAGTCGGCTGGATCTGGATTCGGGACTATCAAGGGGACAACACTTACCACACACTCGCCATCTAAACTTTCCCTAGCGAATCTTGAAGAACCGAAGGGAACGACTCTTCGCTGGGATAAAGATAGCCCCCGAACATCCATTTCACCCTAAGAAACCGGCAACATCGGAACACGGAAGAAAGGAACCATCGAAGGCCAGTATCGCGGAGCAACAGACGACACTGGCATCCTGGAGCAATCCTCACGGGCGTTGTGATTAGAAGGAATCGACTCATAAAGCTAGTATGTGGAAATAGCTGCTTTAGGAAATGAAAGCCATGGCTGCAGTGCAGCTCGATCGCTAGATGTCAACAGATAAATGGGTACAGATCCGGCTCGCAGAAATAGTTATAAGTAGAGGTGCAAAGCCCAGCGATAGTGTTTGCAAGGATAATAAGTCAGTATTATCCCAAGAATAAAGGCTTAGGAAGCCAAGGGTTGGTCGCTATCCAGATGGGATTTATAAGGTCTGTCTACTGTCATTACCAACCTTGAGGGTGGTGAGACGATGCTCGGGGACGCGATGAAGTTGAAGCGCATCAGGTGCTTCGAGACCCCAGAATAGTCCTGAAATCCCCAGAGACTGCAACGAGAGGATTCACCGAATCACAGTGTTTCAATGTCAGCCAGAGTAAGATATCGCTGGTTTTATCCCATGAAGAGTAACTAAAATGTAGGTAGGACATCGATGGCGGGTGAGCCTGGCCATAATGACCACAACAAAAGAAAATGCAGTGTACGATGGTGTGAGATGTAAGGCGGAAGTCCCACAATTTGTACCGGTTTTCTCCGATTGACGGGTTTGTCTGCTAGCTAATAGGCAGGCGCTTGTCACTGGTGGCTGTGATGTTCGAATCCGTCTCTAAGCACTCTGTGACTGCTACCGCAGCAGCGCCATTTATTCATGCGTAATCAACCTATGGATGTTCTTCCCTCCGAACTCCTATCTTTGGTATTTCTCTGGGGCCTACCCAATTCGAAGTACAGATTCAAGGTGGACGAGTATAGAAGAAACATATCTCAAGTATGCAGATCTTGGAGGATCATTTGCCTCGACACCCCACGTCTTTGGCGTGCGGTCTACATTATCATCAATGATGGCTTCTTACCCAGTCACACCTGGCTAATCACGGAACTCATCAGAAGAGCAGGGATGGTACCCTTGGATCTTACCATTAACGTATCCTCCAACAGCCATCCAAGCGCTGTCCTTCACCTGCTGAGGCGCTTGAAGCCTCACATCGATCGACTTCGTGAACTACACTTCACTTCCAGTTGTTTAGATCCTATCCTGGAATTCTTTCCCCTCCCCCTTCGATGCCGTCCCTGAAAACGCTCGATATACGTTTAAATGGGAATCCCGAGGATATCCAAGCATCTGTCGAGTTGTGGGATTGTAATTCTTCGTTCCCTGCCTTAGAATCTTTCACTATCGATGGGACAGACGTCGCGGTCAAGTTTTCCTTCCAGAGCCTCTCATGTGATCAAGTGCTGGATCTCAACATCATCAGGGTTGATGTTTTCAGAGACCGTGAGCATGTGAAATACATAACAGGCTTCAAGCGCTTGCGGTCACTGGGATTGCATCTTTATCATCCTGAGGCACAGCCGTTAAAATGTCTACCTCTGTCCTCCCATGGTTCCCTTCATTCCCTCAAACTCAGTTCGTCCATGGGTATCCTACCCAGATTAATGGGTGACACTAGCTTTATTCATCATTTGGAGCTGACAACGCGTGGCTATGATCCCTTGAGGGACCTCGAGAGCACGGACTTGCCCTGTTTACGTACCGTATCACACCCTACCGCATTCCTCCATTGTAATAAGCGTCTGAGTTGGTTCATCCGTAACTGTCCCAGCATCTTTGCGATTGAAATGCATCCGACAGCTTGTTATAAGCTCCTTGGGTGGATCTTCTCCGAACGGTTGACATCTCATAATGTGAGATTCGTCCGCTTCCTTGCGCCAAATCGAGCGGATAACATTCATCAAGATGCTCTCCGGAGATGGCTCAGATCTAAGTGGGCTCCTCGGTTTGAGTGGGTCTTTCTTGATGCCTATCAGAGCACCAGCAATCGATCGCTCAACATTAATGAACAACTCAGAGTTCTTGCCGAAGAATTTCCGAAGCAGGTTCGATGGATCGAAGATGATGAAGCGATCCCTATAAACGAGATTTTGAGTCTTGGTGCAGATGGTTGGCCGATCCGAGAATAGTTTGTTGAGTATGTCTCTTCAAAAATCTCTGAGCGAATGAATCGAATCTCACGCCGATGAAACAAAGCTTCGCATTTTGTGGGATACCTGTGCGTTTGTTCACTTCATGATAGTGCGGTGAACTTTCACAACCCTTACTGTTGTTTCTGTTTGCTGCATCATGACGAATTTTGTTCTTCCCCCCCCCAAATGCAATTCTCTTTGTATGTATCACTTGAGACTGTGGCTTACTATTGTCTGTGTCGTTGCTCTGGATCTCTGATGGAGGAAAGATACTGTTAGTTCTGTTGCTTGCAGGTGGAAATGGAAACACCAAGGCTGAAAAACTGGAAAATCGGGTGAAGGGTCATGGTTTAGCTCCATACCCGGCTTCTGGCGATGACCTTGCTTGATGGCTAGGATCCTACCGAAATTCTCTTGGTGTATTGTTCCGCTATGCATATTCTGGACGTCCGTAACTTGGGTTCTATCAACCTTTCTTCCGTTCCTATACCTATGCTGCCATCCAACCGCCGTCATTGTGTCGCTTTGCAACTCGCAATCTTCTCAAAATCACCTTGATATTGGACTCCCAGTATACACATATCACAGACCTTCCACAGACAAATAACGTTGCCAAGATGTTGGCCATAAGACACGCAAAACCATCCCACCAGGACACCGACTCGACATGGTGTATCAATACACTCAGAGCCCGACCATGCATAACCAGCCTCAGATTGATTAAGGGGCATGCGAGCATCCTAGACAGCGAAAGAGCAGACGAGCTGGAGCCTAGGGGACCAGGTCACCAAACCATACCTAAGCACCTCACCCATCGGAGTTCCATGAGTTCTTTGTCAGTATTGTCCATAGGTGAAAATGCGACATGAACGGCCCAAAATTGACAGGCAAACTGAACCCGCGGGTGGGATCGCGCGAAGCAGAGTGCCCTTAGGCACTGCAGATACCCTCTCTGTCGGCTTCAAGAGTGTGTCATCGATGATGGTTTAGGATATTGAGGCAGCGAAGAGCCAGTCGCCTTTCGAATTTCATGGACAGATCTGTCCACGCGGAATCGGGAGTCAGCGCATGTCCTCATGAAGAACAATGCCAGCTGCTTCGGTGAGAATGCCCATGTTTCCGGCCGACTAGTGGCAAGTAGGCGCAGGGGCAAGACTGCAGCCTCAGAGCCGCAAGAGAAAAGAGGCGAGCACGTTTGGTGATCTTGTAACCGTCTCTTTTCACCTTCTTTTGAGCTTTGAGTGTCCCTAATAAATACAATGGTGTCGACCCCAGGACTAGATAAAGCGGAGAAAGCAAACCAAGTAAGAATCCTGGGTCACTGTGTTTCCCCGGATTTGATTGTCACCATATCTATTTGAGGGTGCCTCCCGGTGGTCAGATCAAGATATCGCTGGTTCTACCCTCCATGCAGAGTAACTAAAATGTAACATGGCACCGATGGCGGGAGAGGGAAGAAAGCCAAAATGGCATCTTCAACACAAAATGCAGTGTACGGTTGCGTGAGAT
>WNFI01111178.1_pt1 | contig 14683 bp, 14 predicted proteins | sample 5400471 | NCBI WGS metagenome assembly WNFI01 (sample SAMN13153348, study PRJNA577476) | soil metagenome | isolation source: 100 cm saprolite on Douglas fir-dominated hillslope | place: USA:California | collected 2013-09-17
TACAATTCTCTGTCACGTCGTCGTTTCCTGGCTCAAAGCGGCAAACTGGCCGTAGGTGCAGGTCTGGCGGGAACCTTGCTGGATGCCTGCGGTGGCACCGGTAACACACCTGCGCCCAAGGGCCTCACCGTTCAGTTGCGCGATGGCAAAGTCACCATCTGGCAGGCCCCGAGTGCAAGTGGTCCGGCTTTTGACAAATACTACCTGGCGCACGATATCGATCCATTTAACGCAGCCCATAAAAACATCAAAGTGGATGTGGTCTACAAGCCACTCGCCACCATCGATCAGTTAACCCAGACGGCTCTTTCCGCCGGTCGTGGGCCAGATGTGATCTTTGGCAATGGCCCTTCGACCGGCCAGCAGTACGCCAACGCAGGCTATCTGCTTGACCTGGAGCGTTACGTGAGCATTTTCGGTTGGGATCAGAAAGTCTTGCCCTGGGCGTTGCAGACGGGGCTGTATCATGGCAAACTGTATACGATGCCGACCTCGTATGAAACCATGGTGCTGTTCTATAACCAGACCTTGTTTCAACAGCACGGCTGGAGTGCGCCGCAGAATCGCGACGAGTTCGAGTCATTGTGCGCAGAACTCATGGGCCTGGGTATCACACCCCTGGTGGCTGGCAGCGCGGACTGGCACCCGGCGACCGAATGGTTTGTGACGACCTTCTGGAATCACTATGCCGGCCCGGACGCGTTATACCAGGCGTTGACCGGTAAACTCTCCTGGACGGATCCGGTCTTTGTCGATGCCATTACCTTGATGAAGAGCTATTTTCAAAAGGGCTGGTTTGGTGGGGGGGTCCAGAAGTATTTTACGAATAGCTTCGCGCCGATGGATACAGGCTTCGCCAATCAAAAATATGGCATGTACCTGAACGGAACCTGGGGTTTCCAGGAACTGAGCGGCTACTTTGGCCAGAACGGCAATCAGGATGTGTATGCCTGGGCGCCTGTTCCTTCGTTCCGCCCAGAAGTGCCCTATCACGTGTATGAGCTGAGCATTGGCAGCATCCTGGGTCTCAACTCCCACGCGCAGGACCCGGATGCCGCCGCAACCTACCTCAATTGGCTTCTCTCAACGCCTCAACGCATGACGCAGGAAATGGCTGATAATTACACCGAGCCCTATCCGATTACGTTGAAAGAAGCCGATTTCCCTGCGAAGCTGGATCAGCGCTTTGGTCAGTTATATCTCGATCTTGCCGCTGCGACCACGACCGGCGTCTTTGGGTATACCACCTGGACTTTCTGGCCTCCCAAGACCGATACGTATGTCTACACATCGATGGATAAAGTGCTCACAGGAGATATGACGCCTGCCGAGTTTTGCGCCGGGCATGATGCAATCTTTCAGCAGGAGCTGGCCAAGGGCCTGGTTCCAAATCTTCCAAAGCCAAAGGGGATGTAGTTATGTCTCTCGAACAGGCACTCGACCGCGACAATCGTTCCGCTTCCAGGCAGTCCGAGGGAGCGCAGCGCATGCTGCGCTCCCTCGGACACCGAAGGCACCGGAAGACCCGAAGCCGGCGCAAGCTGATCGCCTGGTTGTTTATGCTCCCGCTTGTTGTGTTTAATGTGGTGGTGATCCTGGGTCCATCGCTGGCCACGGTGTATTACGCCTTCACCGATTGGACAGGTCTGGGACCGGCCAACTGGGTTGGTCTGGCCAACTTTGAGCAGTTATTCGTCGATAAAGATTTTCACCAGGCGCTACTGCACAATATCATCTGGATGGCCCTGTTCCTGACCATTCCTATTGCGGTGGGTCTGTTCATTGCGGTCCTGCTCTCGCAGATTACGCGCTTCCAACTGTTTTTTCGTTCCCTGTTTTTTATCCCGTTTGTCATGGCTACGGTGGTTAATGCTGCGATCTGGCAGAATCTCTTAAATCCTTCGGTTGGGATCAGCGTCGGATTAGATCAGATTGGGATTCACTGGCTGGACAATGTGTACTTTTTGGGGAATGAGCACCTGGCACTCCCAACCGTGGCCTTTGTCGATATGTGGCATTTCACCGGTTTCCTGGTCGTGCTTTTTCTCGCAGCTATTCAGGCCGTTGACCCGGAACTGTACCATGCGGCCCGAGTGGATGGGGCCACCCGCCTACGCCAGTTCTGGCACATCACGCTGCCAGGCATTCGTCCCACGCTGCTGTTTCTGATGCTGATGACGACGATCTGGTCGTTTTTTACCTTTGAGTATGTCTACATTCTCACCGGTGGTGGGCCAGCAGGCTCGACCGATGTGCTCTCGACCCTGTTGTTTCGGAACGCTCTGAGCAACAATCTGGCTGGCTACGCGACAGCCCAGGCGCTGGTGATGGCACTTGGCGCCGCCGTGATTTCGTTTGGTCTGGCAATTCTGAGAAAGCGAGGGTGGGAAGTATGAGTGCGCTCTCTGCGGAGCAACGCAGTGCGGGCCATCTCGGTCGCTCACGCCGTGAGCCATCAAAGGCTCCGTATTATGTGCTTCTGTGCATCATGGGCTTGTTTACGCTCAGCCCGATGGCGATCTTGCTGTTTAACTCCCTGAAAACAAACGCGGAGATCGGGACGAACCCCATTGGCATCCCAACACACCCGCACTTCGACAATTATCTCACGGCCTTTCTCCAGGGGGACTACGGCGATGCATTGCGCAACAGTACGATCCTGGCGCTGGGCACGATGATTGGCGTGTGCCTGGTGGCGGGCATGGCTGCCTACGCGATGGGCCGTATGGATCTGCCTGGAGGAAGCGCGATGTTTACCTACCTGGTGGCAGGGACGACGATTCCCGCTCAGTTGTACTTGATTCCACTCTATTTTCTGTGGAACAATCTGAATCTGCTCGATAATCTCCTGGGGCTGATGATCATCTATATCGCCCTGTTCTCACCCTTCCAGACGCTTCTGCTGCGTTCGTTTATGCTCTCGATTCCGCGAGAATTTGATGACGCCGCGCGACTGGATGGAGCGAATGAGTTCCAGGTCTTTCTCCGGGTGATTCTGCCAGTGATCTGGCCTGGCTTGCTGACGGTTGGGTTGCTGAGCGGTTTGAGTGCCTGGAATGAGTTTCTGTTCGCCATTCTGTTTCTGCAAACGCCATCCAATTACCCTGCCTCGATTGCGCTGACCACTTTCCAGCAGGGTTTTACTCGTCAATGGGGCTTGACCGATGCAGCAGCAGTGATGACCTGTCTGCCCATTATTCTCATCTTCCTGGTGCTCCAGCGCCGCTTCATCTCTGGCCTGACGGCTGGTGGTCTGGGGAAATAGATGCGCACGATTCTGACAGTAGGCAGTCTCAATATGGACCAGGTTGCCCAGGTTGCCCGTCTCCCGATCCAGGGGGAGACCTTGCTGGGGCAGAGCACGCTGCGACTGGTGCCGGGTGGCAAAGGCGCGAATCAGGCGGTGGCCATGGCGCGGCTGGGGGCGCAGGTGAGCCTGGCAGGTCGCATTGGCCAGGATGCTTTTGGCACGCACTTGCTGCAAGCCTTGCAGACCGATGGGGTGCAGACAACACTTCTCACCGTAGATGAGCAAGAGGCAACGGGCGTGGCTTTGATCTTTCTCCTGCCCCAGGGCGACAACGCCATTGTGGTGGTTCCTGGTGCAAATGGCCGTGTTGGAGAAGACGCAAAGCACATGCAGCGCATTCTGGCAACCCTGCCCCAGGTGCAGGCGCTTGTCCTCCAACTGGAAATACCGCTGGATACAGTGATCAAGCTCGTGGCTGCCGCTCACCAGATTGGGATACCTGTGGTCCTCAATCTAGCGCCGGCGCACGCCTTGCCCCTGGAAACGCTCCGCCAACTGCATATGTTGGTGTTGAACGAAGTGGAAGCCAGTTTTCTCCGCGATACGCTGACTGGCACATCAACAGTGTCCCCTGCTCCTCAGACCCTCCAAGAGGCAAGTCAGCTCGCAGTGAAGTTGCACGAACTGGGCATTCCCAGGGTGGTGATCACGTTGGGAGCCCAGGGTGCCCTTCTCGCGCACAAAGACGAGACAGGTGAGAGCGAGGTGCTGCACCAGGAGCCTCCCCAGATACAGGTGGTCGATACAACAGCAGCGGGTGACTGTTTTGTGGGTGCCTTGACGGTGGCGCTGTTGGAGAGACAGCCACCTGCTGCTGCGCTTCGCTTTGCCGTTGTTGCCAGTGCCTTAAAAGTCACGCGGCCTGGAGCGCAGTCTGGCCTCCCTAACCGCGCTGAGGTAGAAGATCTGCTGCATTCTCTTTAGAAGAAAGGACACCAAAGCGCGCGGGGCTTGCTCTCGCGCGCTTCTGACAGTGGGCAGTCCCAATATGGACCAGATTGCCCCGGTTGCTCGCTTGCCGATCCAGGGCGAGACCCTGCTGGGAAAGGGTTCGCTGCGACTGGTGCCGGGTGGCAAAGGCGCGAATCAGGCGGTGGCGCGCTTGAGAAATAACAATCGTATTTAGTGCAGAATGCAAAACACAGTGAAAGAGGTGAGAGTTTTCTATGCCGACAGTTGTACTTCTCGGAACGCTCGATACCAAAGGGATCGAGTATGACTATCTCCGTACGCAGGTGCAAAAAGCGGGCTGCGATGTGCTCATGATTGACGCTGGCAGCAAAGGAGAACCGCTGACGCACGCTGACATCAGCAACAGAGAGGTGGCGCAGGCGGTAGGCGCTGATATCGGACAATTGAGTACTACCAGGGATCGCGGGAACGCCGTTGAGACGATGGCCAGGGGCGCAAGCGTCATTGTCCAGGATCTCTTTAAGCAAGGGCGCCTGCATGGCATTCTTGGTCTGGGAGGCTCCGGTGGCTCGTCGCTCATCACACAGGCTATGCGTGCCCTCCCGATCGGCGTTCCCAAGTTGGTCGTCTCCACTATGGCATCGGGGGGCACTCGTCCCTACGTAGGTGCCGTCGATATCACTATGACCTATTCTGTGGTCGATATCGCTGGCATTAACCGCATCTCAGAACAAATTTTTGGGAATGCAGCAGCCGCGATTGCAGGCATGGCTCGTAACTATGCCGAGTTTCATCCCAGCGCCGAAAGCAAACCTCTGGTTGGCATGACGATGTTTGGCGTCACGACTCCCTGTGTCACAGAGGCACGCAAATATCTGGAACAGCACGGCTACGAGGTTCTGGTCTTTCACGCGACCGGTGCCGGTGGCCAATCGATGGAAGCATTGGTCAATGGCGGCTTCCTGGCCGGGGTACTGGATAGCACGACCACCGAACTGGCCGATGAGCTGGTCGGCGGTGTCCTGACCGCTGGCCCGGATCGTCTGGAGGCGGCGGGCAAACACGGTACACCACAGGTTGTCTCTCTCGGCGCTCTCGATATGGTGAACTTCGGACCCATGGAGACGGTCCCTGAGAAGTTTCGCCAGCGCAATCTGTACAAGCATAACGCGACCGTTACCTTGATGCGCACTACCGTAGAGGAGAATGTGGAGCTTGGCAAAATGATTGCCCGCAAGCTGAACCAGGCCACGGGACCGGTAGCACTCTTTATTCCTCTGCGTGGCGTCTCTATGATTGATACGGAGGGCGCTGCTTTTTACGATCCAGAGGCAGATCGCGCCCTGATCGATACGTTAAAAGCCGGGCTACAGCCTCATATAGAGTTGCACGAATTGGACATGGATATCAATGATTCCCGCTTCGCTCAAGCCATGGCCAGCCGCCTGGATGCATACCTACAAAGCCCTGCCCACTAGCAGGCACATCAGGAGAACCTTTGATGAATAGAACCGAAGCATTAACGAAACTACGCACTACCGTACAGGGCGGTGGCGTGATTATTGGGGCAGGAGCAGGCACCGGTCTCTCGGCCAAATGCGTCGAAGTTGGCGGCGTTGATCTGATTATTATCTACAACTCCGGACGCTACCGCATGGCGGGCCGTGGCTCGTTGGCCGGTCTCATGCCCTATGGCGATGCAAATGCGATCGTGGTCGACATGGCTCGCGAAGTCCTGCCTATCGTCAAGCATACACCTGTGCTCGCAGGTGTGTGTGGAACCGATCCATTCCGCCTCATGCCTTCTTTTCTCAAACAGTTGAAGGAGATGGGCTTCTCTGGCGTGCAGAACTTCCCTACCGTTGGCCTCATTGATGGCACGTTCCGTCAGAATCTTGAGGAGACCGGCATGGGATTTGATCTGGAAGTCGAGATGATCCACACGGCCCATGAGCTCGATCTGCTCACTGCACCTTACGTGTTCAATCCCGATGATGCATGTGCCATGACGCAGGCAGGAGCCGATATTCTGGTGCCACATATGGGACTGACTACCAAAGGTTCTATCGGCGCACAGACAGCTTTGACGCTGGATCAATGTGTGGAGTGCATTCAGGCGATCTATGATGCCGCCAGCGCGATCAATCCCGATATTCTGGTTCTCTGCCACGGCGGCCCCATTGCCGAGCCCGAAGATGCAAGCTACATCCTGACACGTACACGTGGCATCGTCGGATTTTTCGGCGCATCTAGCATGGAACGCCTCCCCACAGAGGTCGCAATGACTGAAAATACCAAACGCTTCAAGAAGATTCAGCTCGCGAAAAAGTAACCTTGCAAGAGCTTGAGAGAGAAGGATACGCTTGGAGCCAGGCAGCGAAGGACTCGGGCTTTGGTTTTTCGCTGACACCTTGCATTTACACAGCGGAAGCGCGGCGCACGCGTAGCGGGCTGTCCACTCGATGCCAGGGCTCGTAGAGAGCGCGTCTACGAGCTGTGAACGCGAGATGAGGCGTGCTGGCAGCGAGGACAACAAGCGCCTGATGCCGTGTCGTGAGCCGTAATGAGAAGAGCTTCCTCTGTTTAGTCTACGAGAGCATCCGTTACGTCACGGTGACGACAGGAGACAAGCCAGCAACGACGACAGCCAACACATGATGGGCCATCACCTCTTTCGAGATATTTTGGTCTCCACGGCTCCATTGCGCTGCGGGCCGAAGATCGCCCAACTGATGGCCTGCATCGTGGTTTCGATGGTCTCTACAGGCAAGGAACTCTCTGATGGGGTCATCTCAAAAGGAGAACAGACAGTTCCTGCTGGATCGCTCTCTCGTAGACCTGTTCAAACTGCCGATTAGATGGCCTGGAATACCGCTGCGAGAGGGCGAGAAAGTCGAAGACGGCCAGGATGAGCCGATGCAAGGTCTCTCTCTGCAAGGTGGAGGACGCAGGGAACTGGCACACGAGGCCCTGGTGAAACTTCTCGCGTGACCAGTCCGCCATCAGCGCATATTTGTCTTCAAAATGGGCATAAAACGTGGCCCGGTTGACGATGGCACGCAGAGCAATCTCTTGTATGGAAATGGAGTGGATATGGCGCTTTTCCTGGATCAGGGCCATGAACGCATCAAGCAGCAACTGGCGGGTTCGCTGCACTCGGGGGTCACTGGAATGTCCGGATCTTCCCATCTTTTTCCTCGCAATCGTGAGCGTCTTGCACGCTAAGAGAAAACCAACACGTTCCCCTTCCTGTTGTCTATACAACGATCCGCGCTCTTTGCTGATTGCGCGAACGCGTGGGCGTGCCTTATCCTTCTCACTGTGGAGTATACACGAAAACGTTGCTGACACAACAGCGTTGTGCGCCGACCAACCTCTCCATGAGCCAACTGCCAGTCTGGGTGCAGAGGCTCTTCCTGGTCAAACCTGCCACAAAGGAGGCGTATTCACCATGGACCCTCATGCATTACAAGCATTTCTCGCACAACCTCATGATGCCATCATTTCAACGAACCGGCTGGGAAAAGGATCTCAACTCAGTCCCGTCTGGTTTGTCTGGGATGGGGAATCCTTCCTCTTTGGCACCCAAACAGCGAGCGTCAAATATGCCAACATCGTGCGTGATCCCACCATCTCGGTGATTGTCAATAATCCCGTCACTCATACCTATGTGACCGCCTACGGACGCGCTGAGATTGTTGAGCTGGAGCGGTATCCTGAGCTTGACAACGCGATTATGGAGAAATATATCCCAGCGAATCAACGTCAGCAATTCAAAGCTTCGACCCAGGACATTGAACGGGCTTCCCGCGTGGTCATTGTCCTCAAACCGGAAAAGGTGGTTGGTTGGGCCTGGACGGCTCTTTAGCACCTCCTGATCAACGAGCAGAGGGAATGGCTGATGGAACTGGCCCCAGCCATCTTAACATGCATGCGTGCGATCCTCAACTGGTGGGTGCGCTGCACCCATGCACCGCTGCCACCCCTGGCTTTCTTCATCTTTCTGTATGAGTTGAAAAGCGCGCCGCGAAGATGAGGAGTGGTTTTATTCAGGAACGTTTGTATCGGTGCTCATGTTGGAGAGCAAGTGCTTCCGTCGGAGGGCCAAACCTGTTACATCGGAGGACATGTACCACCAAAAATGGAAATCATGTCGAACCTTCAGATCAGAAAAGAAGACCTGAAGGTTCGACAGAGAGGTTCTCAATCCAACATTGTGGTTCAAACCTTCAGATTATTGACCAACACTCACCCCGTAGAAAGCATAGCCCCAGGCAGGGAGCGTCACCGTATAACTGTCTGAGGTCATTCGTGGCCCTCTGCCACCAGTGAGCAGATCGATAGGCGATTGCTGGATATTCAGGTTGGTGCCAGTGAGATCCACCGTGATGGTTTGAGCGCTGTTCTGATAATTCAGGATGACCAGCGCGTAGCTTGAACCATCAGGACTGAGGCGGAGGAAGGCGTAGTATTTGCTATTGTCATTGGTGGATAACTGCTGGCGTGTCCCAGAGAGATCCAGTGCAGCATTGTCCCTGACTGCATCAGTGATCGCTTTGAGCTTCGGCGCACTCCTGCTGTCCGGCCAAGTGCCAAAGTCGCCAAATTGCGAGCCATCACTGTCCAGAGTCGAGATCGTATCCTTCACCATGAGGTAATTGCCTGTCGCAACAGTGGTGGCAGCAGCGAGTAAGTTCTCCTGATCATTGTTCAATACTGCCGGATTCAGCGGTTCTATGGATGTTCCCCCGAGAGCGGCAAATGCATCTCGCTCAGCGAGCGTCGAAGAACTTTCAATACTGGAGGAGTTCTGTGTCGTGATCGCGTCACTCCATGGCTTGCTGGACGAAAAATTAGCGTTTTCGGTGCCATCAAAGCCGTAATCGGTGATTGCAGTAGTGTTTGTGGGGATCTCACTAAAGGCCACGCGATTACGATAAGAATGGACCGTCGCAACGAGGACATTCTTCACACAACTTGCGTTACAGTTCAGATAGAGACGGGGCGCGTCAAAGATAAAGCCATCGATCCTGGTATCCATCCAGTGTTTGAGGGCTCCTGTAATATAGCTTTGCCACTCACTGGAAGCATAATCGCCGGAAGGCTGGTCAGACCAGACGCCGTAATAACTCACGGTTTGCCCCTGGTAACTGGCGTTCGGATCAGTAACCCAGCGCCTGCTCAGATACGAGGTTGCGCAGGTATCACAGGGCTTGGTGACGGTGCCTGCGCCCAACTGCCATTCAAAGTAGCGTGCGGGACTGGTAGCTGGCTGGTTGGCGCGTATTGGACCATACTGCGCTACATCTGCTTCCGCCTGTTGAAACAATGGGGACCCGGTCCAGATATACGAGGGATTGAACCAGGAAATCACGGCCATCCCATGCTTGTGAACGGCGGTGACAAAGGTGTTCCAGTCGGTATCAGCATTGGTGCCAGGAGCTGCGAGCCGTGGGTCCGTATGATAATAATCGCTGGCAGAGAAGCCACCAAAGAGACTGACAGGACCAGCCGAAACGGGCCAGTCCAGGTTGATCACTTGATATCCTTGCCTCTGGTACCTATCCAGATTATTCTGGATGTCCTGTAAAGTATACCCATAGCGCACTGCATCAAGAGCGCGTTCGTTTGTCAGGTGATGCCACCAGGGCGTGGGTAGTGAGGACTGCTCCGTCCCCTGAGTTTGGGCGTTGGCTGTCCCGGTGTCATAGGCAACAGAACCCAGCAAAACGAGTGTGAGAAGAGCCAGCATACTGAGCCTGGCCAGGATCGTGGTGATATGAGCTCGCTTGCTCTGGAAAGAGCATCCATGTTGCATAAGTCATCTCCTTCGATGTTTCGGGCGTTTTTCTCGGTCATCCTAAGCAGTCGTGCAAAGAGCACAACAAGACGTCAGGAGGACAGTATGTTTCTCCCTAAAAAGATCCCAAAAAGGTGAAGCCTGCCTGAGAATTCCCTCCTTTTCATTGGTATTCAACGTCTATACTATGGCCAAATCGATTTGGCAAATCGATTTGGCCATAGTATAGACGATAAAAGGCTTGCTTGTCAAGACCAGCTTTTCTCAAAAGACAAAGGAATTACCACTGGAGAAAAAGGATGACTCTTGCTACTCTATGGCAACAGGATTGCCTCTGCTACAAAGGGCCGCTTCATAGACTTGCATCACGTGCAAGGCAAATTCGAGAGTGCCAATGCGCAGCGGGCGGTTCTCCAGAACCGCCTGACAAAAATCCAGCAGTTCATCGAAGATACCCTGGACAAAGAGCGCTTTGTTCTCCAGGGTTGCCAGGCAATGATTGACCTCCCAGATCACGGAACCACTTTCTGTACCGGGGCTTGTAAAATCAGTTTGCATGTTGTAATTGAACGGGACGCCACGATGGTAGGCAATGGTACTGCTGTTTTCGATACTGATGACCTTCCCGGCCCCAAAGAGATCATACCGTTCGACTCCATAGCCTGGCGGCGTTCCATCCGCCAGATGGAACAGACCAACGGCCCCGCTGACAAATTGGAGCTGTACACAGCCCACTGCTTGCTCTCCGGGACCAAGCAGCGTCGTCACGCTGCTGACACGCCCGCCAAGTTCGAGCATGAGCGACAAGGGATGACAGCCGTTCGCCAACCAGTTACAGTATTCTCCGCGCTCTAAAACGCCACGTCCATCTGCGGGCATGCTCATCGGGTACACCGCAAGCAAGGAGCGAAGCGCACCAAACTCTGGGTGTTCGAGCAGTTCTTTGGCTTTGCGTGTGCTGGGCATGTACGCTTTTTTAAAACCAACGCCGCACACACGATCACCACGAGCATTGAGCATCTCCTGAACCTGTGATGCACGCATGGCGGGTGGCTTTTCCATCCAGACGTGCAACCCGGCCTCCATTGCCTCTAGAGCCAGTTGTGGATGATGCTGTGGGTCAACACAGAGCAAAACGGCATCGAGATCCATCTCCTGGTACATGCGACTCGTGCTGGTAAAAAGCGCCTTCCCTTCGTATTCCTTGCCTGTCCTCGCCAATGTCGCCGCATGAAGATCACAGAACGCAACCAGAGTAACAGGGAGATAATGAAGAGCAGGAAGAATATTGCGGTATGCATGGCTGCCCAGGCCAACCATACCAACTCGTAATGTTTGCTCGTAGTCACGTTGATAGCTCATACGATCTCCTTAAATGTGCGGCGAAGAAAGGCAACATTGCGGCGTGCCTCTTCAGCGGCAAGTTCGGCAGTCCCTTGAAGCGGTGCAAGGATATCATCCTCCGCCAGCATGCCGTGAGAAGGGTTCAGACACATGATCGGACTGATACCATCCTGGAGAACCTGTTGGAGAATGTCTCGCACAGGCCAGCTTGCATCCTCCAGAAGGGAACGATACGCCAGGAGAGCAGGCGTACCGGGCAGTCCACGACCTCCTTTCAGATGCACGTAATTGATGATAGGCTTGAGTTGCCTATACACTTCGAGCGTAGGATACACACCTGACTGCCACATATTTTGAATGTCCCAGGTGTAGCGAGCCTTCGCCCCTGCATTCAAGCGCTCAAAGAAACCGAGTGTCTCCGCAGGAGAAGAAAAGACGGAATCCGGTTCGTTCTCTATCGTCACGCTCATACCAGCTCCGGCTGCGAGATCAATGACTTCGCGATACACCTCATACACCCAGGGCGCTTCTCGTTCAAGGCGAAGGTGATGGTTTCCTCCATCACGACGTGGCGCCAAACAACAGGCAAGCAAGCGAATCATGGTAGGACGAACGATGCGTGCCGTCTCCAGGAGATTTTCCATTCCCTGGAGGAGAGTGGCACGAAACTGGTCCTGCCCAATCACATCAACTCGTTGATGACCGAGCACTGAAGACAGACAATACACCTCCATCCCTGTGTGCTCCATCAATGCAGCCAGTCGCTCCCTGCTCTCTCTATCGAGATCTTCGATGGCGTGGCCGAAGACATGACTTTTCAAGTCACGATAGCGTATGCCTAGCGCCTTGATGTGATGGACAGCCTGCTCAAGATCGGGTGCCATCATCTCATTGAGCATGGTAAGATAGGCCATGTTCTTTTCCTTCCTTTAAAAAACGCTGAAGTACCGGTCGAAGAAGCGCGCTGGATCGACGGTGCTCGCGATTTCATGGGGTGTCGGTGAAGCCCCTGCACGCCAACGCGTCTGGCCGAGCACATGATCATCCTGAAGAGACACCTCGACCTTCCCCAGCATCCACTGACACACCTGTTCGTCAAAGATGCTCACCGCTGCCAGCGGGTCATGAAAAATGATCTGGGAGCGCTTGCGAAACCATACCTCAGCAAAATCAAGCACAGGGAGCAGAAGAGGACTCTGCAGAAAGTGTTCTCGAACCTGTTCAGCAGACATGGTCACGTGCATCGTCACGTCTAATCCAATCGAGCGGTGTTGTGCCAGGGGAGCACGGTACACGACCGCTGCGGCGTGCGGATCGCAGCGTGCGTTCCATTCCACCGGTATCTGCAGCTGCTGCTCAGCGGAGAACGCGCCACACATGAGCACAAGCCCTTTCAGCAGTGATGGGATGGCAGGGTCGATGCTGAAAAGGAGCGCGCTATTTGTCATAGGCCCGGTTGCCAGCAAAACAATCTCGCCAGGATGGCTGCGAATGGTCTGCCGCAAAAATTCGATGGCTTCACCCTGAGGAAAAGTGGTCCCATGGGGCCAGCGTCCCAATGCCTCCCTTTGTGGGGCTTCAGGCTGATACTGGTGCTGGAGAAGCAGTGGGTGCTCAACGCCAGGATGAATCGGCAAGGCTGGTTTTCCCGCAACCTGGCAGAGTGCGCTCGCAAGCATGGCGCGTTCACATGCCTGCCCGGAAACTGTTGTGATTCCGACTAACTCGCAGCGTGGCTCAGCGAGCAAGTAGGTCAGCGCTACGGCGTCGTCAATATCAGAGCCAATGTCGGTATCATAGAGCACCTTGATCGGTGGTGTCATTGTCATCTCTCTTCCTTTCCTTCTCCAAGCCTTCTCGAAAAATCCTCAAAACGGCTGAGCTAGTGAGTTTCTCTGAAGATCTGAGATCCTTCCCCTTGTGACAGCCGCCCCTGCTTGAGTTCCGTCTTGAAGGCATTGTTTCTCTGAGTCCTTTCACGTGATGGCAATGGGTTCTCTTTTGGTATTGCTCTTGCTCCTTCCCTCTGTTACAATATACAATATACAATATACCACGTCAACAAGGATGGAACGGAAAAGGTCCATGAGAGCAGTCTCCTTTCATGGGTATCAAGATGGAGATGAATAATTTGATAAACAAAAGAGAGCATGATCCTCTGAATCGGCGTATCTATTACGAAGTGCGTGAACTGATCGAGTCGGGTGCCATTCTTCCTGGGACGCAACTCGACGAACGTACGCTCGCTCAAGATCTGGCCGTCAGTCGAACCCCCCTGCGTGAAGCTATTGCTACTCTGGTTGAGGAAGGGCTCGTGGAACGCCGTCCCTATCGAGGCAACTTCGTGCGCCTGTTCACGGCCAAACAGGTTCAGGATCTGTATGAAGTGCGCAAGACGCTCGAAGGGCTGGCTATTCGCCTCGCGGTCCTCAGACTCACAGAGGAAGATCTAGAGTTATTGCGCACCATTCTTCATGAGATACAGGAGGCGCTGGAACGAGACGATCTGCCGGGTTATAGTACCAGCGATCAGCGTTTTCATAGCACAATAGCTCGCCTGTCTGGGAATGAGATTCTGATCGAATCCCTTGGCCGCCTGCAACGGCAGATACAACTAGTGCGTATCGGCGCGAATCAAAATCCGGAAGTGGTCCGGCGCACGGCTCTTGAACGGCCACGGATTCTCTCCGCGCTTGAAATGCGTGATGCGGCACTGGCCGCGCAATTAATGGAGGAGCATATTGAGGGCGTTCGCCGTTCGGTGATAGAGCAGATAGCAACGTCGAGTGTGACAGAAGAGACGAACCTCTAGTTTGTGTCTATGGTCAAGACAGCAGAAACCCTTGGAGGAGAGAAATTTCCTGGCGAGAAGGTTCATTGCCATCTGCCGTCAGGTGTGTTGATAACGATCATCATTGATCTGATACTACTTGAGAGGGATACCGATAATTGAACAAGCATACTATGATCAGAAGCGTGACAGACAATGAAGATACTCATCATATGAGTTGGGGGCACCTTACATGGCTAATAGGAGCCGTACAAATGCCTGGGGCAGAACAAACCTTAGGAGTGGTGACTATTTATCCGGGCAAGCGGAACCCTTTGCATCTTCACCCGAACTGCGAAGAATTGCTCTATGTGATATCTGGTGAATGTGATCATAGGCTGGGAGATGAGATCATTCATATGACGCCGGGCACCGTTATTTGTATCCCACGGGGGATACCTCATTGTGCCAGTTGTACCAGCACTGAACCGATGGTGGCAATCATTTCTTTCTCTTCGCCGGATCGACGCACCGAGAACCTTGAAGG
>WNFI01032827.1_pt1 | contig 14682 bp, 15 predicted proteins | sample 5400471 | NCBI WGS metagenome assembly WNFI01 (sample SAMN13153348, study PRJNA577476) | soil metagenome | isolation source: 100 cm saprolite on Douglas fir-dominated hillslope | place: USA:California | collected 2013-09-17
AAGGGCTACAACATCTACAACATCCCCTGCGGCAACACCGGCGCGCAGATGGGCGGCTGGTTCCGCAAGGAGATGAAGTCGCCGGCGGATTGGAAGGGCCTCAAGATGCGCATCGGCGGATTCGCCGGGACGGTGATCGCCAAGCTGGGCGCGGTGCCGCAGCAGCTCGGCGCGGGCGACATCTATCCGGCGCTCGAAAAGGGAACCATCGACGCGGCCGAATGGGTGGGGCCCTACGACGACGAGAAGCTCGGCTTCAACAAGGTCTGCAAGTACTACTACTACCCGGGCTGGTGGGAAGGCGGGCCGGAGCTCGACACTTTCGTCAACATCGGCGAGTGGCAAAAACTGCCGAAGGAGTATCAGAACATCCTGGAGGCGGCGTGCTGGGAATCGCATTCGTGGATGCTCGCCAAGTACGACGCGCAGAACCCCGCGGCGCTGAGAAGGCTCGTCGCAGGCGGCACACAGCTGCGCCAGTTCTCCCGGGAAAACCTGGTGGCCTCGTACAAGGCGGCCATGGAGGTCTACAAGGAAGCTTCGGAGAAAAGCCCCGCCTTCAAGAAGATCTACGAGTCGATGGTCAAGTTTCGCGACGAGGAGCTGCTCTGGTTCCGGGTCTGCGAGAAAGGCTTCGACGACTTCATGCACGGAATCGGCGGCATCAAGTAGGCGCCTGGAGCTGCTTCTCCAGCAGCTCGCGCGACTTTTCATCGGACGGCGGCGCCCGCGGCGCCGCCGTTGTCGTTTCGGAGTCGCGCCACAGCATCTGCGGAAATGCCCACACGAGGCCGAGCACGCACGCCTGCGCCGCCACGTAGGGCGCAAGCGCGCGCGCGAATCCCCTCGCGGAGAGCGAAGGGGAGCGGCTTCTCATCATCAGGACCGCATAGCCGAATGGCGGCACGAGAAAGCTCGTCTGCAGCACGAGAAGCGTGAGCACCGCCACCCACGGAGCGTCGGTCACGCGCGCCAGCACCGGCGGCATGACGAGCGGCACGACGACGAAGATCATCTCGAAGGCATCGAGCACCAGCGCGCACGCGGCCATCGCGCCCAGCGCGACGGCGAGCGTCGCGCCCGCGCCCAGGTCGAGCCGGCCGAAAAGGTCCACGAGCCAGCGATCGGTGCCATACGCGCGCGCCACCAGCGTGAAGAACGTGGCGGCCGCGAGGAGCGCGAAGAGGGCACCCGTCAGCTCGAGCGTGTCGCGTAGCACGGCGCGCAGGACGTCGCGGCGCAAAGCTCGCGTCGCCACGCCGTAGATGAAGAGCGCCATGGCGCCCGTTGCCGCCGCCTCCACCGCGTAGAGATAGCCCAGCGCGACGGAGCCGAGGAGCGCCACGATCGCGGCCAGCGCCACTGCGGCTTCGATGAGCTCGCGCCGCAGCGCAGGTGCGAGCCGCGCCGCGCGCGGGCACATGACGAATGTCGCCGCCGCGCACAATGCGACCAGCAATGCGCCGGGGACCAGCGCACCGTGGAAAACGTCCTGCGTATTGATGATGCGCTCGATGGCCGGATTGATGTGCGCCGCCTCGGTGTGCGCGCGCATCATCGCGTCGCCCAGCAGGATGAGGACGAGGGACGGCGGGACCAGCACGCCGAGCGTGGCCGCCGCGCACACCAGCGCGCCCGCGCGTTCCGGCGGGAGGCCGGCGCTCTCGAGGCGCGGCTGCACGATGTGCCCGAGCATCGCGATGCTGGCGCCCACCGAGCCGCTCATCGGCGCGAGCACCACGCCGAGGCCCAGACCCGCGAGCGGCATCGCGCATCGCGTGCGGCCGAGCGCGTGCGCGCCGCCGCGAAACAGGCGATCGGCGAGCGGCAGGCGATTGATGAGCGCGCCCATCAGCACGTAGAGCGGCAGCGCCTGCAGCAGGTCGTTTTCCAGCAGGCCGACGAGCCGCGCCTGCACCGCGCCGATCAACGCCGCCCTCATCGCCGCGACCGCGAACAGCATCCAGAGGCCCGCCGATTCCATCACTCGCCTCGAGGCGCCGCCACGTCGAGGATCGCTTGCGCGAGCACCAGCAACGCCATGACGAGAGCGGCCGCGCGTACCAGGAAATATCCGGGATCGAGCGTATCGGCGAAGCGCTCCAGCTGCAGCAGCGATTGCCATACCGGGCCCGCGCAGGTTGCGATGATGAAGACCGCCCAGGGCGCGAGCACCGCGGCGGCGGCCGCGCGAGCCAGGAGCCCGCGCCGGCGCGGCGAATAACGGCGCGCGAGCGCATCGACCGCCAGGTGCGAGCGCGAGCGCGTGGCCGCGGTAACCGCGACCGCCACATAGAGCGCGAACAGGATCTGCGCGGTGTCGTTCGCTTCCCGCGAGTAGCCCTGCACCAGCTCGCGCAGCGGCCATTGCGCGAACAGCAGCGCGGCGAGCGGCAGCACGAGCCACATCGCGCCGCCGAGCACCGCATCGAGCGCGCGGGACAGGGCGCGCATGGCTACTTGCCGCCCTTCAGCGCCTTCTCGATGTCGTCGGCCGCCTTGTCCTCGGAAGACTTGTCGGGCGCCTTGCCCTTCTCCGCGGCGGTGCCCTTCTGCAGGTCCTTGAGGATGTCGTCCGGGGTGTCCGAGGGCTGCTGCGGAGGAATGTCGATCCTCACCTTGCTGGGATCGGCGTCCGGCACCGAGGACTTGTACACCAGCGACATCTGCGGGAACGCGATGAGGAGCCCCACCATCACGAGCTGGATCAGCACGAAGGGAATCGCGCCCCAGTAGATTTGCGTGGTGGTCACTCCCGGCGTGCGCTTGCCGGTGACCTTGTCGAGGTAGTCGTGCGCCGGGGCGACGCTGCGCAGGTAGAAGAGCGCGAAGCCGAATGGGGGATGCATGAAGGAAGTCTGCATGTTCACGCCCAGCAGCACGCCGAACCAGATGAGGTCGATGCCGAGCTTTTCCGCCACCGGACCCAGCAGCGGCACCACGATGAAGGACAGCTCGAAGAAATCCAGGAAGAAGGCCAGGAAGAACACCACCAGGTTCACCACGATGAGAAAGCCGAGCTGGCCCCCCGGCAGGTTGGTCAGCAGCTCCTCGACCCACACGTGGCCGTTCACGCCGTAGAAGGTGAGGCTGAAGACGCGCGCGCCGATGAGGATGAAGACCACGAAGGTCGAGAGCTTCGCGGTGGTCTCCATCGCCTGGCGCGTGAGCGAGAAGCTGAGGCGCCGGCGCGCGAGCGCCATGACGAGCGCGCCGCTCGCGCCCATCGCGCCGCCTTCCGTGGGCGTGGCCCAGCCGAGGAAGATCGTGCCCAGGACGAGGAAGATCAGCGCGAGCGGCGGGATCAGCACGAACACGACCTGCTCGGCGAGCCGCGAGAGCAATCCCAGCTTCGTCACGCGGTTCAGGAGCGCGCAGGCGAGCGCGAATCCGGCGCCTGCGCCCGCGGCGAGCACGATGCGCTCGTCGAGCATCGCTTCCGGATAGGCCGGCACGTAGTAGAAGCGGTCGAACAGGATCGCGGCCAGCGTCGAGAGTATCGCGAGGATCACGAACGAGATCGTGCCGCTCGAGCCGTCCGGCTGCTTCAGCCGGCGCGCTTCCTCAGGCAGTGCCGGCGCCCAGGCGGGCTTGGCGAAGGTCACGCCCAGCGTGTAGACGGCGTAGAGCCCCGCGAGCGCGATGCCCGGGATGAAGGCGCCCGCATACATGTCGCCCACCGACCGGCCGAGCTGGTCGGCCATGATGATGAGCACGAGCGAAGGCGGGATGATCTGCGCGAGCGTCCCGGAAGCGGCGATGACTCCCGAGGCAAAGCGCCGGTCGTAGCCGTAGCGCAGCATGATGGGCAGCGAGATGAGGCCCATCGAGATGACCGACGCCGCAACCACTCCGGTCGTCGCGGCCAGCAGCGCGCCCACGAAGATCACCGCGAAGGCGAGCCCGCCGCGCAGCGGCCCGAACAACTGGCCGACCGTGTCGAGGAGATCCTCGGCCATCCCGCTTCGCTCGAGGATCAATCCCATGAAGGTGAAGAACGGCACGGCGAGCAGCGTGTCGTTCGACATCACGCCCCACAACCGCTCGGGCAGCGCCTGGAAGAGCGAGGGCTGCAGCAGCCCCAGCTGGATGCCGATGAGGCCGAAGAAGATGCCGTTGGCCGCGAGCGCGAACGCGACCGGATAGCCGAGCAGCAGGAAGATCACCAGCGCCGCGAACATGATCGGCGCCATGTTGTGGACGAGGAGCTGCACCATCAGCTCTTGCCTTCGGCGAGCTTGCGGATCTCTTCGGCGAGCTGCTTTTCCGCCGCGCCCGGCTCGTGGCGCGTGATCGGATCGGGCCCGCGGCCGGCGAGGAACGCGATGCGCTTGATGAGCTCCGACAGGCCCTGCAGCACGAGCAGCGTGAATCCCACCGGCACGAGCAGGCGCGCCGGCCAGATCATGAGGCCGCCGGCATTGGTCGAGATCTCGCCGTGCGTGAAGGTGCGCACGAAGACCGGCCACGACAGCCACAGGAAGACGAGCGCCATCGGCATCAGGAAGAAGATCGTGCCGAGGACGTCGATCCAGGCTTGTGCGCGCGGCGACAGGCGCCCGGCGATGACGTCGATGCGCACGTGCTCGTTGCGCAGCAGCGTGAACCCCGCGCACAGCAGGAACACCGCCGAGAATAGGTACCATTGCAGCTCGAGGAACGCGTTCGAGCTCATGTTGAAGAGCTTGCGCACGATCGCGTTGCCGGCGCTGATGAGCACCATCGCGAGCACCAGCCAGTAAACCGTTCGGCCCACTCGCTCGTTGAGGGCATCGATGAGCCGGGAAAGGCGGACCAGGGCTTGCACCGGGCTTCGTCCTGTAGGAAGACCCGGCGATTATAGGGGGAATAGCGGCGGAGCAAGCCCTGTTTACGAGACCATGCCACGACCCTTATCCCTTGTTGCCGTGGGTCACGTCGGCGGCGAACCCCGCGTCGTTCGCCGCCGACGTGACCCACGGCAACACTCTCTACCATACCTATTGCACGGCCTGCCACGGCTTCCCCCCGCAGGGCGGGCCGGAGCTCGCGGCGAATAATCCGGGACTGATCCGGTTCGCGTTGAACAACATCGCGGCGATGCACTCGGCGTTCGCCGGGATCACTTTCACCGACGCCGACCTCGCCGACATCGCGGCCTATGTCGCGAGCCTGAGCGGCGCGCCGCCGCCCCCGCCACCTCCGCCGCCTCCCGTGGTGCCGGCATTCGACTACACCGACTTGTGGTGGAATCACCTGCAGAACGGCTGGGGCATGAACATCATCCAGCACACGCAGACCACCAACAACATCTTCGCGGTGATGTACATCTACGACGATACGGGGCACGCCACCTGGTTCATCCTGCCCGGGGGAACCTGGGTCACGCCGACGCGGTTCACGGGTCCCTGGGCACGCGTGAGCGGCTCGCCGGCGAGCGCCGCGTACCGGTTCAATCCGCCCACCCAGGTCGGCACGGCGACCATCGACTTCGCCGATCGCAACAACGCGACGATCACCTTCACCGTGGACGGAGCCACCACCACGAAGACGATGGAAGTGCTGCCGTTCTGATGCGCGGCCTTCTCGCCGCGCTCGTCGTCCTCGCATCGGGAGCCGCCGCGGCACTGGAGCCCGGCGCGCCCGCCCCCGACCTCACGCTGCCGCGGCTGGACGCGGCATCCGGCACCGTTTCACTCGCCGGCCTCAAGGGCAAGGTCGTGTACGTCGACTTCTGGGCCTCGTGGTGCGTGCCGTGCCGCCTGTCGATGCCCGCCCTCGATACGCTCTACCGCCGCCATGCGCAAAGCGGCTTCGCGGTCGTCGGCGTGAACAAGGACACTTCGGCCGCGGACGCGCAGCGTTTCCTCCGGCGCGTCGCAGTGACCTTTCCGCTCGCGAGCGACGCCCAAGACGTAGCCGCGCGCGCGTTCGACGTGAAGGCGATGCCGAGCGGCTACCTCGTGGACCGCAAGGGTGTGGTGCGCACCGTGCATCGCGGCTTCACGCAGGAGACGGCCGCGGGCCTGGAGCGCGAGATCGAAACGCTGTTGAAGGAGCCTTCATGAAGATGTTCAGGGCCGCGGTCATGGTGGCGGCGCTTGCCGCCGGCGGTTGCACGAGCGTCGCGCCCTACCAGCGCGGCTACCTCGCGCGCGAGGACATGGCGCTCGATCCAAGCCCCGGCACGGCGAGGGCGATCGAGAAGACGTATTCGGCGAAGGAGGCCGCGAGCGGCGGAGCGGCGGTGGGAGGAGGCGGCTGTGGCTGCAACTGACCGACCTTCTCCCCGGCCTTCTCCCAAGGCAGAGGGAGCCCTCGGTGCGTTGATGACGGCCGCGCTGGCGCTGCCTATTCTCGTGGTGCCCGCCAAGGCCGGCGCCGCCGACGTGGGCGAGGTCGGCATCACGCTCCTCGGCTACAAGGAGCGCGGCCTCATGAAGGTGACCGAGCCCGTGCTGTGGGGCGAGGCGCAGTTCCTCGACGTGTGGGAAGTGAAGGCGAGCGCGGCGATGGACGTGATCACGGGCGCCTCGCCGCTGCTGGTGACGAATGTTTCCGGCCGGCCGGTGCAGTCCATCACCGGCGCGTCGATCAGCGATCACCGCAAGACGGGCGACGTGAAGGTGACGCGCCGCTTCGACGACTTCGCGCTCTCCGTGTCGCATGCCCTGTCGAAGGAGCACGACTACCGCTCCAAGGCCTACGGGGTGGAAGGCCGCTGGGACCTGAACGACCGCACCACCACGCTCACGGCCGGTTACGGGCGCTCGAACGACCGCGTCGGCTCGCACGACAACCCGGCGCTCGACAAGCCGCGCGACACCAACGAGTACCTCGCGGGCGTGACGCAGGTGATCTCGCCCACGCAGCTCGTGCAGACGACGCTCGCGTGGTCGCGGGGCGAGGGCTGGTACAACGATCCCTACAAGATCACGATCACCTTCTATCCGGACGTGCCGGACGCCCTGCCGGCGCTCATGGCCGACACGCGACCCGACCACCGCAACTCGCTCGCGTGGCTCACGCGCTATCGCGCCCATTCGCCCGCGCTGAACGGCACGCTGCAGGCCGACTACCGCTACTACCGCGACGACTGGGGCATTCGCGCGCACACGCTGGAAGTGGCCTGGCAGCAGACTCTGAACGAGCGCTGGTCGCTGCGCCCCGCGCTTCGCTACTACACGCAGGGCGCGGCGGATTTCTATTCGCCGCTGATCCCGCGGCCGCAACCCGCGATCCTGTCCAGCGACCAGCGCCTCGGCGCGTGGGGCGGCCTGTCGCCGTCGCTTCGCGCTATCCTCCACCTCGACGGCGGGCTCAAGATCGAGGCGACGCTGGGTTATGTGTACAACGCGCGCAATCTCCACCTGGGCGGCTCCGGCAGCGCCGCCTTCGAAGCGTTGCGCGCCTACTACGCGATCGTCGGGATCAGCCGCGCTTTCTGAAGCGCCATGACGCTGCACCGTTTCACGTTCCGCGCCATGGCCGCGGTGAACGAGGTGCAGCTCCACAGCGAGGACGCGCGCTTCGCCGAGGCCGCGGCGGCGCGCGCGATCGAGGAAGTGGCGCGCATCGAGGCCAAGTTCTCCCGCTATCGCGACGACAGCGTTCTGTCCCGCATCAACGCGCAGGCCGGCGGCGCCCCGGTTCGCGTGGACGAGGAGACGCGCGGGCTGCTCGCCTTCGCCGACGCCTGCTTCCGGCAAAGCGGCGGACTCTTCGACGCGACCTCCGGCGTGCTGCGGCGCGCCTGGGATTTCAGGACTGGCCACCTGCCCGCCGAGGCGGAGCTCGCGCCGCTGCTGCCGCTCGTGGGCTGGGAGCGCGTGGAGCTGCAGGGCGACTCGGTGCGCCTGCCGCTCGCGGGCATGGAGCTCGACTTCGGCGGCTTCGGCAAGGAATACGCGGTCGATCGCGCCGCGCGCGTGCTGAGCGAGATGGGCGCCGCGAGCGCGCTCGTGAATCTCGCGGGCGACGTGGCGATCCTCGGCGCGCAACCGGGCGATATTCCGTGGCGCGTGGGCATCCAGCATCCGCGGCGCGCCGACGCTTTGCTCGCTTCGCTGCCGGTATCGTCGGGCGCAATCGCGACGAGCGGCGACTACGAGCGCTTCATCGAGGTCGACGGCGTGCGCCACTGCCACGTGCTCGATCCGCGCACCGGACGCTCCGCGCGGGGATTCCAATCGGTGACGGTGCATGGCCCGAGCTGTCTCGTGGCCGGCAGCGCCAGCACCATCGCGATGCTGAAAGGCGAGGAGGAAGGCCTTGCATGGCTGGAGCTGCTCGGACTGTCTTTCCTTTGCGTTCGTGGCAATGGGGAAATCGTGGAGAGTCTTTCCAGCGAAAAGCGATGAACCACGGACACCACCGAGCCTGAAGCAAAAGGGGGTGGGCGGTGGCGTGATAAAATTCACGTCCATTCAAAGACTTCGAATCATGTTCGCCGACTCGCAAAGCATCGCCAGCCACGACCCCGCGTTGTGGAACGCCATCAGCGCCGAGTACAGGCGCCAGGAAGAGGGCATCGAGCTGATCGCCTCCGAGAACTACGCAAGTCCTGCGGTCCTCGCGGCGCAAGGCACGGTGCTCACCAACAAGTATGCCGAGGGCTATCCCGGCAAGCGCTACTACGGCGGCTGCGAGTTCGGCGATGCTGCAGCCCGGCGACACGATTCTCGGGATGTCGCTCGCGCACGGCGGCCACTTGACCCACGGCGCGGCGGTGAACATCTCCGGCAAGCTCTATCGCTCCGTCGCGTATGGGCTCAACGCGAAGGAAGAGATCGACTACGAGCAGGTGCGCTCCCTTGCCGAGGAGTTCAATCCGCGCATGATCGTCGCCGGCGCCTCGGCCTATGCGCTGCGCATCGACTGGCAGAAATTCCGCGACATCGCGGACGAAGTGGGCGCGCTCTTCATGGTCGACATGGCGCACTACGCGGGGCTCGTCGCCGCGGGACTCTATCCGTCGCCGGTCGGCATCGCCGATTTCGTCACCAGCACCACGCACAAGACGCTGCGCGGGCCGCGCGGCGGCGTGATCCTCGCCGGCGCCGAGCACGAGAAGGCGCTGAACTCGTCGATCTTCCCGTCGATCCAGGGCGGGCCCCTCATGCACGTGATCGCCGCCAAGGCGATGGCCTTCCAGGAAGCGCTCCTGCCGGGATTCAAGGAGTACCAGCAACAGGTGCTCGTGAACGCGCGCGTGATGGCCGAGACGCTCGGGCGCCGGGGGCTGCGCATCGTCTCGGGCCGCACCGAGAGCCACATGTTCCTCGTCGACCTGCGCGCCAAGCGCATCACCGGCAAGGACGCCGAGGCGGCACTCGGAAGCGCGCACATCACCGTCAACAAGAACGCGATCCCCAACGATCCCGAGAAGCCGTTCGTCACGAGCGGCATCCGCATCGGCTCGCCGGCGATGACCACGCGCGGCTTCCGCGATGCGGAGGCGGCGCAGGTCGCCAACTTCATCGCCGACGTGCTCGAGGCGCGGGGCGACGCGGCGGCCGCCACGCGGATCGGCGCGGGCGTGAAGGCGCTGTGCGCGAAATTTCCCGTCTACGGGCCGGCGATGCGCGCGAGCTACGGCATGGCTGAAAACCGGGGACAGACCCTCAACCAGGCAACGGCGGAACCCGAGTCTGTCCCCAAGGGCAAGCGCGCGTGAAATGTCCCTTCTGCAGCGCCGAGGACACCCAGGTCATCGACTCCCGCGTGAGCGAGGAGGGCGATTCGATCCGGCGCCGGCGCCGCTGCCAGGTGTGCAACAAGCGCTTCACGACCTACGAGACCGCGGAGCTGCGCATGCCGCAGATCGTGAAGACCGACGGCCAAGCGTCCCGTCACGACCGAGCTCGTGGACGCCGCGATCACGCGCATCGAGCAGAAGATGCTGGCGCTGGGCGAGCGCGAGATCGACTCGCGGCGCCTCGGCGAGATGGTGATGGAGGAGCTGCGCAAGCTCGACAAGGTCGCCTACATCCGCTTCGCCTCGGTCTACAAGAGCTTCTCCGACGTCGAGGATTTCCGCGACGCGATCCGGGAAGTCAAAGACAAATAGCCCCGATGTTCGACGCAAACGATCACGCGTACATGGCGCGAGCGATCGCGCTGACGGAGCGCGGCCGCAACACGGCGACCCCCAATCCCAGCGTGGGCTGCGTCATCGTGAAGGACGGGCGCGTGATCGGCGAGGGCTGGCACGAGCGCGCGGGCGAGGCGCATGCCGAAGTGCGCGCGCTCGCCGCCGCCACCGAGTCGCCGGAGGGCAGCACGGTCTACGTCTCGCTCGAGCCCTGCGCGCATCGCGGGCGAACCGGTCCCTGCGCCGACAAGCTGATCGCCGCGAAGGTGGCGCGCGTGGTCGCCGCGATCGAGGATCCGTATCATGAGGTGAAGGGGAAGGGCGCGGCGAAGCTGCGCGCGGCCGGCATCCGTGTCGACGTGGGGCTCATGGCGGACGAGGCGCGCGAAGCTCACCGCGGCTTCCTCTCCCGCGTCACGCGCGGGCGCCCGTGGATGCGCATGAAGGCCGCCGCGTCCCTCGACGGGCGCATCGCGCTCGCCAACGGCGAGAGCCGCTGGATCACGGGCGAAGCGGCACGGCGTGACGTGCACGAGATGCGCGCGCGAGCCTGCGCGATCCTCACCGGCATCGGCACGGTGATCGCCGACGATCCCGAGCTCACCGTGCGCCACGTCCCGTGCACGCGCCAGCCGAAGCGCGTGGTGATCGACAACCGCCTCGACATGCCGCTCGCGGCGAAGATCCTCGTCGGGGAGCCGCCGCTCATCCTTACCGTGAGCGAGGACGAGGCGAAGGCGAAGGCGCTCGAGGCGCGCGGCGCCGAGGTGCTGCGCGTGGCGAGCGACGGCCGGAAGACCGATCTCGTCGCGGTGGCGCGGCTCCTCGCCGAGCGCGGCTGCAACGACGTGATGGTCGAGACCGGGGGAAAGCTCATGGGATCGCTGCTGCGCGCGGGCGTCGTGGACGAGCTCGTGATCTACTACGCGCCGCTCATCCTCGGCGACAGCATCGCTTCCTCGCAGCCGAGCGGCGACGGCGTGCGGCTTCGCATCGAGGCGCCGGGGCTCGGCATGGACGACGTCGCGTTGGGCGATTCGATCGCCGTGCACGGCGTGTGCCTCACGGTGGTCGCCTTCGATCGCGCCGGATTCGAGGCCGATGTATCGCGCGCGACACTCGCCGTCACGCACGGCCTCGAGGCGGGGCGTGAAGTGAACCTGGAAAAGTCGTTGCGCTTCGGCGAGCGCGTCGACGGGCATTTCGTCGCGGGCCACGTCGATGCCGTGGGCGAAGTCGTCGCGCTCGAAGAGCTGGGCGGAAGCGCGCGGCTCGTGATCGAGGCGCCCGCGGCGCTCGCGCGCCTCATCGCGCGCAAGGGCTCGATCGCGGTCGATGGAGTAAGCCTTACGGTCAATGGCGTCGAGGGTTTGCGCTTCGAGGTGAACCTCATCCCGCACACGCGGGCAGTGACGGCCTTGCGCGCCCTGGCGCCACGCGCGCACGTGAACCTCGAGGTCGACATGCTCGCGCGCTACGTCGAGCGCGCATTGCAGGGTCCGAAAGAGGATAGATAGCAACCTTCGGGGCGCGGGGCGCGCGCCGGCGCGCAAAAATCGCCGGTCTCGGGACAAGTCAGCGCGCGAATTCGGGCAAAATAGAGGTCTCGCCCGAGACATTTCCATGGCCATCTCCCCCACCCAACAGCTTATCGACGAACTGCGCCGCGGCCGCATGATCGTGCTCGCCGACGCCGAGGACCGCGAGAACGAGGGCGACCTCGTGCTCGCCGCCGATTTCGTCACGCCCGAAGCCATCAATTTCCTCGCCACGCATGCGCGCGGCCTTGTCTGCCTCACGCTCACCGAGGAACGTTGCCGCCAGCTCAACCTGGCGCTCATGGTGAACGACAACCGCTCCCCGATGGGCACCGCGTTCACGGTCTCCATCGAGGCGGCGAGCGGCGTGAGCACCGGCATCTCCGCGGCGGATCGCGCGCGCACGGTGCGCGCCGCGACCGCCAAGCACGCGAAGCCCGAAGACATCGTGCAGCCCGGCCATATCTTCCCGGTGATGGCGCAGAAGGGCGGCGTGCTGGTGCGCGCCGGCCACACTGAGGCCGGGTGCGATCTCGCCGAGCTCGCGGGGCTCACTCCTGCGGCCGTGATCTGCGAGATCATGAATCCCGACGGCTCGATGGCGCGCATGCCCGACCTCGTCGAGTTCGCGAAGCGCCACGACCTGAAGATCGGCACGATCGCGGATCTCATCCGCCACCGCAGCGAGACCGAGAAGCTGGTCGAGCGCGTGGCCGACCGCACCGTGTCGACGCCCTACGGACCGTTCCGTCTCTGCGTCTACCACGACAAGACGGTGGACGAGGTGCACTACGCGCTGGTGAAGGGCGAGCCGCAGCCTTCGCGCCCGACGCTCGTGCGCGTGCACGAGCCGTTCGTCTCGCTCGACATGTTCGATTTCGACGCTTCGCGGCATGCGTTCTCGGTGCAGGACGCGATGCGCCTCGTGGCGCACCACAAGGAGGGCGTGATCGTCCTCCTGCGCCGCCCCGAGCCCGCCGGGGAAATCCTCGCGCGCCTGGACGAGGGCGTGATGCGCAAGGCCGCCGCCACCCGCAAGTGGGATCCGCGCCTGCACGGCATCGGCGCGCAGATCCTGAAGGACCTCGGGGTGGGCAAGATGCGCGTGCTCGCGCGGCCCAAGCGCATCCCCAGCATGGAAGGCTTCGGACTCGAAGTGGTCGAGTACGTCTCGCCGGACGACGCCGTCGCGATGAAGGCCGTATGAAGAGCGTCGATCCGGCGCTCCGCGGCAAGGGCCTTCGCATCGGCATCGTCTGGAGCCGCTTCAACGAGGAGATCGTGCGCAGCCTCGTCACGGCGTGCGACAAGGAGCTCGTGGAGCTGGGCGTCTCGGCCGAGGACATCCACGCGGTGAGCGTGCCCGGCGCGCTGGAGATCCCGATCGCGCTGCAGGCCCTCGCGCTGGAGCGCCGCGGCATCGCGGGGCGGCGCTACGACGCGCTCGTCGCGCTCGGCGCCGTGGTGCGCGGCGAGACGTACCACTTCGAGATCGTCGCCAACGAGAGCGCGCGCGGCATCCTCGACGTGCAGCTGGAGCTGGGCGTGCCGATCGCCAACGGCGTGATCACCACGAACACCGAGGAGCAGGCGCGCGCGCGCGCGCCGGTGAAGGGCGCCGAGGCCGCGCGCGTCGCGGTGGAGATGGCCAACACGCTGAAGGCGGTGGGCGGATGAGCTCGGCTCGCAGGCGCTCGCGCGAGCTCGCGCTGCAGGGCCTCTACCAGTGGCAGTTCACCGGCGGGGACGCCCCGCAGATCCTGAAGGACCTCTCGGAGCTGGAAGGCTTCGAGCGCGCCGACCGGGCATTCCTCGAGGCGGAGCTCACCGGCACGCTCGCCGAGGCGCAGGGCCTGCGCGAGCAGCTCGAGCCGCTCGCGGACCGCAAGTGGGAGGAGCTGAGCCCCGTGGAGCGCGCGATCCTTCTGCTCGGCGCCTGGGAGCTCATGCACCAGATGGAGATTCCGTACCGCGTCACGATCAACGAGGCGATCGAGCTGGGCAAGAAGTTCGGCGCGACCGACGGCCACAAGTATGTGAACGGCGTGCTCGACAAGCTGGCGGGCGCGGTCCGTCCCGAAGAAGTCGCCGAAAAGAGAAAGCAGCGCAATGAGCGATAACACCTCCGAGTTCGAGCTGATCGCGCGCCACTTCATGCGCCCGGCCGCCAACGCGGTGCTGGGCGTCGGCGACGACGCGGCGCTCATCGACGTCACCAACGGCATGGACCTCGCGGTGTCGACCGACACGATGGTCTCCGGCACGCACTTCTTTCCCGACGTCGATCCCGAGCACCTGGGCCACAAGGCGCTCGCCGTGAACCTCTCCGACATGGCGGCGATGGGCGCCCTGCCGTACTGGGCGATGCTCGCGCTGACACTGCCCAGCGTCGATCACGACTGGCTCGCGGCTTTCGCGAAGGGCTTCTTCGACCTCGCCTCCGAGTTCAACGTCTCGCTCGTGGGCGGCGACACCACGCGCGGCCCGCTCACGCTCACCGTCACGATCATGGGCGAAGTGCCGATGGGCGCCGCGCTGCGGCGCAACGGCGCGAAGGCGGGCAACGACGTGTGGGTCTCGGGCAACCTGGGCGATGCCGCGCTCGCGGTGGCGCACCGCCACGGCAAGCTCGTCCTCGAGGAAGCGGATTATCACGAGGCGGTGATGCGCCTCTACGAGCCGACGCCGCGCGTGACGCTCGGCCAGGCGTTGCGCGGGCTCGCGACGAGCGCCATCGACATCTCCGATGGGTTGCTCGCGGACCTGGGCCACATCTGCCGGCTCTCCGGCGTCGGCGCGACCGTCGACCTCGCGCAGGTCCCGGTGTCGCCCATCGGCGCGCGGCACGTGGCGAGCGACGCGGGCCTCACCGCGATCGTGGCGGGCGGCGACGACTACGAGCTGTGCTTCACCGCGCCCGCGAACGCGCGCGAGAGCATCACGGACCTCACCAACGTCCTGGGTATACCGCTTTCCCGCATCGGCCAGGTGAAGCGCGGCAAGGGCGTGAGCCTGATGGGCGCCAACGGCAAGCCCGTGAAGATCGATGGCCGCGGATTCGACCACTTCTCG
>WNFI01622614.1_pt1 | contig 14682 bp, 15 predicted proteins | sample 5400471 | NCBI WGS metagenome assembly WNFI01 (sample SAMN13153348, study PRJNA577476) | soil metagenome | isolation source: 100 cm saprolite on Douglas fir-dominated hillslope | place: USA:California | collected 2013-09-17
AAAACCGGGAAGGGCGGAGAGATCCAGGTTTCATTGTTCGAAACCGCGCTGGGTTTGTTGGGCTATAATCTCCAGACCTTCTGGGAGCGCGGCGTGCAGCCGCCGAAATGCGGTTCGAGGCATGAATCGCTCTGCCCCTATCAGGCTTTCGAGGCAGCCGATGGTCCGATCATGATCGGGGTCGCCAACGACAATCTCTGGCGCAAATTCTGCGCGGTCACGGGATTGAACGCGATCGTCGATGATTCGAAATTCAGGACCAATGCGGATCGCGTTGCGCACCGCAAGGAAACCCTCGGTCATGTCCAGGCGGCGTTGAGGCAAAAGTCCGTTGCGCACTGGAACGAGGTGTTGACCGATGTCGGCGTTCCCTGCGCGCCCATCAACTCGATCGCGCAATTGCTCGATCACCCGCACACCCAAGCGAGCGGCATTATTGTCGACTACGAGCACCAGACTGCGGGCCAGCTGAAAGGCGTCGGTCACCCCGTCCTGATCAACGGGACGGAACGTCGCGCCGGCCGACCGCCGCCGGTGCTGGGGCAGCACACCGACGATGTGCTGGGTGAAATCGGTTTGTCATTGGAAACCATCAGCGAGTTACGGCGGGAACGTGTAATCGGTTGAAGGTTGGGCGGCGCGTCCAGCCGCTATTGGGCAGTTGAATACCGCGCCGCCACTTTCCCCTTGCCAAGCCGGCAAGATGGTTGTTAGATAATTTATAGGTGAATTATATTGGAAGTATAAAATGCGTGGGATCGAACGACTGGACTCTGTTCGGCGAAGCACGCCGGCAATGGCCAAAGCCTTGCCGGACCTCCCGATGGCCGAGACGGTGATGGTTCGGCTTATCCGGATCAGCGTCGTGGGCCTCGGCCAGTTCTTTGAGCCGGTGTTCCGCGAGATTGGCCTCTCGGAAAATTCCTTTCACGTGCTTTGCCTGCTGATGGCGAGCGATCGGAACCGGGCGTCGCCGAGCACGCTGAGTGAAATGGTGGGGACCAGCCGCGCCAACATGACCCGGATCCTCGACGAATTGGAGAGCGATGGTTTGGTGTCGCGCGCAAGCGAGGCGCGGGACGGCCGCCGCTATGTGATCGAGATAACGGCCGCAGGCCGGCGGGCGGCACAGGGTGCGGTTCCGAAGCTGTCGCAACCTTTGCGGACGGCTTTTTCGGGTCTCAGTCCGGAAGAGTTTGTTCAGCTCGATGGGTTGTTGCGAAAAGCCGTCAAATCGTTCGACCAGAGCGCGGCACCGCTACGCGCAAGCGCGTAAGACGTCACACATGGGCTCCCCTTGAGATGAACCGCACATGATCCTTACGGAAGACCAGCGTGCGCTTCGGGATGCCGCCAGGCGATTTTCGCGGGAGCGTCTCTTGCCGGCGTACCAACAGCGCGAGAGGGAAGGCCGGGTTGACAGGTCCTTGCTGCGAGAGATGGGCAAACTCGGGTTCCTGGGAATGGATCTGGCGGATCGGTACGGCGGAATGGATGTCGACGCCGTAACGACCGGAATGATCATCGAGGAGCTTTCTTATGGCGATTTCAACGTTGGCGCTCTTGCGGTGGTCCAATCGCTTTGCGGCGCGGTGATCCAGCGGAACGGCACTGCGTCCGTGAAGGAAACCTGGCTGCCTCGAATCGTCCGTGGCGAAGCGATTTTGGCGCTCTCGATCACCGAACCGCACGCCGGTTCGGACGCGGGCGCCCTGCGCCTGCGGGCGCGCCGCGATGGCGATCATTACCTGCTCGACGGTGAGAAAACGTCTACCACTTTTGCCGATTGCGCAGATGCGTTCGTCGTGTTTGCCCGGATTGGAGATAAAGTGGACGGCGCAAAGGGCGTCACGGCATTTCTTGTTCCTGGCGATACGCAGGGATTGCAACGCACGCGCTTCAAGGATGTCGGCAGCCATATGTCCGGCAGGGGATCAGTATTCTTCGACGGCGTCCGCATTCCCGCCGATCATCGCCTTGGTGCCGAAGGCAAGGGATTCTCGGAGGTCATGAGCGGCTTCGATTACAGCCGCGCACTGATCGCGCTTCAGTGCATCGGGGCAGCTCAGGCTTCCGTGGATGAAGCGTGGGCCTATACAAGAGAGCGCGAGGCGTTTGGTGGCCCGATTGCGCAATTCCAGGGGGTGACCTTTCCGCTTGTCGAAGGCGAGACCCTTCTCGCTGCCGGCCGGCAACTCGCATACCACGCTTTAGCCTTGCGCGACGCCGGGGCGCCCCACACCGTCGAGGCCGCCATGGTAAAATGGTTCGGTCCCAGAACGGCATTCGACGTCATTCACCAATGCCTTCTCACCTTCGGACATTACGGCTGGTCGATGGACCTGCCGCATCAACAGCGAATGCGCGATGTGATGGGCCTGGAAATCGGCGATGGCACCGCCGGAATCATGAAGATGATCGTGGCCCGCGCGCGTGCTGGACAGGCGGCAAACCCAAAATTGAGCAAGGAGAGCGCTGCGTGAAATATCGATCCGTATTCAGGCCGGGGCTGTTTGACGGTCAAACCGTGATCGTTACCGGTGGCGGCAGCGGCATCGGCCGCTGCACCGCGCATGAGCTGGCGGCGCTCGGCGCCGACGTTGTGATCGTCGGCCGCAACGAGCAGAAGCTGGAGACCGTTCGCGCCGAAATCGCCGAAGATGGCGGCAAGGCCTCGGCGATCACCTGCGATATACGCGACGAGGCCGCCGTGATCAGGGCAGTGGACGCGGTTCTGGCCGCCAATGGGCGCATCGACGGTCTGGTCAACAATGCCGGCGGTCAATACCGCTCGCCGCTGAAGACGATCTCGACCAAGGGCTTCGAGGCCGTGGTTCGCAACAATCTCACCGGCGGCTTCATTTTCATGCGTGAGGTCTATACCCGCTGGATGGAGAGCAATGGCGGCGCCATCGTCAACATCATCGCAGACATCTGGCACGGCTGGCCGAATTATGCGCATTCCGGCGCCGCGCGGGGCGGCATGCATACGCTGAGCGAAAGTGCTGCGTGCGAATGGGCCGCCACCGGCGTTCGCGTCAATACCGTTGCGCCAGGCGCGATCGCATCGAGCGGGCTCGACACCTACGAGGCGAAAGATACCGCCCACATCCAGAATGAGGTCGCCAGCAAGGTTCCGCTGCAGCGATTTGGAACCGAGTCGGAGACGGCGGCCTCAATTGTGTTTCTGCTGTCGCCGGCCGCGGCGTTCATCACCGGGTCCTGCATCCGGATCGACGGCGGAGCACCGAACGCGCGGGAGATTTGGGGGAAACTCGAGCCCTCGGACAAGAGCAAGCCGTTCAACGGATTTCATCGCGCAGCAATGCCGGAGATCCTGTCGGCGTCCGGGTGATCGTGCCGGGGTCGAGTTCAATAAAGCGCGAATGCGCACATCATCAGTGAGGAACGCCATGTCGGACAAAGTGCTCTATGCGAAGCGAGGCGAGGTCGCCTACATCACGTTGAACCGTCCCGAGGTGAAGAACGCGATTGATTTGGACGTCCATTATCGGTTGCGCGAGATCTGGACGGATTTTCGTGACGACGCCAAGCTGCGCGTCGCCGTCCTGACGGGCCAGGGCGACGCTTTCTGCGCCGGGGCGGATCTGCGCACCCATGTGCCCGAATGGGCTGATGCCGGTCCCAGTCTTGGCCGCGACAAGTTGCCGGACGGCTTTGCGGGCGGACTGACGCGCGGCCTGCACCGGATCTACAAGCCGATCATCGCCGCCTGCAATGGTTGGGTGCTCGGCGGCGGGCTCGAACTGGCGATGGCCTGCGACATCAGGATCGCTTCCGAACGTGCCCAGTTCGGATCGTTCGAACTGCGTCGCGGCATGCATCCGGCCGACGGCGGCATCGTTCGCCTGGTCAACACCTGTGGCGTCGGCATCGCGCTCGAACTGGAACTGACCGGCGAGCCGATCAGTGCCCAGCGCGCGCTTGCCGCCAACATGGTGAGCAAGGTTGTGCCCCACGACCAGTTGATGGCGGCAGCCGACGACATGGTCGCGCGTATTCTTCGCAATGACCGGCGCGCGGTGGAGTCGGCAAAGGAGACGATCTTCGAGGTCATCGGCCGGACGCTTGATGAGCAGCTCAAGGTCGAATGCCTGTTCGGATATGCACTGTGCGGCGGCAATCCGTCGGTGGAGCAGCGATCGCAGCAGTTCCTGGAGAAGAAGGACGCCGGCCGCGCGGGCGTGAACGCCACCGCACTATGAAGTTGCGAGAGAGGTGACGGATATGGAAGCCAAGGCGCTCTCCGATTGCGGCGTCATCGTTCTCGGCGGGACCGCCGGGGTCGGGTTTGAGGCCGCCGCGCGCTTTGCCGAAGAGGGCGCGCGGGTGGCTGTCATTGGCCGTCATTCGGAACGCGGCGCAATTGCATGCGCGAAGCTGCGCGAACGCGCGTCCGGCGGTCTAGTTCAGTTTATCAAGGCCGACGCTTCGCTGCCGGACGACGCAGTGCGAGCAGCAGAACAGGCTCACGGCCTGCTCGGTTCCATCGACGTCTTGATGTGCACCACGGGTCCGAGCGAGCCGCCGCGGCTGCTTCACAACATTAGAATCGAAAACATCCGGCTGCGGCTGGATGAAATCATCCTTCCGCCGCTTCACATGATGCATGCGGTGCTGCCGGTGATGCGGGCGCAGAAGGGCGGTTCGATCATCACCGTGGCGTCGGACGCCGCCAAATTTGCAACCCCCGGCGAAGCGCTGATCGGTGCCGCGATGGCTGCGATCGTCATGTTTTCGCGAACCGCGGCGCTCGAGGCCAAGCGCGACGGCATCAGGATCAATCTACTGACGCCTTCACTGATTGCGGATACGCCGGGCGCGAGCCTCATCGCCGCCGATCCGTTTGCCGGCAAAATGTTCGAGAAAGCAGCGACCTTGGCGCATCTCGGCGTCGCCGACGCGACTGATCTGGCGGAAGTGGCGCTGTTCCTTGCAGGCCCGCAGTCGCGCCGGATCACAGGCCAGGCGATCAGCGTCAATGGAGGAATTTCTGTCGGCTAGTCGTGCCGATCCATCCATATCAAAAAATAAATGAGGGGGAGGCGAATATGTGGAGAAGTGCCGAGATACGATTTCTTCCGGATATTCCGCGATACTGGTCGCAGAAGCGTTCCGACAAGGTGGCGCTGATCGAAGGTTCGGCGCAGCGCACCTACGCGCAGTTGAATGAGCGGTCCAACGCGATCGCCAATCGCCTGCTGGAAATGGGTGTCAAGCGCGGCGATCCGATCGGCTATATCGGCAAGAACTCGATCGAGGTCTTCGAGGTCTGGTTCGCCGCGTCGAAGATCGGCTGCACGTTCGCGCCGTTCAACTGGCGTCTGGCGGCGGCCGAACTGGTCGCCATTCTCGACGACGCGAGGCCGCCGATCGTATTTGCCGGCACCGAGATCGCCGATACGATGAGAAAGGTTCGAGAGCGAACCGGCACGAAATTCGAGATCGTCGAGTTTCTACCATCCACCGTTCCCGATGGCGGCCTGGCGATCTGGGCCAAGGGGACGTCGACGATCGATCCCTGCGTCAAGATCAGCGGCGATGATATCGCGCTGTTATCCTATACCTCAGGCACGACCGGGTTGCCAAAGGGCGTTACGGCAAGGCACGAAGCTTTCCAGTATTCCTTTCTCTGTGGCACGCTGGAGCCGGCGCTTGCTCGGTACGATGATGACATTCTGTTGATGTCGATGCCGAACTTTCATCTGGGCGGCAGCTGGGTTTCGATCGCGGCGCTCTATCACGGCGCGACGATATCGATCCTTCCCGCTTTCGATCCAGAAGTATTGGTCGCTACGCTGCGGCGGGACCGGCCAACGATCGTCCCGCTGGTGCCGACGGCGATCCAGCTTCTGGTCTCGCGGCCGGACGTCACCAGCGATGATTTCAGGTCGGTCCGTTCGATCATCTATTTCGGCTCGCCGATCGGGCAACAGCTTCTCAAAAATGCGATCGACAAGTTCCGGTGCGAGTTCTGCCAGTCGTACGGCACCACGGAAAGCTACTTCAACACCATCTTCCGTCATGACGATCATTTATCGGCGGATGCCACCCGGCTGGCGTCCTGTGGCCGGCCGCTGCCGATGGTCTATATGAAAGTAATCGACGGCAAAGGCGAAGAGGTGCCCCGCGACACGGTCGGCGAATTGCTCGTCTACACGCCGATGATGATGTCTGGCTATCGTAACCGTCCTGAAGCAACCTCCGAAGTTCTCAGGGATGGCTGGTATCGGACCGGCGATCTGGCCAAACAGGACGCCGATGGCTTTTTCTATATTGTCGACCGGGCCAAGGACATGATCATTTCCGGCGGCGAAAACGTCTATTCCGCCGAGGTCGAACTTGCGCTCCTAAAACACCCTGCAATCGTGATGGCCGCCGTGATCGGAATTCCCGATCCGAATTGGGGTGAGAAGGTAACGGCGCTGGTCGTTCCCAAGCCTGGGATGGAGATAAGTGAGGGGGAGCTTCAGCAACACTGCCGGGCATATCTGGCCGGATATAAAGTGCCCAAGACCGTTCTGTTCGAGACATCGCTGCCGCTGACGCCCAGCGGGAAAGTGCAAAAAGCGCCGTTACGCGAGCGATTTCGAAGTCGCTAACGCACGGACCCGCTGAACCAAAACAGCCATTTTGCCGTTTCGGGCGCCCCTGGCAAACCGAAGACGAAAGTTCGACGCCACGCTCCGGCTTGAATGCGGAGATGGTTATGATACATATCGTAATGAAGTGTACTGATTTACGGTTGGCGTCGTCGATGTCGCTGGAGCCCGGCCTGGATCAAACGAAGATCGAGGTCATGGCGGTTGTTGGCTTGGGCACTTAACGGGGAGTTCGATAAATGGGGCGATCGACAAATACGGCCCTGGCCGCGCTGAAAATCGGAGGTCGTGTCGCTTACGAGCGTCTGGCGCGGCCAAAGGCGCGCCTGTTCGACGACGTGCCCTGTACGCCTTATGCCGTTACGGCGGAATGGCTGACGGCGGTATTGTGCAACAAAACCCCCGGGGCCATCGTTACGCAGGTCGACGTCAAGCCGGCGAGCGCAGGCACGCACGAACGCCATCAGTTGAAGGTGTCCTACAACGAGGAAGGCCGCCGCGCCGGCTTGCCGGTCTCGATCTTCACCAAGTCGCTGCCGAGCATCGTAACCCGCATGATCGGCGGCTTCAACGGCACGGCGCGCGTGGAGGGGAGTTTCTTTACCCAGATCCGCCCCGAGCTCGAGATCGAAGCGCCGCTGTGCTATCATTCCGCCTACGATCGGCGGACATTTGCGGCGATCCATCTGCTGGAAGATCTGGTCGCCACCAAATCCGCGACGTTCTGCAATCACAAGACCTATGTCACGCGCGCGATGGCCGATGACATGATCGATCTGCTGGCCTCGCTGCACGGCCGGTTCTATGGCGATCCGACGCTGGCCGAACGCTACCGCTGGCTCGCCAGCTATCCCCGCTGGTTCACCATTGGGGCGGCGAAAATGGGAACGGAGTATTACACCCGAAAGGCGTTTGACGCCGCGGCCCATGTGATTCCTGCTGAGGTTCTGGCGCGCCGCGACGAGGTCTGGCCGGTGACGATGCGCGCACTTGCGCTGCATGACAGCGAGCCGCAGGGTCTCATTCACTCCGACGTGCATATCGGTAACTGGTACCGGACCGACGCGGGCGAGATGGGATTGTGCGACTGGCAATGTCTTTCGCGCGGCCATTGGACACGCGATTTCGCTTACGCCGTGACGGCGTCGCTGACGCCGGACAATCGCCGGAGCTGGGAACGCGAGCTGCTGGCCCGCTATATCGAGCGGTTCGCGGAGAAGACCGGCATCACACCGGACTTCGACCTCAGCTTTCAGCGCTACCGGCAGCAGATTGTGCACGCACTCGCGATGTGGACGATCACGCTGTGCCACTCGCGGCTGTTGCCGAACATGCAGCCCGAGGACACCACGCTGACGATGATCGAGCGGATGACGACGGCGATGGCCGATCTGGATGCGCTCGACAGTTTTCGGGATTGACGGATCGGTTCGAGGGGTTGCGCCAAGGACGCGGCAACCTTGCGCACGGGCCCGGTCTCGTCAGCATCCCTGTGTTTGAACACACGTGTATCATATCCGTGTTCGTCTTGTTGCTTCAGGGCCGGTAATCCCCCCGTGGGCGACGATAATCCGGTCCGATAGGGGAACGGCGTCGAATTTTGCGGTTGAAGTCTTTGGAAAAACTAGTACACTAGCGAACCAAAAAGGCCGCCAGAGCCGCATCTAACGTCATGGAGGTCACGCATGAGCGAACATCAATTCGACCCCGCAGCTCACGCACGATCGATGCGCGCCAGTGGATTCTGGGTCGACAAGAGCTTCGATGAGTTCCTTCAGCAGGCGGTTGCCGCTACGCCCGGCAAACTGGCGCTGCTGGCCGACCGCGCCGATCGCCCCGAACCGAAGCGCCTGACCTACGCCGAACTCGGCGATCTGGTTTCGCGGGCGGCCGCGGCCTTGAAGCAACTTGGCATCGGCCCTCGCGACGTCGTCTCCGTACAGCTTCCGAATTGGTGGGAATTCGCGGTGGTCGCATTGGCCGCGTTCCGGGTCGGGGCCGTCGTCAATCCCCTGATGCCGATCTTCCGCGAACATGAACTGAGCTACATGCTCGATTTTGCCGAAGCTAAATTGCTGATCGTGCCCAGGCTGTTCCGCGGATTCGATCACGAGGCGATGGCGCAGTCGCTGCGACCCAGGCTGCCGAAACTTCAGCACATCATCGCTGTCGATGGTGAGGGGGCGAACAGATTGCCTCAACACGCTGCTGGCCTGCAACATTGCGCTCGCCGGACGTTTCGGTCTCGATGCGAACGATACGATGCTGGTCTGCTCGCCGCTCGGCCATATGACCGGTTTCGCGGCCGGCATGCTGCTCGGATTCAAAATCGGCGCCTCCCTCGTCTTCCAGGACATCTGGGAGCCGAAACGCGGCATTGGCATCATGGCCAATGAAGGCGTTACCTATTCGGCCGGCGCCGCGACGTTTCTCGCCGATATGTGTGAGGCGGTGGCGGCCGGCGCTGCAAAGCCCGCGCGGCTGCGCAAGTTCCTTTGCGCCGGTGCGCCAATTCCGCCGGCGCTGATCGATCGCGTCTACCGCGAACTCGATCTCAAGGTCTGTTCGCTGTGGGGCATGACCGAATCGCTGTCGAGCACCTTGACCGAGCCCGAGCGGGCGCTGGAGAAATCGTCGAAGACGGACGGCCGTCCACTCGAAGGCGTTGCCGTAAAGGTGCTTCGCATGGACGGTTCTCCGGCGGCGGTCGGCGAGAAGGGGCTACTCAAGGTGCGCGGCGCGCAGTTGTGCCTCGGCTATTACAAGCGCGAGGACATGGAGCCGTTCGACGCCGAGGGGTGGTTCGACACCGGCGACATGGCCTATATGGATGACGAGGGCTACATCCGCATCGACGGCCGCATCAAGGACATCATTATTCGCGGCGGCGAGAACGTGCCGGTGTTCGATATCGAGAACCTGTTGTTCAAGCATCCCGCCGTGCTTTCGACCGCGATCGTCGGGTATCCTGACCCGCGGCTGGGAGAACGGGCCTGCGCATTCGTGGTGCTGCGTCCCGGCCAGACGCTCGATCTGGCCGACGTGCAGGCGCTGATGGCGGAGCACAAGGTCGCGAAGCAATACTGGCCGGAGCGCGTCGAGATCGTCGCCGATCTCCCGAAGACCCCCGCAGGCAAAGTGCAGAAATATCAGCTTCGCGAACTAGCGAAGGTTTTCGCCGAACCGCCGCACAAGGCCAGCGCATGAGTTCACGGCGCAGGCATCGCGCCTGCGTGGTGACCTTGTGCGACGCCGAAACGGCGGTCAGAACGTGCCGGGATAGGCGCCGCCATCGATCAGGATGTTTTGTCCGGTGATATAGCCGGCTTGCACCGAGCACAGGAACGCGCAGGTCGCGCCGAATTCGTCGGGGTTTCCCGAACCGCTTTGTCGGATTGGCGGTCCGGATCTCCTCGGTGACCGCGCTCACCTCGCGAGAAGAATTCTTCGCCAACGCGGCGAGATTTGATTTCAACCGGTCAGTGTCGAAGGTGCCAGGCAGCAGATTGTTGATCGTCACGTTGTGTTCGGCGGTCGAGCGCGCCAATCCCGCAACAAAACCGGTGAGGCCGGTGCGTGCGCCGTTCGACAACGCCAGCATCGCGACCGGTGCCTTCACCGCATGCGACGTCACATTGACGATGCGTCCGAATTTCCGCGCGATCATGCCATCCAGCGTCGCCTTGATCAGGGCGATCGGCGCCAGCATGTTGCCATCGAGCGCCTTGATCCAGTCCTCGCGCTCGAATTTCCGGAAATCCCCGGGCGGCGGGCCGCCGGCATTGTTGACGAGAATATCTGGCGCCGGGCAGGCGGCGAGAATGGCATCACGGCCCTCTTTTGTAGTCACATCGGCAATAACGGTTTTGGGCCGGTTACCCGTCGCAGACGCGATCTCGTCGGCCGCACTCTCCAGAACATCGCCGCGGCGCGCGGCGATAAAGAGAGTCACGCCCTCGCGGGCGAGCGCCATCGCGCTGGCCTTGCCAAGCCCCTGACTTGCCGCGCACACGATGGCGGTGCGCCCCTTCAATCCCAGATCCATGTCTCTTCGCTTTCAGGAGTTCGGCAGGGGCATGCCGGCGGGTTTTGCGCCCCACATGCAAAAACTGGTCGGCTCAAAGCCGAATTGCCGCGGCCGATGCGTCGCCTCGTCCTCGATCTCGTCGACGCCGACCGAGTATTCGAAGATCATGCCGTCCGGTCCCCTGAAATAGAGGAAGCGCGCGCCCGACGTCGGATGCCGGCCGGGGCCGAACACGATCGGCACGCGCCGCTCATTGAGGAAGTAGTAGGAGCGCAGCACGTCATCGCTGGTCTCGACCTGATGGTTGATGTGCTGGATGCCGGCCTTGGGTGCGCGCACCAGCGCAATGGTGTGATGGATCGCGTTGACGCGCATCAGCGGAATATCGCCGATCCGGTCGCTGACGCGGGCGTTGCACACTTGCGTCCAGAACCGTTCGTCGCGGGCGGGATCGGTGGAGTTGAGGCCGATATGGCTGAAGCAGGTAATCCCGGCATCGCGGCTGGCAAAGTAACGCCGGCCGCTACGCTCTGGCCGCACCACCAGTTCGATATGATTGCCGGTCGGATCGCGAAAGCCGATGAAGGCCCTTACCTTGCGTCGCTCGGCTTCCTGCGCGGTCCCGGCGTGAACGGCATGCCCGAGCGCTTCCAGCGTTGAGGCGGCTTCCTGCAGGGGTGTTCGGATCGCCATCGGTGTAACATAGCGTATGGGCGCGTTCGTCGGAGCGCAGATAGAGATCCTTCTTGCCGCGTTCGGCAATTTGCAGGCCGAGACACGCGGTCGCGAAATTCTCCGCGGATTCGAGATCCGGTGAGCCGAGGCGAACGTAGCTGACATCCCTAAGCTGGATCATGGTGTTCTCCTGTTCATCGACCCGGCGCGCGTAGTTCGGGGACGTCCTTGCTTTCGCTGCCCCAGTCGCAGAGCGATGCGGCGTTAAGCGGGAATTGCCGCGCCAGCCGCGGCTTGCCGTCGATTTCAGCCATGCCGTTCACATAAGAGAAGATCAGACCGTCCGGGCCCTCGACATGCAGGAACATCTGGCGCGAAGCCGCCTCGCGGCCGGGGCCCTGCACGATCCTGATCTGGCTTTCCTGCATGAAGTAGCTGTTCTGCATGATCTGATCGAGCGCCTCGACTTCGAACGCCACATACAGGAGCCCATTGCGCTTGGATGGATACAGCGCGATGCGGTGGTGCAATCCGTCGATCCGCAAATAGGCGATGTCGCCGACCCAGTCGCTGACCTCGGCACCAAGCGCGCGCCAAAACGCGAGGTCGCGGGCGTGGTCCGTGCTACGAAGGCCGACGCCGTGAAATTCGACGATGCCGGCATCGCGCGGCGGAAAGTAACGGCGTCCGCTTCGTGTTGGACGCACCACCAGATCGATCCGGTTGCCGGATGCTTCTTCCGTGAGCAGCGCCGACTGTACGTAACGGCCCCGACACTCGCTGGCCGTTGCTTCCTTCACCATGAAGCCGAGTTCGCGCAATCGCCGGCCGATTTCCCCCAGCGCCGTATCATCCCAGACCTCGATCCCGACGCTACTGCCATCAGCAGAATTCTGGCCAAGGCTCACCGTGCGAAACCGGTCGTCGGAACGAAAGGCGATTTCGCCATCCTGATCGGCGACGCGCTGCAGGCCGAAAATGTCGGAGACAAACCGTGCGCTCGCGCTTGGCTCGCTGACGGTGAGGCGCACATAGCAGACCGAGGTGATCAGGGGGGTGGCGCGGCCGTTGTTCATCGCGTCCGTGCCTTCGGATACTGGGATTCCAGGAAAATCTTGATCATCCGCCGCCAGACCGCGAACAGCTCGTCGAACCATTTCGGATCATTGTCCCACAGCGTGCGCAGTGCCATGCCGCGGACGAGGCTTAAGGTCAGGGCGACGATGTCGGCCGGTCGACGTCGACAGCACGATGTCGATCGCCACCATGAAATGCTCGCTGAAGAAGAACTCGCGGGCGTCCTCGATCACGGCTTCGATCAGGTCGCGCGGCCGGTTCACCGCCGCGGCACGGCGCCGGCTCAGCACCTGGGCCTGTTCGAACACATATTCAAGGGTGGCGACAACGAGCGAATCCTTGGTCGGAAAATGATGAAGCTGCGCGCCGCGCGACAGGCCCGCTTCGGCGGCGACGTCGGCGGTTCGAAAGCGGGCGTAGCCGCGCCGGCGAATCAGCTCCGAAGCGGCCTTGAGGATGCGCGTGCGCGTTTCTTCGGTCCGTTCGGCCTGGGTACGCCGCCGCGCGGTGCCGAGCGGTCGGCGCGCGGATTTCAGCGGGGCGAGGACGCGGTCAGGACGGTTTGCCATTTTCTAGACCTCGATCTGAACGTTTCCGTCAACGATGGTGACGGGGTAGGTTTTCAATGCAATCTCGCAGGGCATGCCGGTCGGCTCGCCGGTGGTCACGTCGAACGTACCGAAGTGGAACGTGCACTCCACGGTTTTTCCAGTGATGATGCCTTCCGCTGCAAGTGACGCTTCGCCGTGCGTGCACATGTCGGCGGTCGCATAGATCGCGCCGTCGACCCGATAGAGCGCCACGTTGGAGCCATCGGGCAGCGGCGCCTGCTTGATTTCGCCTTCGACCACTTCATTGGCCGCGCAGAGAACGACTGTTCCACCCATTCGACAAACCTAGAGCATGGTGCTGCCGCCGTTGACGCTGATGACCTGTCCGGTCACGAACGATGCTTCGGCGGAAGCGAGATAGGAAACCATTGAGGCGACTTCCTCCATTTCGGCCGGACGGCCCATGGGGATGATGCTGACGAATTTGGCGGCGAGCGCGGGGTTGCTCTTGGTGATCGCCACCATCTGCGGCGTATTCACCGCGCAGGGCGCGACGGTATTGACGGTGATGCCGTCCTTGGCGAACTCCCGCGCCATGCCTGTGGTGAGGCCATGAACGCCACCCTTGGCGGCGTTATAGGCGGCATGGTCCCACAGGCCGTTGCGAACGGAGTCGGCACCGAGGTTGACAATGCGGCCATAAGCCTGCGCGCGCATCTTGGGGACCGCGTACCAGGAACACCACAGCACCGTCCAGAGATTGCGGTCGATCGTGGTCTTCAATGTCTCCGGCGTTTGCTCGGTGAAGGCCTTGATGATGCCGCCGCCGGCATTGTTGACGAGGATGTCGGTTTCAGGCCGGCCTCGTCGAGGTCGGCAAGCACGAGCTTGGCGCCGTCTCTCGCCAACCGTTCCGCTATCGCAAGGCCAATGCCCTTGGCCGCACCGGTGACGATTGCAACATTATCTCTGAGCTTTTTGTCCATTACCTGGGTTGCTTTCACAGAATGATGCTGACGCGGCCCTGGGCGCGAAGACCTTCACTGTCCAGAAGGCAGCGCTTTTCCTTGATCCGGAACGTGCCGTTGCCGGGCACCAGACGATATCGGTTGCTGCCGAAATAGGTGTCGGTCACGCCATCCTTGGTGCGATAGGTGATAAAGGCCGAACTGACCTCGATATCGTCGCCGATATGCTTTCTGATGCGGACGTTGCTGACGAGGTGCCGCGTTCTCGAATGCGGGAATTCGGCATGCGCGGTCCGCTTCATCAAACGCTTGACCCGCTCGCTGAGCCGGAAGCGGTCATCGGCGACATAGAACAGGTTGTTGTCGGGCGAGGCATCGACCGCCAGATCCGTCGCCGGGACGTAATAGATTGCGTCGTCGGTGAACAGCTCCAGCCATTCCGGCAGCCGCCACTCATCCAGCAGTTCGGCTTCTGCGAACAGGAAGTCCTCGACGTCCGTGCGGGCTATGGCTTGCATCGCGGTTACTCCGTCGCTCATGCCGGCACCCTGAAAATACGCTCGTTCCAGTTCGACCAGAACGCGCGCATCTGCAACTCGTCGTCGTAGGACGGGTTTTCCTTGCCCATACCTTTGGAAATGTCGTTCCACTGCGCTTCGGCGGAGTTGCGAAAGCCGCGCTGGCACTGTTCGAGCGCCTCGACATCGTCAGGCGTCGCAAAGCCGCCGGGCCCGAGGAATTCGAGGAAGTTGAACAGTCGG
>WNFI01235587.1_pt1 | contig 14678 bp, 15 predicted proteins | sample 5400471 | NCBI WGS metagenome assembly WNFI01 (sample SAMN13153348, study PRJNA577476) | soil metagenome | isolation source: 100 cm saprolite on Douglas fir-dominated hillslope | place: USA:California | collected 2013-09-17
CCCTCGTCTCATTATAACGCGCAAGGCACCTAGTGGCGGAGGAGAAACGTGCTTCCCCCACAACGGAGGTGTCGTGCCCACGGCTGGGGGCCTTACGTTTCCCTGCGCGCCTTATACGGTTACGTAGAGATAGTCGCTTGTGCAACTCCATTGAGTATTCCTGAGATTATGCCTTGTGTCTCCTGACACCACGAGGCAATAGAGATCGCTAGTAAGGTCGAATATGTTCAGAAGACAGAAGCTGAACGCTTAGCGCTGAGCATCTATGCGATCGAGACCCCTCTTCTGATGTTTCGTACATACAGTATTCGTCAGAGGGCTTTTATTGCCTTGCTTTGCTTCTCATACCGAGTGGTGGGACACTTGACCCTGCTCTGAATCCGTGGATTTGCGGTGTGTTTCCTTATAGTGTTTTACCTAGGCATCAAGGTGTTAACGAGGCTACTCTGTCAATCAATATGTTTAGGAGGGAGGGGTTCGAATCCTCCCGCCGATGGGATCGTCCATAAGAGGATCAAAGCGCCAGAGTTCTCACTCGTCTCGCTTCTGCGAGCGTTTGCTTTACTTTATTCCGTTCAAGCGTGTATCTGCATCTGATTTTGATCGGTTACAACTCCTGACGATCCATTCTTTCATGAATCATGAATACATGAATTTTTGTGGACACTTCTCTCACCCCCAGCGCTCATCCCTAGCTATCGTTACGGGGATCTCCGCCATAGTCGCTCTCGCTTGATGGGCATATCTTTGTCGTTGACATGTTCAAGGCCTTTCGTGACGGACGATGGCATGGTGGTTCCATTAGGCCTTCGCTCGATATTCCCTCGCACGATACCAAACTGTTCAGTCTGTCAAGAAGCATTTGGTTGTGTTATCTAGAAGTGTCAGTCGAAGAAGGGAAACTTGCCAAAAAGTGGTGTGTGACTGTGTGAAATGTCCAAATATGGTGAGTGTATTGCTGAAATGAGCTCCAAAGTTGAACACTTTGGATGTATAGTTGAGGAGCTGTATAAAAGGTTGGATCATCACAGCGCGACTCTCGCACCGAATCCCACCCTCGCATACATTGGACTCCCATCATTATGGGGTCTTGTCAGCAATTCCTTCCTGTCTTGAAGGATATTCCTCCGCCATCGCGCGGCCTTTCGTCCTCCATATGGGCCCCTCAACCTCACCCTACGGAAGCATCCTGGCAGCAAGCTATCACCTCTTTCTCCCAGAACGCTGAAGAAGAAAAGGGCAGGTCCAAGCCCGATGACAGACGCGGCCTCACCCTTGGACGCCCCGAAAGGGGTGAAGATGTTTTCGGCCCCGGTGACTTCTTCCAGGCCGACCATAAAAAAAATATTGGGGCTATCGGCGATGGCAGGAAGAAGACCAGCCCTGACGCTGTCAATAATGTGGGCTCTACTCGTTATTCTCACACGGCCATTGGCTTATGAGCTTTGACTCTAGCACATTGAACAGCTTCTCCGAGCGCTCGATCTCAACTCCCCTGTTCCGTTTGTACATCCTCCGCCTCCTGGCTTGCTTAACAATACTTCACCTGATTTGTCTCCCATCTCTGCGACATCTTCGTTGCTGACGCCCACCGACTCACCTGCAAGGACTTCGTGTCTCAAGATTGATATACCCTATGACCATTACTCTTCTGTTCCTTCCCCTCAGGGTCTGCAGTTGCAAACTGGAGCATATCGCGCACAAGACGTATTCTCTGCTCAATCATCTCGTTTTCCGCCCCCTCAGCTTGGCTATCCTTATCAACCGCAAGGCGGAGTCTCGCTCTATGAGCCGTTCTCTGAAAGATCATCTATTCTTCCTACATTTCCCCCTCCTGTTCCCAACCCAACGCATGTCGGTGACCGACGTATCCCTCCGGATATACAGTGGTATTCCGATAGAGTGCAGCCCCCTACAGATTGGCTGCGCCCAGACGACTGCACCAGGGACCGTTGCTCTGGGCTCGTCGCGGAGGAATCTAGCATGCCTCAGAAGGTTGTGTCAACTTCGCCTCAGGGCTCGCAAGGTATTCTGCAGGGCAATGAAGTACAGTTCACTTGTCTCAGTTTGGTATTCGAAATGCTCACAGGCAACTTCAGCCGATTAACTTCCTCTCGCTCCTGCACCCCTCTTCGTCCCCACCATATCACCTCTTTGTCTCGCGAATTATCAAATTTTCGGACCAGCAAGCGTCTATATTTCTTCAGCAGAAACTCAAGATCGCAGATTCTAGTGAGCGTGCCAAGATCATCGATGCCATATGCGCCAAGGGATTCGAGATGATGGCTCACCGGTAATTTCATATCTGCGTAAGGTATAGCGCAGACTGGTCTAATTCACTATGTTCCCGACGTTCGGCAGCTTCGGCAACTGGGCAGTACAGCGGTGTTTGGAAGCAGCTTCTAGCATCGATGAGAGGCGGAAGATCGTTCAGTGTATGAGGTGTGTCTGATATTTGAAGCCCAATGTGAGAATGATACTGAATCGAGTTCTGCATCGTTCAGAGGTCGCATTGTCGAACTTGCTTGCAATTGTTATGGGTGCCACGTTCTCCAGAAGGCTCTAGATTGTGAAGAGGAAGTTCGCCTGCTCATCGTTTCTGAACTGTTACTCGGCGACCCCGCGCAAACGCTTGTAAATAAGCATGCATCGCACGTTTGGAGCAAGGTACCCGAGGATGAGTGTCTGAAATTTGAACGTGTTAACGAGTCGGTAGATAATGGAGCTAACGTGGACGCCCCCTGCACCGCCAATCTTTACGTAGTGCGTCTCACTTCGTTCCAGACGAGCTTTGGCTGATGTGTCTTCAATCAGCGTCAATAAATCCCTGAAGGGGAAATGGGCTTCACTTGCCTGTCATGAGACGGGTTCACTCGTGGTACAGGTAGGACCAGTGTGCTCATGCAAACTTTTTGTTCCTGATGTCGGATCTAGCACGCTTTTGAAAATCTAGAAGAGTCCGCCAAGGACGGAATTGTTGAAGAATTGCTTAATCAAGGCCCAATTGTCTTTGGCGAAGTCGCCAAGAATCAGTGGGGCTCTTACTGCATCCAGCACAGTACGCACATTGTTTCCATTCCTGATAAACACTTATTAATCTTGCACTCAATTCAGTTCTTGAGCATGGCTCGGCCAAACATCGCCAAATGGCGTTGGATCATCTTGTCACAGGGCTTCTTGAATTTGCTACGAATGAGCAGGGTTCGAAGTCCGTCACGAAGGCGCTTAAGGAAGGCGGCAAGGAGACGCTCGATAGATTTGTGAAACGAATGGCTGAATCCACAAAAGGGTACGGCGGCCCCTCTTGTTCTCATTGCGGCCACATGCGTGCACGCACTCATACATCAGTTTCAGTGGCCGCAGGGCCATTATCGTTGATTTAGCTTTGTCAGTTACTGGAAGCCAGCTAATTGCCTCTGTCCTCCCGAACGTGTGTAAACCCCTTCCTACCCTCGTGAACTTGAGGTAACCGCAGCTTCTTCAGGTCGACAAGGACCAGCGCACACTCTTGTACGAGTCGATCCGTGGACATATTGTCACTCTCCGCGGTTGTAAGACGGGTTCGAAGGTCATTTGGTTATTGTGAGTATGTCATGTTTTCGGGAATGCCTTGTCTTGCTTATTCAGCGTCAAACACCCAGTGACAGAATGGTGAACTTTCTGCTCGTTGAACGTTCCCATGATTCTAACTACGGTCTCATCTTGGAGCGTGCCTATTATGGCTATTAAAAGGATGATTGGCGGAATCTGACCTATGGAAATCGTTTTATTCGTTCACTTTATCTCTCGCCCTAACGTCAACCCGAGTCACTGCAATATTTCAAACAAGGCGAAATCGACATCGACGGCCAACGACGCAAATTCGGAATGTATCAAGCTCAAGAATATCTTCTGTCATAAAGTTTTGCACTCGCCCATAATCTGTCTCAACATCATTCGACCATCCAAAACCCATTGCATTTCATCTCATGCGCAGCAATTCTACCACTATCTGCATCATTTCTCGTTTTTACGCTTAGTGCCTTCTTTCTTCAACAATGAGATTTTTTTCTTCATCTGGCCGCACCTTTGCATTCGCTCTCATCTGTTAACTGTAGTACGTGCATACAATTTGAACAACAACGTGACTGTCATCATGTTATCTAAAATTAAATATTTACTGGCTGTCAGCCAGTCAGCGAAAGTGGCGTAACTTAGTTCCCGCGTCGTCTGGTTGCCCGCATTGATCATGAGGGCGTTGACGCTTCTGCCGCTACTCTACATCCACTCTGCACTCGCAGCGCCAGCAAGCGACGCGCAGTTTGTTCTCGGAGAAACTGCTGCAATTGTCGATACCTTACGTGGCGGTCATGTTTCCACCACAGAAGGGAGCAACGTCGGAACCGTCACTCACAATGCTGGAAATGTTTCATCCGAAGACGAGGTAGAAACTTGGGTTGAAGAGGACAGGGAGTATGTGAAGCAAAATGGGCTCGTGTGTAAGTCTCTTTAGCGACCTGGCGTATAATTGGCTTAGCTCACCCCATTGTGAAGACGAGGTGGTGACACACTCAGCATTGCCTAATCATCGGCTCAGGACGACCAAGCCCCATCTTTGCGACCCGTCTGTTAAGCAGTATTCTGGTTACCTCGATATCACCGACGGAAAGCACTTGTTCTTTTGGTGAGTCACTGTTTGCTCGAGTCGACAATGAGTCCATTTATCAGGTTGCCACAAGGTTTTTCGAGTCGAGGAATGATCCAAGCAAAGACCCCCTCGTTCTCTGGCTCAATGGTGGTCCTGGGTGTAGCTCATCAACTGGTTTATTGTTTGAACTTGGCCCGTGCCGTATCATCGATGAGGGGAAGAACACAACACGCAACCCTTATTCTTGGAACGAGCGTGCCAACATCATTTTCCTTGACCAACCTGTTGGCGTCGGGTACTCGTACTCCTCGGATGGTTCAACTGTGAACACTAGCCCGGTCGTGGGGGTTGATGTCCACGCGTTCCTTGAGCTCTTCATCCACCGCTTCCCCAAGTACGCCGATCTTCCCTTCCACCTTGCTGCGGAGAGCTATGGTGGTACATTTGCACCGAATATTGCATCCGTTATATACAAGAAGAACAAGGAAATCGCTCTTGCGCCTGCTCCAAAGTTGGCTAATATCAACCTCGCGTCTGTTATCCTTGCAAATGGCCTCACAGATCCATACATTCAGATGGGTTCAGTCCCTGATTATGCCTGTAATGGCCCATACCCAATCTACGATGACCCTGAGGGTCCCCAATGTACGGCGCTACGGTCAAAAGTCCCCACGTGCCAACGCCTTATCAAAGCGTGCTATGACTTTGGCTCGCGCTTAACTTGCGTGCCTGCGGGACTGTACTGCTTCAGTCAACTCTTCGCCCCTCTGCAACGTGAGCTATTCTCTTTGCAGACTCGTCGCGGGACTCAGAACACGTATTACAGAGACTGGCTTGAACCTATACGACGTTCGGCGCAAGTGTGACCGTTCTAAGGATGCAGATGGCCCACTCTGTTACAAGCAGTTGGGCTGGGTTGAAACTTGGATGAACGACGCAAAGAACAAGGCTGCGCTCGGCGCAAATCCGTCAAGGAAGTTTGAGTCATGCAATATGGAAACCAACCAAGCGTTTATGTATCAGGGAGATGGCATGCACAATAGTGCCTTGCTTCTTCCAGAGCTGATTGACGATGGAGTACGTCTCCTTGTGTACGCTGGTAATGCCGGTGAGTGGCATGGTATCTGGCAGCCACTTCATTGCCGAATGCCCACCATTGCCTTTTTTCCCCAGATATGATGTGTAACTACATCGTGCGTTTAGTATGGGGCGCACGAAGACTTGCTGACTATATCGCTTGTTTACTGCCAGGGAAACGAGGCTTGGGTCGAGAGTCTTGAGAATAAATTCCACAAGGAATTCAAGGCAGCGCCGTCTATCCGATGGGTAACCGCAGGTGAAGGTCGTGTTGCTGGTGAGGTCCGCTCAGCCGGAGGAAGTGGCTTCGGTGCGGGCAATGTCACTTTCGTAAACGTTTACAAAGCTGGGTTCGTCCTTCAGTGGTTTCGGGTTCTCTCTTTTCACTGACCGCATGCCCCCTTATAGACATATGGTACCATATGACCAACCAGAAGCAGCATTGGTGAGTTCTTCGTCGCTGTCGGAAAGAATAAAATGGAACTTTTGACTCACCTTACCGAAAGGACATGTTCACGCGGTGGATATCTGACGTATCCCTGACTTCGGACTGAGGCTTCCTCTTATTTCTGGGGGGGTAGACACTTTCTTGTTTAGGATTAGGTCTGATCAGACCTCGCTATGTCACATCCGATAATCTACGTATTCCATATTTGCCAGCCAACTATTTCTTTTTCATCCCTCAAGCGCTTAAAGAAAGCGTCAATCCAGGGTCGTCCCTAGCGTCACACGAGAGCCGAGTTGGACCTGAGAATATGTTACTGCACAACCCATTCCAGAGAATACAGCTTTCTCCTTCTCCTTCCACGACAACCCAGCCATAGTGACCGCTGTGGCTCCGCGATGACATCCGCGGCATACACGCGTCGAAGCAGGGTTAAATTGAGGTATCATATACTGTAGCTCATTCCCGGTCCCCCAGAGTTTTGGCCACATATTGCTATATCTATCGCTTCCGCGCCCGGCGTGGAACACCTACCGGGTACAGTAAGATGCGTTAGACTTGTTTAGGTCCAGGCTCAATGGCGGTCAATATTCTGATGCGCGAATGCTGACTCATCATAGTGCTGGGTTTACTTGGCACACACTACTGCAGCTCGTGTCCTCGGGAACATTTCATTTGCCATTTAATAACTCGTTTTAGGACAACAATCAAACGCCGGCCCTGCACCACGGGACAAATTCATTGCCTCCTTATCTTTGGTACCAGGATACTGTACTTGGATGTCTCTAAATGGTAAGCGCACATTTCTTAAATAAATTATGTCCATGCAACCCAATACAGTATCACAACATTCAGGGTCAAAGTGCACCAGCCACGCGAGTGGAAAGGTGGCGAGACCAACTCACAGGCCCGTAGAATGATGGTACCGAAAAGCGTTGACACGTAGTATCGTGTTGGTCCTGATGTCTTGTTGTTCCCACTTATAGATATGAAAAAGCCCTCCACCAAGGTATCGTTCACATGTCGAGTTTTGGGGGGGCATGATCTCTATCACGATCGATGCATGATCAACGCCACCTACAAATACACTCACGAATCAACATCGCCGCTCTTCCTCCGAGTCCCTAAGCCAAACCCGAGGCTACTCCAATTGTTCGAACCTCTCCCACTCGAAGGGTTTCTCATCTGTAATTTGTCTCCAGCTTGCCAGATGGTACACCCTCACCGCCCACAGGCAATTCTAAGTTTCTGGGGGTATGCCATATTTCCATTCCCCATTTACGTTCTCTTCAAGATTCGGAACCTCTAGGTCTGTCGGTGGCGCATCATATTCCCGCCGAAAGCATGAGACTCTGTTTTCTTCTCCCCTTTTATGTTCTCCGGACTTCGTTAAGTCACCAGACCGTACACGAAGTATTACGACCCTGTAGGGACAGTGTAGCTCGAGATCCGTCAAAGGTGTTAAACCTCGAGTAACGCCTTTTGAATTTGATGGTGAGACGCCCCATCCGTCAAAGTGAACGCAGAATCCACCCTGACTCCGCTCGGGTGTCGAGGTGATCTAAACTTATTGTTCTCATGTAAAAAGGGAAGTCGTTGACCCAACTCGCGGGCCCATGAGCGCAGTCTGGCGTTATTGACACGGCCGCCGACGACAGGGGGGAATTGGGGGTGGAGGCTGGGCCGGGCCGTGTCGAGAATACGTTCTCCATCAGTCATGAACCACCCACGACCGCGGCCGAAGAGGTGGTGACGAGAAATCTGTTCTCATTGGTTGAGACTCATCCCCATTCCCTCCGGTTGTAAAACCGAGCAGAGCGAGGGACTGTACCTTTTTGCTTTCAAGCTTGTTGCCAGGATATCGGTTGGTATACCAGTGAAACGCTATACCTCTGTTAGTGAGGGGAAAAATTCTGCTTCTCAAGCGAGCCCCAGAACAAAACTCTCTGGCAACACCCAACAAAGACCGGACCAGGCCCCGCAGCCATCAAATGAACCAGCTAATAAGTCACTGACATCGCGCGCCGTAAGTTCAAAATTTCCCCATCGGTGTATTGCCAAGCACGAGAAGTTACGTACTAATGTACTTTACGGCTTCTCAGCAAGGGGTTCAGAGTCCAGACTTGACCCAGCTTTATCTTTACCGCCCGCCTATCCCCTTCTGACAGCGAATCATGGGTCTTGAATAGGCGCTGACCAGGAGGATAGGCATCAGATCGCCCCTACCTGACAGAACTAGCGCCTGGCCTCTGTCATCATCGTCTGCCAGTGGCACTGGTCCCGCATCTCAAAGCGAAAACTCCTGTCTCGTGCCAAGGACGTTCAAACTCAGACATGCGGATGCGGAATTAGAAATATTCAATGTCTGATGGAACGTCCTGGTGTAGGTGTAACTTTCGCCCGGGCGGGGGCGCGGGTGTATAAGGTTAACCACACGTGACCGTGTTTTGCCATTACGTGACCAGCTGCTCCTGTGCCTGCGTTAATGACCCATTCATTTGCTCTGTGCTCCAACACAGATATATGCTCTATAAAGCACCATGTTATCAACTTCTGACTCTGCTATACTAAAGGGGGGTCAGCTCTGATTGATTCGGAAGGAACTCGTCGGGCTATGGCCAACAAGCTCAAGGATGCCCTTGGAGAGAAAATAGAAGCTTGATGCTGCAGAGGCCATTATTCTTGGGCTCGACTGTGTTGTGATTGCTGGGACTGGTGCTGAGAGGACAATCCCATTCGTTCTCGTTCTGTTTGCGCATAACTCCTGGGACGAGATGATTCTTATTATACCCCCGCTATATGCGCGTCAATCTGATCAGGTCAGGGCTTTTTATGGCTTTCTTATATGTTTGACATGCTGACTGTGTTGAAATCGAGCTCGCGCGGCTCGTTATTCGCTCGCTTTTAGTACACTAACTTTTAGTACCACGCTAATGAGTCCTTCCATTCATCATACTGACAGATACATTCCAAGTAGTATAAATTGCATGTAAATACTTTGGAGCGCCCTCGCGCGTTTGCCCACCCACAACCCACCGAATCCCACTTGTTTCCCACACGCGCATCGCGTTTTTCCTACAGACTGGCCCGACATACTGATCTCTAGGCTGAACAATGCAGGAAAATGGGTATCAGCCGTGTCGCGGTGCACTCACATCTTGGCGCTGGAAATCTTACGAGCACGACTTTACTAACACCATACTGACCTCCCGAGGTGCTCATGCCTAGAAAGGTTTTTTCGAAGTTTGCGAAGTAGACACGTTTCAGGTCAGTTGCGGACATCAAAAACGGGCTTCCGGAATGGATCTGGGTGGATAAGTACGGAGAAGAGGTTATTAAAACTTCTGGAGACAATCGATAATGCCTGGATTGAAGAGATGGAACCGTGGCACGAAGTGGCGTCGAAAGAAAGAAGAAAAGAAGATTAAATAGGACGAGAATGCAGTCTCACAAGAATGTACTCTTTAAAAGGTGTTCAAGATAGCTGAAAGAGCCTCGGTAGGCAACCGAACGTGGTTGTACTATAGTAAATTCTCAGTACATTTCTTGTTCCAGAGTGATCACGTCCTAAGACCCGGGGAATACATCGGTCGTTATCACTTTACCACCTCACATCTCCATGATGACCTACAAATAAGTCAATTATGAAAGGTAATAAGTACAAATAATGGTAAGGTAATAGATGATGGTAAGGTAACAGATGATCATGAGAATACTGCTTCTCAACTCCGTACGCCGATGTGCTCACAACTTATCGTAGTACATATCGAGCGAGGGAATATCAGGCTACAAGTCAGAGCAGTCAGCATTGGATTACTGGACGAGAGAAGGATAACTATACCATGAGACCCTTGCGAGAACGAACGGCCTTGACTATCTGCTCAAGTTTGCTGCCCTTGTCGAGTGGCGAGCCATTCATAAGATCCCAGTGGTCGAACACAGACTGCGGGAATGCCTGTCCACCAGTTGCTTGCCGGAGATCGCTGTTGAAGCCGAAAGACTCCATGATAGGGAGATAGGCCTTCATGATGAACATCGGTGTGCCGATACGCTGTTCCTCGGAGAATACTTGTCCCCGCCGCTTATTTAATACTGAATAGACACCGCCAATAGCGTTCTCTGGGCACTGGATCTCGACTAGGAACACAGGTTCCTGGATACCAGGCGTTGCTAGTAAGCATGCAGCGTGCGTCACACGACGACATATCGGGATTATCTGTCCTCCTCCACGGTGGACGGCATCGGCATGTAGCTACAAGCACAATTAAAGATCAGCGAATCACGGCTTTATCGCAACAAACATAAGTGAAGAACGCACCGTTACGTCGAGAATGTTTAGCCGAACGCCACGCATGCTTTCTTCCGCACAAACACCCTGCTTTGTCGCCAATTGGAATCCGGCCACGCAAGAATCCTTGATCTCATTCAGGTATTGTACACCCTTCGTCACATCAACCAACAAGTTAGGGCCAGTGATATTGGGACCGAAACACCAGATTTTGCGCGCGTCAATGACATCCCACGAGAATTCATCTGCTAGCACACGAGCGCGTAGCTTGAAATCATCGCGCGCAGTGACCTTGCCGCTCTCAATAGCGACCGTGAGCTCTTCATCCAGTGGCAATGCCTTGGCGTATAGTCGGTTGTGCCTATTCGGAGATTTCGAAAGCGCTACGATAGACGACACTGTTTTGACAGTCTCACGGTAGCCGACGACAGGATCTGAAAATTTGAGAGGAACGCCGGCGTGGTCCTCTTGAAGGTCCTGGTTCATAAAGCATATGTCGGGATGAGAACTTTTAATCATAGAGTAAGGTAGCCCACCTTCAGACAGATTTCCAAATGCAGTTCACCTGGCCCAGCGACAATATGTTCGCCAGATTCCGAGATCCATGCTTGTACACACGGATCAGATTTCGACAAGCGCTTGAGACCCTCCACTAGTTTCGGCAGATCCGCAGAATTCTTCACCTCGACAGCGACCTGTACGACAGGCGACACAGAGAATTTCATGACCTTCATGTTGTGAGCCGTCTCCGACGTTGTAAGCGTCCCAGACTTCAGCAAGAACTGATCGATTCCAACGAGTCCAATAATGTTACCAGCAGGGCAATCCTCGATTGGTTCGACTGAGCGACCCATCATCAACACAGTACGTTGTACTGACTTGACAAACAGGTCCTCTTTCTTCCCCGGAACGTAATTGGGTCCTTGGATGCGGATCTTTGGGCCCGATCGTACGGTACCAGAAAAGACGCGACCGAAGGCATAGAAGCGACCCTTATCGGACGTCGGTACCATCTTGGAGACATAAAGAACTAGGGGTCCTTTGGGATCGCAGTTGCGAATACCGATTGCTGACTCATCATCCATAGGACCCTCGTAAAGGGCCTCAACGCGATACCGCTGGGCGGTGGCGGGTGACGGAAGGTTGATGACAATCATTTCCAAGAGGGCGTCACCAGCAGGAAGGAATTTCCGCATTATGGCTTTAACAAGCTCCTTCCCTTCAAGCGCGCGCTCGTCTTGTGGGAGTCTTATGTCGAGCTTTTCAAGTATTGGACCGATCTTGTCCTTCTGGGAGTCCCTAACAGATTCGAAAATCTTGAAAATCGGGTCGAGAACGAACTGATTGAAGGCACGCTCAAGAGGCTTGCCATCGATATCGGTAGGCTTCGTGGACCATTTCTTGGTAACGGGATTGAAAAAGTTGTCACCCCACAGCTTTGCCATCATCTTGTCTTTGTCGACACCAAACTTCTTGGCGTACCGGGAAGCAAATTGACGAAGGGTGAAGCCCCAACCGTGGAGACCCGATCCGAACGCGACGGTACCCTTGTCGGGGTAAACTTGGACATCACCCAGGGCAGCGTCATGGTAGGTCGAGACAACAACGTTCACGGACTCGATGGTACGAAGGAATGTCTGGTAAAGGTCCTCTTTGTTCACCTGAAGCTCGAGAAGGGCACGGTCAACCTTGTTGATGATCACAACGGGCTTGATACGCTCGCCAAGTGCCTGCNNCATGGCCTGGGTTGATAAACGTCAAGACAAAGATGTAAAGCAGATGGGGAGTGTGAGTCGTACCTTCTGTTTTTTGCTTGATAGAGCCAAGTTCCTCCTCGTTGATCTCGAAGTACATTGATATGGCTGTAGATTTGATGGTAATGCCTCGCTCCTTTTCGTCGGGTCTTGAATCTGTATACTTAGTTTCACCGGCCTTGGCACTGGCAATGATACCGGCCTTTGAGATGAGCGCGTCAGTGAGGGAAGACTTCCCATGGTCGACTGGGACGGCATGTAAGTATGACGAGTAAAGCAAGTACGCAAATTGACGCACCATGAGCGATAACACTCATGTTACGGATGTTTGTGGGTTTGTCCATGAGTGCACGAACCTGATCTAAGGAGTAGCAGGGAGGTCAGAATGGGAAGGCACTTGCATAGACCACTACGAACCAATGGTGAAGTTGCTAAGTTAGGAGTGAGTAAGGGATTAAATGCGCGCAGGACATAGACGTACACCATGATCGCAAGATGTTACAGTGGTAAAATAAAACAAAGGGTTTCAGACAGAGCAGGAACCAGGCGAAGAGCGATAATGCGAGGGAGCGCAGGGGTGCGCCAGGTAAGGGGCTTTCGAGTCATGTCAATCGGATCCGTATATTGCGAGTCAATATCGTTTTGTCCGGAAAAGGTGTTCACGTGTCTGTCAAGGATAGACAGCCATGCTCCCGGAACCAACCACCCGCTCAGAGAGGCTCCAGCCTCGCCGTAGCGCCCGCACTGTGCGTGTGTCAGCGTAAGGCAGAATGTCCACATGTATACGGCCGATCTCGTCAAGAGTACTGCGAGTTGGGCCTCCTGACCTCCGAGCAGGTGGCACACGCCCCAAATGCGTTTGCGCAATCTCGTGATTGGGAATTCGCGCCATCCACCCTAAGGTTGGCACTGCGTTATGCAGACAGTTATAAGAATGGACCTCCCCCGGAGTTTCCATCCCCATACAGGCGTTGGGTCATCGAATGCGTCTATCGCTTCTTCTACTACTGTACCGTATCTACTCTTGGGGATAGTACGACGGATTACTTTGGCGTTGGGAAGCCTGCAATCGCGGGCGAAGAGCGAATCCGTAGTCTGACGGAACTCAAGTGGGGTGAATTTGAAGCAACGGACTTCGGGGACTTGGAGTCGGGCGAGAAGAAACTCCAATTTGACTTTACTGAGAGTGCGCGGGCAGTATGTTATGTATCCTCTTTTTTGTTGCGTTACACTTGTTTACCACGCGGTGTTGCAGTCTCAGGCGGCAAAACGGACCACGTTGATCGGGACCGATTTCTCATCTACTGGTTTCTCGCGCATGGATGCTCCACTTAGCGCAACGCTTCAGTTCAGCACCCCTCTTATGAATTCTATCTCGTCTTGGCCGGAGCAGCAAACCGATATCACACGCAAGGTGAAGAAGTTGCAATATCACTCCCGCCGTTCGGGTGGGATACGGAGGCGGTCATGGGCACAAAAACTATCATCGAGGAAGCATTCATCGACGTGTTTTGTGATTTCGTGTACGGCGGTGGATGGATTGATGTGGGAAGGAATGGTAAGAAGGTATGTTGGACTTCGTATATATCTAAACTTGCAGGCTGAGTTGTCATAGGTTCATTACCAAATGACCAGTTATTCATTGATCACCTCGGATGGCTGCGCCAAATTTGCACGCCAGCTGTATAACCTATGGGATATGCTAGAAAGGGAAGGGGAAACCGAAGACCTGAATGCATTTGACAAGTTACAAAAACACAATCAACAATCATGACGAGAAATTCCCTATGAAAACGGTTTTTTCTACCAAGGATGCTCCAGGCGCAGGTGGTGGTGCTGGAGGCATACGTGCAACAGACTGCGCGGAGCTCAGAGCACACGGGTACGAGGTGAAACCGGAAGCGGGAGCCATTGCGGATGAAAGTTGTGAACATGTAATGGAGCTGCTTTCCAGGGTGCGGCAACCCCTCCCTACTTATACGCTGCACTGACGCTCGACTGCAGATGCCGCCTCACATCTTCACCGTATATCAGCCGTCGGCGCCGAACAAGGAATTCATCGCGAAGAAAGTTCGCGAGCAATCGGACGAGTTTGGGACCCTCACATATTTAAATAATCTCCAGCCGAAGTCCGAACACATTATCTCCTTGCACGCATCGTTCCAGACACAATCGACATCATGGGTTATTCTCCCCAGGATGGATTCCGTCAATGGTTATGTGTCGTTCGCACCTAAGCAACTTTATGGGAGGGTTTCTAAAGTCTGCTGGGGCCTTATCAAAGGAGTCGCGTATCTTCACAAGTTGCGTATCGCTCACAGGGACATCAAGCCAGCACATCTTCTTCTCGACCGCCGAGACTTTTGTTTGAAAATCATCGACTTTGATATCGCTATGCAAGTAGAGGACGAGGGCGAGGACGAGGAGGTCAATGACCAGTGCGGGTCGGAACATTGGATGGCGCCCGAGGTCAAGAATAAGAATATG
>WNFI01101460.1_pt1 | contig 14677 bp, 13 predicted proteins | sample 5400471 | NCBI WGS metagenome assembly WNFI01 (sample SAMN13153348, study PRJNA577476) | soil metagenome | isolation source: 100 cm saprolite on Douglas fir-dominated hillslope | place: USA:California | collected 2013-09-17
GCCAAAACCTGCACGCGCAGCTTCCCGTACGGAATGCCCTCGAAGCTCGACTTCCCTTCCGGGTCCGTCTTCAGCTCCATTCCTCCACGTCCCTGTTTTCCCCGCGGGTTCACTGGATGCATGATCACGGCGGCACTGCGAACCGGTTTCCCGTTGTCCTGCTTGAGGACCAGGAAGTTCAGGACCGCAGTCGGCTCATCCACGTCGCGCTGCGCACCGGCCGAAGTAACAACTATCAGGGCGGCCAGCAAGACACCCACTGCCGTAACCTTTCTCATAGAAAATCATTCTATTCAGCGGTAGCGTCCGCTGTCACCTATTCTCGACGATTCACATTTGCCAGTCGGGTCCGAGACTTTGGCATTTTTTGGGCGGAAGTCAGCTCTTAATGTGATCTTCAGGAACAGTATGTAATTCTCTTGAAAGATTGCGGGGGGAGCCCGTCTCCCGCTCCGCTTCTTTTTTGGAGGAACAACACGAATGAGAATATCCAGAGATTGTGTACTCGCGATTGCCGCTGTTCTGCTTTGCGTAACCCTGGCCTTTTCGCAAGAGAAGAAGATCAAGCGGTCCGACCTGCCTCCGGCGGTCGAGAAAACCGTGGCTGCTCAGAGCGAAGGCGCCACTATTCGCGGCTTTTCCCAGGAAAAAGAGAACGGTCAGACCTTCTACGAAGCTGAAATGATGGTCAATGGCCACAGCAAGGACATCCTCATCGACTCCAAGGGCGGGATCGTCGAAGTAGAGGAGGAAGTGGCGATGGATGCGCTTCCGGGATCGGTCAAAGACGGGCTGCAAGCCAAGGCTGGCAAAGGCAAGCTGGGCAAGGTCGAGAGCCTTACCAAGCACGACAAACTGGTGGCTTACGAAGCTGTCGTGCAGACAAATGGCAAGAAGTCAGAAGTCCAGGTCGGTCCCGACGGCAAACCCCTCGATCACGAAGAATAGCTCACCAACTTGGTGAAGGCCGGGACACCAGGAAGCGACTGATGCCCCTGTCCCGCCACGCTTAGCAATCCGCGCGGAGTGCAGGTGCCGCAGCCTTCTCCGCTGCGCCCTGCGTGCTTCGCTTGACAATAACTCACTCACGTCCCTATAATTAGCACTCGTGGGGTTTAATTGCTAACAACCTCCCGTTACCCGAATCATTTCAACTAGTTACCCATAATTAACACTCTACCAACTGAAAGGAGTATCAAACCATGGCGAAATTTGCCCCGCTCCATGATCGCATTCTTGTACGGCGTGTGGAGGAAGCTTCCACCACTCGTGGCGGCATCATCATTCCCGACACAGCCAAGGACAAGCCCCAGGAGGGCGAAGTCATCTCTACTGGTAAGGGTCGGACCAACGACGAAGGCAAGACCTTCCCTCTGGCTGTAAAGGAAGGCGACCGCATCCTGTTTGGAAAGTACTCCGGCACCGAAATCAAAATCGATGGCGACGACTTCATCATCATGAAGGAAGACGAAGTCCTCGGCGTTCTGACTGGCGCCGCCAGCCCGGCGAAGAAGGAAACCGCCGGATCGAGGAGGTAAGGCTTCCGCTGTCCGGCTCCCGGCTTCCGGGGGATCGTACAGCCGCGAGCCGCCTAGCGCTTTCCGGAAGCCGAGCGCCGAAAGCCGGAAGCCGCAAAAACAATTCCCGCAGGCACTGCCTGCACAGCATTCACACTAGATTAGGAGACAAAAGCAATGGCAAAGCAAATCGTTCACGGAGAAGAATCCCGACAGGCGATCCTCCGCGGTGTCAACCTTCTGGCCGACGCCGTGAAGGTCACCCTTGGCCCCAAGGGCCGCAATGTAGTCATCGAAAAGAAATTCGGATCGCCGACCATCACCAAGGACGGCGTCACCGTCGCAAAGGAAATCGAACTGAAGGACAGCCTGGAGAACATGGGCGCTCAGATGGTTCGTGAAGTCGCTTCCAAGACTTCCGATGTTGCCGGCGACGGCACCACCACCGCCACCGTTCTTGCCCAGGCGATCTACCGCGAAGGCGTCAAGACCGTTGCCGCCGGAGCAAACCCGATGGCTATGAAGCGTGGCATCGAGAAGGCCGTAATCGCGATCTGCGGCAGGCTCGACAAAGAAGGCAACCGCGAAAAAGGCGAACTCGACAAGCTCTCCAAGCCCGTCACGGGAGCGATGATCGCTCAAGTTGGAACGATCAGCGCAAACAATGACGAGACCATTGGCAAGATCATTGCCGAGGCCATGAACAAAGTTGGCAAAGACGGCGTGATCACCGTGGAAGAAGCCAAGACCCTCGAGACTCAACTCGAAGTGGTTGAGGGCATGCAGTTCGACCGCGGCTACCTCTCGCCCTACTTTGTTACTGATCCGGAGCGCATGGAAGTTGCTTTGGAGAACGCCTACGTCCTGATCAACGAAAAGAAGATCAGCTCGATGAAGGACCTGCTCCCGCTGCTCGAGCAAATTGCCAAGAGCGGCAAACCGTTGCTCATCATCGCGGAAGATGTTGAGGGCGAGGCGCTCGCTACTCTCGTCGTCAACAAACTGCGTGGCACGCTGCAAGTCGCGGCCGTCAAGGCTCCTGGCTTCGGCGATCGGCGCAAGGCTATGCTGCAGGATATCGCTATCCTGACCGGCGGCAAGGCCATCACGGAAGACCTGGGCATTAAGCTGGAGAACGTGCAGATCAGCGATCTTGGCCAAGTCAAGAAGATCACCGTGGACAAGGACAACACCACGTTGGTCGAAGGCAAGGGCAAGCACTCCGAGATCGAAGGCCGCGTAAAGGAAATTCGCAGCCAGATCGAGAAGACTACCAGCGACTACGACCGCGAGAAACTGCAGGAGCGGTTGGCGAAGCTGGTCGGTGGCGTGGCCGTGATCAAAGTCGGCGCCGCAACCGAAACTGAAATGAAAGAGAAGAAAGCCCGCGTTGAAGATGCCATGCATGCAACCCGTGCGGCCGTGGAAGAAGGCATTGTCCCCGGCGGCGGAGTGGCTCTGAGCCGCTGCAATCGTTCTGGGCAAGGTCAACGATTCGAAGGACCCGAACTTCGGCTACAACGCCCTCACCGGCGACTACGAAGATCTGGTCAAGGCAGGCGTGCTCGATCCGACCAAGGTCGTGCGCACCGCCCTCACCAACGCAGGCTCAATCGCCTCGCTGATGCTCACCACTGAAGCGCTAGTGGCAGAGATCCCAGAAGAGAAAAAGGGATCTCCTGCTGGCGGCGGTCACGGCGGTGGCGGCGGCATGGGCGACATGTACTAGGACTCGCCGTCCAGGCAGACGCGCCTTCGGCGCAAAATCAAGGGCCCCGCTCGCAAGAGCGGGGCTTTTTCTTGCCGGCGGGCTGCATGGCGGAAAAGCGGGAAGGGGTTGGACATCTAAGAAGAACGTGCGCCGTGACCGTGACTCCGGTCGTCGCGTCGCTCCTCGCAGGCCAGATCGCCGAAGGACCCACTGTCGAGATAGAGTGGAACCCCCAAGGCCAGCGAATATCTATCCCGAGCAAGAGAGATTCAGCGTGAGATTTCCAGAGCCTTCGTCGTCCTCACCCTCTCTGGCAAAGCAACGGTGCTCATCGCACCGCCTCGAAAATCTCCTGAACTAGACAGCGTCTTCGTTGTTATCGAGGGACAACGCATCCCAATCCAAGAATATCGTTGAAGGAGAGAAAGACGCGCGTATACTGGTTCGCGTTTTCCAGCGAAAGAGAACGTCCCCAGGTCAGACCGCTGGCACGCGTCGGTGTGCGTGACGGTAAATGGCGTCCGACCGAGCCAGACACGCAAGCTCAACCCAAGTCGGTCACAACCTCTGCGGCCCGCGTTCGTGTCGATCAAGGCAAGCGCCGGGCAACGAGAGCCATCTGTTTGGGCCCATACACAACAAATTGAAGAGGAGGCGATGCTATGTCAGTTAAGACTTTGCGCATTGTGGTAATCGCGTTATTGATTGCAGTGGGCATGCCATGGCGGGCGTTGGCAACCACAACTTATGTCGTAGGCCCCTCCACTTGCCTGCCCGGCAAGGTGCATTTCTCGACCATTCAGTCGGCGGTGAGTAGTGTGCCAGCCGGTAGCAACGTTAACGTTTGCCCGGGAACGTATCCCGAGCAAGTCGTCATCACCCAACCCATAACTCTTACCGGCGTGACCGATGGCACCGGCGACGCCGCCGTCATTACCGTGCCTTCGGGTGGTCTGGTGGCTAACGGCACTCACTCGTCACTCGGGCCGGTCGCGGTGCAATTACTGGTGGAGAACACCGTCCTGGTCACGGTGAGTAACCTGACCATCGATGGCTCGGGAGCCGGATGCGTACCCGGCGCTGCCCGTGTCTTTGGCATGGAGTTCTACTTCGTGGGCACGCCGGTGGACGGAACCTCCGGCGGAAAAATTCAGAATGTTGTGGTTCGCAACGAACTCGACACCTGCACGTTGACCGACGGTATCGAGGTCGACAACTCCTACGTCACCATCAGCAATAACGAGGTTCATGACATTGACATCACCCCCATCGGTTCAAGAGGAGGCCAGGTCAATATCTCCAACAACAACATTCAGAATGCCCTGAACGGCATCGTGGTATCCACCAGCGCCGCCGCCAACACCGTTACCGGCAACACCATATCCAATCTCGGCCCCAGCGTTGGATTCACCACTTCCGTGGGCCTCTGGCTTGATTCGAGTAATGCGACCGTCACGAAAAATACCGTATCCAACGCTCCTGCCGGTTACGGTGTCTACTTGCCTGGCAGCACCTCAGGCACGAACGTGAACACGAACAAACTAAATGACACCTACATTGCCCTGTACATTGTGAGCTCGACAAGCAACACACTCGTACAATCCAACACCGTCGCCCGCACGACTTACGGCGTCGCCGATCTGAGTTTCGGCGGAGGAAACAATGTCACCAAGAACACGGTGAACGAATCCTATTACGGCGTTTACACTGGCGGCCCGACCACTGACACCATCACGCCGAACACTTTCTACAACGTGGTCGTGACCGTTGACCCCAACCCCCTCACTGATCCCGGCGGCACCAGTCCGGAGTGAGATCGGCAGGTTCCAAGAACGTCTAGGGGGTGGGCCACTCTTCGGTTGGTGGCCTGCCCTTCATTCGGCTCTACAGGAGGAGTCTGCTCGCTTTCCGACATACCGATAAATAAAGCGACGGAGGCGCGAATAAGGGCGTATCATCAAGGAGATGCCTTATATCTCGGAACACCTCTCCAGCCTTCGCCAGGAAATCACCGATTTGCGGAAGATGAATGCTCGCTTTTCGGAAAAGGGCGAGCACACGCCGATCGACAAGTCCGCCCTCGAGTTGCGGACCAATCGCCTGCGCGAGATCAAGCAGGAATTGTCGAAGATGCTTAACCGTCCGGACGATCCCAAGGTGTGGTGGGAAAATTTTCGCAAGCACAGCCGCCCCGCTTAGGTCATCGTAGAACCGTAACTTAGCGGAACATCAAAGTCCTGCTCGCAAGAGCGGGGCTTTTTCTTTTGCATGCCGGATTGGAAGTATGGGGTTTTTCCGCAGCAACTCGGAATAAAAAATCGGAGTCCAAGTTCCATGTCTTCCCCGGCGCTCACTCGAAAGGCTCCGGAAGGTGGGCGGACGTCGAAGCCTCGCTTCACGCGCCCCCAGAAGACAATCGCAATTGCAATTGCGGCTCTACTGGCAGGAGCCGCAGTCCTGTTGCGAACTCGCCTGTGGCCATTCGAGGAAGGCCCGGTGCTGCAGGATCTGGCAGAGGTGAGCGACAGCAGCATTGCGATCCGTAGTTTTCACAGGACTTACTTCCCTGCCCCCGGCTGCGTCATCGACGGCCTGGTCTTCCATCACGGCGAGCATCACGGCGAGGCAGGCACACGACCCCTGATTACGATTGAAAGATTAACCATCCGCGGAAGTTATCTCGTAATCCTTACGCAGCATGTGCCTCTGATCATTGCCGAAGGCATGCACATTTTTATTCCGCCGTTCGGCACCGGTGCGAGCTTTCATACTCACGCTTCAAAAATCACTATCGACGAGCTCGTTGCCAATGGGACGGTGGTTGAATTCGGGTCACGCGATCCGCAGAAACAAGGATTGCGCTTCGACGTTCATGAAGCGTCTCTGCGCCATGTGCGATCGAATGGTCCCGTGCAATATCGGCTCAAGGCTCATAACCCGGAGCCGCCTGGCGAGATCGAAACCGCGGGAGAGTTCGGCCCCTGGAGACGAGACGATCCTGGCGAGACACCTATGTCGGGCGAGTACACNNATGACTGAGTTCAGTGCCTATGTGGATGGAACCCACGGTGACACCTACTTGAAGCGTGTGGATGCGCACTTCTCAAAAACACAGGTCGTGGCCCAGGGAAGCATCGCGAGAATTCCTGGGCACAAGGGCAAAACGGCATTGATTGATTTGAGGGTGCAGCAAGGACGAATCGAAGACATTCTGGGATTGTTTGTGAAAGCCCCTCGGGCGCCGATGTCGGGGCCGGTAGGGTTGAAGGCCAGCGTCGAGATCCCCCCGGGCAGCGAACGGTTTCTCGAGAAGGTGAAACTACAGGGCACCTTCGGAATCGATGAAGGCAGCTTCACCAAACCAAAGACTCAGGCTGACGTGAACAAGCTAAGCGCCGGAGCCCGAGGACAGAACAAAGACGATCCCGCGACCGTCCTTTCTGACTTGAGGGGACAGGTTCGACTCGACCACGGGATATCGACTTTTACCGATTTGTCGTTCGACGTGCCGGGCGCTTCGGCGCGAGTGCACGGAACTTACAACATTATCGACCACCGAATCGACCTGCACGGGCAGATGCAGGTGGATACGCAAATCTCGAAGACGACCACAGGGATGAAGTCTCTGTTGCTGAAAGTGATGGACCCGTTTTTCAAGAAGCGTCGCCGGGGGGAAGTTGTTCCTGTGCACATCGGCGGGACCTACGAGCATCCTCAATATGGACTCGATCTAGATAAGGATAAAAACGACGGGCAGAAGGCAAAGAGCAGTTCGAATCCGAAATCGAAAAATGATGGCGGTAGCACGAGTCCGAAACAATAGGGTGGAAGACTCTCGTTGAAGGTTGTCCTCAAAAGCTTATTTCTGCAGTGCGTTCGCAGCAGCGGCGAGAGCCGCGTTCAATGTATCGGGCTGGGGCAGGCCGCCTTGTGCCATGTCCTTGCTGCCACCACCGCGGCCGCCGTACGTGGACATGATTTCTTTCATCAGCGCGCCCATGTCGTGAGGCTGGCCTGCGGACTGGGCAAACACCAGCGACGGTGTTGGCGAGCTGGTGGCCAGCAGCGCGATGACTGCCGAGGATTGACGCGTCAACTTCTGGGCTAGGAGCTTGATAAAGGTCACATCGCGATCGGAGAAATTGCGCACTATGAGCTTGCGACCGTTGCTCTCAGGAGCTTCAGTAAACAATGCGGCGGTGTGCGCTGCAGCGAGTTCTTCCAGAGATTGTTCGCCTTGTTTGCGCAGAGACCGGATTTCGTCGAGCGCTTTGCGGGCCTGCTGCGGAACGTCGTAAATGTGCGATGAGAAGAGCGCTGCGGTTTCCGTGAGCGTCGCGAAATCACGGCGAGCGGTGGCGACGGCGCGCTGTCCGGCCACGAATTCAACGCGCCACCCCTGACGAACTTTTTCGGTCTTGCGGAGGAGGATACATCCAATCTGGCCGGTCTGGCTGACGTGCGTGCCGCCGCAAGCGGTCAGGTCAAATTCACGGATATCAATGAGGCGCAGTTCATCGCGCTCGGCCGGCGGAAGCTTGCGCAACCCAAGCATTCCTGCTTCGTCGCGAGTCACGAAGCGCATATCGATGGGACGATTTTCGAGGATGATCTCGTTGGCGAGACGCTCGGCGGACTCGACCTGATCTTTGGTCAGCGTGGGCGTGTCGAGGTCGATAGAACAATAGTCGTCGGCCATGTGGAAAGAGACGGTAGGCATGTTGAAGGTTTACGGCATCGTCAGGCATGATCCAGCCGGTGTCAAAAACCTGGCCGCCGCTCGTCGGATAGAAGGCCGTGCGGTTGAGGATCACTGCCGGACGGGAGCCGACAGTGGTGAACTCTTCGACTTCGGCGTCGAAGTCATAGAGGAAAGAATCGTGATAGTAGAGGCGCTCAGTCATGGAACTCCGAAATCAATACGGACCGATGATGCCGCCGATGTGGCGCGGCGCAGGTTCCGCAGCTGCCGGCTTCGTGGGCGAGGGCCCCTTCGACTCTCGCTCAGGGCAGGTCCGCGCCACACTTGCATCTGCATCGAGGACATCGAGATATTTCAGGCCTGTGCCGGTATTGAACAGGACTACCGTATCTTCGGATTTGAAGAATCCGGTGGCGCGGAGTTTGCGATAGGCAGCCAGCGAGGCACCTCCTTCCGGAGCAGCGAATATGCCTTCGGTCCTGGCCCAGTGGCGGGTGGCGGTCAGAATCTCCCTGCATTGGGCCACATTTCTGAGGTGGACTTACCTTCATCCCATGCTTTAACAATGGGAGCGCAACCGGATGACTGTACACAAACCATCTTTGGGCGTTGATCGCCGATCCATCCCAGCTGTTCCATCTCTTCGAAAGCCTTCCACATTCCCAGCAGGCCAACGCCGCCGCCAGTGGGGTAGATGATCCCCTGGGGCATTTTCCAGCCGAGTTGTTCGGCGACTTCGTAGCCCATCGTCTTTTTGCCTTCGACCCGATAGGGCTCTTTGGTTGTGCTGACATCGAGCCATCCCTCTGTTGACCAGGTGTCTCTCTCCTTCAGTTCGGCCACTTTGCGTGCGCAGTCGCTGATGTTGCCATCGACGAGCGTGACCTGAGCACCATAGTAATCACACTCGATCCGGTTCGCGATGGGGACGTCTCGTGGCATGAAGATGTGGGCTTCGACGGATGCGGCGGCGGCGTAGGCGGCGAGGGCTCCGGCGGCGTTGCCGGCAGAAGGGATTGCTAGTTTCTTCAATCCAAAGTGTTTGGCCATGGTGACGGCAGCGGAGAGGCCGCGGGCCTTGAAGGAACCGGTGGGATTCAGGCCTTCGTCCTTGATAAAGACGTTGGGATACTCGCGGCTCGGCAGCATCGGGGTGAAACCTTCCCCGAGCGAAACGGGATCCGCGTCCGGCAAAACCGCGTCATAGCGCCACATGGTGGGAGCCCGCCCGGCGAGACGCGCTGATGAAAACGTGCGCTTGATGGCCTCCAGATCGTAGCGGGCATACAGGATGCCGGCGTCATTGGGGCAGACAGTTTGCGGGCGGTCCGCGGGGAAATGCTCACCGCAGCGCGTGCATTCCAAGTGTGTGAGACGAGGCATGGAACTGAAAGTTTAGCAGAGGGGGAGGAGCAGTTCTCAGTTCTCAGTTCTCAGTTCTTGGATCGGATGGCTTCTCCTCCTCTTTCTCTTTTGCCGCCATGGCCGACTTGAAGCCTCGGATGCTTTCGCCTAGACCCTTGCCGAGCTCCGGGAGCTTCTTGGGGCCAAAAGCTAGCAAGGCGATTCCGAACACTACTAGCATATGCATTGGCTGAAACAATCCTTCGAACATGGATTCTCCTTAATTTAGTGCCCTAGAATTTCGAGACACCATTGCTTGTCTCCGGGGCACGGCCAAAAGACCGTGCCCTTCCGAAGACCATGCTTGCAACACCTTCCAGCTACAGCTGACGAACAAGGAACCACAACCGTGACTAAAATCCGCGCTGAGCTGAATCCGCGTCGTGTGCCAATTTCCTGATCAGGGCAAAGAATGCGTTCGACTGCCCCTGGAACAGATTGTCGGCAGTAAGACCTTTGACTGCGGCCATGGCACCTGAGTTCCTGGTCGTAGACGGCCGAATCACCGAGCAAATTGGAAAACTCTTGCTGAGGAAACTGCACGGCTCGGGCAAGATCTTGTTAGTTTGCGTAAGTTCAGTGGCCGGATTGTTGAGGTCGGGAAAGGTAAGCCCAGTTATCGGATCCGTGACACCTGCCAAAGGCTTCGCAACCGCATTGCCCATCTTGTCGTGCCAGAGGCTGAAGTGGTCCACCTCGACGCCGCCAATACTGAGGACAACGCGCAGCACTTCAGCATCGTGTACCTGCTGAGCCAGGGTCGTGTATAAACTCGATCCACCCTGTTCGATCAACCCGAAGTGAAAGCCCGCCGTATTGGCGATAGCTTGCATGCGAGCCTCCTGTGGCGTCGCCGGCGGAACGGGCTGAGGCTGGTTTGGAGGAGTATCCGTATCATTCAACGGAATGGCCGGTTCGTTGGCAATCGTGAACGGGCCAGTGATCTTGGCGCCCAAGTCCGGGTTCTGACTGCTGCGGTAACGAGTGTAGAAGCTGGTGTCGACATTGAGACTCATCAGATTGGTGAGACGTCCCAGGTCTTTGGCGCCCGTCGCCTGACTGCTGGGCAAGGTTCGAAACGCATCCAGATCGACAGCATCCTCGCCCCTGGAAATCAAGTAGGCATTCAGAAATTGCTCGTGGCTCAATTCATCGTCGGTATTGTCCGTGATGTATTGAGGCATGTCGGCATCCAGATTCTGGAGTGCGAGGATATAGGCCGGATTGCCCCCCTGGGCGCCGCCAAGTTCGGCGTATTGAGTCCACAGATCAGTCTCGATGATCTCGGCGGCCGCAAGAAACCTCAGGATCGCGGCGTCCCCGGGGGTAAGCTTCTTCGTGCTAGTGCTTTGTCCAGTTTGCGCCATACCTTCGGCTGTCAGGAGCGCACCGGCGGTCAGCGTGGCGCCAGCCATGCCGAGACCCTTCAGGAAAGAGCGGCGCCTGACCACGCGCTCCCATTGAAAATCAACTTCTTCGCTGGCTGATCGTTGGGTTGCGTCAGAGGGCGCGACCGTGGATGAGAGTTCTGATTTGCTCATGATGCTACGCTCCTAATTTTGATGGGATGACGTTTGCGCGATCGAGGCAGGGGCTTCGAATCAACGTAGGCACAGCATAGGTGGTGGAAAATGTGCTGGTGTCACAGTGGCGTCACTGGTTTGTAAAATGTTTGTTCCGATGCAGGCCACAGTTGTCAGGCGGGGAGGCGAGCGAGAAGAGCGTAGGCCTTCCGAAACCACGGTCGTTCCCGGCGGCGAAGATAGCCGGGCATGGTGGGTCTCTTGTCGAGTATCTTCCGAGCCCACTCACGGGCTTCGGCGCTGCGGCCTTGCGACTGCAGGAAAAGCGCGTAGTTGTAGTACGTCTCAGAACTGGTTGAGATTTTCGTGGCTTGGCGAAAAAGCTCGTCGGCCTTGTCGGCTTGTCCGGTTTTCGCATAGGCGTGGGCGAGGAGGCCTTGGGCGCGGTGGAAATCGTAACCGCGATCCGCAGCTACAGTCCGCTCAAGGTCGGGGACAGCTGCGCTAAAGTCTCCGAGTTCAATTTCGGCAATGCCTCGACGATAGAAGGGGTCGGGTGAGTCACTTCGCGAGGAGATGGCCTTGTCGTAACAGGCGCGCGCACGCGAGAAGTTTCCGTCATCGAGATAAAGGAGACCGAGTTCTTCGTAGTTGCCGGCAGAGGGATTGTCGAGGATGGCGCGCTCAAGTTCGTGAATGCGGCGGCGGCGTGGAAAAACCTGCACGGAACTGCGAAGCAAGCCGGCGTCAGGAATAACTTCTACCACGATGTACACGAGAGCACCCACCCAGTGAAAGAGAATGATCCACAACCAGAAAAAATCAGGGCGGCGGCGGATGAAGTGAACAATGGCCACGATCCGCAGCAGAATGCCCCACCAGGAGAAGGCGAAAAACAGGAGAGATCCCATGAAGAGCGAAATATAGCATGCGGTCAATCGGACTTGCCGGGAAACAGCACCGACGCTAGCACTGAAACTATGAGGATCCCTGCGACGGCGCCGAGTGTGGCTGCAGTTCCGACATGATAATAATCCGCGATTAGCATCTTCAGGCCGACCAAGATCAATATCACCGCCAACCCATAGTGGAAGAAGCGGAAGACCTTCATCAGACCGGACACACCGAAATACATGGAACGAAGACCCATGATCGCGAACACGTTCGAGGTGTACACGATGAAGGCGTTGAGCGTGACCGCGAGAACCGCGGGGATGGAGTCCACGGCGAAGAGAACGTCCGTCGTCTCGATGACCAGAAGAACCACGAATAATGGCGTGGCACAAAGGGCTGACTTCCTGTGCGCATCGCGAACGAAGAACCGGTTGCCTTGATAGTCTTCGGTAACCGGGATCCAGCGGCGCACAGCCTTAACCACTGGATTCTTCGCGGGATCAATCTGATGGTCCCCCATGACGCAGACGCGGATGCCGCTATAGATCAGCAATGTCCCAAAGACATAAAGAATCCAGTGGAACCGATGAATAAGACTGACGCCGGCCCCAATGAAAATACCTCGCATGAGGAGCGCGCCCAGAATTCCCCAGAACAGCACCCGGTGCTGCTGCTCTTCGGGCACGGAGAAATAGCGAAAGACGAGGAGGAATATAAATAGATTGTCTACGCTGAGAGAGAGTTCGAGCACATATCCAGTGCAAAACTCGAGCGCGACCTGATGTCCCAGCCAGAAATAAACGATGACGGCGAAAGCAGCGGCCAGAGCGATCCACATGGCGCTCCAGCCCATGGCCTCGCGAAACCCCACCGCATGGCCCGGTCGATGGAAAACCCTGAGATCCAGGGCCAGCATGCCGAGCGCGAAAAGGTTGAAAAGAATCCAGAAATAGAGCAAATCAAAGTGCCGATCGTCAATTGCCGATGCCAGTTGAAAACGTCCGGTTCGGGCGGTCCCAATGGAAGTTGGCAATTGGAAATTGAAAATCCATCTACTTCTGTCTTCCGCGTTTCGCTCTGACCCAATCGTTCCAGATACCAGCTTTCAGCCCTTCGTCACAGATGAAACTGAAGGTGACGATCAACCACAGCGATTTAGCGGTTCGCATATCCGGGGATTAGAAATGAAAACCTAGAAAAGAGCAAAAAGAGTGAACGCAAAGAGGACTTCTATTTGGGCGGAAGCGGGTCCGTTTTGTCGAGGATATGGATTGTTTCCAGAATCACCGTGCCCACAATCTCCAGACTCTTGGGGCTGACTTTGTCGACAGTATCCTGTGGAGTGTGCCAGAAGATGTTGTTGTAGCCGTAACTAAAGTCGATGAGGTCGCCGCAAGGCACACCGCGCTCTTTGAAAGGAATGTGATCGTCAGTGATCTGGTTGGTGCGCGCGAAGAAGTGAGACTGATACCCCAAACGAGTCGCACCCTCGTATATAACGCTTTCAAGCCAGGGGGTCGAGTTCAGATCGCGATCGATGTTGAGATCGGCATCTCCGATCATATCCGCCAGCAGGAATGCTTTGATTTTTTTCAAAGTCCCGTCGGCCTGCCACTTCTCCGCCAGGTGGCGGATGCCGTACAAACTGTCGTTGTCAAAAGGAACCTCGGTGTCGGGTTTTATTGATTCTTCCGCATCATCCCACACCAGCCAGACGCTGTAACCATCACGCTGTTTGCCGCGCAACTGATTTGCGATTTCAAGCAGCAGCGCGCTGGAGGAGCCGCCGTCGTTGGCCCCGACGTACGGAGTATTGCGCAGTGGATAGTTCGTGTCGTAATGACTGGCAATCACGACAACACCGTCTTTCGTACCCGGAAACTTTGCAATGATGTTGCGTACTGGGAATTTTCCTTCGGGGGTATCCGCGGTAAAAGTATCCTCTTCGACCCTGTCTTGCTTCAGATGCGAGAGGATGTAGTCCTCGACCTTCTTGTGATTGGCGCTGCCGATGGGGCGTGGGCCGAAAGCTACGATGTCTTTCACGTATTGCAGGGCCCGATTGCCATCAAACGCAGGCGGCGGACCAACGTCAGGGGGAAGGGTCAGTGTTGGGAGCGGTGCGTCGGAAACAGTAGGCGGCGGATTCTGCCCTTTGGCTTGGGCAGCTTGGTTGTCGTTCCGCGCCTGGCGTTGTTTGGGATGGACCAACCAGGCCACACCGATGCTGAGCGCATACAAAGCGATCATGGGTGCCGCAAAGATGCACATGTTAAGGATGTCAGTAGTCGGCGTAATGATGGCCGCGATGATGAAGATGACCAAAATCGAATAACGAAAATTCTTCCACATGAAACCGGCGCTGATGATGCCCATGAGCGCCAGAAAGAAAACCAGCACCGGCATTTCAAAGATCACTCCCATGCCCAGGATAATGCTGAGGAAGAGTTGTGTGTACTCCCCGATGGTGATCATCGGCTGAAACTGCTTGCCAAACTCGATCAGAAAATTCAGCGCTTGCGGGTAAACGATCCTGTATCCGAAGTAGCCGCCGGCACTGAACAGGGCGATAGTCGACGCCATGAAGGGAACCACGTAGCGCTTTTCATTGCGATAGAGGCCGGGCGAGATGAACATCCAAACCTGGTAGAGGACAAACGGAGAAGTCAAAAATAAGCCTGCCAGCGCCGAGATCTTCAAGTAGAGATTGAAAGGTTCGGTGGGATTCAGATAGACCAGCTTGTCGGTCATCCCGTTCGACTTCAGGGCGTCCATGATGGGCTTCTGCATGATCGCGTAGATCTGTTCGCGATATCCCCAACAGGCGAAGAAGCCGACCACAACGGAGATGATGCAGTAAATGATGCGTTTGCGCAGTTCCTCGAGGTGATCGAGGAAGCCCATGGCGGGCAGACCCTCAGGTTCA
>WNFI01156234.1_pt1 | contig 14677 bp, 10 predicted proteins | sample 5400471 | NCBI WGS metagenome assembly WNFI01 (sample SAMN13153348, study PRJNA577476) | soil metagenome | isolation source: 100 cm saprolite on Douglas fir-dominated hillslope | place: USA:California | collected 2013-09-17
ACCGACATGGATCAGCCGTTGGGAAACATGATCGGCAACGCGCTCGAAGTGGTGGAGTGTGTAGAAATCCTGCGCGGTAAAGGGCCGGATGATTTGCGGGAACTCTGCCTCGAATTGGCGGGATGGATGCTGTACCTCGGCGGAGTCGCAGGGACAGTAGCAGAAGGGAAGTCCGAGAGCGCGAAGTTGATTTCCTCCGGCAAGGTTCTGGAAAGATTTTTGCAAATGGTAGAACTCCAAGGTGGCGATCCTCGTGCGATCGAAGATACGCAGCGCTTCCCACAATCGAAGCAAACGATGCAAGTGTTTAGCCAATCCCACGGCTATGTTACTTCACTTCAATGCGAGCAGATCGGTACCGCCTGCGTCATTCTCGGCGGCGGCCGCGAGCGCAAAGAGGATTCAGTTGATCCCGCTGTGGGAATCGTGCTGCACAAAAAAGTTGGAGATGTTGTTACCGCGGGCGAACCGCTCGCCACTATTTACTACAATACGGAGGCGAAAGCGCAGCGCGCCCGCCAGCTCATCGAACAAAGTTGTCAAATTGGCAGCACGCCGCCGGGCAAGCGAGCATTGATTCACAAAGTCATCGGCAAATCCGGAGACAAAAACTGAATGGGACACTACACCGGAATCCTCGGTCTCCTCACCATGCTCGCCCTGGCTTACGCCTTTTCCACCAACCGCAGTGCCATTCGCTATAAGACCGTCGCTTGGGGGCTCAGCCTTCAGATCGTCTTCGCCATTTTTGTGCTGCGCATCGAGTTTGGCCGCCGGGCTTTTCAAACCATCGGCGACGCCGCGAATCGCGTGCTCAGCTATGCGTTCGTTGGTTCGGAGTTCGTCTTCGGAGACCTGGGCAAGCAAAGCTCGCACGTTGGATTCATATTCGCGTTCCAAGTGCTTCCCGTTGTCGTCTTCATCTGCGCCCTGTTCGCAATCCTCTACCACTTTGGCATTATGCAGTTCGTCATCCGCATCATGGCTTGGGCCATGACGCGTATCCTCGGCGCGAGCGGCGCCGAGTCGCTCAATGTAGCCGCCAGCATTTTCATGGGACAGACCGAAGCACCCGTCACCATACGCCCATTCCTGCCGGACCTTACCCGCTCGGAACTCATGACGGTAATGACCAGCGGCATGGCGCACGTTTCCGGTTCGATTATGGCCGCTTACTTCGCCTTCGGCGCGGAGCCACGCCATGTGCTCAGTGCGGTCATCATGACTGCTCCCGGCACTATCCTCATTTCCAAGATGCTTGTCCCTGAAACCGAGCAGCCCAGAACTGCGGGCAAGGTCGTGATGCCGGAGGAAGAGGAAGAAGAGTCGACGGCATCATGGGCGGCATACACCACCACATCGGCTGGTTTCCTTCGAGCCTCGAAGGAATTCTCGGCGTGATCTTCTCGCCCGTCGCGTGGGTAATCGGCGTTCCTTGGCGCGACTGTCCCGCGATCGGAAATCTTTTGGGCACGCGCATGGTGCTCAACGAACTGGTAGCGTTCTCCATGCTGGGGCCGCAACGGGCAGCGTTAGATCCTCGATCGTTCACCATTGCGACCTTCGCGCTCTGCGGATTTGCCAACCTCAGTTCGATCGGCATTCAGATCGGTGGCATCGGCGCTTTGGCTCCCAATAAGAAAGGCGAGCTGGCGCGACTTGGTATTCGGGCTATGCTCGCCGGAACCATGGCGAATCTTATGTCGGCGTCGATTGCAGGGATGCTCCTTTAAACTCAATCCTCAGCACATTCTTCGGAGGTAGTTTGGTGACACGATTTCTTGCGATTTGCGTCCTGATCTTTGTCCTGGCTCTCGCAGTAACCGCTTTTGCGCAATCCAGCCCGCGCCGCGTCATCATCGACACCGATCCCGGAGTCGACGATGCGATGGCCATTCTCCTGGCGCTGAATTCTTCGGAGTTAAAGGTCGAGGCGCTGACCGTTGTGCCGGGAAATGTGGACGGAAAGCAGGGCCTGGAAAACGCGCTCAAGCTGGTATCGCTCGCAGGGCGGTGCGACGTCGCGGTAGCTGGCGGCGCGCAACATCCTCTGAATCAGAAATTGATTACCGCTCAGTTCTGGCATGGAAGAAATGGTCTGGCTGGCGTTGAATTGCCGGTATCGAAATGCAAGGCCGATCCACGCTTTGGGCCTGATCTCATCATCGAATTGGTCCACAAATATCCGCACGAAATTACGCTGATTCCCGTCGGTCCGCTTACCAACATCGCGCTCGCCGTCTCGAAGGATCCTTCGATCGCTTCCCTGGTCAAAGATATTGTGATCATGGGCGGATCAATCTCAGGAGGAAACGTGAATGGCGCAGCGGAGGCGAACATCTACGGCGATCCGGAAGCCGCAGCGATCGTTTTCAATGCCGGCTGGATGGTGACGATGGTCGGTTCTGACGTCGGCGAACGGACGCTCATCACGCGGAAATATCTTACGGAATTGCAGTCGAACCACGGGCCGGAGAGTGATTTCATTTACAAGCTAGCGGACTTTTACCTGACGCGGTCGGAGAAAAGCGGCTACGAGGGCGCTGCAATGTATGACCCTCTGGCGGTTGGAACCGTCATCGATCCGACGCTGGTAACGCTGAAAGACATGCATGTCGATGTCGAAACGAAGGGCGAATTCACGCGCGGGGAGACGGTCGCCAATCGAATGGGATCCAATGAGAACAATATTCTCCACGGCGATCACTACGAAATCGAAGGAGCTATTGAGCTAAAGCCGAACGCACGGGTCTGCCTGGCCTCGGATGCGGCACGGTTTCTGCAACTTTTTATCGACCGGATCAAAGGGAAATAAAATTTGAGCTTGCTTCAGCCGTTCGCCCGCGCGACCATAAGAATTGCTAGTCCGTAAAACACAAACATGAGCACGAGGTAAAGCCTGGCCCGCGAGCCTGAACCCGCGAACTCCTTCCATGCCAGCACTCCCCACAATGCCGCCACCATGGGAGCGGATTGACCAATCGCGTAGGAAATCGCGACGCCTGTCAGACTCGCGGCCACCAAATTGAAAACCATCCCGGTGCCCCAGATCATGCCGCCTGCCAGGCCCAGCAGATGACCTGAAGGTGGTCCGCTGAAGAAACCTTTAAAGCTAACCGGCTCGCCAACAAGTGGCTTCTTCATGAAATAGATATTCCAGATGAAGCAGGAGAGCAACGCGCCCAGGGTTAGAAAAACTGCAACGCTGTAGGGGCCGAGCGGATTGCCTCGGGTCATGGCGTGTGTGACAAAGGGCGCCCACAGACCCATCAACACCCCAGAAACAATGCATGTGACGATACTCTTCCGCGAAACCTTGCGGCCTGCGCTTGCCAGATTCCCATAAGCCTTTCCATCAAGGATTACTGCAATTAAAGCGCAGATCACTCCAATCGCCAAAAACACTGCATTTCCCTTGGGCTGGAGCGCATAGCTCAACACCACGCCTACTACCAATGCAATTCCGATCGAAACAGGGAATGCCACCGCAAGCCCGGCCATGTCGATGGCGGCGACCAGCAGCAGATTTGCAAGATTGAAGATGGCGCCGCCAACCATCGTCGAAATTATGTTGGAGGTGTCAGCCGATTGCACATTGTTCAGAAAGCTGGAGGCATCGTGGCCCGTACTTCCCATGGTGAAGGCAAGGACCAGAGAAATGAGAAAAATGCCGATGGCATAGTCCCAATAGAAGAGCTCGAAACGATAATTCTTCACGCCCTTGTAGGTATTGGCCCACGAGCCCCAACAGATGGCGCTCGTAATCATCATCACCATCGCGACTTCCAAACTTTGTGGCGTAAACATTGTTTTCCGTTTCTCCCGTGCAAAGTTCGTAACTCTACTCTTCTTCGCGGTGGGCTACAAGTCAGGGCTCCAAACTTACACTGGAATTGCGCAATTGCGCACCTTCGTCTGCTATCCTACGCGCGTGAAACGGACATTTCTGATTGACACCGACACGGCTTCGGACGACGCAGTCGCACTCATCATGGCGTTACGCGCTCGGGACATTCGCGTTGCAGCCTGGCCGCACCTGGTCGAAACATGGCTGCACACAATTCATATGGTGAGTGCTCCATAAGAACTGAGTAGAGAGCCGGGAGCCCGATACTTTCAGGGCAAATAAAAGCCTAGGATCCACGAACGCCCCAGGGCCAATAGTCGCGCTCTCCACGCCTATTGCGGATTTGGTTGAGAGTTGGCTTGCCCGGAGTCGGCTTGAGGGAGTGGAGTGATTTGAGTGCCGATCACATCTCCCGAGACGATCATTTCCACGCGCCGGTTCTGTGCGCGGCCTGCAGATGTGGCGTTATCGGCGACAGGATCGGATTTACCCAAGCCCTGGGCTGCCACGCTATTCATTGACACACCGGAGCTGACGAGATAGTCCCGTACCGCCTCGGCACGTTTTTCGGAGAGCGTCTGATTGTACTCGTCGCTCCCGATGGCGTCAGTGTGACCCTCGATTTGCAGCTTCAGGTCGGGATAGGCAAGAACGATCCCTGAAACTCGAGCCAAGCGCTCACGCGCAGCGGGCTTAAGCGTGTACTTGTTGAAGTCGAAAAGCACGTCGGGCATGCTGACGACGAGTCCGCGGACGGTGTCGCGCGTCTGCAAGACCTGATTTAGCTGAGCCAGAAGCCGGGCACGCATCTCTTCTTGCTGGCGAACGGCCTCTTGCCGCTGCCGGTCGGCGTCTTCGGCCGCCTGACGCGCCGCAGCAGAGTCTGCTTCCGCCTTCTGCTGCTGTGCTAGAGCATCAGCTTGTTGCTGCTGGGCTAGGGCTTGGGCCTTCTCGGCCTCGGCGCGGCGTCGCGCATCTTCGTCGGACTGACTTTGGGCTTGCGCGGTAGCTGCTTGGGCCGCGCGAGCATCGGCTTCGGCTTTCTCCTGGGCTTCTTGATTGGCACGGCGTTCGGCTTCGAGCCGTTCCTGTTCCTTGCGACGCAGGGTTAGCACGCGGGCATCTTCTGCCATTTGCGACGCGCCACGGGCAGCGGTTCCGATCGGAGTGCGACCTTGCTTACGTTGTAAGTAATCTTCGGCGCGCTGCAACATGTCTTGGGCTTTCGCGAGGCTGTCGGCGGCGTACTGCTGGGCTCCGGCGGCTTTGGCAATCGCGACCGCATTGCGAGCTTCGAGCAGGTCCAAGGGAGCTTTGGCGTCGGCCTGGCTGGAAGGTAGCTGCTCCGCCGGGACATCGATGGTGTACTGTGCACCCTCAAGAACGTCGAACCTGGCATCAATCGGTTCTTCAAAACCCTTAGTTTCCTGACGCAGAATATTCTCAGCGACCACCTTGTTGCTGGGGTGAGTGACGGAGTAATACGGCTCAGCAGTGACGATGAGGCCGAAGGCTTGCAGGTCGGTGGTGACATCGAGCTTGTTCTTGCCGTTTTCACCGGGTAATACCTCGCCGAGGTTCACGGCGCGGCCTTCGGGTGTTATCGCCCACAGGACATAAGTGAGGAACTGACCTCCGAACCTGGAGGCGGGCTGAAGGTGCGTGAGCTCGGTGCTGATAGCGAGGCGTCCTGACTTCCCGTCAACTTTGGCGTGGCCGCCGACTTCGGGCATTAATTCAGTGCCGCGAAAGTCTACCGTCGTGGATCCGCCGCGATGGCGGTAGTTGACCGCCTTAGTGGTTCGCGCGAAGACATTCACGCGAAAGATCGGCATTTGATCTTTATTGTTGTTGTTATTGTTCTGGTCCGGATTGTTTTGACCCGTCTGCTGGTTCATATCCCGCGGAGCTGCGTCCTGATCGGTGCTGGGCTGCTGTGCTGGGTGCGGGTCAGTGGGATATAGAGGAGTAGAGGAATTATCTTGCGCGAAAAGCGCTGCGGAAAGGATGATCCCCAATACGGATAGAGCTACAGTTCTCTTCTTCATAAGGCCCTTCCTTGAAATAGAATTGCCCTTCAAAGATGTCGAAGAGCGCGGGCCGCGAAATTCCTAGACGCGTCCAATCAAAACCGTAGCATTCAAGCCCGAGAGCAACAATACAGGGTATTGCCTAGCCATGCTTGGACGTAACCTAGCCAATGGGCGCGCAACAAATCCACGAGCGAAACGAATAGTACGGCAACGTGCCGATCTTTGCCGTTATCTCAGATCGACGTTGACCTATTAGTAAATTAGTGAAGTGCCTGCATGAAAAGCCGTGAGTTTTTTAAAGCCGCAGCTATCTGTAGCGCCGCAAGCACATTGCCTGTAGCCGTAGCTCAGGGAAAGCCGATATCAACGCAGGAGAACGGCTCCATGAATCAAATTCCGCTGACCTCATCCGCAGGAATACGAAAAGGCGACATGCTGTATCGCACGCTCGGACGCACCGGAGAGCGGGTCTCCGCCATCGGCATGGGCGGGTTCCATATTGCACAACATGGGCTCACCGAGGGCGAAAGCATTCGCCTGGTGCGCGCCGCCGTTGATCGTGGCATTACGTTCATGGATAACAGTTGGGACTACAACGAAGGTCAAAGCGAACTCCGGATGGGCAAGGCCCTGAAGGACGGATATCGTCAGAAAGTATTTTTGATGACGAAGATCGATGGCCGCACGAAGGAGGTCGCGGAGCGGCAGATCGAGACTTGCCTGGAACGCCTTCAGACGGATCACATCGATCTGGTGCAGCATCATGAAATCATTCGCTTCGACGATCCCGATCGCATATTTGCGGAAGGCGGAGCCAACGAAGCCGTTCTGGAGGCTAAGAAGGCGGGCAAGATCCGCTACATCGGATTTACCGGGCATAAAGATCCGCAAATCCATTTGTATATGTTGAAAATCGCCGCCGAGCATGGGTTTCACTTCGACACCGTGCAAATGCCGCTGAACGTGATGGATGCGCACTTTCGCAGCTTCGCGCAGATGGTATTACCAGAATTGGTCAAACAAGAAATCGGCGTACTCGGCATGAAGTCGATGGGAGATGGCGTAATTTTGAAGAGCAAAACTGTTTCGCCAATAGAGTGTCTGCACTACTCGCTGAGCCTGCCGACGTCGGTTGTAATCACCGGAATCGACAAGCCGGAACTACTTGACCAGGCTTTTGAAGCTGCTAAGACTTTCGAGCCCATGAACCGAGACCAGATCGCACAACTGTTGGCAAAGACCAAGGAAGTCGCGATGGCAGGAAAATACGAATTGTTCAAAACTTCATCGCACTTCGACTCTACGGCGAAGCATCCGGACTGGTTGGGCGGGGATACGCCCGCTGTTCAAAAACTCGCTCCGCCGAGCGCGTAGGTTCGGATGCACCAGCGGCGGGTTGATGCTCGCCGAGTCTTGCTACTTTCCAGAGCTGGATGCCGGCGAATCGGCGCGGCGATAGACTCGAACATAGTCAACGAGCATAGTCTGCGGAAAGACGCTGGACGCATCAGGATTGCCCGGCCACCCTCCACCCACCGCGACGTTCAGCAACAAGAAGAAGGGATGATCGTAAACCCACTTCGCTCCCTTCGGAAGATCCGCTGGCGTCCGCGTTCCGTACAAATCTTTGTCGACATAAAAGCGAATCGCGTTCGGCTCCCACTCCACGGCGTAGACATGAAAGTCATCCGCTAAGGGTTTCTTGTCAGCAAGGCTGTAGGGAGATCCGATGCCGTCGGCTCCCGAATATCCCGGGCCATGAATTGTGCCGTGAACCAGTGAGGGCTCTTTGCCGATGTTTTCCATGATGTCGATCTCACCGCAAGCGGGCCAGCCCGGCTTGTCAATGTCGTCGCCCAGCATCCAGAACGCCGGCCAGATTCCTTGTCCCCGGGGGATTTTGATTAGCGCTTCAAAGCGCCCGTAAGTCTGGCTGAATTTGCCTAGTGTTTTCAGCCGCGCCGAGGTGTAGTCACGGGTCACGCCGTCGGCCCCGGTGTATTTTTCGTTCATACCTTTGATAACGAGATTCCCGTCTTGCTGGTAAGAGTTCTGCGGCCGGTTGGTATAGTACTCAAGCTCCTGATTGCCCCAGCCCCCGCCACCAGTTTCGCTCACCCATTTGGAACTGTCGACTGCCGATCCGTTGGGCCCGTCGAATTCGTCGCTCCAGATTAAAGTCCACGCGGGATTCGCGAGGTTGGAACCACCTGCCTGTCCAAGGGCGAGGGGCGAACAAGCGCCCGCAACCAACACAAACAGTGCGAAGCACAACGACCACATCGGTTTCATCGAGCCTCCTCAGACATGTTCTGCAATGCGCGCGCATCACTATGCTCACCACAGTGAACACGCCATTCTGTGAGCGCAGTATATTCGAATTTCTCAACATGGCGGATCGTATCTCGTGGAAATTTTGTTGAGTCGGTTAGCAAAGAGGGGAGCTATCCGGAGCTTCCCTTATAATCAAAAGATTCTTTATGGCCACGGTTCTTGACAGGATTATCGCGGCTACACGGGAGCGAGTGGCAGACGCCAAGCGCGGAGCGGACTTCCGGGAACTGGAAAGGCGGGCGGACGCGCTTGTGCCGCGGGGATTTCGACGAGCATTAAGTTCGCGTCAGAACGGGATTGCAGTGATTGCCGAGCTGAAGAAGGCATCGCCGTCGAAGGGGTTGATTCGCGCGGAGTTTCATCCGGCAGAGTTGGCGAAGGAATTGGAGGCGGCGGGCGCGGCTGCGCTTTCGGTGTTGACCGACGAGGAGTTCTTCCAGGGGTCGCTGGAGAATTTGAGAGTGGCTTCAGCGGCGGTGAAAATTCCGTGCCTGCGCAAGGACTTTATTGTGGATGAGTTTCAGTTGCTCGAGGCACGGGCGAATTCGGCGGACGCGATCTTGCTGATTGTGGCGGCTTTGGAAGAAACCGAATTGGCGGCATTAGTTCAAGGAGCGCGTAAACGTGGGTTGGATGTGTTGTGCGAGGTGCACGACGGCGACGAGTTGCGGATGGCGTTGGATGCTGGATGCGATTTGATCGGCGTGAATTCCCGCGATCTGAAGACGTTCGAGGTGGATCTGGAAACAGCGATACGGTTGGCCGCAAGTTTTCCGGACGATGTGGTGCGCGTTGCAGAGAGCGGGATTCGGTCGGGATCGGACGTGGCGCGGTTGCGAGACGCGGGCTATCACGCGTTTTTGGTCGGGGAGTCTCTGATGCGGGCGGCTAGGCCGGGGGAGGCTCTTCAGGCGCTAATTGCGGGTAGCGAGTCGCGAGTTCCGAGCGAGCGGTAGGCTCTACCCCTCCTGTTGTTCTCGGATGCAATCCGCCCTTCGTTGGATTACCAGACCTATCTGGGCTGGTAGGCTTGATGCTCGATCAAGCGACCTTCGTCATGAAGCTAAATTCCAAGCTTAGTCTCGTTGCATCTTCTCTGGTGCTGTTGGCCGCAGTGCTTGCGCCTGCATGGCTGTTGGGCGAGGTTGGGCCTATTCCGATCGTCATCGATGCGAGGACCAAATCCCCGCAACCGGCGCCGCTTCCGTTCCCTGTTGGGGGCAACTCACCCGATGGCCATGTGCTTTCTGCGAACAGCAGTTACCTCACGCTGGATGGAAAGCCCTGGTTTCCGTTGATGGGCGAATTCCATTACTCGCGTTACCCCGAGGCGGACTGGGAAGAGGAAATTCTGAAGATAAAGGCGGGTGGGATCCAAATCATCTCGACCTACGTTTTCTGGATTCACCACGAGGAGGTGGAGGGGCAGTTCGATTGGGCAGAACAGCGTAATCTGCGCCATTTTGTCGAGCTCTGTGCCAAGAATGGCGTGTACGTGTGGATTCGTATTGGACCTTGGGGTCACGGCGAGGTGCGCAATGGAGGATTTCCGGATTGGTTACTCCAAAAGACGCCGACCCGCGAGAACAGTCCCATTTACGTTGCAGCCGTCCGTCGTTTCTTTAACGAAATCGGCAGGCAAGTGGAAGGACTATTCTGGAAGGACGGCGGGCCTATCATTGGCGTTCAGATCGAGAATGAATACAGCGCCCGCGGGCCGGGAAAGGGAGCCGATCATCTTCTCAAACTACGGGAGCTTGCACAAGGAGCAGGCTTGGACGCTCCTCTCTATACCGTGACCGGCTGGGACAATGCCGTTATTCCTTCTCGCGATGTTCTCCCGGTATTCAATGGATACGCGGACGGATTCTGGTGGCGCACTCTGGATGATCTGCCGCCCAATCCAAACTATTTCTTCACGAAAATCCGGTGCGAGGAAAATGTTGGCGACGATCTGCGCTCCAAGCGCCCCGATATCGATGCCCTTGACGTCGGCTACCCCTTTCTCACCGCCGAGATGGGTGGGGGGATGGAGCTTGCGTATCACCGGCGGCCGCTGCTGACCCCAGGTGATACCGCGGCCATCGAGGTGGTAAAGCTCGGATCAGGGGTTGCTCTGTATGGCTACTACATGTTTCACGGGGGAACGAATCCAGATGGAAAGAAGACCTCGCTACAGGAATCGCAGGCGACGGGGTACCCGAATGACCTGCCGGTGAAGTCATATGACTTCCAGGCGCCGATCGGCGAATTCGGACAGATAAACCCGTCGTTCGGTGTGCTCAAGACCTTCAATTTGTTTCTGGGCGACTTCGGCGACAGTCTTGCGCCCATGACTTCTTATTTTCCCGAGCGAATGCCCGAGAGTAAGCGTGACACCGAAACGCCTCGGGTGGCGGCGCGTATGCAAGATGCCCGTGGGTTTATCTTCCTCAACAATTACCAGCGTACGTACCACCTGCCCGAGCAAAAGGACTTCCAAGTCAGGCTGGAGCTCCCCTCAGGTATTGCGGATGTGCCGCGTCTTCCTGTGAATGTTCCCAGCGGGACGTATATCATCTGGCCGGTGAATCTCGATATTGGCGGAACGCGGCTTCGCTACGCAACGGCACAGCTTCTATGCAAGTTAGACGACCCGCATACTCTCGTCTTCTTTGCCTGGCCGGGGATTTCACCGGAGTTTGCGTTTGAAGAGAAAGAGGGCGTTGAGGTCGAGAGTTCACGCGGAACGACCACTCGAGAGGGAGGAGTTGCTTACGTTGACCGGATCGAGCCTGGAGCACAAGTTGCGATTCGGATCCGCCAGCGAGATGGCACGAGTGTGAATATTGTTGTTTTGTCACGAGAACAGGCTCTAAACACGTGGAAGGCCAAGGTTGCGGGGCGAGAAAGGCTGATCTGGTCTCACGCCCAGCTATATTTCGGTCAGAATCGCGTGCACGTATTGGCCGATGACTCGTCGCAGTTGAAAGCGGGCTTTTTCCCGGCGCTGGAACACGCCGCTCCCGGTTTTGTTCCTGACGGACAAGACGGTATCTTTAAACTCTATGCAGCGCGTACCCAACCCGTACACACGGTGGCGCGAATCAAGAAGAGCCGTGACGCGGGCGTGGATCCTCCGCCAACGATGGGCAAAGAAGTAGCCTTGGTCCCGGACGATTCCGCTTTCGAGGCGGCTGCAAGCTGGGCGATCCAGGTGCCATGCGTCAAGCCGACTACCGCCAAAGTATTTCTGCAGATCGCATACGAAGGGGATGTGGCACGTCTCTATGTCGATGGAAAGCTGCTCACTGACAATTTCTACAACGGCACTCCGTGGGTGATCGGACTGGACCGGATTCCGTGCCGACAGTGGGATCGGCTTGAGCTGAAAATCCTGCCCCTGCACAACCAGGCGCCAATCTATCTGCCCGAGGGCGCACGGCCCGCCCCTTCTCCGAGTGGCCAGACCGCCAGACTGAAAGAGGTCCAGGCCATTCCAGAGTATGAAGCAATTATGGACGTAAAGCCCTAATCGCAGGGAACGCTCGGAGCGGTCGAATTTTCAAACTTGAACGGTTCGCTCCGCGGGCCAAGCCTCCGCCCCCTGGGCGGGCTCACAGATATAAATATCGGGAGCAATACCCATTTCGTCCCAATACGCCTGGGCAATATGGGTTTTGAAGAGGGCGAGGCCTTCAGCCCTCACCAGGTTGACCGTGCATCCGCCGAACCCGCCGCCGGTCATGCGGGCACCAAAGACGTCGGGAGTGGACGCCGCGAGTTCGACCAGTAGGTCCAATTCCTTGCAACTCACTTCGTAGTCGTCACGCAGGCTGTCGTGGGATTGATACATCAACTGCCCAAACTGCACAGCGTCCAAGGATTGAAGAGCCCTTGCGGCCGCCAGAACCCGTTGATTCTCTGTGACTACATGACGACAACGACGATAGACCGTCGACGGAAGCACACTCTTATGGGCTTCGAGATCTGAAATCACAATATCTCGCAAGGCACCGACTTCCGGCAAATGCGGTTGCAGGAGTCGCACGCCCGTCTCGCAATCGGCGCGCCGGCGGTTGTATTCCCCCGAAGCCAAGTCATGTCTGACCATGCTGTTACAGATCACCAGAGCGATGTCTCGTGGCATTGGAATCAGTTGGTGCTCCAAGGAGCGGCAATCGAGCATCAATGCGCTTCCGGCGGCCCCAAAACTCGCGATGAATTGATCCATGATCCCGCAGAGCGTGCCCACGTATTGGTGTTCAGCTCTCTGACACAGCTTCACCAATTCCAGACGAGGGAGATCAATTCCCGAGAGCGAGGTTAAGGCAAGAGCCGTCGCGACTTCCAAAGAGGCCGAGGAACTGAGCCCGGCACCGAGAGGAACCTCTCCATGAATGAAGAGGTTGAGCCCGGACAGTTTGAGTCCTGAGTTCTGCAAAGAGGCCGCGACACCGCGAACGAAGTCGCTCCAGTGCCTTCGAGGTGGACCAACAAGCGCATCGAGAGATAAAGTGATTTTTTCGTTGAAGCGATCGGAGTAAGCCTCCAGAACTTGGTCTTCCCGTTTTGCTGCGGCGACCCAGGTATAAAACCCAATGGCCGCCGGCATCACAAAACCATCGTTATAATCGGTGTGCTCGCCTATCAGGTTGACGCGGCCGGGCGCGCGGAAAATGCGCGGGCTGGTTCCGAACTTTTCTCGGAATCGGGAGGAGAGCAGATCGCCAATTGACTCGGAGTTCAATGCACTGGAGACCATGACCGTCCACCAGCGGAATTGTGCGGGAAGTTGCGGGCAAACTTGTGGCTCAAGGTCGCATCGAGCTTTCCACCCAGTGCGTCGATGCCTGGAAGTAACGCCGAATAATTCGACACATTGACGTCGGTCATTCCAGAGCTGTCAGCATTGTCAAATAGGGTTAGTCCATTCCAGATGTAGATTGCATCGGCCAGATTGTCCCCGTTGATAAATCCGCCGCTCAAGTTCGGTATGTTGACGCCGGCGGGATTCCAGTATTCAATGCCCATTCCCAAGTTGTTGGGCAAACCTTCCTCCACGTCCTCCAAATCGAGTAAGAACTGACTCTGTTCCGCTACGCTCGGCGGCGCGTACCATGGATCGTTCGACTGAAAACCATTTTCGTAATGTTCTCCCGCCTCGATGATAAAGATGGGCTTGCCAAGATTGTTGGCGGCAGCCACAAGTACGTCCTGCTCGACCGGCTGGTTGCTTGGATTACTGGCTGCGGCCTGTGCATCGGTCAAAGGCCCATGAAAAATGGGGTAGTAGCTGTGGCATATTGCGTCATAAGGGATGCCGTTTTGATTCGCGAGCGTGAAAAATTGAGTTAGATCCCAAGCTGGCGTGATGTGGATACAGGTCAGTGGAGTGGGGATTGCAGAGCCAATGGAAGTGTCAGCGGAAGCGTCCTTTATAGCCTGCATGGCTTGAATCTGCAAGGCCGCAAACGGAGCGAAGTTAGCCCCCGTCGGACTACCGATGGAACCCAGGAAGCCGGTATCGACTTCGTTGCCGATCGAGACCAAGTCGGGCATAACGCCAGCTTGGCGATACATGGTGATTTCAGCTTTGACATAAGCGTAGATATCCGTTTGCAGTTGAGAGAGTGTGTGGTTCGCCCACGACGGTGGTACGCTGGCGGAGCTTCCGCCGTCGAAGAGCAGTGTCAGTTCCAGGCTCATGCCCAGGTTCTTTGAGCGCTTGGCAAGGTCTAAATCCTGCGTATCAGTCTCTGCGTAGCAGGCGTTACCAGTGCAACCAGTCTGTGAGGGATTTAAATATGGCGGTGCAGAGCTCGGCCTTAAGCGGATTGTGTTGACGCCGTGATTCTTCAGCATGGCGAGCAGATCTTGTGGCTGGCCAGCATCCTTCCACCAAGGCAAGCCTAAAGAGGCGCGCGCCGCCTCCTGCTTTTCCAATAGCGCATTGTCTACGCCCCGAAAAAATGAAGGTCGCAGAAGCCACTGCTGGCTCTGAGTCGCGGTGCCGGAGAGCGAGCTCTGGTCCAGTAGCGCGCCTCCGGATACCGAGCCCTGAAACACGTCCATCAGCAAACCGGTGCTAACGTTCGAAATCGTGTAGTAACCGTTGCTTGTCGACGCAAGCATCCACTGCTGCGTGGTACCACCTGTGCACGAGTTCTGCACCACGTATACGACACTCGAGATGGTGGCGCTGTCCAAACAAAGGCTGTTGAGAATATTGCCAATCTGCCATGATCCGCCCGAAAGTTTGGTGAAAGCCCATCTCTGGCTGGTGTTCGTGAAGCTCCGCGGCTGCTGGACGATGTGATCGCCGACCGTGATCGAATTGTTGTTGAGGTCGGCCTGCAAGCCGCTCAGTTGATTCACTACGTAGTAAGCCTCGCCGTCGATGGGACTAATATCGATAGGTTCCGGCGGTTGTTGACTCGGAGGCACAACGGTGATTTGCGCGGATGCCGTGCTGCCGTTTCCT
>WNFI01699417.1_pt2 | contig 14676 bp, 14 predicted proteins | sample 5400471 | NCBI WGS metagenome assembly WNFI01 (sample SAMN13153348, study PRJNA577476) | soil metagenome | isolation source: 100 cm saprolite on Douglas fir-dominated hillslope | place: USA:California | collected 2013-09-17
AACAGCATCAGCGTGCGCCCGCCCCGGCTGAAATACGAGAAGTCGTCCGCTCCGCAGGAGCGGAATGAGGTGTCGACGCTGAACCCGGCCTCGCGGAGCCAGGGCCAGGTCGCCTCGGTCAGCACCTGATCGTTGACGAGGGCGGGCTCGCCCTGATCGATCGTGACCGAGCCACGGCAGCCGAATGCCTGGCAGCTGTGCTCGACGATCTCGCGGATGGTCCTGTGCAGTCCGGGCCGGTCGGCTTCATCGAGCACCCGCAGCGTTCCCCTCGCGACGGCGGCGGGCGGGATGACGTTCGCCGCCCGGCCGGCCTTGAGCATGCCGATCGATACGACGACCGCGTGGGTCGGGTCGGAGCGCCGGCTGACGGCAGCCTGCAGGGCGACTACCGTCTGGCAGAGCGCCACGACCGGGTCAGCGGCCAGCTGCGGGTAACCGGCGTGCCCGCCGATACCCTCGACCGTTATCTCGATGTCGTCGGCGGCCGCGTTCACCGTGCCGGCCGCAGCGGCTACCGTGCCGAGCGGCAGCTGGTGCTGCAGGTGAACGGCCACGATCGCGCTCGGCTGATGCACGTCAAGCAGACCGGAGGCGACAATGTCACTGGCTCCCGACGGGATGGCCTCCTCGCGCGGCTGCAGGACAGCCAGCACCGGCACCGGCAGCACGGGTCCCGCCGCCCTGGCCGCCCGGCCAACCGCCGTGAGCGCCGCGAGGTGCACGTCGTGGCCGCAGGCGTGCATCGCACCGCTCCTGGATGCCCAGGCCACGCCGGTCTGCTCGGTGATCGGCAGAGCGTCAAGTTCGGCCCGCAGTGCGATACACGGCCCGTCGGGACTGCCGATCCGGATGAGCCGGCCGGTTTCTGCCACGACCGGAGCGTCGGGGGCGCCGAGCGCAGCTGCGACCGTCGCCGCGGTCCGATGCTCCGAGCCTGACGGCTCGGCACGGGCATGCAGCTCGTGCCGCAGCGCGACCGCGACCTCGATCTCGGCGGCAACGCCGGCCCGGAGCTGGGCTGCCACCTCGGGCATCGTCACGGCAGTACTGGTCATGGCCGCCCGGGCCGCGGCGAGACGGGCGAAGGCTGGGCCAGCCTGATGACGCGACTGGCTGGGCGAGTCAGCCAGGACGCACGGGCTGTCATCATGACTGGCCCAGCCGGTATACGCGGGTCGCGTTGGCCGAACCGATCAGCTCAGCGACCCGCTCGGCGTCGGCGGCCGACCACGCTCCATCGGCCACGAACTGGCCCGTTACCCGAGAGATGTCGCGCCGGAAGCCGATCGCACCCAGGTAATGCAGCTCGGGCAGGCCGAAAGCGTCAGAGGAGTAGAGCATCTTGCCGAACGGCGTCAGTTCGAGCGCCTCGGCCAGTACCGCGGCCGACCGCGCGCCCACGTGGTTGAGCACGGCGCCGACGTCCATGTACACGTGCGAGAACACGTGCGCCAGGTAGCCGGCGACGCGGTGATGCGGGTAGCAGTGCAGCAGCATGATCGGGGTGCCGATCGGCTCGGTCGCGATGAGGAAGTCGGTCAGCAGCGACGGGTCGGACCGGTGCAGCCGTACGTCGGTGTCACCAAAGCCGACATGGAATTGCAGCGGCTTGCCGATGTCGATTGCGGTCCAGATCAGATGCCTGAGCAGGACCGGATCGTCCACCCGCGCTGCCGGGTCGGTCTCGACCGCGCGCAGCAGGCGGCCCGCTGCCGCTGCGACCTCCGCCGAGGCGGGCCTGGCCGGATCGAAGTCGAATCCGAACCGGTAAGTAAGCGACGATCGATTTATAACCGACCGCACCCGCCGCTGCCGTCTCGATGGCGAGTTCTTCGGCGAACATCCCGGCCCAGGCCGTGGCGGTTGTCCCGGCCCTGGTTACCTTCTCGGCCACTGCCTCGAGCCTGACGATGTGGCTGGCCGGCGCCCCGCTCGCCTGCACCATCTGCTCGGGGGTGGTCAGCTGGTCGCTCTGGTAGCCGGTATCGACCAGCCACTGCCCTACCCCGGCCGCCGACAGCAAGCGCCTGTTCACTTCGGCCGTGCCAAGCTCGGCGCGGCGCCGCAGGTAGTCCTCCGCCGCGGTCGAGGGTTCGAGATCAAGCACGGGAGCGCACCAGCGCCGCAGGGTGAAGCCGAGCTGGCTGTCGAACATGCTCGTGCCCGGCGCGGGCGGTCCCGACGCCTCGGTCATCAGCAGCTCAAACCCCGCCCGGTCCAGATCGCCCGTGACCACGCCATGGACGTGGTGGTCGATCAGGGCCAGCGACTCGATAGTGGTCACGCTTCCTCCCCGTCTGCTGCGTCAACCGTGCCCGCGTACAGCGCGTCGTATCTCGCCATCCTGGCCAGCGGCCGGTCGCCGAGCCGGTCGACGAGCGCGGCGATGACGGCCTCGACGAGCGCGACCGCCGGCGTAAGCGCGTCGAACGGCGACGGCGACTGCACGCTGGAGGTCAGGATCACGTCCGCGCGGGCGGCCAGCGGCGAGAGGTAGGGATCGGTGAACGCGATCAGCGTTGCCCCTCGCTCCTTGGCCATAACCGCGGCCCGGACGGTGTCGTGCTGGTACCTGCGGTAGTCGAAGGCGACCAGGACATCGCGCCGCCCGATGTCGAGCAGCGTGCTGGTCCGGTCAGCGCCCGTAGCCGAGATGACGTGGACGGCAGGGCGCAGCACACGCAGGTGGGCCGCGAGGTATTCAGCCAGCATCGAGCTGAACCTGCCGCCGATCAGCGTCACGCTGCGCCGCTGCTCGGCCAGCAGCCTCACCGCCTGCTCGAACTCGGCGCGCGGCAGCCGGGCGAAACTTGCCCTGATGCCGTCGCAGAACAGCTGCTCGGACCGGCTCAGCACGTCGCCGTCCGCGGCCGACCGCCCGGCGTGCATGGTGCGCGGGGACGACAGGCGGGCGGACACCTCGGATTTCAGCGACCGCTGGAACCCGGCGTAGCTGTCGAACGACAGCTTGCTCACCAGCCGCACGACCGTGGGCGCGCTGACGCCGGCAGCGGCCGCGAGCTTGGCGACCGGCTGCAGTCCCCTGACCGGGTACTCGGCCATCAGCACCCGCGCGACCTTCCGCTCGGCCGGGGTGAGCTCGGCAAGCTTCAGTTGCAGCCGCTCGGCGACGGTCACGCCGGCATCGCTGGACGCCGACAGCGCTGCCTCGCCCTGCTCCGCCGGTGGTGCCATAACCATCACCACCGCCAGCGGGTTCTGGCCACCACGTCCGCCGGGCTGGCGCCGGCGAACAGCTCGATCTCGGCCCGGCGCACAGCGAGGAACGCCTCGAACATCGGCTCGCCCATCGCGTCCCTGAGCACGTCGCACGCCTCGAGCGCGCCGACTGCCTCGCCCAGCGTCTGCGGCAGCCTCCGCGCACCGCGCTCGGCCAGGTCGGCCTCCGGCAGCCCGACCGGGTCGCCCTCGGTCTCTGGCGGCAACGTCGCGCCATTGGCCAGGCCAGCCAGGCCAGCCGCGAACAGCGAGCCGATCACCAGGTACGGATTGGCGGACAGGTCGAAGCACTTGACCTCCAGGTTGGCCCGCACGTCCTGCTCACCGGTCGAGCCGGTCACCAGCCTGAGCGCGGCCTCCCTGTTTTCCTTGCCCCAGCACTGATAGGCGCCGGCCCAGTGCGAAGGAACCAGCCGCAGGTAGCTGGCGACGCTCGGCGCGCCGACGCCGACCAGGGCGGGCAGCGACGACAGCACTCCCCCGGCGAAGGCCTCGCCATCAGCAGTCATGGCATACCTGCCAGGTCCGCTCGCGAGCAGGTTCTGCCCGTCGCGCCAGAGGCTGAGGTGCACGTGGCCACCGTTCCCGACGCCGCCAGCGACGACCGAGGGCGCGAACGACGCCTGCAGGCCGTGCCTTTGCGACACGGCCCTGATCGTCTGCCTGACCAGCACGCTGTCGTCGGCGGCGCCGACCGGGTCCCGGGGCGCGACCGAGATCTCCAGCTGGCCGGCCGCGTATTCGGGGTGGAACTGCTCGACCACGATGCCCTGCTGCTCGATCGCCTCGACGACCTCGCGCGAATAGTCGGAAAGCTCGATGACTCGCGTCATCCCGTAGGCGGGCCCTTCGCAGGCCGGCACGAAGGTACCGGCCTCGTCCGTTCCGGCCGCCCATTCGATCTCGAACGTCGCCTGGGCCGACAGGCCGTGTTGCGCGGCCACGGCGACCATCTTCTTGGCGAACGCGCGCGAGCAGGCGATGTAGGGCTCACCCTCCTGGGTGTAGCGGTCCACCGGCGCCCACGCCCAGCCGGGCTGGGCCGCCAGCGGGGTGACCCGCTCGAGCTCGGGGATCAGCCGCAGGTCACCGCCGGGACCGCCAATGTGCTTGCTGGTGGTGATGCTGTCGTCGACCACGAACACGTCGAAGACCGGCGACATCCCGATGCCCCATCCGGCCGCTCGCTCCAGGCGCCCGGCGGGAATGGTCTTGACCCGGGTAATTCCCGCGTTGTCGACCCAGCAGAGCGCCACCATGGCGACCCCAGCGTCGGTGAGCCGCTGCGCCACCCTGCTACCCAGCTCCGACCTCCTGGCCCGCTCGCTCGCGTCGAGCACCGCGCCCTGAGGAGTCTGCGTCGTCACCGAGCACCTCGCTTCGGCCAGCACGCGCTGGGCGCGCTGAGTTGTCAGGAACGTTACACCGGGGACATGCACACGCCATTGCGTAACAGAAGTATCAGCCAAGGGAAGGGAAAACGAAAGGCCTGGGCCGGCCCGGCTACCAGCCGCGCAGGTCGATCGGCCAGACGTCGACGATCTGCTCGCCCGAGCAGACGTAGGCCCGCTCGTGATAGGCCATGGTGGGGTCGATGTGGGCAGGCGCGAACCTGACCCGCTCGCCGACCGGCCTGGGCGCCGAGAACGTCGTATGCTCATCGGAACAGAACCAGACCGTGGAGCCCTCGAGTTCCGGGTTGCCGTGATCCATCCCGAATGCCTTGAGCCCGGCGTCGGCGACCGACCATTCAGCCGAACTGGATATGACCGTGGCGAGCACGAACAGCCCCTGGCCGAACGGCAGCCCGAGCTTGCCGTAGGCCGTGTCCATCAGCGCGTAGGATCCGGCCTGGATCTCGCTGGCCCAGGTGTTGCAGGCGTAGGTTCCTGTCCCGCCTGCCGAGACCAGTTCCCCGCCGACATCGGCGTGCGCTGCGACCAGCGGCTCCATCGCGGTCTTGGTCTGCTCGGCCCGCTGTACGGCGTCGGTCAGCCCCACGACGTGGCCCTCGTAGCCCATCACGCCCCGCACCTCGAGCCCGGCGCCGCGCGCTGCCTCGGCCAGCCTGCCCGCATCAGCCGGGTCGCAGCCGCAGCGCGGCAGGCCGACGTTGACGTCGATCACCACCTCGCGTACTCCGCCAGCGGCTGCCGCCTCGATGGTCTGCGGCGAGTCCACCGCCAGCGTGACCCGGGCGCCCGCGTCGATCAGGACGCCGAGCCGACGCGCGTCGAGCACCTCGTTGGCCAGCAGCAGGTCCTGGCCGAGGCCGGCGGCCACCATGCCCTCGCATTCGCGGATGGTGGCGCAGGTAAATCCCTCGTGCCCGGCAGCCGCCTGCCGCCTGGCCAGGTTCGTGCATTTGTGCGCCTTGACGTGCGGGCGAAGCCGCGGCCCGGGCAGCGCCGAGGACATCTCGGCGATGTTCTTCTCCAGCACCGCCTCGTCGATCAGCAGCGCCGGCGTCTGCAGGTCCGCTGTCCGCGGTAGTCCCTGGCCGTTCATAGATTCCTCCTAATGCAACATTCCACCATGACCGTAAAACGGCAGCCGGGGATCGACGGGCCGGCCGTCCCAGGTCTGCCTGATCCATGCGTGATCCGGGTCGTCGCAGGTGAGCCAGCACCGCTCGCCAGGGCCGGCCATTACATTGAGGTAGTACATGTCGTAGCCGGGCGCGGCCATCGACGGTCCATGCCAGCCGTGCGGGATCAGGACGACGTCGCCCGTGCGCACCTCGGCGAGGACGTCAACCGGCCGTTCCGCGGTCCCGTAGACCCGCTGATAGCCGAGGCCGGCTCGGCCGGCACTGGCAGCGATCTCGAAGTAGTAAATCTCCTCGAGCGCCGACTCGCCTGGCCGGTCTTCGTCGTGCTTGTGCGGCGGGTAGGACGACCAGTTGCCCGCGGGCGTGATGGTCTCGCTGGCTAGCAACCGGTCGGCCTCGAACGCGTCCTGGGTGCAGAAGTTGTTGATCTGGCGCGAGCAGGATCCCGTGCCGCGCAACTCGACGGCGATAGCGCCGGCGGGGCCGTAGCGCAGCGGCAAATCCCGGTCGGCCAGCGCGCCGGGCAGTGCGAACCGGCCGCCCGTCTCGCTGGCCACCTCGGCGGTCCTTCCCCTGGGCAGGTAGGCGAAGTCGCTCAGGCCGTCGAACACGCTTGCCCGCCCGGTGAGCTCGATCCGCTCACCGCCGCAGGTGACCGCGCACGAACCGGCCAGTGGCAGGACGAGCATCTCCTGCGGCCCGGTCTCCAGGCGCTGGGATTCCCCAGGGGCGAGCGTCAGGACCCGCAGCGAGGTCCAGGTCCAGCCGGCGGTTTCCGGATCGAGGTGTACCGACCAGCGGCCGACGGCGAGTGAGCCGCGTGGCCGATGCAGGTCAGAGTCCTTGTTCGCCATTAGCCGTGTCCCGTAGCGAACCTGGAGGCGAAGGAGTCAGCCATTCCTCCAGGTTCCCATATCTCAGTCGGCCGCGATCGCCGCGAGGATGTCGAGCCGGGCGGCCCGGCGCGCCGGGGCGATCGCCGCCAGGACGCCAGCGACCGCGGTGGCCACGATGTAGATCGCGATCTGCGTGGCCGGGATCGCGACCGTGGCTGGCCGGGTGAACGTGCCGGCCAGCGCGGTGCCGAGCGCGAGCCCGAGCACGGTTCCGAGCACGGCGCCGATCACGGCGATGATCAGCGACTCGGCCGCCACCATCTGGGCGAGCTGGCCCCGGCGCATCCCGATCGCCCGGAGCAGGCCGAGCTCGCGGGTGCGCTCGACCACGGAGAGCGCGAGCGTGTTGACGATCCCGAGCAGCGCGATGATGATCGCCAGCACGAGCATCGCCGTGATGAGGTTGCCCACGTTGGCCAGGACGGCCCCGCGGCTTCTGGCGAACGCTGCCTCGTTCATGAGCTGCGCGCCGGGGTAGGCAGCCAGGGCCCGGCGCAACGAACGGCCCGCGCCAGGATCGGCCCTGACCAGGTCGACACTATCCACGTGGCGGCCGCTGTCCGCCGTGAATGTCGCGTTGCTCAGCAGGTAGTCGCTGAGCGGACCGACGTTCGCGAACACCCCGCCGATCCGCAGCCTTGTGGGCGGAGCCGGCGACGGTGGCATCGGTCGCCCGGACCTCGGTCACCTGCCGCACTGCGGGCTGGGCCGCCAGCACCCCGGCCAGTTGCGGCGCGAGCCCGATGTCCGTGCTAGTGGCCTGCACGTAGAAGCTGGTCTTGCTGGCCGTCGCAATCTGGCGGCCCAGCATGGTCCGGCTGGAGTCGACCATGACGGCGGCGGCCACGATCAGCGCCAGGCCGATCATCAGGGCGGCCGAGGCGGCGCTGGTGCGCTTCGGGTCGCGCATCGTGTTCCCGCGTGCGAGGGCGCCGGTCCTGCCGCGGAGCAGGGTAAGCGGGAAACCGATCACCCGCGCGAGCGGCCGGGCGGCGAGCGGGGCGAGCACGGTGATGCCGATGAACGACGCCACGGATCCGGCACCCGTCAGAGCCACGGCCGCGCCAGTGGACAGCCCGGCCAGCACCAGCGCGACGCCGGCCGCTGTGACGGCCAGCCCCGCCGCCAGCCGGCGGGCGGAGAACCCGGCGGCACTCGGCACCGCATCGCGCAGCGCCTGGACCGGGGCGACCCGGGTGGCCCGCGAGGCGGGCGCCATCGCGGCGACCAGCGTGACCGCGAGCCCTGTTCCGGCAGCGAGGGCCAGCTGCCAGAGCGGAACTACCAGGCCGGTGACCGGTAGCGACAGGCCGAAGCCCGAAAGCAGTGCGACCAGTCCCTTCGACAGCGCGACACCGATGCCGGCCCCGGCCAATGCCGCAACACTTCCGATGATCGCCGCCTCGGCCAGCACGGATCGGAAGACCTGCTGGCGCCCGGCGCCGAGGGTGCGCAGCAGCGCGAGCTCCCTGGTCCGCTGGCCGATCATGATCGAGAAGGTGTTCCAGATCACGAACGCGCCCACGAACAGCGCCACCCCGGCGAACACAAGGAAGAACCTGGTGAAAATGGATAGCTGGCCATTCACCTGGTTCGCCTGATTCGCAGCCGCACTCGCCGCGGTCAGGGCCGTCACCCCGTGCGGAAGAATCTGGGCCACCTGGTCGCGCAGCTGCTGAGCCGATACCCCGGGGGCCGCTTTCGCCTCGATGCTGTCATAGCTGCCGGCCGTGCCGAACAGCTGCTGGGCGGTGGGCAGGCTGAACATGGCCAGCGAGCCGCCGGCGAAGCTGTCCGCCGAGCCGTACCCGGTGATGCCGCTGATCGTGAACACCCTGGCCTTCCCGGCCAGCAGGATCGTCAAGGAGTTGCCGACCGCGAAGTGGCCCGTTCGCGCCGATGCGCGGTCGATCATGACCTGGTCGGGGCCGGCCGGCGGTCGGCCTTCCCGGCGGGTGTAGCTGGCCTGGAACTCGGCGTCGGCCGGCCAGCTGGTCGCGATCGTGAACTGGCCCGGCAGCGCCTGGCCGTCGCGGCCAAGCAGCTGTGCGCGGCCGGCGACACCGCCGTCGGCCGCGGCAACGTCACGCAGACGGCGGATGCTCGCCAGGATCGAGGCGGGAATGGGCTTCAGCGCGCCGCTGCCCGCGCCGAACCCGCCGCCAGGGGAACTGTGCTGGACGATCACGTCGGTACCCGTGCTCGCCTGAGTGATCAGCGCGTCAAGGATGTGCGTGAGAGTGGCGGTGAACACGAAGCTGCCGGACATGAAGCCGACACCGAGGGCAATCGCCAGCGCGGTCATGGCCAGCCGAACCCGGTGCGCCATAAGACTGCGGAACATTACACGCAACATCGCTGCTCACTCCCCCAGGGTCTTCATGCGGTCAAGGACGGCCTGCGGTGTTGGCTGGTCAAGCTCGCCGACTACGGCGCCATCGGCCAGGAGGACGACCCGGTCGGAGTAGGACGCGGCCACCGGGTCATGGGGAACCATGACGATCGTCTGGCGGAACTCGCCAACGCAGCGCCGCAGCAGGTCGAGCACGTCGGCGCTGGCCCTGGAGTCGAGATTGCCGGTCGGCTCGTCGGCGAAGACGATCTGCGGCCGCCCCGCCAGCGCGCGGGCGATGGCCACGCGCTGCTGCTGGCCCCCGGATAGCTCGCTCGGCCGGTGCGCCAGCCGGTCGCGTAGCCCGACCGTGTCAATGATGGCGTTCAGCCACTCGCGGTCCGGGCTACGGCCGGCGATGTCCAGCGGCAGCGTGATGTTGTCGGCCGCGGACAAGACGGGCAGCAGGTTGAACGCCTGGAACACGAATCCGACCCGATCGCCCCGCAGCCTGGTCAGCTGCCGCTCGGGTAGCCCGCTGATCTCCTGCCCGCCGATCCAGGCCTGGCCACTGGTCACCGAGTCCAGACCGGCCATGCAGTGCATCAGCGTCGACTTGCCGGAGCCCGATGGCCCCATTACAGAGGTGAAGGTCGCGGTCGGGATCTCGATGGACACCCCGGCCACGGCCGAAACAGCTGAGGCGCCGCTGCCGTAGATCTTAGTGAGGTTCTCGGCGCGAGCTGCTGGCGCCGTGGTGGTGGAAGTCATGCCTGAAACGTAGATTCAGTGCCGGGCCGTGATCATCCACCCAGCGATCGGTTCCGCGCCTGCATCTCAGGATCTGCGTCGGGCCGGGCTCCATCTCAGGATGTAGGCCGGCGCTCGGCCAGTCCCGCGTCATAGGCGAGGACGACTAGCTGCACCCGGTCCCGAACGCCGAGTTTGGTCAGCAGGTGGTGGACGTGCGTCTTGACCGTCGTCTCGGTAACCACCAGCTCGGCCGCGATCTCCGCGTTCGACAGCCCGCGGGCCACCAGCGTGAGGACCCCACGCTCGCGCTCGGTCACCCCGGCCAGCCGCGGGCTGGCATTGCCATCCTGATCCGTGTCCCTCGCGGCGGCCGGCAAGCGGTGCGCGAACCGGTCAAGCAGCCGCCGGGTAACCACGGGGTCCACGATGGCGTCGCCGGCGTGGACAACCCGGATCGCCTCGATCAGCCGGCCGGCGTCGGCGTCCTTGAGGAGGAAACCGCTCGCGCCGCTGCGCAGCGCGCCGACCACATTCTCGTCCAGGTGGAAAGTGGTGAGGATGAGCACCCGGCCATGCCCGGCAGCAGTGATCTGCGCCGTGGCCGCGATGCCATCGGAGATCGGCATCTGGATGTCCATCACCACGACGTCGGGGCGCAGCCGCCCCGCCTGCCGCACGGCATCGGCGCCGTCGCCCGCCTCGCCGACGACCTCCAAGTCGGACTCCGACTCCAGGATCATCCGGAAACCGGTCCGTACCAGCGGCTGGTCATCGGCCAGCAGCACCCTGATCACGATTCCTCCATCGGGATAGTGGCGTGCACGCGGTAGCCTCCGCCCGGCCGGGGGCCGACCGCGAGCTTGCCGTTCAGCATCGTCACTCGCTCGCGCATGCCCGCTAGCCCGTGCCCGGCGCCAGGAAGGGCGGCGGCTAGGCCAGCCGCAGCGCCGCGACCGTCATCGGTCACCTCGATGTCGAGGGTGTTACCGAAGGTCAAGGTGACCGTGGCGGTGGCAGGCCCGGCATGCTTGACCACGTTTGTCAGCGCCTCCTGCACGATCCGGTAGCCGGTAAGGCTCACGTCCTCGCGGATGGTGCCTGGCTCGCCCACCGCGCGCGGGTCACCGGCAGGCCGGCGGCGCGCATGTGGACCGCTAGCGCGCTGATATCCGCCAGCCCGGGCAGTGCCATCCTGGCCTGGCTGACGCCGTCCGCAGGCTCGCCGAGGTCCTCCGGTGGCTCACCGGACCGCAGCAGGCCAAGCAGGCTGCGCATCTCCTCGAGCGCCGTGCGCCCGGTCTGCTCTACCTGGCTCATGGCCGCCATCGCCCGATCATGGTCCCGGCCGATGATGCGCTGCGCGCCCTGCGCCTGGATCACCACGACGCTCAGATGATGAGCCACGATGTCGTGCAGTTCGCGGGCGATGCGCAGCCGCTCGGCGATAGTGGCGCGGCGAGCCTCGTCTTGCTGCCGGGCGGCTGCCAGCTCGGCCCGTTCGGCCACGATCTCCAGATGCGCGGCGCGCGCCGCGAACTGGCCGCGGATCACCAGGCCCACAAGGCAGGCCCCGCAGGCAGCGAGCAGGACGGGAACCGCGGCCGCGGACCGAAGCGACGTCGCGCCGAGCGCCATCGGGATCCCCAGCCCGATCAGCACGACCACAGCGGCTGCGGCAAGCGCATATGCCAGCCGCCTGCCGCCATAGACCGCTGCGCTGTACGACGAGATCAGGACCGGGATGAAGGCGCCGCCCAGCGACGCCCCTACCGCGGCTAGTCCGGCGACGAGCGCGGCCGTGGCCGCAAGGACCGACCCCGGCAACCGCCGCCGCGGGTAGAGGATCAGTCCCATCGCGGCCTGGAGTGCCGCCGCGGCGGCCGCAGTGTGCTCGCCGTGATGCCGTGCGGCGAGCGCGCCGCCAGCGCCGAAGGCGGCCACGGCCAGAGCGATCAGCGCGTCGGCCACAGTCGCGGAGACCCGAGGCAGCCGGCTCTTGCGGCCAGCCCTGGCCGACCCGCCTGGGCCCAGCGAAGCCGACGGCGATTCTCCGCCGATCTCGCGCAAAGGGCTCATCGCTCGTGCCGCCGGTTGAGCTGGTCGAGCAGGGTCGCGCAGGCGTGAATCGTCTGGACATGCGGCACGGCGACGCCGAGCCGCCCGGCCAGCTCGGCCACCGCGCCAGTCATGCAGCCGATCTCAAGCTGCTTGCCGGCTTCCAGGTCCTGGAGCATCGACGTCTTGTGATCGCCAACCGCGAGGCCGGCCTCCAGCCGCCGGTCGAGCGACACCGGGAACGTAATCCCGAGCCGTTCGGCGACCGCCGCGCACTCGGCGAATACCGCCTTGAGCAAGTCGACCATTTCTGGCGCCGTTCCCAGCTCGCCGAGCGTCGCCCTGGTCAGCGCGGTAACCGGGTTGAACGCCACGTTCCCGATCAGCTTCAGCCAGATCTGATCCCGCAACCTGGTCTCGACCGGCGCCCTCAGGCCGCCGGCCCTGAATGCCTCCGAGATCAGCGTGCACCGCTCGGTCACTGAGCCGTCGGGCTCGCCGAGCGTGAACCGTGTCCCCTCAATGTGCCGGATCACCCCGGGCTCAATGATCTCGGTCGAGCAGTAGACCACGCAGCCGATGTTGTGCTCGGGGGCGATCGACTTCGCGATGATCCCGCCGGGATCCACACTCTCCAGCTCGCTCCCGCCGAAGGGTTCTGGCAGCGACTGGAGATACCACCACGGGATCCCGTTCTGCGCCCAGATGGCGGCGGCGCCGGGTTTGAGCAATCCGCCCAGACGCGGCGCGATCGCGGGCAGGCTGTATGCCTTCAGCGCCACGAACACCACCTCAGCGCCTGCGACCGCGGCCACGTCGTCGGTTACCGGTGGATGGGCGGCGAAGTCGCCGCGCGGCGACAGCACGCGGACGCCGTTCTCCCGCATCGCCGCCAGGTGCGCGCCCCGCGCGATGAGCGTGACGTCGGCTCCGCCGCGGGCCAGCGCGGCACCCACGTACGCGCCGATGGCCCCGGCGCCGAGCACCGCGAACCTCACGGCTGGGCCGGATCGTCGGTGCTAGCCCGGGGGGACGACCCCCCGGAGCCCCCCGCGGTGCTAGCCCGGGGGGACGACCCCCCGGAGCCCCCCGCGGTAGCAACGTGCTCTGCGACCCGGCGGCGCTGGATCTTGCCAGTCGCCGTCCGCGGTATCTCGTTGAGGACGTGGATAGCCGCCGGGACCTTGAACGCGGCCAGCCGCTCGCGGCAGTGCCCGATCAGCTCCGGCGCATCCGCCTGTGCCGACAGCGTCACCGCGGCCGACACGAGCTCGCCGTACTTGTCGTCGGCGACGCCGAAGCAGACCGCGTCCCTGACCGCCGGATGCGACAGCAGCGCCTGCTCGACCTCCGCGGGCGAGATGTTCTCCCCGCCGCGCAGGATCATCTCCTTGAGGCGGCCCTCCAGGTACAGGTAGCCGTCGCTCAGCACGCCACGGTCCCCGGTGCGGAACCAGGCGCCGAAGAACGCCTCGGCGGTGGCCGCCGGGTTGTTCACGTATCCCGACATCACGCCGGGACCGCGGATCACCACCTCGCCCGGGCTGCCCTCCGGCAGCATAGTGCCGTCCCGATCGGCGATGCCGATCTCGGTGCCCGTCGCCACGCCGACCGAGCCGGCGATCCGCTGCCCCGGCGGCAGCGGGTTCGACGCCATCTGGTGGCTGGCCTCGGTCATCCCGTACGCCTCGAGCATCGGCACGCCGTACCCGAGCTCGGCCCGCTCCATCAGCGCGGGTGAGAGCGCCGAGCTGCACGACCGTGCGAACCGCAGCGTCGCCGGCGCTCCGCCATCGTCGGCCCGCTCCAGGATCATCTGATGCAGCGTCGGCCCGGCCGACAGCCACGTCGCTCCGTGCTCGCGCGCCTGCTGCCAGAACCGCTGCGGGGTGAACCGGCGCGGCACGATCACCGACCCCCCGCCGGCCAGCGCGGCGAACGTCGACGCGACCAGGCCGTGGACATGGAACAGCGGCATCACGCAGAACGAGACGTCCGCCGGCGCGAGCCCGTAGTGCGCGGCGACGGTTCTGGTCGATGCCATCAGGTTGCGCTGGCGCAGCGGCACCTGCTTCGGCCGGGATGTCGTTCCGCTCGTGTGCAGGACGACTCCCACGTCGTCGGGCTGGCCGGACTCGAAGCCGGCCGGTTGCGAAAGCTCCTTATCGTCAACCAAGAGCACGGGCGGCCCGTCACCGCCAGCCCGCGCGGTCAGGACCGTCATCGAGCATTCCCCGGCAGCGCTGCTCGCCGCGGCGGGCCGGCTCGCCGGCATCACGAACACCCGCGGCGCGATATCGGTCAGGTAGAAGACGTACTCGCTGTGCGTATAGGCCGGGTTGAGCGGTGCGGCGGCAGCGCCGAGCGCGGTAATCGCGAGCAGGACCTGGACCATGTCGGGGCCATTGGGCAGCGTGACCGCTACCCGGTCACCGCGCCCGACGCCGGCCGCGGCCAGGGATCCCGCCAGGCTCGCCACCCGGTCAGCGACCTGCCCGTAGGTCAGGACCTGGCCATCCTCGGGAACCACCAGCGCCGGGCGATCGGGGTGATCGAGGATCGCGGTCAGCACCTCGCCCGGGTTCTCCTGCAGCATCGACCGTCCTCCAGCGTTTGGTTATGACAACTGGGCTTCAGTCTGCCGTGAACCGCGGCCGGCCAGCCAGGCTGTCTCGGCCTCGCCCATCGGGGTGGATGCCGGGCCGCGGACGAAGGGCCAGATCTCCTCGGCGATCGAGCGCCAGTCCGCCGTGGCCGACAGCTCGCCGAGGACGGCGAACAGGCCGAGGTTGATCCGCTGCAGCACGACATACGAGCGCGGGATCGACACGTACTCGGCGACCGGG
>WNFI01016068.1_pt1 | contig 14672 bp, 9 predicted proteins | sample 5400471 | NCBI WGS metagenome assembly WNFI01 (sample SAMN13153348, study PRJNA577476) | soil metagenome | isolation source: 100 cm saprolite on Douglas fir-dominated hillslope | place: USA:California | collected 2013-09-17
AGCCGGTCAGCTCCGCGATCTCTTCGTAGAAGGGGGCGAGCTGATCGTTGTGGAAGGCGCGGGAGGTCAATGTCAACTTACCCGCCTGTTCAACCATGGCGGCCAGGATTTTTGGATGGCAGTGGCCCTGGTTGACAGCCGAATAGGCGGAGAGGCAATCGAGATAACGCTTGCCTTGCGTATCCCACACCCAGACGCCTTCGCCGCGCGACAGAACGACGCCGATCGGCTCGTAGTTATAGGTGCCAAAGCGCGCTTCCCTCGCGATGAAATCATCGGCTGCTGGATTCATCTTCGTCACTCCAGTTGCAGCGAGCCGGCACCAAGTTCTCGATGCAGCGCTGACCATGACCAGGGCGTCAGCCTGCCCCTATTGATCCATGCTGACAAGGCGCCGACGCAAATGTGCCGCTTGCCAAAGTTGACGGCCGTCATGGCGCGCCGGGTCGTGCGGCGGTGGGCCGCCGCCGCGCGGTACCAGCATCTCGATCAGGCAGTAGCGGCCGTCCGTTTGCTCCCCGGTCACGAGCGTCTCCTTCGTTGAACAACTGCATCGCTGTGGTTTGGGCGGCAAACTCCATTCACGTCGTCCCGGCCAAGTGAAGCGCGAGCCGGGACCCATAACCATCGATGTCTATTGGTACGCGAGGCTGGAGCGGCAATCTTCCTAACAACAAATATCTGTGGTTATGGGTCCCTGCTTTCGCAGGGACGACGATGGTGAGTTGCTATTAGCCAACCACGCACGGCACGCTCAAGAATCCACGAAAGCGAACGCGGCCGCCGCGCAGCGGTGGACCGTTCAGCGTATAATTTGGAAACCGCGCCAGGAATCGCGAGATAGCGATCACGCCTTCGAGCCGCGCCAGCGCCATCCCGGCGCATTGATGGGCGCCGGTAGCAAACGCAAGATGCCGGTTTGGCGTCCGCCCGATGTCGAGCGTTTCCGGGTCGGTGAATTGCCGGGGATCGCGGTTCGCCGCCCCGATACACAGCGTCACCGGCGTGCCGGCGGCCAGCGTGACGCCGCCGAGTTCGACGCGTTCCGTTGTCATGCGGTTGCCGAGCTGGTTTGAGCTTTCAAACCGCAGGATCTCCTCGACCGCGGTCTTGATCAGATCGGAATGTTCGATCAGCCGCTTTTTCTCGACAGGATTTGCTGACAACGCCACCAATCCGTTGCCGATCAAATTGGTGGTGGTCTCATGGCCGGCGTTGAGCAGGAAGATGCAGTTGTGCAGCAATTCCTTTGAACTCAACCGCTCGCCATTGTCCTCGCCCTGAATGAGGCGGGTCAGCACGTCGCGTTCGGGATTGCCGGGTTTGCCCCGCCGGCGTTCGACCAGGATTTCCAGATAGCTGAGAAAATCCTTCACCGCCTTGTTGCCGCGTGCAAACACTTCCGCTGATATCACGGGCTCCAGCGCCCCTAAGATCGCCAAGGACCAGTCGCGCAAGGGTTCCCGCTCGTCGCGGGGCACGTCGAGCAGATTGCCGATCACCTGAACCGGGATAGCCGATGCAAAATCGCCGATCAGCTCGAAACTGCCTTTGGCGGCGATGGTCTCGAGCAGCCGATCCACCAGCGCGATCAAGTCGGGCTCCATCTCCGCGATGGCGCGCGGCGACAGTGCGCCCATGATCAGCCGCCGCACGCGGCTATGCGCGGGCGGGTCGTTGAAGACGAGACTGGTGGTGTGGTGCTCGTAGAGCAGCGACTCCCCGTATTTCGGAAAAAACTCCTTTTTCTTGTCGGATGAGAAAAGCTTTGTGTTCTTGTAGGCACTGACCAGGTCGTCATAGCGCGTCAGAAAGTAGGAGCCGTTGGGCAATCGCTTGACCGGCTCATGTTCCCGCAGTGCACGATAGGTCGGGTAGGGGTCGGCATAGAATTCGCCCGTCAGTTTCTCGAGGTCGAAACCCGCCGCCAGCTCTCGCGCGATCGCATTCATGCTGCCATACCCTTTGGTGCAGACCGATATGCCGTTTTTGCTCTTTCCGAAAGCGCGGCGCCGTCTACAGTCCCGCCCGGAATACAGTTTTGGCCACCCGACCGGAAACGAAAATGCACGCCCGCGCCGATCACACTTCGGAAACTGTTGCCTCCTGGCCGGAGGATATTTTTGCGATTTTGCAGCGCTTCGACGTCCGCCAGGTGCCTTATGTGCCCGACGCCGGGCATTCGCAACTGATCGAACGCGTACTGGGCGCGCCCTCGATGCGCGCGGTGCCGCTAACGACGGAGGAAGAAGGCGTGGCGCTGCTGGCCGGCGCCTGGGCCGGCGGCCAGCGCGGCGTGCTCTTGATGCAGTCGAGCGGGGTCGGCAATTGCGTGAACATGCTGTCGCTGACCCAGATTTTCCGCTTTCCCTTCCTGACGCTGGTGACGATGCGCGGCGAATGGGGCGAATTCAATCCGTGGCAGGTGCCGATGGGCTCGAGCACGGCGGGCGTGTTTGAATTATCCGGAATCAAGGTGCTGCGGGCTTCATCGCCGGATGAAGTGCGCGAGGTGGTCGAGGCCGCGGCCGGGCAGGCTTACAATGCCTGCACGCCGACCGCCGTCCTGCTGTCGCAGCGTCTGATCGGCGCCAAGGTTTTCACCAAATGAGCAAGGCAAACCTTCTGGATCGGCGCAGCGTCGTCGCGAGCCTGTTGGCGGGGCGCAAGGAGACAATCGTGGTCGGCGGGTTGGGCGCCTCGACCTACGACATTGCCGCCGCCGGCGATCATGACCGCAATCTCTATCTGTGGGGCGCGATGGGCGGCGCCGTCATGATCGGACTCGGTATCGCGCTGGCGCAGCCGAAGCTGCCCGTGGTGGTGATAACGGGCGATGGCGACATGCTGATGGGAATGGGAAGTCTCGCGACCGTCGGCCTGCAAAAGCCCAAAAATCTCAGCATCGTGGTGCTGGATAACGAGGTCTATGGCGAGACTGGCGGACAGGCGAGCCACACGGCTGGTACGGTCGACCTTGTCGGCGTCGCCCGGGCTTGCGGGATTGCTGATAGCCGCGCGATCGCGACCATGGCTGATGTCGAAGCCTTTGCGCCCGGCATGCAGGACGTCTCGAGCGGGCCGCGCTTTGCCAATATCAAGATCGACAGCGCTAATTTGGAGCGTGTGCTCTCCAGCCGCGACGGCAGCTTCATCCTGACCCGCATCCGCGGCAGTCTGGGGTTTGCGCCGATCTAGATCTCTTTGTTTGAGCGTGATCTCCGGGCAAACGCTTCGCGTTTGCCCGGAGGGAAAAACCGGTTCCCACTTTTTCCGAATCATGCCTGGACCCGAATGATTTGTGATGCGTCGCAGCAAAATCATTGACATTTGGTAAGGTGAGTGCTTACTCACGAGCCATGAGCACACTGCGCATGACCAGTGACTTGCGGCGGCAATTGATATTGAGCGCCGCCAAGCGTTGCTTTGCCCGCCACGGCTTCGCGGGGACCACGACCAAGAGCGTGGCGGCGGCGGCGGCGATTTCGGAAGGTTTGCTGTTCAAGCACTTTCCGACCAAATCGGCGCTGTATGCGGAAATCCTCGCGGAAGAGTGCGAAGCGGATCCGGCAATGCATGAGTTGCTGGAGCTCGAGCCGTCGACGGAAACGCTTATCGTGCTGATCCGCCGAATGGTCCAGCACTTCCTGCACGCTTCGGATGTTCCCGATCAGCAGGAAGCCCAGCGTCTCAGGCTGATGATCACCAGCCAGCTCGACGACGGAGAATTCGCGCGGCTGATTTACGAAAAGGTCGGCAATCTGGTCAGACCCATGTTTGCCGCATCGCTGGAGCGGGCAGTGGCGGCAGGGGACGCAACGCGGATTGGAAGCGAGCCGCTTAACTTGTTCTGGTTTGCGCATCACACCCTACTGATGGCGGCGCTGGCGCGGCTGCCAACCGTTCCGTGTCTGTCCTATGGCAACGGCGCCGATCTGGAACGGCAGGTTTGCGAATTCATTCTCCGCGGAATTGGATTAAACGAAACCGCTGTTGCCTCCCATCTGGATCGCGAGTTGTCGCCGGATCCAGGGCAGCCGGCAACCGCAGAAGGGGCATGAGATGAACATTGTGACCAAAGGCCATATCTCGGGCAGGGTGGTTACCGAAAAACCGCTCGCGCGTCCGGTTCGGATGACGCGCTGGTTCGTCATCGTCGGGCTGCTGCTTGCGGTGCTGGTGGGCGGACTCGTTGGCTTTAACGCGTTCCGCACCAAGATGATCACGCAGTTCTTCGCCAACAACAAGCCGCCGCCGGCCTCGGTGAGCATTGCCGAGGCGAAGAGCGAAGTGATACCCAACTTGCTGACCGCGGTCGGTGATCTCGCCGCCGTGCATCAGGTGAATGTCACCTCGGATGTCAGCGGTCGCATCACCGATATCATGTTCACCGCCGGCTCCAGCGTGCAGGCAGGCAGTCCGCTGGTGCAATTGTTCGACGGCCCCGAGCGGGGCGATCTCGCGAGCTTCAAGGCGCAGGCGACGATGGCGCAGCTGTCGCTGGAGCGCGCCAGGCAGCTTGCCTCGCGTCAGTTCGGCTCGCAGGCCACCGTCGACCAGGCCCAGTCGGCGTATGACCAGGCCAACGCCGGCATCGCCAAGACCCAGGCGATCATTTCGCAGAAGCTGGTGCGCGCGCCGTTCGACGGCGAGCTTGGCGTGCGCCATGTTGAGGTCGGCCAGTTCCTCACCGCGGGCACGCAGATCGTGTCCTTGACCGATTTGTCGGAACTGTACGCCAATTTCACCGTGACGGAAAAAGACAGCGGAAACCTTAAGGTTGGACACACCGTGCGCGTTTTGGTCGACGCCTATCCTGGCCGCACCTTTGAGGGAGAGATCACCGCGATCGAACCCCAGATCTCTACTGACACGCGCAACATCCGCGTTCAGGCAACCATCGCCAATCCCGAGCACATCCTCAAGCCGGGCATGTTCGCCACCACGACAGTAGTGCTGCCGGACAAGCCGCCGGTCATCACCGTTCCCGAGACAGCGGTCGATTATACGCTTTACGGCGACTCGGTTTTTCTCATCACCGAGAAGAAAGAGGATGACGGCAAGACCAGTCTGAGCGCCGTACGCACCTTCGTGCGGACCGGCAACCGGGTCAACGGACGAGCCGAAATCCTCAGCGGGCTGAAGCCAGGCGACCGCGTGGTCGCCGTCGGTCAGCTCAAGCTGCAATCGGGAGCGGCAGTGACCATCTCAGCCGACACGCCTCCGCCGATTCCGGCCAGTGCGCCGCGTTACTAAGCATGATCCGAAAAAGTGGAAGCCGGTTTTCCGAAGAGGTCATGCTCAAACAAAGAAGGGAGATCATGATCCGATTTTAATCGGGTCATGATCTGCCGATCGGAGCGCATCGCGATGGTCTGGACCGATATTTTCATCAAGCGACCGGTGTTGTCGGTGGTCGTCAGTCTGCTGATTCTCCTGATCGGCTTCAGGGCAGCGACCAGTCTGCCGATCCGGCAGTATCCCAAACTGTCGAACACGGTCGTCAACGTCACCACGGTTTATCCTGGTGCGTCGGCCGATCTGATTCAGGGATTCATCACGACGCCGATCGAGCAGGCCGTCGCGTCCGCCGAGGGCGTCGACTATATGACGTCGTCTTCGGTGCAAGGCGCCAGCACCATCCAGGTTTACATCAAGCTGAATTTCGATCCCAACCAGGCGTTGACCGAAGTTCTCGCCAAGGTGAACTCGGTCAAATATCTGATTCCAAAGGAATCCAACGATCCGGTGGTAACCAAGACCACCGGGCAGACCACGGCGGTGATGTATCTCGGCTTCTCCAGCGAGGTGCTGTCGGGATCGGCGATCTCGGACTATCTGACGCGGGTGGTTCAACCGGTGCTATCGACGGTCGATGGCGTCGCTTCCGCCGATATTCTGGGCGGTCAGACTTTCGCGATGCGGCTGTGGCTCGATCCGGTGCGCATGGCCGGCCGCAACGTTTCGCCCGACGACGTCTCCGCCGCGATCAGGGCGAACAACTTTCAGGCCGCGGCGGGACAGGCCAAGGGCTATTTCGTCGTCTCCAACGTGACGACCAACACCGACCTGAAGAACCTCGATCAGTTCAAGCGCATGATCATCAAATCCAAGGACGGCGGCTTTGTCCGGATGGAGGATATCGCGACCGTCGAACTCGCGGCGCAGAGTACCGATGCCAGCGTCGCCTTCAATGGCGAGCACGCGATCTTCATCGGCGTACAGGCGACGCCACAGGGCAACCCGCTGACGCTGGTCAAAGGCGTCCGCGCGCTGTTTCCCGAACTGGAACGCAATCTGCCGCCGTCGATGAAAATGAAGGTGGCCTACGATTCGACCAGATTCATTCAATCCTCGATCAACGAGGTCGAGAAAACCCTGGGCCAGGCGGTCCTCATCGTCGTCGTGGTGATCTTCCTGTTCCTCGCGTCGTTCCGTTCGGTGATCATCCCGGTGGTCACCATTCCGCTGTCGTTGATCGGCGTCTGCAGCCTGATGCTGGTGGCGGGATTCAGTTTCAACCTGCTGACGCTGCTGGCGATGGTGCTGGCGATCGGTCTCGTCGTCGACGACGACGCGCCGATCGGCTTCCTCGGCGGCCTCACCGGTTCGCTGTTTCGCGAATTCGCATTCACGCTGGCCGGCTCGGTGATCGTGTCGGGTGTGATTGCGCTGACGCTTTCGCCGATGATGTGCTCGGTTTTCCTCAAGAGCGCGGAAGAAGGACGATTTGCAAGGATCGTCAACAGGGTTTTCGGTTCGATGACGCGCTGGTATGGCCGGCAACTTGATCGTTCGCTCGACTACCGTCCGATCACGGGGTTGTTCGCCTTGACCATCCTCGGACTCGTCGGTTTCCTTTACATGCACACCGCGAAGGAACTGGCGCCCGAAGAAGACCAGGGCATCGTGTTCGCCGTGACCAAGGCGCCGAAATACGCCAACATCGATTATTTGGACTTTTACGGTGAGAAGCTCGACAAAGCATTCGGGAGTTTCCCGGAGACGGATCTTCGTTTCGCCCTGAACGGCATCAACGGCGCGCAAAACGGGATCGCAGGCATGCTGCTCAAGCCGTGGGACGAACGTAAGCGCTCGTCGATCAAGCTGAAGCCGCTGGTACAGGGAGAACTCAGCAAGATCGAAGGCGTCAACGCGTTTGCGTTCAACCTGCCGCCGCTGCCCGGCGGGCCCGGAGGATTGCCGGTCCAGATGGTGATCAATTCGACCAGCGGCTTTCAGGCGGTCTATGACCAAATGCTGAAACTGAAGGACGCCGCGCGCAAGAGCGGGCTGTTCATTGTCTCGGACAGCGATCTCGATTTCAACCAGCCGATCGTGCGGGTCAAGATCGACCGCTCGAAAGCGAGCGATCTCGGCATTACCATGGCGAGCATCGGCAATACGCTCGCCACGCTGCTCGGCGGAAACTATGTCAACCGGTTTAACCTCGAGGGCCGATCGTATCAGGTCATTCCGCAGGTGCCGCGCGACAAACGGCTGTCGCCCGAATTGCTCGGCGGATATTATGTGCCGACGGCGACGGGCCAGCAGGTGCCGCTGTCGACCGTCGTCTCGGTCGAGACCGGCACCGACCCCAACGCACTGACCCACTACAACCAGTTGAACTCCGCGACCTTCCAGGCGGTGCCGATGCCCGGCGTGACGGTTGGGCAGGCGGTCGATTTCCTCGAGGGCGAGGCAAAGAAACTTCCGGCCGGCTTCAGCCACGATTATCTGGCGGATTCGCGGCAATATGTGCAGGAAGGAAATCAGCTCGCGATTACCTTCGGCTTTGCGCTGATCATCATCTTCCTGGTGCTGGCGGCGCAGTTCGAGAGCCTGCGCGACCCGCTGGTCATCATGATCAGCGTTCCAATGGCGATCGTCGGGGCATTGCTTCCGCTGTTCTTCGGCGCCGCCACCATGAACATCTATACCCAGGTTGGATTGCTCACGCTGGTCGGCCTGATCAGCAAGCACGGCATCCTGATGGTCGAGTTCGCAAACGAGTTGCAGCTCAATGAAGGTCTCGACCGGCGCTCCGCGATCGAGATGGCGGCGCGGGTCCGGCTTCGCCCGATCCTGATGACGACCGCGGCGATGGTCACCGGGTTGCTGCCGCTTCTGACCGCGACGGGGGCGGGCGCGGCGAGCCGGTTCTCGATCGGACTTGTCGTCGTCGCGGGCATGTCGATCGGCACGCTGTTCACGCTGTTCGTGCTGCCCGCGGTCTATGTGGCGATCGCCACCGATCACCGGGCCGGCGCTGAGTCCAAGCGCGCCAAAGAGATCGCGGAGTTCGATCTGGGCTCGAATGCGCTCAAGCCGACCTGACCCATGGCTTAAGTTCCTTGTGCGACAGCGGCGATGACCGCCGTTGTCGCTTTGGCGCTGTCTCGTGATATCCTATCGCGACCGGCGCCCATGGCAGGGCGTCCAAAAACAGGATGCCGCGATGAAGCGACGCGAGTTCTTGGCAGTTCTTGGCGGAGCCGCGCTGGTCGGCCCTCGGGCGACGTTGGCTCAGACCCCGGGCCGGATTTATCATCTCGGGACACTGCATCCGGGGTTGCCCGTGACCAACACAAGTCCGTTCGGAAAGATCGTGCTCAATGTGTTGGCTGAGCACGGTTACACCCTCGGTCAAAACCTGACCCTCGATGCCCGCGGCGCGATGGGCGATGTCGCAAAACTCCCGTTATTGCTCGGGGAATTGAAGGCGCGCGACGTCGATGCCATCATCGTCATCGGCTATCCGGCAGCACTGGCTGCGAAATCGACAGGCATTCCGACGGTAGGCGCCAACGGTCTTGGCGATCCCGTTGAAACCAGGCTGATCGACAGTCTGGCGCATCCGGGAGGCAACATCACCGGCATTTCGGATGTGGCGACGACCCTCACCACCAAGCGTCTGTCGCTGTTGAAGGAGATGTCGCCAAAGCTTCAAAAGGTGGCGATGCTCTGGAACAAGGATGACCTCGGTATGTCGCTGCGCTACGAGGCATCGGCGAAGGTCGCGCAAGCGATCGGAATCACGGTTCAGGCGCTCGGCGTCCGCGAACCGGACGATTTCAACGAAGCTTTCTCGGTCATGAACAGCGATCTGCCGGACGCCATTCTGATGGTCTCCGACTCCCTCACGAGCCTAAATCGCAAACGGGTATTCGAATTTGCCGCCGCCAAGAGATTGCCGGCGATTTATGAATACGACTTTCTGGTTCGCGACGGCGGCTTGATGTCATATGGACCGGATTTGACGGAATCGTTTGAACGCGCGGCGGCATTGGTCGACCGCATCTTCAAGGGCGCCAAGCCTGCCGATTTGCCGTTCGAGCAGCCGACCCGTTACCCGTTCGTGCTCAATCTGAAGACCGCCAGGAGCATCGGTCTCGAAATTCCGCCAACCCTGCTCGCGCTTGCCGACGAGGTGATCGAATGAAGCGGCGTGAGTTCATCACGCTGCTCGGCGGCGCCGCGGTTGCGGCCTCCGGCGTGGCGCGCGCGCAACAGGATCGCGTCAGACATGTCGGCATGCTAATGGGATATGCGCAAGGCGATCCCGATACCCAGGCGCGCATGAAAGCGTTCAGGGAGGCGTTCGAGCAGCTTGGCTGGAAGGATGGCCGCAACGTTGCGATCACCCATCGCTTTGCCGTCGGCGAGATCGATCGGGTCCGCAGCTACGCCAAGGAGCTGGTCGATCTGAATCCGGACTTGATTGTTTGCGAGACGACGCCGACGCTGAAGGCGCTGGCGGATCTGACCAAGACAGTTCCGATCGTCTTTATCTCGGTGGCCGATCCCGTGAGCAACGGATTCGTCGCCGATCTGGCGCGGCCCGGCGGCAACATCACCGGTTTTACGAATTTCGAAGCCACGATGGGCGGCAAGTGGATCGAACTGCTCAAAAAGATCGCGCCCGGATCGACGCGCGTCGGCGTCATCTTCAATCCGGATACCGCGCCCGGCGGCGGAGGTTTCTTCCTGAACTCGGTTTCCGCCTCGGCGCCGGCTTTGGAAGCCCTAGTGCTTCCGTTGCCCGTCCACAGCGATGATGAAATCGAGCGTGCCATTACCGGGCTTGGACGCGAGCCAGGCGGTGGCCTGATCGTCATGCTGGATGTCTTTACGGCCGTGCATCGCCCGGAGATCATCGCGCAGGCCGCGGTCAACCGCGTACCGACGATGTTTCCGTGGCGGTTTGGGGCCGTCGATGGCGGCCTGGTGGCGTATGGGGTCGACGTGGCGGACCTGCACCGCCGAGCGGCGGCTTATGCCGATCGTATCTTGAAGGGCGCCAAGCCCGCAGACCTCCCGGTCCAGCAGCCGACCAAGTTCGAGCTAGTGATCAATCTCAAGACCGCGAAAGCGCTGGGGATCGAAATTCCGCCAACCCTGCTCGCGCTTGCCGACGAGGTGATCGAATAATCCTCCCGCACTGCGGCAAGAGACAAGCCCCTGGCTTCTTGCTAAATTGGGCGGGATGACCATTTCCCTCCATCCCGACACGCCCCAGGGCCGAACGCTGGCGGCATCGCCCGTGGCCGGCGCGGCGCCGGCGGAGGGGTCGTCCGGGACAAAGATCCGCAGCCGGCTGTTCATCAAATATGTCGCCCTGTTTGTCGCGGTGGTCGCTGTTGCCCTGCTATCCAACGGGATCTTCGAGGTTTTCTTCTATTATCGCGAGCACAAGGCCTCCCTGATCCGCATTCAACACGAGCAGGCCGAGGCGGCGGCGGCGAAAATCGGCCAGTTCATCAAGGAAATCGAAAGCCAGCTCGGCTGGACCACCCAGTTGCCATGGTCGGCGGGCTCGATCGAGCAGCGCCGATTCGATGCGCTGCGGCTGTTGCGGCAGGTGCCGGCCATCACCGAACTGGCGCAGGTCGATTCGACCGGCAAAGAGCGCTTAAGGGTATCGCGGCTTGCCATGGACGTCGTGGACTCAGGCCTCGACCTCTCCAAGGATGCGAAATTCACCGAAGCTGTCGCGCACAAGGTCTATTACGGGCCGGTATATTTCCGCCGCGAATCCGAGCCTTACATGACGCTGTCGCTGGCCGGCACCCGCAAGGATGCCGGCGTCAGCATCGCCGAGGTCAACCTCAAGCTGATCTGGGACGTGGTGTCGCAAATCAAGGTCGGCGAACGCGGCCACGCCTACGTTGTCGGCGCGCAGGGGCGGCTGATCGCGCACCCCGACATCAGTCTGGTGCTGCGCAACACCGATATGTCGAAACTTGTACAGGTGCAGGCTGCCTTGGCAGAGCAGGCAGCGCTTGCGGCGCAGGCTGCGCCTGGGGCGCGGGCAACGCCGCCACCGCCGGCACCGGCGCCGCCGCGGATAGGGACCACGAATTCCGGCCCCGATTCCTTGCAGGGCGCGATGAATATCCAGGGGCAGGAGGTGCTGACGGCATCCGCGCCGATCGCGCCGCTGGGCTGGGTCATGTTCGTCGAGCTTCCGGTCAAGGAAGCCTATGCATCGCTTTACGCAGCATTGCAGCGCCTGGCCATCGTGCTGCTGGGTGCATCGATGTTCGCGGTGCTCGCGGGGATATTTTTGGCGCGGCGCATGGTCGGGCCGATCCAGGCGTTGCGCACTGGCGCCGAGCGTATCGGCACCGGCGATTTCGCCCAGCGCATCTCGATCAAGACCGGCGACGAACTCGAGGGTCTCGCCGATCAGTTCAACGACATGGGCGCGCGGCTGCAGGAATCCTACGCCGACCTGGAGAACAAGGTTGAGCAGCGGACCGCAGAGTTGACCGAGTCGCTGGAACAGCAGACCGCGACCTCGGAGGTGTTGCAGGTCATCAGTTCGTCTCCGGGTGAACTGGAGCCGGTGTTCCAGAAGATGCTCGAGAACGCCACGCGTGTCTGCGGTGCGAACTTCGGCGTGATGAATCTTTGGGACGGGGAAAGTTTCACTATAGCCTCGAGCTATAACGTCCCGCCTGCGTTCGCGGCTTTGCGGGCGCGCATGCCGGTGCGTCCTCATCCGCAAAGCGGTCTCGCCGCCGTCGTCAGTACCCATCAGGTTGCGCATATTGATGACTTGCGAAAGGCGCCAGCCTACCTTGCCGGTGCCCCCGGCGCTGTCGAGATGGCCGATGTCGCCGGTGCTCGCACCATCGTCGTTGTGCCGATGTTAAAGGAAAACGAGCTGATCGGCACAATTACGATCTATCGCCAGGAGGTTCGGCCGTTCACCGACAAGCAGATCGCATTGGTCGAAAATTTCACGAAGCAAGCCGTCATCGCCATCGAAAACACGCGGCTGCTCAAGGAATTGCGTCAGCGCACGGATGATTTGACGGAGTCGCTGGAGCAGCAGACCGCGACATCGGAAGTGTTGCAGGTCATCAGCTCTTCTCCGGGCGAACTGGAGCCGGTGTTCCGGAAGATGCTCGAGAATGCCACGCGGGTCTGCGGAGCGTCGTTTGGCACGATGAATCTCTGGGATGGCGAGAAATTCAATATCGCTGCGGATTACAACATTCCGCCTGCGTTCGCGGCTTTCCGGCGGCGGACGCCGATCCGCCCGTATCCCGGCACCACGCTTGAGGCCGTCGTCAAGACGCACCGGTTCGCCCAAGTGTATGACTTGAGGGAGAGCCCGGCTTACCTTGCTGGCGTTCCCAACGTGGTCGGGATGGTGGACATCGCTGGGGCCCGGACCCTTATGGTCGTACCGATGTTGAAGGAAGACGAATTAATCGGTGCGATCACAATCTTCCGACAGGAGGTGCGCCCGTTCACAGACAAGCAAATCGCGCTGGTCGAGAATTTCACAAAGCAGGCGGTGATCGCCATCGAGAACACGCGCCTGCTCAAGGAATTGCGCGAACGCACCGACGACCTGACCGAGTCGCTGCAGCAACAGACTGCGACCGCCGACGTGCTGAAAGTCATCAGCCGCTCGGCATTCGACCTGAAATCGGTGCTCACGACGCTTGCGGAATCGGCGAAGTCGCTATGCGGCGCGTCGTTCGGCGTGATCTTCCTGCGCGACGGGGATGTACTGCGGCATCAGGCGGAGTCGGGCTGTCCCCCTGCGCTGATCGAATTTCTCAACGATCATCCGATCCGGAGAAGCCGCGAGACTTTTACCGGCCGCGTCTTTATGGACGGCAAGGTAGCGCACCTGCCGGATGTGCTAACCGATCCCGATTACAATTTCGGCGCCGGGCCGGAACTCGGCGGCTATCGCGCAGCTCTCGCGGTGCCGTTGATGCGCGATGGCGCCGTTGAAGGCGTGCTCTCGCTGGCGAGGCCGGAACCCGGTCCGTTTACATCTCGACAGATCGAACTCGTGCAGACCTTTGCCGACCAGGCCGTGATCGCCATCGAGAATGCACGCTTGTTCTCCCAGGTTCAGGAGCGAACCCGGGAATTGTCGCAGTCGCTCGGACGGAATTGATCGACGAACTGAACGAGGCGCTCAAGTCGGCCGATCTCGACGACAAGGCGCGGGAGGAGATCGATGAGCTGACCCATATGCTGAAAGGCAATCTCGAAAAGGTGGTGCAGCACGGCAAGCGCGCCGATTCGATCGTGAAGAATATGCTGCTGCATTCGCGCGAAGGCTCGGGCGAGCACCGGCCCGTCGATATCAACGCGATCGTGGAGGAAAGCCTCAATCTCGCCTATCACGGCGCGCGTGCGGAGAAATCCGGGTTCAATATCACGCTGCAGCGCGACCTCGATCCCGATGCCGGCATGATCGACCTCTATCCGCAGGAAATCACCCGGGTGTTCCTCAACCTGATCTCAAACGGCTTTTACGCCGCCACCAAGCGCAAGGAAGCGGGCGGGGACGGTTTCGAGCCGACGCTGAGCGCGTCCACAAAAAGCCTCGGTAACAAGGTCGAAATCCGGATTCGCGACAACGGCACCGGAATCCCGCTGGAAGTAAAGGAGAAGATGTTCAATCCCTTTTTCACCACCAAACCGGCCGGCGAGGGCACCGGACTTGGCCTGTCGATGAGCCACGACATCGTGGTGAAACAACATGGCGGCAAGATCGACGTCGATACCAAGCCGGGCGCATTTACCGAATTCATTATTACGCTGCCGCGGACGGGGGCGGCACAAGCACAGGCTGGAGGCAAAAATTGAGCGATTACATACTCGTGGTCGATGACGAGCCCGACGTTGAGGCTCTGTTCCGTCAGCAATTCCGGCGCGACCTGCGCTCCGGGCGCTTCCTGATGGAGTTCGCTCCATCGGCGTCAGCGGCATTGGCTTGCGCTGCGACTATTGCTGATCCGTCGCTGATTTTGATTCTGTCGGATATCAACATGCCCGGCATGAGCGGGCTCGAAATGCTGCCGAAGGTGCGCGCGGAGCGGCCTAAGGTTCCCGTCATCATGATCACCGCCTATGGCGATGCCGAAACCCGCCGCAAGGCGATCGAACGCGGAGCGGTGGGCCTTTTGACCAAGCCGATCGATTTCGCGTTGCTGCGCCATGAGATCGATAGCAGGCTCGAGCAAGCCGCATGACCGCAACTATCCTCGTTGTCGATGATGAGCCCGATCTCGAGGCTCTGGTCCTGCAGAAATTTCGCAGGCAGATTCGCGACGGGGTGGTGCAATTCATGTTCGCCCATGACGGCATCGAGGCGCTGCAGTCGATCGAGGATCATCCGCACGTCGACATGGTGG
>WNFI01674983.1_pt3 | contig 14672 bp, 18 predicted proteins | sample 5400471 | NCBI WGS metagenome assembly WNFI01 (sample SAMN13153348, study PRJNA577476) | soil metagenome | isolation source: 100 cm saprolite on Douglas fir-dominated hillslope | place: USA:California | collected 2013-09-17
CCCCCTCCTGTTGAGTCAACGGGCATGACAAGCATAGTGTCATCGATACTCTCGTCATCATCAAAACCGCGGCTATCTCGGTTGGACGAGCCGTGGGATAATGCTGATAGGCGTTTTGTCGCAATGCCTAGGGGCGCCCCTACGACACGCGGACTTGATGAGCCAGAAGGGGGAACGTCATCTTCTGTGAATGAGCGAGCGGGGGGTAATGCTTCGCCCCGATCCTGAACTTCGTCGAATATCTCGTAATACCTTTGGATGCAGAGCTTGATGATCATGCTCAGTGTTGTTTGGCCCTGGGGTGGCGGTTGGGTAGTAGAAAGTTCGGGATGAAGCACAGGTCCACCGGAGAGACTACACATTGCGATGTCTTCGGCGGGAGAAGAGCCCGATACAAGATTGGGGCACAGGACGATAGCCAGGTTATGTGCGTCCATCAAATTCGTCGATGAGCGCAATGACACTTCGTGCATCAAGTCTAGAATCACGGGTCCATATGGTTTCTATTCTATGAGTCTGAAATAGGACGTACGCAGGATGTAGCTGAGCAAGATATAATTGCACCCCGGGAGGGCCGAGAACAAGCTTTCTCGAATATACAAAATGGCAGACCAATCGCTTGGGTCTTCCGTTGGTACAGGACACTGTTGGATTACGGGGTATAAGACTTTGGGAAACAGTGGCTCCGGGAGGTCTCGAATATATTTCTTGAGAAGGACGGCCGCGAGATGTGGATCGTCAAAACTATCCAAAGATACTACCTGTCCTCGGTCGTAAGCATCCTTCACTTGGCGCAAAGTAGTGGAGTTTGGGGAACGCCGAAATAATCCTTCTGCGGTCAAGCCTTGCAAAGCAAGGTAAGCGATGACTTGAGCGAAAGGCTACCGGCGCACCAGTCTGGCGTAGATACTGTACGCAATCCTTCACAACGCGCGGGACTCCACCTTTCTCGCCATCATACCCCATGAGCTCTTCAAGGTGAATACCAAATAAATTGGAGTGTGTCTGGATGGGCAAGGTAATTCGTTGTTCATGCTTTGAATTCTCCCTGCGCTGATCGTCAACAAATAGATGAAGATCTAGGCGAAGACATACTGATATACAGCAGGTGGGACATCGATTTGCGTTAATGGCACTTGAAAGGCCAGCGCACTCAAAGAAGTGACGTATGTGACCTTGCGGAAAAACTTGGGGCTGAGAAGAAGTGTGATGACCACCGCATTACACGAGCAATGGTGTGCAAACCTGATAAAAGCACCAGCGAGGGAAAAGAGCACTTTTCATATTCAGGAGATAATCCTGCAAATGCGTGGATAGCCACTCACTCTTGGAGAAAAAATTAGAATGCACAATATACTGGGGATGAAAAGCGCTGGTCAATGTACGTTCTATCGAATGAGGAAGTCCACATGCCAATAGTTTCAGGTTCTTACGATACTTCCTACTGAGGCTTCGGTAAGCTTTCCACATCCAGTTCCAGCCGGGGGTATATTTGCTTCCAGCAGCAAAGAAAACGACAGTATAGTCAGATTCCACTGAGCAGCAAAACGATCAGACGAAGCGAATATTCGGTCAACGGGGTAACAAGCACACCATAAAGGTCAAGATATGAGAGTATCCGGCTGCAATTGTATCAGTTGCGCGATTGAACCATTAAGGAGATGAGACGCACGAAAGGAGCACATCATAATCAACTTCCCGGGGGTCAGGAAGTGCCGACGCATTGAGAACCACCCTGCATGAAGGGAAGACAACGATTAGGTTAGGAACCTGCAGTTTCTGGGGAATGGTGTTACATCGGACGCGTCCTGTCACCAATTTATCAACTGTAGTGCATCATTACGTGGGGACATGCGCACTCGTAATCTACACCGGCTTGATATATCATCTTGCTGATGATTAATTGGAGTCTGTCTTCTCCGGTGAACTCACTCTGATGGCCGCAAGGAACGACTGTTCGTTTGACCCATGGGGCGCTGAAATTTCTCCGTGGAGGGGATGAGCGAGGAGATGAGGAGGGCGAAGGAGGTTGAGTGAGAGCAGTGAGACGCTGTTTTAAGGTAAACATTCTGGTCGGACAGAAACGCGATGAGCCGAGTCGATGACGCGACGCGACTTGTCCGCCACATCCGAATCGGGCCTACAAACTTCCCAAATCCACATTTCGTCGCCATTCGTCGCCCCACCCCACCATCATGGGTATAAAGATACATGTCCTTCTGCAACCTGCAACCCCTGCTCCTGTTTTTGAGTGCGACTCATTTCTGTGAAGCATACACTGGGTACCGATTTAGAGAGGGACCTGTCCAATGAGCATAACACTAACAGCATCAGTCGCGAGATCATGTACGACGAAATCGACTCAGTACAGGATCAGAAGCTTTTAAGAAAATTGGATTTGAGGTGGCATTTTAAATTCGCTATGTCTTGCGATTGGTATCAGCTGACTGTCGCTTGCCCAGGCTGTTACTTGTACTTATGTCGTTGTTCTTGCTCAGTTTCTTGGATCGGTTTGTATATTTCTTCTCTTGTATATACGCATACATTTACTCATATTTACTCCAGCACAAACGTCGGAAATGCCAAGTGAGTACGTAGCGTTTATCGTACCACATGACATGACTAACAGAGCATCGGGCAGAATCGATGGGTTGACCACGGTAGTTGCTATCAACCCTACCTTCATATCGAGACCTTTGAGTGTCGTTCAAGGACTTGCACGTCTCACCCCCTGCCTATAACACGGGCCTCGTTCTTATTTAATCACCTATGTGATTTTCGAAGTCCCTGCCAACGTGAGCAGCGCGATGCTTTATCACTCTTCGCGGTATTACTTATGTACTCCTGCTATAGATTGTGTAAGATAACCCTGTACGAAATTAACCGTGACTGACTGCGGTTGATGCTTGTCCAAGCTTGAAACGATTCGATCCCCAATTTTGGTTGTCTCTACTTACCTTTGCCTGGGGAGCAACATCTGTCAGTCAAGGCCTCATAACCAACCAGGCTGGCCTCTTTGGCATTCGTATTCGTGAGTAATGCTGGCCCGGGAGTACCGCGGGTGTATCTGACACAACTCCCCAGTGCCTGGCATCACTGAAACAGGCCTATTTCCTGGCGTCATTTATATTTTCCGTTTACTACCTTCGGTAAGGGCATTTGGTTTTCTCCTGTTCTCCTCCAGGTTCCACAGTTGTTTTGCTGTAGACGGGAACGCCATTGGCGGTTGCAGTTCTCTTCGGCGGAGCAGCTCTAGCCGGAGCGTTCGGTGGTATGCTGTCCCCTGTTATAAACCCCGTCTAGCGCCTAAACTGTACTCAGGTGTCCTTGCATACGCTATTGGGAAGATGGATGGTGTGGGAGGTAAACGCGGGTGGCAATGGTGAACATTTTTCGCGATGCACTCTCTCGCCCCTACGAGCTTCTGTCAGGATTTTCATTCTCGAGGAGCTGTTAACCGTTGTAACGTCAGCCGTGGCGAATTTTCTCGTCCCGACATGGCCTCAAAAAGCTAAATGGGTATGCTTCAACTGGACCCCATTCATCATCACTCACACTATCACAGATGACCGATGCAGAGCGTTCCCGCCTTCTGGCCCGATTGGATAAAGACTCTGACGACGCAGTGCAAGAAGAATTCGCTTGGAAATACGTACGCCAGGCGTTCCTGGACCCGTTGGTTTGGGGATATGCATTTTTACACCACGGCTTTGCGTTTTTACTCTACACTTTAAGCCTTTTCTTGGTATGTCTCTATCTGGTTGCCCCCACTCATTCACTCTCGGCAATGCTACTCTTCCTTAGCCGACAATCATCGCTGACCTAGGATTTTCAACTTGGAGAGCGCAGCTGTATGTCGATCTCCTATTAGCCCTGTTATATATATGTATTCCTAACAGCACCGTTAGAATGACTGTCCCACCATACGTGTTGGCATGCATTGGTATCGTATCCGGTGCTTGGTTAGCAGCGCGGACTGGCCGCCGTGCCCCTTTTATCATTGGTTCAGCCGTCATGGCCATTCTTGGTATGCTGCAGTTGCTTAAGGTTTTCTTTCGTTCCAACCGCTTTTCAGGTTATATTATCCTCCTTACAACAAAGACGTGTACGTTATCTTTATAATAAGGAACCACGTAGACTCAAACAACATAGCTAGGGCGCAATACTTGGGTGTTCACTTTGCCACGTTGGGAGTCTACACCGGAGAAGCCCTACTGCTGAGGTAAATTTGATGCGTTCTCCCTCTCCCTCACCTCTATGACTTCACATGACTCATAGCTGGCCATCGGAGAACATATCTGGTCAAACTAAGCGCGCCGTAGGCGTGGCAATGCAGATCACTATCGGTTGTATGGGGGGCATCACAGGCGTGCTAATGTACCGCCCTGAATTCTCCGGACACCACTTCCGCAAGCCGCATATTATTGCCGTAGGTTATCTTACCTTCGCCATTGTCGTGGCCAGTACCCTGTGGTATTTCACGGCAAGCGAGAATCATCGGCGCGCCGAGATCATCGCCTCTGGCAAGGACGAGGAGGTCGATCGCGAGACAAAGGTGTTGTTAGGCGACCGTGAGATACACTGGAAGTATCATGTGTGACAAACCATGTCTACTGTACGAGAGACTGGCGTATCGTTATGGACATTCTACTCCTTGGGAGCAAGTCCCAGTTTCGCGAATACAAAGTGTACTTACAAGTCACGTGTATGCGTAGTACAGTACTATGAAAAGGTTGTTACAAGTCTCGTGCGTGTCACGGCAATAAAAGAGGACGATTACAATTGCGAGGGTATGAGTGTCATGCGAAGAACACAGAGCCATTTATGTATAAGTCTTCCGACGCTTCGACGGTCTTTTCGGACACCGATACTCGTCGTCGTCGCTTCCGCTGCTTTCATCTGCGACTGCCGGAACATGCGCGTGCGCCGCCTTCCTTGTCGACTCGAGCTGCCGCAGCTCACGAAGGCCAGTAATGAGTGTCTTCAGGAAATCACTCTGGAACGGAGATCATTTAACGGGGTAAGGTACACCTAAAGATATTACTCACCTTGACCGCACGAGGTTTGGGCCCAGAAAGATTAGACTGTTCGAGATGCCGTTTCTTCTCGTTGAACTAGGCGAAGAGAGTGAGTGTCAATGATTTCGTCCCACATCGAAGACACATAGAAAATACCCGTTTAGTCTCGTTTTTCTGAAGCTCGGAGAGATGTCTGATCCACAATTGCAGATTCGACTCAACAGTACGAGTCCGTTGGAACGAGTCAGATTTTGTCCCCCGGCTCGGGGACCCATCGTCAGAATCTGACTGAGTGTACGCATACGACTTTACAGTCGCAGCAGCAGATCGGTGAAGCCTCTTGCGCGTCGGCGCGGCACTCAACATAGCCGAAGAACTCGAAGACGAGGGATCAATGGACGAGGACTCCTTGGCGACCCCAGAAGGCATAGGCTCTGCGCACGGCGTTTCCCTCTTCACCTCTATGTCCGGTTGTTTCAAGTAGTCACCATCCGAGAAGAAAAATCCAGCGCCATTCTTTATGGCTTGAAATAGCTGGTAGTTCTGAACAGAGGGGTATGAGTAAAAAGGAATCAAGTTAAGAAGTGATCATACTGGTGCGCGCCCCATACGTGCCAGCATCTTGAAATGGTGAAGCGTGATAGGGACTATGGGTGTACCCGACAAATAATGCTGCAAAATCTGAAGATAGAAGTGCAGTCAGCTCTAGCGCCAAGGTCGTGACTTCTTCCGCACCATGTGGTTATCGTTGACGACAGCGTGATTCATGAAGGTCGCAGTTACGAGGTGCTTCCTGCCGAACTGATTCCGAATCCATCTTCCAACAGGCAGTAGGTCTACCCCCAATGACCTATAAGTTTGCAGAATGTAATTCGAGTAATAGACGTACCAGCTTGGTAGGGCCGCCTAAAAGACACGGTGTGAATGTCCAACCATGGGTGTCTCTTGCGTTGTGGAACTAGTTCGTCGCGACTGACTATTTGTGTCAGCGTCTCCTGTCCAATATCACCCTGAATAGGTTCAGCAAGGGCATTCATCAGATGTATGGTACCTGCGTACAAGGAACGATTCCGCTGAAATCGCGCCTTCGCACAACCGTATCCCCAGTTCGTCGCCTTGTAATGAGGAACTATCCAATCCTACTTCGTCAAACTCTTGACTAGACATCGCTACCTCAGGATTGAAGTAATAGAGGTCACGGCAGAGTTTTCCCGGAAAGGCTGGACACTCCTTCCTCTGTTCAGGTGAAGGTAAATCTTCGACGGCTAACCGATACTTAGTGGCAGCCGCAAATTGTATGTCATCCACGAGCGATGGGTAATCTTCACACATGGAGCGAAGCATATTTCCCTGGTCAAGAAGCCGAGTGAGACACTGCCTGATAATTAGGCATTGAGAGACAACCTTTGAAGAAACCTCGAGGCACCTAACAGCAACATCTGCAAGGAACAAAGCGAACGTCATCTCATCACCAATCTCACAGTATACCTTGGCATAACGTAGGACGGAAGAAAACTGTTCCACAAATGGACTAAGGAGAACGTGGGCAATTTGTTCAGAGGAGACAGGAGTTAGGTTCAGGTGTTCTAGGCTTAAGTGTAACGTATCCGCCGTGGCCTTGGGACAACTGATGAACACCGTGAGGAGCATGACAAGTTGAGCGACAGGGTGTCGGCTTGGAAAGTCTTTCCACAGGTAACTAAGGGATGTTCCTACCGATGGCGTCGTGATCGAGTGAAACCTAATGAACCTCTGGAGTGAAGTGCGTCTGAGTGATGCCCAGATAGATGACTGCGGATCGGTTTACCTTGATAAGGTCCTCCACCAAAGAACTAATACGTTTACGCTCAATGAAGTCACACATGGAGGAAGAAGAAACGTACGCCAGGGAGAAGCGTAGGTCACCCTCGCGATCTAAGGACTTGAGAGCGGCATAGCCAGCGCGATTTGATTCTGCCTCCATCAGGACCTCTGCAGCAACGGTGCGGCTGACGAACATGCTACGGAAAGTTGAGTGAGCCCACAAAACGGTGATACAACCGGCGCATACGATGCATCTAAACGACAGAGCTCTCGGACATTCAGAAGAACGTCCTCCATTCCATGTTCTTCGTGTCGCACGAAGATTCTACGGAACACAAAATCGCGGTACTATTTCCTCATTGAGCATTGGACTTAAGACGAGAAGTAGTGTATGCGCACCCGACTATCCATACGGAACCCATTTGCGATGGCCAGAGGGAGAAGACGAGGTTCTATGGAAAGCGCCAGGGGAAACTGGGCCATAATTGGGTCCTACAACTACTGTATATATGCTGCACGACTCGGGTGGATTCGGGGACACACACCTTGGAGCAAAACGGAATGAACTGTAGAGAGTGAGTTTAAAGGAGATACGGTATATTTTGGAGAGTTCAAAGAGGCTTACCTTGCCCTTCTCAAGCAATTCCGCTATAGCATCCGTCGCCAGACCACGTCGGTCGGCATGTCGTCTACACTCTCTGATGAAGTTACGGAACACGGCACCGTCATCATCCCCTTTCGCTATGTTAATTGTCCCAAATCTCTCCGACGATTGCTTCAAGAAATGTCCAAAAGTCGACAAGCTTAAAGTCCGCACCCAAGGGGTCTTGATGAAAGGGCAAAAAGAGCGGAAGTAATGGTGGACGGCAATTTGAACAAGGTAACGGGAGAGATGTGCCCCGCTGCTCAATAGGACCTACTCTCGAAGATAGAACCCGCATATATAAGCAGGTTATTAATAAATAAGCACACGTACGTCGAGGACTTGCTCAGTAATAAGCCGACCCCTACCGAGCGCCCAATACAGGGCCTGCACGGATCCGTACCGCGAGAGGAAGTAGTGAGCCCGGAAGTAAGGGTCTTGCGAAAACGAGTAGAAGCGTTTGCACACGACCACGAACGAGGAAGGGTTGTCGATTTCGTTAAAAATGATTTGTAGGACCTCATCTGTTCTGGTTAAGCACTAGCGGGCGGTGTGGGGCTACGGCGGCAACACACCGGCAAGACGGTCCATTGGGAGATTGGGCCAGACTGGTAGGCCTCACGGTGTGGTGGTCTTCGTTGCAGTGAGGAAAGGGACGGTGCTAGGGGACAGGGGTGGTAGCTACGCCAAACTCGCCAAGGCAACTTCCAACTTCGTAGCTGTAGCGATGGGTGGAAGGCATTAAAGTTTACTGCCTCCAACCTCTCCAGAAACAATGCGATGGGCACCTATCGACAAATGAGTTGGACCCTTGCATACGTCACAAAACTATCACTTGCCCCTGCACCGAAGACGGGCATAGCATCCCGTGGAACCTTCCCTGTCCCCTCTTTGAACATCTCCCGTACGGTAATCATGTTGTCATTTGCCATTGTGGCAAATTCAAAGACAGCATCATCGATACCCTTGGCAGCAGGTCCGTTCCGGAACACTTCCTCGTGGCTGACACCGTGCTTGGCCGTGATTTCGACAGGAATAATCATCCGACCTTTTGAGGCATGGTAAGGTAGTGCTCGGAGAAGCGTTGCGATGCAGTGCGCGATGCCGAGATGCGAAGCTGCGTGCGACAGTGTGTCCGAGGATAAGTCCAGTAAGGAAAGTAAGACATAATGGTGGGTCGAAGCAGTGGCCTCAGCGTGGGCGGTCAGTGAGTCTATTGTCAGTTGAGACGAGCCTTTTAGCTCTTCGGTCTAATGGGGTGAGACATGCATGGGTGTTAACTCGACGTGTGCGTGGTCAGAAATACGGACTCTAGCGTCGACAATTCTCCTCAAATGATACGGTTGAAGATGAGCACTTTGCGATATGTCATGTAGAGCTAGGGCGATGGGGTGATGTAGAGGTCTGCCCTATGTCACGTTCACGACCGGTATAATAGCGTACGAGAGGTCCACGCACGTCAGCCAATGACTTCACAGCATCCCTCCAAAACTGCATCCTCATCTCTCCAATTATAGAACTCGACACATTGTCCTGGATCATCGCTAGCTCATCCTGTTCAGGGTTCGTTAGACATGTCGAGGAACCCACTATGTGGGGGATGACGCACGTAGAATGCTTTTATGGCAAAATAACCATTCCGTTTGCCGATAGGATAGAGCTGTGACAAAAGATACGCTTCGTAATCATGCCTCTGAACAAAATCCTTGCAGTATGCATGATGCTCATCAGAGCCAGTTCCACTCGGCCGTGTTGAAGTGCTAGCAGCTCGGCAGTTGCTAAGGGCTGGGGCCTTCTTGGCCATAATAAAGCGACATCGGTTTATTGTCCATGTGCATCTTTGGGACTTGGATAAGCCCCGAAGGTACATGCCAGACGACAACAAGATGTAAAACCGAAAAGGCCGCCAGTGGGCGGCGAAGCCAAGTTGGCTTACCTCGGTCCGAATGGCCCGGTCTTAGTTGGTCTCGACATGACCGTTGGATACTCGGGTCTACAGAAAGAAGTTCTAGCGCTTTATCGTCGGTGTGTAATTCTCGGACTCGGACTTGCTATGGTCTGTAATTTGGCAGCGCGCTACGGATGGTTCGGACAAAGTCACCATCATCAAGAGATAAGTTTCGCCTCTACGTTCGCTACAGTTTCAAGACCCAAGCGTCATCGGTGTCTCCCAGGAATGTGAGCACTGTCGAACACCTCATACGACGAGGCCAAAGACAATTGGAAATGTATGAAAACCCTGCCGTGAGGAACTGCTGGGTATCACAGGAGATGCGTGATTGGGAGGCACAAGACCGGGGTGGAATTCGTACTTGATCGGACCACATACTCAGTACTCAGACATCACCTTAATCCGGGAAATGGCCCACAATACTGTAGCGAAGATTCCCATATATAATGCACTATCTATGATTCTAAGTGGTCGACGAACGCAATAAAAGGCCGTCTACAGCAGCCTGGGCGGCCTCCGACACCGGCGGTAAGACCTTTTGCGCCTCGCTCTCCTGTTGGACTGCGCTATCCCCATTCTCCGCTTCTGCCTCCTTCGCTACATCTACCACTTTTTTCGCGTGGATCTTCATTGCGCCTTCGTACGCGAGTCTCCGTTCATTAACCACATACTTTATTCGCGCCATGCTCTTGCGACACTTGAGAAAGGAAAGATGTTAGAATGGGGTCCAAGGACAAAGACACAAGTACGCGTAGACGTACCTGGTAAGCCCGCTTTTCTACATTTCCCAATACCCCAAACGGGACTGAGGCGCGCCGATAGGTCTCCATTTGTGTCGCAATGAGGTTTCTCTCTCTCAGGAGCATGCACGCCCGACGGAAAGGTGTTTTGTCATTGCCACTCACCGAACACGTCCTGAAGTCCAGATTCGTCTTCAAAGGGGTCATGCGTTACTTTCCCATCCTTCTCTCGCTTTCGGAAGAACGCGTAGAGGCCGTGGTTTGGGTTCACGGGGACGTCGAGATGTGGGCGTAGTGCACCAGGCGCACCTGATGTCGCACCTGCTTGTGGAGCGGCTTCTACCGGGGTATTATATCGCCGAACCTGTCCGAATGCACGAAGAGCATTCAGGGCGCGTGTACGAAGAGAAGACAACATCGGGCGACGTCAAGCAGATGACCCAGTGCTTTTGCATATGGTCACAGTAACGGTCACGCAGCCACATTGTAACTCCTTCACTCCCACTCCGGCGATTCTTCACTCCGGCGCCGCCCAACGCCTAGCTACCGTAGCAACAATGATAACTCAAATTATCACAAACACGGTAGAGGATTACAGGACTATGCAAAAACAAAGAGATAAGGTACTGGAACACATAGATTTTGATTACAGTACATTCACCACAGCTCAGTTGCCACTTGTCACGATAGATTAGGGTATGCCAACAAGACCACAAATAAAATGCCCAAATAAAAAGCGGTTGCATGGAGCGAGAGACAATAATCAGAACGCATAATCATGAGGAAATGGTATCATATCGGGAAGGGTAGACTGCTGGCATGCCCGTCTGAAATGTATAAAATGTCTGTTGTGGTGATCTGAACATCATCAAGGGGTCACCTGTAGCCACAGAGTCGCCCCTAACGAAGCCTCCAACACCCATCCCTGGGAGGGTGACCTCAGGCGGAGGGAATAGAGAATCCCCCAAACCATCCCCAAATGGTGGGTGATAACCGAGTGGTGTCTCCAAGGCTCCTGTCAAAGTGGAATATTGGGGATTTGAGTGACCCGTTGGGTGTTGCGCATTGGCATACATGCCATCAAGGGCAGGATCGATGTGTTCCGTCCACGACAGAGGGGAGATTGCGTTCAAGTCCTCGGCCGACCCGGACACGTTGCCGATGGGCAGGGAGTCGGGGGATTGCCAGGCCATCGTTGCCATATGGCTGCCACCATTGGGTGATGAACCAGGCGACCGGCGCGCTTTTCGAGTCTGGACCTGTTGTTGGAGAAGATTTTGTAGAATATTGGCGACATTGGTGGCGGAGGCGAAAGATTCTCCAACTTCGCGAAGGTACTGGATCGCAATCCCGGCACTTTTTTCTGCCGACACTAGAGCGCCGTGAGCTATGCGCGGGCCAGATACTGCCTGAACAGCTGCCACGACGAAAATGGTAGCCGCAGCGGACACCACTTGAATCATGGTAATGGGGACATAACGTAGGGAGAATTTTTTGCGCCATATCTCAGCCAGTTCCATAATTTCTGCGGCAGCTCTGTTGCATGGCTATGAATTTCCGAGATGTCATTAGAAGGCATGGATGTATATGAGGCGGGCACTTACTTTCATATGGTCCGTGTAACCGTCAGGATCCTCAAAACTCCGTCTTCGGCGATAGAAAGGTCGATGGAGAAGGATGATTAACCAGTGATACGTCATATGCAACATCAATCGATGAGGCTGGGGCACGCCAGGGCTCGACTTCGAAATGTCGATATCCGGGGGAAGGTCGTTCTTCCAACTGCTGAGCTTTAGACTGAGCGAGGTATGAGTAATCAAATAAGTAGAGTAAAAGTATTGTTATATAACTCACTTCATTTGTGCTATGCGGAACTCGTTTGCTTCCTGGCGACCCCCAGGACGAGAAAAGTCGCTGCTGCGGTTGGCCATCAGTAACCAAGGTCTAATAACGCCTTGCGGTCAGACGTACACAGCATCGGCAACGTCCCTGGCGATCTGCATGAGAGAACACGTCGCGGCGAAGGTGCCGGAGATGCGGTTTGGGGATTCACTTTCCTCCGGTGGCCAGTTTCCCAAAAATGGATCCAAGTCGGGCGTGACAAACGGTACTGGGATTGCTTGGAAATTCATAGACGAGGTTGTACAGAATTCACGTCCGACATAGAGTGACCACGTAGTATCCTGAAATGTGACGTCAACAACTCGAGTATGTATGACGTGTAGTTAGACGTACTTGACAGAAAGTCGTCCATAAAGCCCAGTTGCGATCCAGCATCCCCGCATGGGTTATCATGCCTGCTTCCACCCATGGTGAACAATCGATACCTAGGCCAACTGTCCAATGACAAGCAGGCGTTAATGTCTGGGATAAATGAAGAAGTACACGGGACCTTACGCGCTTGAGACATCCGCGCACTAATGCCTAGAAGAATTGAATGGTGGAGTCAGAAATGAGGCAATCAGATCACGCCGAACCAAATATACCAAAGTAAATATAACCCAGAGTAGGATGGTTGGTGGAACTGTAATAGTTCGCTAGAATCGACAATGCCGTCATAGCGCTCAATTTGGGCAGTTCGCACTCGTTCTCGAAGAACGATTTAGCCTTGTCTGCATATCGGTGGCGCGTGTCAGGATCCTTAATGACCGGGTCATCTGAGAAGGCCGTGGCAACTGCTAGCAGGGCATTGTGGAGCATGGGAGAATAATGCGCCGTCTTCAGGGGTGGCGAAAACCTTGGAATGGTTAGGCATCGCTGCATGTCACGCTGAAACAGCTTTGGGATAATTCGGAGTCCCCACGATGTGAAGAAACGGAAAAGAAGTCCAAGAAGTCTAGACCATGCGATAAGGGTTAGCCTGCGAAGCAAAAGATAACTGTATGTAAGAAGACTGGCGCACCGATCATGTTCCCCCCGTGAGAGCGGAACCTCCTGAGGAAGATGACGATTCCAGTCAATCTTGGCGTCAAGAACGGGGTTCGCCTGAGACAACAGCCTATATGCATCAATGTTGCCGTTTACGGCTTCGTCGCTGAGCGTCCGACGTTCGGGCGAACGCGGCGCTAGCCTAAAGATGGACGTCGGTCCATAGAGTTGCAGCTCATTGTTGTCAAACTACAAGAACGAAATTGGTCTGAGTAGCGTAATTATGAAGAACGATGCGTACATGAAGATGACGCGTGGGGGCGATAATATGATCGATATCGTCTTGTTCCTCCGTCTTTGTAATGACTGGCTCCGATTGAGTAGACCCCGGTGACGATGGCCCACCAAAAGATGATGGAGACGCCCGATCTGAGATACTCAAGGCCAGGCCTCCCCTCTGTACCACGTCGTCAACCGGACGAGATGTATATCGCGCGAGTTGGGCTTCGAGGAACCTGTTTCGTTGGTCCAACTGCCGGTTCATCCTTTTCAGTGAGTCGACGTATTGTTTCGTGGTGGGCCTCTTTGCGCTCTCGGGACCCCAGGAGCACTACTCATAGTGAATCAAAACTACATCGATGTCGGTCCTGAAAAAGGACGCATACATCGTGGCCGGAACTTCTGCAGGTTGAGCAGACCGGTTCATGGCCATCGCATTTTGATTTTCTGAGTGTTCTGTGTTAGTGGCGATCTCGCGTCTGACGGAAGCAAAAGACCACGTACCTCCTTCTGCAGTGGTTGCAGGCACGGCGGGCATAGCTTCCACGTTTCATTTTGATAGGGAATGCTGAGCGAAGTCTGAAAGTGAGTCGGAGAGCGGGACCGCAAGAGTCAAGGGTTTTATATATGTCACGATGGCTGGATCCTCAAAGTACGTCCTTTTAATGGAAAAAGTGAGTAGATGCAATTAGGCGGTCTACAGTAGGACGGACAGCCGCGAATCGCGCCCCTTACCCTCTGATCAGATTTTGCCCCTGGACAGAAATGGTGGCGCTAGCGATTGGCCGCTGTCAGTTTTGCAGGGAAGTGCGGTGACAGGACTGTCGCCGGTTGACATTACCCCTTCACGTCTTTATTCCCCCAGCCACTTATGTCTGATGACCAGATCGATTGACGCTGGGCAGTGGTCCTCAGGTTTTCGGAGCCTTCACCTTGCACACCGCACGTTGCATCGCAGGCTGTGAGTCCAACATCAGGTGGCGTAATATGTTTCCAGTTGAAGAAGCGTTCCATGAATCCCGCATTGCCACCCAACAGACCGCCGGAGATTTGCGCCGGATATGGAAATATAAGGGAATTCACACGCTGCCTCCCGTTCTCGTAAGTCCATCAAAGGCACAATTGGAAAGTTGGACGTTCTGTCGTGTTACAGTAAGTCAGCGCGCGAGTTTCGGGCGAGCTAATGATACGCTTTGCGCGCAGAATGCCAATATCGTTCTCATGTCTCTCGGTGTCATTGTCCGACTCAGGGCAAGACGGAGCTTTGTGCCTTCGGCCACTCTTGCCATACCAAGCCACGGTGGGCTAGCGCCTCGCACAGACCACGAGTCCTCGGTTACATCGAGTAAGCGAAGCCGACACGTACATTC
>WNFI01660718.1_pt2 | contig 14671 bp, 10 predicted proteins | sample 5400471 | NCBI WGS metagenome assembly WNFI01 (sample SAMN13153348, study PRJNA577476) | soil metagenome | isolation source: 100 cm saprolite on Douglas fir-dominated hillslope | place: USA:California | collected 2013-09-17
CCGCCACAGCTACTACATCATCGCCAACTCGGAAATTCTCGGATACACCCCGCAGCAGCGCCGCATCATCGCCGCCATCGCCCGCTATCTGGGCAAGTCGCGTCCCGCCGCCGACGATGCGCCCATGCAGCCACTGACCCCGGACGAACGTGAACATGTCGTGAAAGCCTCGGTGTTGCTACGATTGGCGCGAGCCGCCAACCTGGGCCGCAGCCAATCGGTGGCGCGGATTGCCGTCTCGGCTCGCAGCGGCAAGGTTTCCTTGAAATTGATTGCCCGCGGCAAGTCCAGCGTGGATCTGGAACTCTGGGCGATTGAAAAGGACGCGGCCTACTTTCGCGAAGTTTTCGGACGCACGCTCTCCGCCGCCGCGGCATGAATCGTGCGTAGAATCCGCGGCGTAAAACACCAGCTTAAAGACCCCGAACTCCGCCCCGATTCCACCTTGGCGACCGCGCCTTTTTTCAAATCGATGGCCGCCTCGCACCCGTTGGCGCTGATCACGCGTCCCAGGAATTCGCGCAAATTAGGATTGTGCCCCACCAGCAGAACGGAATCGTAGCGCGCATACTTCCCCAGCATTTTCTGAAAATCGGAGTAAGTCGCCTCCGGACGAAGCGCACTCTCCAGCACCAGCTTCCCTTCGTGACCCATTTCATTGCCCACCAGCGACGCGGTCTGCGAGGAGCGCTTCAGCGGACTGGAGACGATAACTTCGACGTGCACGCCCAACGCGGCCAAAGCGCGGCCCACGTATCCGCATTGCTCGATGCCATCTTTGTCGAGCCCGCGCTTTTCGTCCTTCTTGGGGTTGGTAATGCGCTGTCCTGCGCTGGCGTGCCGCAAAAAATAGATAAACATTGCGCGCTAACTATACCCTTCCTAGCAGAACCGACGAAGTGCGCTTGTGGACGGGCACCGGAATCTCCTCCGGAGACGCCTTCCCTTCCGCCAGCGCGATAAGGAAATCCTGCGAACTAAACGCAGCGTGCCCCGTGGGAGCCTTCCGGCTCCGCCCACGCCGCGACTGCCACGAACGGAGATAGCGGCCGTCGCTTTGCAGGAACCCGGCCTTCATGTTGTCCGCCATGTACGTCGCCAGAATTTCGTGCACCACGCGGTCCCGCAGCAACGGATTCTTCAGCGGGAACAGCACTTCCACCCGCTCGTGCAGATTGCGCGGCATCCAGTCGGCGCTGCCCAGATAAACTTCAGGCTCGCCGCCATTTTCAAAGTGATAAATCCGGCTGTGTTCCAGGAATCGCCCCACGATGCTCCGTACTCGAATCCGGCCGCTCAACCCGCGAATGCCCGGCCGCAGGGAACAAATCCCCCGGACCAGCAACTCGATCTCCACGCCCGCCTGCGACGCGCGGTAAAGCGCCTGCACAATATTCTTGTCCAGCAGCGAATTCATTTTCGCGACAATGCGCGCCGGACGCCCTGCCCGCGCATGCTCCGCCTCGCGCTCAATCAGACCCATGCACTTTTCGGCCAGATCCAGCGGCGCCACCAACAACGGGCCGTAATTCGGATGCTCCGCGTACGCCGTCAGAAAGCTAAACACGTCGTGCGCCGCCGCTGTGATTTCGGGATCGGCCGTCAACAGACTCAGGTCGGTATAGATCCGCGCCGTCGTAGCGTTGTAGTTCCCCGTTCCCAGATGAGCGTAGCTGCGCGCCACTCCGTCGGGATCACGCCGCACCAGCAGCGAGAGCTTGCAGTGCGTCTTCAGCCCCACCAGTCCGTGAAACACCTGCACGCCCGCGTCTTCCAGATCGCGCGCCCACCGTATGTTGGAGTCCTCGTCGAACCGCGCCTTCAACTCCACCACCGCCGTAACTTCTTTGTGCGCGGCCGCCGACATCAGCGACGGAACAATCAGAGAATGTTCACTGGTCCGGTAGAGCGTCTGCTTGATCGACAACACCCGCTCATCTTCCGCCGCCGACTGGATAAACGACACCACGGCATCGTACGAATCGAACGGATGGTGCAGCAGAATGTCGTGCCGTCGCAGTTCCTCGAACAAATCCTTCGACTTCGCCGTCAGCCGCAACTCACGCGGCGCAAAGGCGCGATACTTCAATTCCGGCCGGGCTGCCTGGTCGTAAATATTAAACAGCCGGGAAAGGTTCACTGGACCGTGCACCGGAAACACCTGCCACTGGTCCAACTCGAAAACCGTGCGCAGCCGCTCGATGATTTCCGGATCGGCGTCCGCTTCAATCTCCATCCGCACCGCATCGCCCTTGCGACGGTTATGTAACTCGGCCCGCACCGACTCCAGTAAGTTGCGCGACTCTTCTTCCTGCAGGTACAGGTTACTGTTCCGTGTAACCCGAAACGCCGACGAGGACACGATGTCATACCCGTGATACATCCGCGCCGCATGATGAGTCACCAGGTCTGCCAGAAAAACAAAGTCGATCGTGCCCTCGCTGGGCAGCCGGATCAACCGTGGCAGCGCCCGTGGCACCGTCACCACGCCGGTATAAGTAAGCGAAGACCGCCGCCGCCGCCGCAAAAGCAGCGCCACGCACAGCGCCTTGTTAATAACTCGCGGAAACGGATGCGACGGATCGACCGTCACCGGTGTAAGCAACGGATCCAGTTCCCGCTCGCAGTAGTTGTCCACAAAAGCGCGCGCGTCGTCATCCAACTGATCGACGGTCAGCACGCGAATTCCTTGCTGCATCAGTTCCGGCCGCAGGCGGTCGTTCCAGCAGGCATACTGTTCGTCCACAAACTCATGCGTCAACCGGTTAATGGACTCCCGCTCTTCCACCATGGTCATGCCGTCGGGAGTGGTCGCGTTGTATCCGTCTTCCAGTTGCTGCAGCAGACCGCCCACCCGGACCTCAAAGAATTCGTCCAGATTGCTGGCCGAAATCGCCAGGAACTTCAACCGCTCCAGCAGCGGATTGCGCGCATCCTGCGCTTCTTCCAGCACGCGCCAGTTGAAATTCAGCCACGATTCCTCGCGGTTGAGTAGAGAGGACGGACTATCGACACTTGGCCGGACCATAAATGTAACGAAGGATGCTACGGCTTCTTGATTGCGGATACTGCGGTACGCTTCAGAATGACGAAACGAATCTCAACTCCATTGGGTCGTTTCAAAAACAGGCTGTGTCCATGCACCCGGCCCTGCACTTCCACTCCCGGCTTCCAGAATACTGGCAGTGTTTCCCACGCGCTGCTGGGCTCGTATTCCGCTTCCAGGATCTGGTCGCCTGACCGTACCGCAACCTCAAAATAGGGATCCTGCTGGTAAATCGGAGTGTCGTTGACCCACGCCACCACCCGGTCGCGTAGTTTTTGCTCGGCCCGGACTATGGTCATCGGCAGCTCGCCGCTCTCGACCGCATCCAGAGATACGCCCAAGATCAGCAGCAGCAGCGCGACCAGCCACTTTCGGCGCATACGTCCAGTCCCAGTATACCAAGCAAAAAGAGGCGCCGGCTTTTGGACCGGCGCCTCTGCTTCACGCTTACTCTGCTTCACAGGCTAGAACGTGTAAATCAAGTCAAACTGCAACCGGTTCAGCCAGGGCTCGCTCTGCCCCGACCCCGGAACCAGAACACCCACTCCCGGCGTGGTCGAAACCTTCATACTGGGAGCCAGCGTCGCATTCTGAAGGAACGGATCCAACGTGCGTCCGTGCCACCAGGTAAAAGCCGCGGTTGTGTTCTGACGAATCCGCCACAGCGCGTAGACGCGATGCTGCAGGATGTTCGACGGCGCCCGCTGGTCGCTTTCGTTGAAGGACGCAATCGTCGCATCCTGCTCGTGCCGCAGCCAGGCATACCCCACCTGAATGTCGCCACGATTCTTCTGCTGACCCACGCTTATGTCCGCATAGTAAACGTGCGACTGGCTGCCCAGGTCCGTCCTCACCACCGCTCCCGGATCGGCCTGCGCTCCCTTGACGGTGTAGTCAAACGGATGCGACGCGGCGTTCAGGTTGTCCTCATACTCAGCCAGCAGGTTGATCGGCAAACGTGACCACTTGGTCTTGAACGTATTGTTCAGGATCAGGTCGGCGTACAGGAATCCGGACAGGAAATGCCGATGTCCCGCCACGTCCGCGTAGGTCGAGTTGGTCATGCCATTGGCCGCAAACGTACAGGCTTGCGAAGTCAGCAAACCACTGCTCGAAGGCGTCGAGCAACCGGGACCTTCCCCCGGTAGAGGGAACGTCGCGGGTTTCAAGGTGCTGGGATCGATGATGTTGGCATTGTTCGTGCTGGTCGCCGCCACCGAGAAGAAGCTGGAGTTCAGGATCGCGTCCGGATAGCGCCAGTTCAACACCAGGAACGATGGCGTCATGCTCCACCACTTCGTCAACTGGAGCCGCCCGCCAATTTGCCCGCCGACTGCGAACGAGTCATGGCCATGGTAAAGACCGCCCGTGCCGCTGGTTTCGTTGTAGAAGAGCTGCATCAGGTTCAAGTTGATGTTCTTCACGATCGGAACGCTGCTGAAGTCCTTCGAGAACCGCTCGCTGAATCCTTCGGGGTTGATGTCGGGATCACCGGTGACCTGCGTGCGCTGCCACTGATAAGCGAACTTGCCGCCCGTCAGCGAGAGCCACTTGTGCGCCACCGGATTGTAAGTGATGTATCCCTTGTCGAGGCCGATGGTCTTGCGGTCGAAGTTGTTCGTCAAGCTCTCGTTCGTGGTCGTGGGATCACCCAGCGAACCTGTCGCCAGCGCCACGCCCGCAACGAAATCGTCATTCAGCTTGCCCTCAAATCCGAAGCGTACGCGGATGCGCGCCCGGTTGCGGTCGGCGCAATTCGGACACCCGCTATAGCCCTGGAAAAAATCTTCGCCGCGCACTCGAACGTCGCCCGTCCAGCGGAAACGTCCCAGTGTGTTCTCCAGCCCCGTCATCCGCTTCTGCTCATCCTGGGCGGAGACGGCATTGTTGGTCAGTGTTGTCTGAATGTCCGCGTATTGCGCGTTCAACTTGTCGACCGAGTCCTTCCCCGCCACGGAGGATTCCAGTGCCGCCGCCTTCTGCTGCGCGTCGGCCGCCGCCTGCTGCGCCTGTTGCAGTTGCTGCTGCGTCTGCTGTGCTTGTTGCGCGCCCTGCTGGAGTTGCTGGTTGGTTTGCTGCAACTGCTGTTGCAGCGTCTGGATTTGCTGCTGTTGGGCCGCGACCGCATCCTTGAGGGCCTGGATGTCCGCCGCCGAACTGGAAACTGGCTTGCGCGCCGTTTTCTTGGCCGGCGCCGCGGTCTGAGCCAGCAGCGACGAAGCCATTAGCAGAATACCGCCTACCTTGAGAACCGCCTTCATTTTTTCTCCTTTGCGAAATAACCCTATAATCCCTACTAGTCTAATAGACTAACCGCATTCGTGGAGCAATTCCAAGGCCAAGCCCCCACCCCCAACCCCCCGGAAACGCCCCGATCCTTAAGTCCACGGAAGCTGTTCTCCCGGGCATGCTCAAGCGACGAGCGCAAAAGTTTTCCCTCTTCGAGCCGAACCCTTACCCGAGTCCGACTCTTCGCCTCAATGCACCTGCTTGATCGTGGCCTTGACCTTCTCCGCCACGCCGTCCGGCAGCGGAGCATAGGAGAGCGCGCCAACCATCTTCTGCCCGTCGTTGACCATCCAGGTCAGAAAGTCCGCCAGAATCTTCCCGTTGTTGGCGTTCTTCGCCTGCACTGGAATCAGCAGCCACGTGAAGCTGGAAATGGGATACGCCGTCTTACCCGGCGCGTTCGTGATGGAGACGCGGAAATCGGCCGGCATGCTTTTGACCGAAGCGGCGGCTTCAGTCACTCCGTCAAGAGACGCTTTCACGAATGTGCCAGCGGCGTTCTTGACCGACCCGTAGTCGATCTTGTTCTGCACCGCGTAAATTAGTTCGACGTAGCCGATGGATCCCTGTAACTGCCGAATCTGTCCAGCGACGCCTTCGTTGCCTTTGCCGCCGAGACCGATCGGCCACTTCACAGACGTGTTCTTCCCCACGGTCGTCTCCCACTCCTTGCTGACTTTCGAGAGGTAATCGGTAAAGATGAAGGTCGTGCCGCTGCCGTCCGAGCGGTGAATCACAATAATGGGCTGATTAGGAAAGCTAACGCCCGGGTTCGCCTTGGCGATGGCGGGATCGTTCCAGTTGGAGATCTTGCCCAGAAAAATGTTTGCCAGAACATCGGGTGTGAACTTCACTTCTCCCGTGATTCCTGGCACGTTGTACGCCGGCACCACTGCGCCCAGCACGGTGGGAATATGGAGGATTTTTACTTTGGCCTGTCCCAGTTGCTCGTCGCTCATCGGACCATCGCTGGCCCCAAAATCCACCGTCCCTGCCAGCACCTGGCGAATACCGCCGCCGCTGCCGATCGACTGGTAGTTAATCTGCACGTCCGGATGCAGCTTGTTGTATTCGCTGAACCACTTGGTGTAGATGGGATTCGGAAACGTTGCACCCGCCCCGTTCAGCGTGACGGTGTCAGCCAACAGCGGCAACGCCAGCAGTGCACACCCCAGCAACAACGCTATGCGACGCTTCACTCGATAGTCCTCCTCGATGGGAATTCACCTCAAGTTCTATGGGGAAAGTATTAAAGGAAGGTTACAGAGTGGTGAATTTCTAGTGAACCCGCTTGAAGCGCAAGCTACTTAGCGCACATCCGGCTTTTCCAGCCGGGCCAGTTCCAAAGGAAAAAGACGGTTGTTCGGGAAATCTTTCTGCAGCGTCGCCAGCACCTCGCGAGCCCGCAAAGTATCTTTGTCACGCACGTAAGCGATGGCCAGCAGAATCCGCGCAAACGGGGCCAGCAGTCGCCCATTTGCGGCTGTAGTCTTAAGTTCCGAGATGCCTCGCGCCTTGTCGCCCGAGACCCCTCCCATGCGTAACAGCCACCGTACCGGGGCGGACATCGATCCCACAATGTAGCGGCTGATCCCGCCCGCCAGATAGCCGTCGTAGCAAACCGGATGCGCCGCCAGAAGTTGGTCCGCCCAGCCCGACGACTCTTTCGTGTAATGGAGGGAAGCCAGGCTGCGTTTCTCAATCAACGCCGCATAATCCGCGCGCAACCCACTGGCCAAGGTCATCCCCAGCAAAGCGTCATGATCCTTCGGATCACGCCCAAGACGAGCCTTCCCGAGAGTCTCGGCCCGGCCAAGCTGCTGCTCAAAACGCGCCCGTTGATCCGCGTCGGGATCGTACTTCTTACGCGACGCAAACGCCGAGTCATTGGTATAGAACTGCGCCTCCAGCACTCCCAGCCGGTTGAACTCGGAGAACAGGATGCCCGCCGCCTCGCTCACCGGCCCCATCGGATTATCCGGATTCTGCCGCTCCCACGCCTGAAACTCCTGTTGCGCCGCTGGAAAATCCAGATCGTAGAGCCGGTTAAATCCGCGATCCAGCCCGTTCGGCGCAAACGTCTCGGTAGCGTGGGAAACATTCAGAATCAAGAACAGGGGGAGGGCCAAGCGGAGTCCGCCCAACCCGGCAAGTCGAATTGTTTGGCGAATCCGCATATTGCTCTTAGATCTTTAGATGCGTGAGCCATGTCAAGAAAGTGTCAAATCGCTCGCTCACTCGCCCTTTCTTGAAACGTCGTCCTGAGCGAAGCATTCACTTCACCAAGTGAAGCGAATACCGGGCTGACTCCCGGCCAGGAACGCCCCTAGTTCGTCAGACTTCTCTTCGTAAGATCCCGCGACAGCGCCCACCCACAAGCTGCGGCAATCCCGAGGAACAATACTCCTTTGCCCCGCGGCCCTAGCAGCAGCCACCCCCCTCCAAACAAAGCCGAATACACCATCGCACACCCTAGCACCCACGAAAGCAAGTTACGCCCAAGATCGCGCGTAGGCGGAACATCTTTGGCCAGGCGCGCGATGGGCGCCCATCCCGTTACGTGTGGACGTACCTGCCGGTAGAACTTCACCAACACCGCTTCAGGCTCAGGTGGCGTCAACAATGTAACAACCACCCACACCAGAGTGGTGATGGCGGTTGTGGTCAGCGCCGTCTTGGCAAACAAGACCGGTTGACTGCCAGAGAATGTCGCCCACTGGCGAAGCGCGAGTGAAGTGATCAGGGCCGTCGCCATCGCCGAGATCTCGCTCCAGGCATTGATTCGCCACCAGTACCAACGCAGCAGATACGCTGCTCCGGTCCCCGCTCCCACCTCCAGAACGAAAACCCAGCCGGCGCCAATCGAGGCCAGTTGCGCGGAAACCCAGGCCGAGATGATTACCAGCACCACGGTCGCTACGCGAGACATCGCGACATAGTGTGCGTCCGTGCCATCCTTCTTCAGGAAACGGCGATAGAAGTCTGCCACTAGGTACGAAGCGCCCCAATTCAACTGTGTTGCGTATGTGGACATGAAGGCCGCCATAAATCCGGCAACGACCACTCCACGCAATGCAGGCGGAACGTGCTGGGTGACGACCATCATGTATCCGGATTCAGGGTGCTGAAGTCCCGGATCCCGGTTCAGCCCCTGGATACCAGGACGACCACCATTGCACACCGATATTCACCAGAAAGGTGATTGCGGGCAGAGTCCAGAGCGCTTCGGAAGTCAGCGGGCGCGAAAAGTCTGGGAAAAAGGAGGTGACGTCACCGGCCGCCGACCCCGCTGCGGCGCGTTTAGCCGCCAGTTGCGCCAACAGACTGTCCATTCCGCCACATGCCCGTACCGCGAAATATGCCACTCCGATCACGATGCTCATCTTCAACACGAACTGGAACAGATCCGTCCACAAAACTCCCCACAAGCCGCCCAGAGCCACGTAGAGGCCGGTAAACGGAATCAAGAAGAACACGCACACCGCGAGAGCGCGATGATCGCTGAGGTTCAAGGTTACCGCGACGATGCTGGTCATCGCCTTCGTCACCCAGCCCAGGATCAGGCAGTTCATCAACAGGCCAAGGTAGATCGCGCGAAAGCCACGCAGGAACGCAGCCGGCTTGCCGGAGTAACGCACTTCTGCGAACTGCACGTCGGTGAGCAAACCGGAGCGTCTCCAGAGCCGAGCAAACAGGAATACGGTCATCATCCCTGAGAGCAACGATGCCCACCACAACCAATTGCCGGCGATTCCCTGCGTGTAGACAACACCGGTGACGAACAACGGAGTGTCGGCAGCGAATGTGGTCGCGACCATCGAAGTGCCGGCCAGCCACCAGCTCACGCTGCGGCCGGAGACAAAGTAGTCGTCCATACTCTTGCCGGAACGGCTGCGAAAGTAGAGACCGAGCACAAGGGTGATAAGCAGGTAGCCGGCAATCGCCGTCCAGTCAAGGATGGTGAAGTTCATGGGCGGGAGAAGGATAATGCAATACGGTGGCGGGCGATAGTCAATTGTGTAGCCAGCCACCTCCCGAAAAGGTGCTGGCACGTCCCGCAGTAAACACCTGATTCACCACATCTGAGCGATGCTCAGCCTACCACTTCGTCAACTAGGAACCCTTACGCTTTATTACAAGAATAGTCGGCTCGCACTGCCAGGGTCGTTACTGCACTGTTGGCTCGTGGGTTTCACTTCGCTACCGCAGGAGTTGGCGCCACAACCATCGCAGGAGTCTTCACGCGGGCATCTCTTTCCAACGGCATTTCGAGCCATTTGCGTACTTGAGGCAAGGCCCTGAGCATGGCGATTTCGCCAACGCGGATCAGTTCATCGGCGCGTGAAAAGTCGTCATAGTCAAAACCGGCAACATCGGGCTCGATCACCAGATCGGCCGCGCTTCTCCATAGCGGACCCATCCTGTCCTGCGCGATAGCGAACGACTGTCCGATTACATCGAAGAGATGACGAGGCGCGGTCGTCTTCGACCACTGTCCTTTCAATTGAACAGCCAGCACTCGCTCCGCGCCCATTTCGCGCAGAGGAAGAGTCGGCACGGGGTGCGAAAGCATGCCATCCACCAGCCACTGCTCGTCGATGATTACCGGCAGGAACATCCCCGGATAGGCGCAGCTCGCTCGCACCGGGTCGATGATCGAGCCCTTTCGAAAAACTACTCCTTCCCCGGTCTTGAAGTCTGTGGCCGTCACACCGAGGGGAATGCGTAATTCTTCAAATGTCTTGACCTTCAATGTTTGGGTCAGAAACGAAACCATGCGATCGGTCGTCGCAAAACCGCACCGGGAGAGAGTCCAGCGCGCGAAGGTCGTGAAGCGAACTCTGTGGGCGACCTCTTGCAGTTCCGCGATCGTGAGCCCGCTGCAATATGCAGCGCCAATCAGCGCTCCCACACTGGTGCCCGCCACCATGGCGACTGGAATGCCTTCCTCTTCGAGGACTTTCAGAACTCCAATATGCGCGATTCCCCGAGCAAAGCCTCCGCCCAACGCGATACCGATTGCAGGTACTCGCTTTGACTCGGTTGTGATCGGCTTACGCGAGAGTTCCCGGCCAAAGGCTTGCACCGACCGGATGACCTTTTCCAGACTCTTCATGAGAACCCCACATTCCGGGGTTGCCGGGGAACTGCAAACCCTACATCGATCTGTTTAATAGGATGCCACGAGGAGGCGTCGAGCTATAGGCACCAGTGTGCCATCCGGAGGGTTACAGGAGTTTCCGTCCATGATTACTGGAAGTTCCCGCTGATCCGTCGTGGGGATTGGCTTTTAGCCCTCTAACTTGTCATCCACGAACCACTATGGAGACAACGCATCGCTTTCCACATCGTGGTGACAGCAAGAGCTTCTGTCTCATCGGCCCGTGCCCGCATAACCCCTCGGATCATTCTCAGGGCTGCTACACTCTTTTGTTCACCTCTCCACCGAGGCCTCATGCGGCCTCTTTTCCTCTTTGCTATTGTCATAGTGATGACTCCCGTGGCCGAACCGCAGCCGTTGCCCGCTCCCCAAGCCGTTACCGATCCCAAACAGATCACCTCCAAACCCAACGCGCAGGTAGAGAAAAATCTATCGATCGAGAAGCTCTACATGACGCGACTGGTAGGCGGCGCCGACTGGTCGCCCGACGGCAAGTCCATCGTCTTCGTCAGCAACATGAGCGGACGCAACAACCTCTGGCTCGTTCCGTCCGAAGGCGGTTGGCCGATGCAGCTTACAGTCAGCGACCAGCGCCAGACCTCGCCAGCGTGGTCCCCCGACGGCAAGTGGATCGCCTACATGTCCGACTACGATGGCGACGAGCAATGGGACATCTTCTTCGTCTCCCCAAAAACCGGACAAGTCGTCAACGTCACCAACACCCGCGAAATTGCCGAAGAACATCCCACATGGTCTCCCGACGGACGCTACCTCGCCTACATGGTGAAGCCCAAGACGTCGTCAGTCTTCGAGATCGACGTCTACGACACGCTCCTGCGCGAGGTGAAACACCTCACCACCGGCACCGCTAACGACCGCATGAATGTCTCGCCCATCTGGTCGAAAGACGGCAAGTTCATCGTCTACACGCAAGAGCAATCCAAAGGGACTGATGCAAATGTCTTCATGGTCGATGTGGCTAGCGCACAGGGCGTCCTGCTAACTCCGCATGAAGGTGAAAAGCTTTATTCCGCCAACGACGTTTCGCCCGACGGCAAGCAAGCCTTGATCACTTCGAACGCGGCCAACGGATACCAGAACGCCGGCCTTCTCGATATCGCCACCAAGAAAATCAGCTGGCTCACCCATGACAAGTGGGAAGTATCCGGCAGCGGTTTCTCCCACGACGGTCGCCGCCTGACTTACACCGCCAACGTCGATGGCAACACCGACATCTATCTCTACGACGTAGCTACTGGAAAAGGCCGCGCGCTGCCGCTTCCCAAGGGACTGAACGACACGGCCGCCGCGTCCGCCTTCAGCCACGATAGCGCCCGCCTGCTCTATCACCACAACGGTCCCGCCGCCCCCGGTGACCTCTGGACTTACACACTAGCCGACGGCAAGTCGCACCAGGTCACAAATTCGCTAATCGGCGGCGTCCGCGCGCAAGAGATGGTCGAGCCATCGCTCGTTCACTATCCCAGCAAAGACGGCAAGTGGACCATCTCCGCCTTCGTCTACGTCCCCTATAATCTGCCGCGCAATGGACAACACCCGGCAATCGTTTACGTTCACGGCGGCCCCACGGCCCAGACCCTTAACACCTTCAACCGTTTCGTGCAGTACATGGCGAATCAGGGATACCTGGTCATCGCGCCTAACTACCGCGGATCAACCGGGTACGGCAAAGAATTCCAGCAGGCGAACTTGTTCGACATGGGAGGTGGCGATCTGCAGGACGTTCTCTCCGCCGCGGACTGGATCAAACAAACCGGCTACGTCGATCCCAAGAAGCTAATCCTGATGGGCGGCAGCTACGGCGGCTATCTGACCATGATGGGTGTAACGAAAGCTCCCGACGTCTGGGCGGCAGGAGTCCCGATCGTCCCCTTTGTGAATTGGTTCACTGAAATCGCCAACGAAGATCCCATCCTCCAGCAAAGCGATGTGGCGACCATGGGCGATCTGTTAAAAAACAAAGCCCTCTACGTAGAGCGCTCCCCGATCAACTTCGTCGATCAGATTAAAGCGCCGCTCTATTTACTGGCAGGCGGAAACGATCCGCGCTGCCCCAAATCCGAGGCGCAGCAGGTGATGGACGCGGTAAAGAAACGCGGCGGCGTAGTCGAATACAAAGTCTACGAAAACGAAGGCCACGGCTTCGCGCGGGTAGAAAATCAGATCGACGCCTACAACCGCGTTGCCGACTTCCTAAAGGCTCATGTCCCGCCCGCTGACTGCGGATGCTCGTTGAATGAGTAGGAGCAATAGGTACTGCGTAAGTTCAAGAGTGGGGAGACACTCCAGCCGCGCAGCGGCGATACAGGAAAGCCCGGCACGCACGTGCCGGGTAAGCCAAAGCAAAGACCGAGTCCCGAAGGGACGGCACCCGGACGCAAACGCAAAAAACAAATTCTGCCGAATATTCCTCATCGTCGCCTGACTCAACTTCCGCGCCCGCAGAATTCCCTCAAGGTCCCCTTTAAGGAGTGTGATCCCCGCGCTTTCCAGCGCCACATCGGTCCCCGTCGCCATGGCGATTCCCACATCCGCCTGCGCCAACGCGGGAGCGTCGTTGACACCGTCGCCCGCCATGGCTACGACTCGTCCTTCTTTCTGCAGCGCACTGACGATCTCCGCTTTTTGCGCCGGCAAGACTTCCGCCCGGACATCTTCAATCCCCACGCTCTGCGCGATTTCCCGCGCTGTCGTCTGATTGTCGCCCGTCAGCATCACCAACCGCACTCCCAAGGCCTTCAGCGAGCGCAACGCACCCGCCGCATTCGCCTTCACCGGATCTGTAATCGCGATATTCCCCGCGTATTGTCCGTCAATAGCCAAATAGACCTGCGTTGCGCCGGGCACCGTCGCAACCAGAACAGCATTCTTGCGCCCGGATCCAAACACTCCCAGATCCGTCAGCAGCGCATGATTGCCCGCGGCCACTCGTCTGCCCTCGACGATTCCCTGCACGCCCTTGCCTGCCGCATATTCAAACGCGGACACCTCGTCCAGCTTCAGACTCTGCCCCAACGCCGCTGCAACAATCGCCCCGGCCAGCGGATGTTCACTAGCCCGCTCCACACTCGCCGCCAGCCGTAGTACCTCAACGCTGGTGAACGCGACTACCTTAGGCTTCCCTTCCGTCAGCGTCCCCGTCTTGTCGAACACAATGGTGTCGACCTTCTCCAAAGTCTCCAGTGCCTCCGCATTCTTGATGAGCACTCCCGCATGCGCTCCGCGGCCGGTGCCGACCATGATCGCCATCGGCGTAGCCAACCCCAAAGCGCACGGACAAGCAATGATCAGCACCGCCACCGCATTCACAATCGCATGCGCAAACCGCGGCGCCGGACCAAACCCAGCCCACGCGATGAATGTCAAAACTGAAATTGCAATTACGGTTGGAACAAACCATCCCGCAACACGATCCGCCAGCCGCTGAATCGGAGCCCGCGTCCGCTGCGCCTGACTCACCAGCCGGACGATCTGTGCCAGCATCGTCTCGCTTCCCACGCGCTCCGCCCGCATCACCAGCGATCCGTGTCCATTCACCGTGGCCCCGATCACCCGTGCGCCGGTTGTCTTTCCCACCGGAATCGACTCGCCCGTAATCATCGACTCATCTACCGCGCTCGATCCCTCAACCACCGCGCCGTCCACCGGCACCTTCTCGCCCGGACGCACCCGCAGCTTGTCCCCAACCTGAACCTGCTCCAGCGGAACGTCGCGCTCCGCTCCATCCGCCGCAATCACCCTCGCCATCTTCGGACTCAAATCCAGCAGCGCCCGGATCGCGCTCGAAGTCCGGCTTCGAGCCCGCAGTTCCAGAACTTGTCCCAGTAACACCAGCGTCACGATTGCTGCCGCCGCTTCGAAGTACACATCGGGCCGATCACCCATGCTGCGGAACGACGCCGGGAAAATCCCCGGGAACAGAGTTGCGACCACGCTGTACAGGTAGGCCACGCCCGTGCCCATGGCGATCAGCGTGAACATGTTGGTGCTGCGATTTACTATCGACGCCCATCCCCGCTGGAAAAATGGCCAGCCACCCCACAAGACGACTGGCGTGGCGAGAATGAGCTCGAGCCACGGCAGTATTGAGCTCCACGGCGATGCCACAAACAGATGCGGCCGCAGCATGCTTCCCATGGCGATGGCCAAGAGCG
>WNFI01111732.1_pt1 | contig 14670 bp, 22 predicted proteins | sample 5400471 | NCBI WGS metagenome assembly WNFI01 (sample SAMN13153348, study PRJNA577476) | soil metagenome | isolation source: 100 cm saprolite on Douglas fir-dominated hillslope | place: USA:California | collected 2013-09-17
AAGGCACGGACAAGGCTTGCGGCGGATGGTGTCGAGATCGACGACCCGGCGCGGCCGATTGAGGGTCGTCGGCGAAAGTCTGCCAAGGAGCCTCCGCCAACGCAGGCCAGGAACTCGCGAACAGGCACAGCGGCGAGGGTTGGAGCATTCAAGTGCTGCCAGTCAAAGGCGACAAAATTGCACGGGCTTTAGCGGCGCAGCCGGTGTTCTCGCAGGGCCTCGTATACGCTCCCGATCGCTCGTGGGTTGATATGCTGATAAAGGAAATGGCGGAGTTTCCGAAATCCAAGCATGACGATTTGACGGACAGCGCTACACAGGCGATAAATCACTTGCGTGCCTATGGTCTTGCGCCGAGTGATGATGAAGCGGCTGCTGATCAAGTTACAGCGGCGACACCGCGGCGGCAAATGAGGGCGCTCTACCCGGTTTGATTGGATAAGGTCATGGCCTGTTTGAGGTGCGGCAAGCAACAGCAATGGGCCGACGATTCGCGATTTTGCAGCTTGTCTTGCCGTCAGAGTTTTTACGGTGAGGCACATGCCGTGCCATCTAAACCACAGACGCTTGACGAGCTGATCTTTGACACTCTCGTCGCGGATTACCCGAAAGCGTTGCGCGAATATGGCACGCAAGTCAGTATCGAAGTCGGCGAATATATGGGATCGGAGCGCGCCAATATCTACGCGGAACACGTGCTGGGGTCGCCATTCGGCTACGGCCATAGTCAAGGGCTCAAGGCTGCGTGGAATGACTATAGTCCCGAGTACCCGCCTATTCAGCGGACGCCGCTCCAGGAGCGTTTACGAGCGAGGATCGCCAAGTTTATCGCGCCCACCTTCAAGAGCTCGCACGCCGATCGTGCCGATGCTTATGCTCGCGCACGCGTCGATCTTCTGGATTCCTGGGTGATTCACAACGCGGTGACGGCAGCTGTGCAGGCGAGGCCGCACGCCGCTATTTCGGAGCTTGAACGCCAGGCGTTCGAGGCCGAAGAGCGTTACAGCGAAAGGCGGCGCCGATGGTGACGTTTCGATGTCGGACGTGCGGAAGAGAAGGCGAATTGGACTTTGGGCTGCCGGACGGCTACTTTTGGTGCAGCAAGGAATGCTATAGCGAATTCACGCAGGTTGTTGACCATCTAGCAGAAGGTGGTGATCCCGCAGAAATTGGCGTTGACCGCGACTCTCGTCTCTTCAGCGAAGCCTTGATGGAGATCCAGAGACTCCGACGCGCGGAGATGATCTACCGGCGAGACACCCGAGAGCGCGATTGGCAGCGCTCAAGGCCGCAGCCGATGAGGGGGCTGTATCCCTGTTAATTGTTTGCGCAAACCGCGCAGAAACGTTTTGACTTTCCAATAGGAGCCCCATAGATTCGACTTTGCTCCCCGTTCGCATTCTAGCGCGGGTGGAAGCTGCTACGAGCCGCGCCCCTGTGGGCGCGGCGACGTAAGCTGAACAAGAACTGGACCGGGGCTGTGTCCAGTGCGTGACATCAAGTTAGTCAGCGTCGAGTTCCAACCGTCCTTACACACGGCCGCGAAGCTAGCTGCCGAGCAAAGTTTCTGCTCGCTGTCGGCATACATCCGCCGTGCCGTTGCCTGCCAAGTTCGCGCCGACGGCTTCGATCCAGTCAGCCCTAGCCCATTTTGCACCCGCCCCGCCGCGGCCGCCAGCGCCGGGCCGGCGCAAGCCGGGGCTGAGCGGCGTGCTGCAGTATGAGGTTCACATCATGACCGACCCCACACATCCGACCGACACCAGCGCCAGCCAGCAGCCAAGCGGCGGCGGGCATCAGGCGGCCGGCGAATTGAGGTGACGCAGCTATGAAATACCGCAGCTTAAAAGAACTTGAAAATGCATGGGCTCATGCGCCCGACGGCGATAGCAAGCTGCGGAAGCGCATAGATATTCTTGCCGTCCAGTTCCTGGGCGAACTGGAGCGCTGGAATAGCAATAGAATGGGCCACAACGTCATCGACTTCGTTGTGCTTAGTTTCCTCATCGAGCGTTTCGGCGTCACCGTTGACGACATCGAGAAACGTGCCGATTTGGTTCGTTCAACGCTGGGCGGCGACCACGATACCGATGATGTCAAATTGCGCACCGACTACGTGATCTCGGTGTTGAAATCGCGCTATCCGCAGAAATCTTCGCCCACCTGGAAACCGACGGTGATTGAGGGCGGTTTGGCAGGTCAATCAAACAATAGTCCGCCAGAAGGCGAGGGCTGACACATGCCCAAGCCGCCGAAAGACTGAGGCTGGATCGCGATGCCGAATGAACCAATAGCTGGTCTTATAACGCCAAATACCGGCGACCTCGTCGGCGCTTGGGGCACAACGGCGCTGAATGCGAACTTTCAGGCCATCGGCGGCATGCGGGGCGGCGTCTTGAATATTTCGCTGTCGGGTGCGACCACCGTTGCGCTCACTGGACCGTCAGGGTCTCTCACGCCTGGCGCTGGCCCTACGCAGCAACAGAATATGTTTCTTAACTTTAGTGGGGCACAAACCGGCAATGCCGTATTCACGATTTCATTACCCGGCATTTACGTCGTAAATAATCAATGCACAGGGACGACGGCTTATGTGCAATTTACGCCGGCGGTAGGAACCGGAAATTTCATCGGCGTTCCGCAAGGCAAGCAGACCTTGATTTCGTTCAACGGAACCGACGTGAATTTCGTCAATCCTCAGGACCCTGGAACGGCTTACGATCTTCATGGAGCGACGGCTTTGCCACCCTGGATGACGGCCTGCAAAGTGTCGCCGTATCTTCCGAAGGATGGCACTGTCTATAACTTTTCATCATATACAGCGCTGGCCCAGATATTGGGATCAACGTTTGGCGGCAATGGCGTGACGACATTTGGCGTGCCTGATGAACGCAGCCGGCAGCGTTTGGCTTGGGACAATACCGGGACAGCTAATCGTGTGACTGCCGCTGGCAGTGGCATCAATGGCGTTGCCATGGGAGCGGCCGGTGGTGATCAGTCGATGCAATCGCATAACCACGCGAACACAGCAACCGTCAACGATCCAACGCATGTCCATACGTACACCGGCTTCGGTGCATCCGGTTTCGACATAAATGCCAACGCCGGCCAAACTTCAGGCACCGCCAAAAGCACTCAATCGGCGGCGACAGGCATCACGGTCACTATGAACAACGCCACGACCGGCAGCGGCGGCAGCCAGAACATGCCGCCGACGATCGTGAGCTTCCTGGCCTTGATCAAAACTTAAACGAACGGAGTTCGGCTATGGACGACGGCGAGATCACCGTGGTTGTGGAAGGCGAGGACAGCGATTCCGGCGCCACAAGCAGCCGGATCAAGGAGCTGAATGAGCAAGCCGATCGCGATCGCGCTTTTACCGCTAGAACAAATCTGCAAACGGCGCACTTGCGGCGCGAGGCCGATCTTCGCAGCGTTGATGCAGCCATGCTGACAGCCGAAAGCGAGGCGAGGGCCGCCGAGGCTGTGCTCAAGGAAGCGGATGACATGGGCGACTCAGACGCGAAGGTCGCTGCTACGCGCCGGCTGACCGCAGTCGAGGTGCGACGAAACAATCTGGAGCAACAGGCGGCGATGCTGCGGCGCATGCCAGTTTCAAGCGGCGATCCCCTTGAAGATCATTTTTCTCGTTTTACGGATCGGACAGCTGCATGGATGCGGGAGCACAAAGACTGGGTCACCGATCCGAAAAAGAACGCGAAGGTGACTGGCGCTCATAACTTTGCAATCGCGGAAGGATTTACGCCCGATACGGACGAATATTTCGAATACGTGGAAAAGATGATCGGGCTTCGCGGCGGCAACGGTGGTGGCAACAGAGGCAGCAATATGCAGCGCCAGAAATCAACGAGCTATGATCCGGCCGATCATCGCACGCACGTCACCCCCAACGGCGTTTATTTGACTGAGAACGAAAAGAAGATCGCCACTGACGGCACGCTCGTTTGGAACTACGGACCGAATAAAGGAAAGGCACTGGGCCTACAAGAGATGGCGCGGCGAAAAGCCGAGATGCACAAGCAGGGAATGTACGATCGTCTCAGATAAGACGCTCGCTGGAGCCCATTAAAGGGGAAGGCCATGCACTACAGCGGTCCCATGCAACGCGTAAATCGAGCGGACGCCAATGCAAAGATCGACGAACAGATCACAAAATTGAGGGACGATATCAAGTGCGGCGACGACGATCTGTCGAGCTTTTCGGATCGGAATCCATACAACACCTTTGAGCTGATGCAGAAAGCTCAGTCGTGGCGGCACAGGCGCTACCGGCTTGAGGTCGATCTCGCAAATCTAGAGCGGGCGAAACGGTGGTCGACGCCGGATACGGAATGGAAACCCGCAACACCAGGCTTCGTTGGCAGTGAAAGGTAGGGCCATGGCGGAGAAAACTACGTCTTTCAGCAAGGCTCACACTGCGCGCACTCTCCATCCTGACGGTGTATCAGGTGAGGACGCGCGTTATTTCGGGGAACATTGCCCCAGCTCGACCGATGCGGCGCGCCGCGAACGACATGGCGACGGGTCCTGCCGCGGAAATAACGACGAGCGGTTTTTCTCGAATTTTTTGCCCGACTCAACGCATCGGACGAATGCCGACGGCCCCGTTATTAAGGATGCCGCAGGTCTGCCAGCCTTCTCGGAAAATCTTTCTTCGGCTGCGATGGAAACGGCCGACCGTATCAGACGGCGCGAGCGGTAATGATGGACACCAATGAGCCCCGCCCGTGATTGCCATGATCTCGCGAGGCGCATTGCGGACGGCTTAAGGCTGATGGCGGATATTTTAGAGGACCCGACCGATATGAACGACGCTACCGAGCGAGTCGAGCAGCGGCCGAGCGAAGCGCCGATCGAGCCGCTTGCCGCCGCGGAGCCGGAGCCCCGGACCGGGCCGCCGGTCGAGCCTGTCGAGGCGCCAGCCGAGCGACGCAGCCCCCGTCAGCTGCTGCTCAAGATAACGGCCGAACAATTCGACCTCGCCGCCTCGCTGTCGCCGGAAGAGTTCAAGACCGCGTTCAACAATGGGGTTCGCGCCGTTCTCGATATGCAGGCGGCCAAGGCTGTTGAAGTTGCCCCGCAATCCGGTGCTGGGCTGTTGCAAGCTGCCGAGTAATCACCGATGCCCGACGCTCCTGCCTTCGATCCCTCGCTGCCTTACGATGTCGTTGGCGACAGCGGGCCGCCGATCGCCGGGTTCGCGGTCGATCGGACGGGAAAGGGTGATCGATTGCTCGCAGCCGAGCGTCTGCGCCAAGCTTGGCCAGGCCGGCAGCTGAGCGACGCTCAGCTTGGCTTAGCGCCGCGCCGCCAAGCCGGATTGGCTAATGCAGGACTGCCTGATGCGCCCGGGTCCACGCCGGGCAAACCCGCTAACGTTTTCGATCAGTTCGACCCAGCCGACTACGCCAAGTACAAGGCCCGCACACGCGGTATGTCGGACGCCGATGTCGGGTTGGGCGGCAATCAGCTGCCCGATGCCCCGTGGGTTGGCGGGAACAAACCTGGCATGTTTGACGATCTCATCCCGAACGCCCCTTCCTACGGCACGGGCGAGTCCGCCTGGGAAGGCTACCTCAAAGGCGCTTCCGCCAATTGGCGCGATGAGATTTACGGCGCTTCCAAGGCTTCTGGTGCGCCCGATTGGCTCGGCGGCTTCCGTGCCCCGATCGGAGCAGGGCGGCTTGCTTATGAGCACCTGACCGGCACTCGTGGGCCGGCGACCGAAGAATATGAACGCGCCCGTGATGAGATTCGTGCTCGTGAAGCAGCGATGTCGCGACAACATCCGTATGCTTTCGGCGCCGGCGAATTGGGTGGCGCAGCCGCCAGCATGTTGGCGGTTCCGGGCGGTAGTGCGGCAACCGTACCAGCGCGATTGTGGAACGCAGCGAAGACCGGTGCCGGCTATGGAGCTTTGGCCGGAGCTGGGGAGGGTGAGGGCTTAGAGGGAACGATTACTGAAGGGGCCAGAGGGGCATTGACAGGTGCAGCACTCGGCACCGTCGGAGCCGGCGCCGTAGAGACCTTGTCACCGGTGGTGAACCGGGTCGGTAATGTCGTCCGCGGTCTTCGTGATCCTGATCTTGAGGCCCAAAGGCGGATCGCGGCGAGCGTCAGGGCCGATCTTCAAGGCGCCGGCCTAAAAATTTCACCGCAAGAAGCTATCGAAGCTGATATCGCCGGAACGCCACGAGCGCTTCTTGATGTTGGCGAGAGCACGAGGGCACTGGCCCGATCGGCCGCGAATACGTCTCCGGAGGGTCGGGCCGCCCTGACCGAGTTCACACAGGACCGCTTCGAGCAACAATCGCCGCGGATTGCGACCTACATTCGCGATATGACCGGCGGCGGTAATGCAACGGAGGATCTGGAGCGCATCCAGGACGTAGCAAGGCGTTCCAATCGGCCCGCCTATCGTGCTGCTTATGCGGCCGGCGAAGATGGCCTGTGGACGCCTGAGCTGGAACGGCTGGCAGGAAGCCCCGCGGTGCGTCGTGCGATGATGAATGCGGTCGAGCGGGGACAAGACCGCTCCATCGGTGAAGGCTTCGGCGCTTTCAATCCCGGTGTTACGTTTGACAACGGCATCATGCAGTTCGGCCGCGGGCGGGGCGCTCCGCCCTATCCGAACATGCAATATTGGGATTACGTCCAGCGCGAGTTGCGCGACACGCAGATGGCGGCAAGGCGATCTGGCCGCAATGAGGAGGCGGGTGCGCTAGGGACGCTCCATCGTTCATTGCTCAATGAACTAGATTCTGCAAACCCGACATTCGCTCGTGCCCGTCAAGGTGCTGCCCAGTTCTTCGGAGCGGAAAACGCTCTCGAAGCCGGACAGAACTTCGTCCGGTCGAGCGCCAACATTCCGGAGGCTCAGCGCGCCGTCGCCCGAATGGCTCCGGCGGAACGGCAGCTGTTCGCGCGAGGTTATGCATCAAATCTGGCGGATGCGGTCGAGCGCTCGGGTGACAATCGGAACGTTTTGAACGCCGCTTTCTTCAATAACGGCGCCGCTCGCTCGCGAACCTTGCTAGCTCTCGGCCCTGATCACGCGCGCCGTCTTGAGGCTTTGCTCCGGGCTGAGAAGATCGTTGATCTTGGAAGAAAAGCGGTTTCCGGTAATTCCTCGACGGTGCGCCAGTGGGTCGAGATGGGATTGGCCGGTGGCGCTGGGGCCGGCGCATTGGACTTGTATGAGGGTGCTGGGTTCAATCCATCTCACATTCTGAGTGGTGCAATTCTCCTGGGGGCGGCCCGCCGGGGTGCCCAGATGGGTGCACAGGCGATCGATCAGCGCGTCGCGCGGCGGGTCGGTGAATTGCTGACATCGCCCGATCTCAGTGCAATTCATCGCGGCATTCAACTTGTCACCCGCAATCCCACGCTCTTCAATGCGCTGAGGCGCGTCACCGGTGCCGTTGCGGGCGCCGGAACTGAGGAAGGGATTGATTGGCTTCATCAGCCGCAGCCACGCGCAACGGGCGGTGGCATATCCGACGATTTCGTCGCTGATTGCCAACGTGCCGGTTTATCGTTCTCGTCGCGGGCCTCCGGAGGCCGCGCGATAACTCGCCGTGTCCGCGGCGAACTGACCGAGGCGAACAAAGCCTCGCATAGAGAAGTTGGCTACCTCGCCAGTTCGCCACGCAAGCATCAGCGCTGCGGTTTGTGTGCAAAGTTCTTCATTGCTCCGGATGGCAGACGGGGCTGCACGAAAGTCAAAAGCCCGGTAGCGCCGTCCGGATGGTGCCGTCGATTTACGCGCGATCCAGAAGTCATTCAGGCCGAGGCTGAGAAGCTGAAGGCAAAGTGAGGCCGAAGGATGCGTGGCAGAATGTCTTCGTTCAATCTTGATCGCGGATTTGGCTGGATTCAGCCTGATGACAATAGCCGTGACGTGTTCGTTCATCTTCGTCAAGTCGAAGCTGCGGGTTTGACCACGCTCTCGGTAGGTGATCGCGTTGAGTTCACTACTGTCCCAGGCCGCGATGGGAAGGTCAGCGCCCACGATCTGAAGGTGGTGGCATGACCGAAATTGTCCACTTCCCTCGCAAGGCAACGAGGCCGGCCAGTACGGCTGGCGGCGCCGCATTGGCGGTGAAGTGCACCGAGCCCGTCATCTCCCCAGAGCTTCGGGCCGTCGCGCTTGCCTGGCTTCGCAGCAAGCGTGCGGCGCTCGCTCGGCGATTGCAAATTGGAGCGATGCCGGAGCGGATACGGGCGAAGCTTGAGGCTGAGATTGCGTACATCGACACCTGCATCGCGGACGTTCAGGAGGATCAATTATGGTGAGCGCGAGTGGCGTTTCTGTCGATGTGGCTCCGGCGCTGTCTCAAGAAGAGCTTGATTTCCGGGCTATCTATCAAGGCGGCGAAAACTTCCTCGCTCGCGCCAAGGTCCTTTCCGACCTTAAGGCCCAGCATGATGCGGCCTATGTGAATCTCCGGGTCGGCCAAGATGCAAGAGCGGCACTTGACGACGCACAACGCAAACAATCTTCAGCTAACGAGGCCCTCGACAGGGCGAACGCCGCCTTGGAAGCCGCGACCCGGACCGCGACCGCGACGGTGGCAAAGGCCAACGAGCAGGCCACTACCATCGTTGGCGAGGCCAAGTCGGCCGCGAATTCCACATCCGCCTCTGCGTCGCAGATCATGCTCGACGCCAACGAGTATGCTGCAACCAAGAAGGCAACAGCAGATGCTGCAGCAAAGCGCGCCGCGACCAACGAGACCGAAACCGCAAAGCTGAAAGAGGCCGCGCAAACTGCACTTGCGGCTCACCAGGCCGCTCAGGCTACCGCCGATCAGGCCAAGGTCAACGCCGACGCGTTGATAGAGGCGGCGAGGAAAAAGATCGACGGCATGCGGCAGGCCCTAACGGAGCTGGCTCAATGAGCGTCTCGATCGATTATCCGAGCTTTATGCGCGCCGCGGGCGAAGGCGGGGATATTTTCCTTAGCTTCATGGCGGCCTTATCGGCCGAGACGGCAAGGCTGAAAGAGGCCGCTCGCAGCGAGCTGGCCGCCTACCGGGCGGTTCGATCTACTGAAGCGAAAATCGATCTCGATGCCTTGGCGGAATCAGTGAAAAACAAAATAGATGACATGCGGAAGGCACTCCAATGAGCGTCTCGATCGACACGAATCCGTCAACGCCGTCGCCGGTCGACGCCGATTGGCAGGCGGCGTTCACGGGAGGCGAAAATTTTATATCCCGCTCTCAGCACCTATCGCAGCTGAAGTCTCAAGCGGACGCGGCGCTTGCCGAGTTAAAGCTTGGAACATCGGCGAAAGAGGCATTCGACAATGCGGCGGCAGCCCTAGCGGACGCGGAACGCAAGCAGGCCGATGCGACAGCGCTGTTTGAGCAGGCAAACACGGTCCTGAAGAAGGCCGAGGTCGACGCTGCGGACACAGTGAAGGCGGCGCAAGCGGAGGCCGCTACTCTCGTGGCCGAAGCCCAGAAGGCCCGTGACGAGGCTGCGACCGTGAATGCGAGCGCGGATGCCGCTTTAGTGGCAGCGAATGCTGATCGGCAGCAATTGCAAACTGAGCGGCAGGCAGCAGGTCGCCTCGGGGAAGAGGCCGAACGGGCAAGAGCAGCATTCCAGCGAAAGAGCGAGTTGCTCCACGCCTATCTCGCCACAGCGCAAGCCGACCTTGCAGAGCTTAGCGCATCGGCGCCGGCTGCTGCGGCCGTGGTGCAATTGGCGAGTTGATGGCGTGAGTTCGGGATTCGCTTTTATGTTGGGTTTGCTCGCGCCTGTGCTCGTCCTTGTGGCGCACAAACTGCGCAAACGGAGGGCGTGATGGCCAAGGCTACGGATGATGAGGTCGGTGCCCTTAGAGGCGAGATCGCGGATCTCAGGCACCGGGTGTCCTTGCTAGAGCTATTCGTTGCTGGCTGATGCGGCTGCATCTGCGGCAACAGGGGCTGAGGTTAATCCTGCTGTGAGTGAGATTGTCCGCGCCGCTCGTAAACAGGGGCTTTCCGCTCAGGAACCTCACCAATCTCTCACCTCTCTCACATGGTGAGGCAAAGGCGGCCGCTGCTGATCGAGCAATACCGCCTCCGGTTCGAACATATGGGTCTTCGGATGATTGGGCCGGTAGATCAAGTCCCAGTGCGCCCCCGCAAATTTGGACTTATCAAATTCCGACTCGGGCCTATTCGTATCAACACCAACGACTACAACCAAGTCAACGCGGTCGCGCTCGTCCGGCGTCATTTGAGATAGTATCCACCATAGGTTATAGCCGCCGCCTGAAAATCCATAAAACGCCCTAATCGATTTGTCGTCTCGAAAGGTCGTCAAGCCAAGCCGAGTCTGCGGGCTGTCATAGTTCGTGCCGTGCTGCTTACCGTCCTTGCCCACCGGCGCGTCCTTCGCAGGTGGCGTAGCATCGCCCGACATATCCAAAACCTTAGGTGTATAGTGTTTAAGTGTTGCGAGGTCTTTTGCCGGCTGTTCGTGCAACGCTCCTTTAGTGTAATTATGTGGGTGCCCGTTCTCGTCGTCATATTCACCGGAATTGCCTCGCAAAATCAACATCGTAGGCATTTGTCGCCTCCGTTTCCTGCAATTTGACGATGTGTTTCCCTACGCTAGGTTAGTGGGGAGGAAGGCAATCGTGGTTCAATCGCCGTTCCGGATGGCAACCGTCTAGCGGCTATCGCGCTACGGTGATCGGAATGTTCGAAAAATCTCGGATTCCAAGTAAAAAGGCCGGCGCCGCCGAAGCTGCAGCGCCGGCTTGAAGCTAGCAACTATTGGCTACGACGCCAGCTGCTGCGGCTGCTGTGCGCTGGTCGAAGCATGCTTCGCCTCCTCCCATGCCATTCCGCGAAGACGGCATCCGCCCCTTTTATTCTGCTACTGAAACGCGTCCCAGTATTGCTGTTTCAACCGTCAGTAATATATCGAATCGTACATGGCGATCGCCGCTATGGTGAAAAAGGATATCAAAAATGAACCAGGCGACACGCGAACGGATAGAGCGCCTTCCAATCGGAACCAAAGTCGAGATCAGGTGCGGCAACCTCGCCTATGTCGGCCTGAAGGGTGTCGTGGTCGGTCATGAAGGAAACGGGTTCGTTCGCTTCCAAACCGAATTGGTCCTGCCGGCCGCGCTATTGAAATCGGCCGCCTTCTGACATCCGGCCCAAAGGGCATCGAACGGTGGGGGCCACCACCCGGCGGTTTCTGCGAATCAGGCCCGGCTTGGTGTCCTAGCACCTTGCCGGGCCGTAGACTTCGGAGAGCTACGCCGCCAACTTCTGCGGCTGCTGAGCGGTGGTCGAAGCATGCTTGGCATCTTCCCATGCCATTCCGCGCATGATCAGCGCGCGGACCGCGACGGAACGCGGCTGATTGTGAGCGGCGGCCCACTCGTCGACGACGGCGAGGAATTCCACTGGCATGCGGATTCGGGCTGTGGTGGAACGGGTCATAGCTTCAGACATGATGATGTTACCTCTGTATTGGCGGTGTTGGATGAGGCCCTGAGGACATCCTCAGGGCCGATGCGATGGGGATTTCAGGCGGCGCGGGCGGCGGTGACGTAGGCACGTTCGCGGATGCTCGCGCGGGCGAGGCAGGCGTCTATGGCGGCCGGGCTGGACTTGTCAGCGATGTGCTGGCAGGCCGCTTCCATTTGTGGCGTGTAAGTGAAGCCGTCCGGGTGGTAGGCCGCGAGCATGCAAAGCTCTTCGAGAGCGGCGGCGAGGCCGGCGGGAAGCACCAGGGTGGCGGTCGCCGGGGCAGGACGCCGCCGGACAGCGCCGGCGGATGCGAAGTGAATGCGATTCGTGGTAGTGGATTTTACAGCCTGTGACATGAGATTGTTCCTCTGTCTCGGGTTAGGGCCGGTGGCAAGGTGACACTTGTCATCGGCCTGCTTTCTGTGTACACGATAGTTTATGGTGAAGCAAGAGAAAAGTGTACACAAAAAGATGGGTCGTCCGCCCGGACGAACCTATCGCGAAACGATTCCAGTGCGGCTTACCGAACAAGCCGTCGCAGCAGTTGACAAATGGATTGATCGGCAGCGTGAGGCGATGTCGCGTTCGGAGGCGATTCGCCGACTGCTTGAACGTGGCCTTGCCTGCGGCACAGTGACTCAGGTCGAAGCGAATCGTGCCGCGGCACCGAAGCGCAAAGGGGGCAGGTGAATGTCCGTCCGCAAGCGCATCTGGACCAATGCCAAGGGCGAACAGCAGGAAGCCTGGATCGTCGATTACGTCGATCAGCATGGCCGGCGCCATATCAAGACATTCTCGAAGAAGAAAGCCGCTGACGGCTACCATGCGACGGTTGTGGTGGAGGTCAGGGAGGGCCGACACACTGCCGACAGCGACAGCATCACGGTGGCCGAGGCCGGCAAGCATTGGATCGGCACTTGCGAAGCCAACAATCTTGAACGCACGACCACGGAGGAGTACCAGCGCCACCTTGACCTGCACATCACGCCCTACCTCGGCAATGTGAAGCTATCGAAGCTTACGGCGCCGATGGTGAGCGAATTCCGCACCAAACTGCGGAACGGGACGCCGGCACCCGGGGAGGAAACGGGCACCATGCGGTCGCCTGCCATGGTCAAGAAGATCCTGTGCAGCCTTAGCTCGCTCCTCGGCGATGCCCACGAGGTCGGCTATGTGGCGCAAAATGTCGTTCGCAGCCTGAGCCGCCGCAAGAAGAAGCGGAGCAAGGTCGAGCAGCGCCGCAAGCTCAAGGTCGGCGTGGATATCCCGACGCCGGACGAAATCAAGGCGATCGTGGGCAAGCTCAACGGGCGCTGGCGGCCGTTGCTGCTCACCGCGATATTCACCGGGCTGCGGGCCTCAGAGCTGCGTGGGTTGAGGTGGTCCGATGTGGATCTTGCCAAGGCCGAGTTGCACGTCCATCAGCGTGCCGATCGCTACAACAAGATTGACGCCCCGAAATCAGAAGCCGGCGAACGCACACCGTCCCGCTACCACCGGTCGTGGTGAGTACCTTGCGTGAATGGAAGATGGCCTGCCCGAAGGGTGGGCTCGACCTCGTATTTCCGAACGGTGCCGGCAAGGTTGAGACCCGCACCAACATCACCAACCGCGGCCTTATTCCGGTGCAGATTGCAGCCGGCGTGTGCACTATCGTGAAGGACGACGACGGCAAGGTGGTGCTCGACGACAATGGCAAGCCCGCCCGAAAGGCGAAGTATGGGATGCACGCCCTTCGCCATTTTTACGCGTCGTGGTGCATTAACCGGCGTGAGGATGGCGGGCTCGAATTGCCGGCGAAGGTCATCCAGGAACGGCTTGGCCATTCCTCGATCGTGATCACGATGGACGTTTACGGACAACTGTTCCCGCGGGGTGATGATGCGGCGAAGCTTGCCGAGGCCGAGCGGCACTTGCTGGGCCTGAACGCGACATAAGCGCGACATGGGGCGTCGCTGTTCGATGAAAACAATTTGAAATCAATGTGTTAATACATGTAAGCCCCGGATGTCGCATCCGGGGCTTATGCCAGAGCGTGTGGTCAAATGCGATGAGGCGTCTTAGTAGCAGACATTCACCCAACGAACCACCGGGCCGTAGGGGGTGTCGATAATCCGACGCTGGAGGCAAGTGTTCGCCACGATTGCGCCGCCCACGAGGCCGGCCGCAACGCCGACGCCAAAACCGCCCCAGCCCCAGCCATGACCGCCCCAGCCGTGGCCGCCGCCCCAGTGGCCGTGGCCCCAGGCCGACGCGGAGGTGGGCGAAAGCGCAACCGCGCCAAGGGCTGCGGTTGCGGCGAGAACAAAAGCCATCTTACGGAACATAGGGTCTCTCCTTGCTATGTTGGATGTGTTTTTCATCATCCTGTGAATTGGTCGCTCATGCCCGCGACATGGTTCATGCGTTTCACCGAGGCCAACTCTGTCATTAATCACAGCGCATCCGCCGGGCCGTTGCCGGGTATCGATTTGGTTCAACGTAACCGCATCAATCGGACGTCGCTGCGATCCCTTGGCTTGCACAAGTCCCCTGCCCGCGCCACCATGCAGCCTGCTGGATGGGCCGGAGGAGGGACGTGATGCGTGCTCACACCTTGATCTCGATCTTGGTAGCCGGCGGGGCGGTGGCGGCTGCGGGTTGGGGATTGGCGGCGCCCAAGCCCGAGGCGGTGTTTGCGGACAAGAGCCCCAGCGCCATACCGGTCGATGTCGAGCTCGTGATCGCGGTCGACGTGTCCAATTCAATGGATCCGGAAGAGCAGGCGTTGCAGCGGGAGGGTTACATCCTCGGGTTGACTTCGCGCGAGTTTCTCCAGGCGCTGCGTAACGGCAACCACGGCCGCATCGCCATCACGTATTTCGAATGGGCCGGCCTGAATGACCAGAAAATCATTCTGCCATGGCGGCTGATCGACGGCCCGGAATCCGCCGAAGCGGCTACCAGTGAGATCAAGCGCACCCCTTATCGGCGCGCGCCACGCACCTCGATCTTCGGGGCTTTGCAATTTGCGAAGCCCCTGTTCGACCACAGCGGCTATGGCGGCCTGCGCCGCGTCATCGACGTTTCCGGCGACGGCTCCAATAATATGGGGCCGCCGGTCACCATCATGCGCGATGAGGTGCTGGCGGCGGGCATCACCATCAACGGGCTGCCAATCATG
>WNFI01285104.1_pt1 | contig 14667 bp, 16 predicted proteins | sample 5400471 | NCBI WGS metagenome assembly WNFI01 (sample SAMN13153348, study PRJNA577476) | soil metagenome | isolation source: 100 cm saprolite on Douglas fir-dominated hillslope | place: USA:California | collected 2013-09-17
CTGCTCGCGGTAGTCGACGGCAAGATGGTGACCCTGCGTGTGCCCTATCCGCTGGGTTTCAATACCAAGCTCATGGACGGCCGCATCGACGACCCGAACTCCGGCTGGAAAGGCAAGGGCGCGTGGACCATGTCGGGCACGCGCACGGTGTTCCACAATGAGGGCGGCACGAAGAATTCGCCCAAGGTCTACAAGGTGCAGATACGGCCCGACCCGCTGGCGAACTAGGGACCGATGATCAGCGTCATGTCCTCCTTGGCGATCAAGGAGGCGTACCTCGAGCTCGTGCCGCGCTTCGAGAAGGAAAGCGGGCAGAAGGTCGCGACCGCGTGGGCCGGGATGGTCGACATCAGGAAGCGCATGCTGGCGGGCGAGGTGGTCGACCTCGTCATCGGCTCGGCGGCGGCGATCGACGAGCTGATCGGGGCGCGCAAGCTGGCCGCGGGGCGCATGGACCTCGCGAGATCGGGTGTCGCCGTGGCGGTGCGCGCCGGCGCGCCGCGGCCGGACATCGGCTCCGGCGAGGCGCTTAAGCGCGCGCTGCTGTCGGCGAAGTCGATCGGCTGCTCGAGCGGCCCGAGCGGCGTCTATCTCGCGGAGCTCTTCAAGCGCATGGGCATCGCCGAACAGGTGAAGCCGAAGATCACCCAGACTCCGCCGGGCACCGCGGTCGGACCGCTCGTCGCGCGCGGCGAAGTCGAGATCGGCTTCCAGCAATTGAGCGAGCTTCTTCCGACTGAGGGCATCGACATCGTCGGCGCGCTGCCCGCCGGCATCCAGCTCGTCACCGTGTTCTCCGCCGGCGTGCACGTCGGCGCGAAGGAGCCCGAGGCGGCAAAAGCGCTGATCCGGTTTCTCACCTCTCCGAGCGCCGCTCCAATCATCAGACGGAAGGGCATGGACCCCGCTTAGGGTGTATAACAAGCCGTGGTTGTCTGCGAGATTTACAACGTTCCGTACAAGCGTTCGTTCCGCTGGAAGTGGCGTTATCTCGGCGCCAACGGCAGCGTCAACGAATGCGTCGAGGAGTACGCCGTGTACTTCGAGTGCGTGGCGGCGGCGCGGGCGAGCGGCTACGAGCCGCGCTGCGCCTGGACCGGCCCGCTGACATTGCTTCTCCCGGCGGCGTAGCTCGGTGCTGCAAGCCTAGCGGGCGGGCGCGGCGAGCGTGAAATAGAAGGTCGCGCCCTTGCCCGGCTCCGATTGCGCCCAGGTCCGGCCGCCGTGCCGGGCGACGATGCGCTGCACGATCGCAAGGCCGACGCCGGTCCCCTCGAATTCCTCGTTGCGGTGCAGGCGCTGGAAGACCCCGAAGAGCTTATCGGCGTATTTCATGTCGAACCCAGCGCCGTTGTCGCGCACGTAATACACGTCCTCGCCGTCGCGCCGCTCGCAGCCGATCTCGACGCGCGGCCGCGCGGCTTTGCCGGTGTACTTGAACGCGTTGCCGATCAGGTTCAGGAGCACCTGGCGCAGCAGCGCAGCATCGGCCTCGCAGGCCGGCAGCTTGCCGATGGCGCATTCCACATCTCGCTTGCCTGTTTCTGCACGCAGCTTTTCCACGCATTCCTCGACCAGCGGACGCGGCTCGAAGTGGCGCCGCGCGATCTCCTGGCGTGCGAGTTGCGCGAATGCCAGCAAATCGTCGATCAGGTGGCCCATCTGTTTCGCGCTGCCGCGCACCCTCTCGAGATAACGCCGGCCCTCGGGCGGCAGGGAATCGGCGTAGTCTTCCAGGACCATGCTCGAGTAGCCGTCGATCGCGCGCAGCGGCCCGCGCAGATCGTGCGATACCGAATAGGAGAACGCCTCCAGCTCCTTGTTGGAGGTCTGCAGCTCCGCGTTGACCTTCTGCAGCTGGCCTGCAACGCGCCGCGCTAGCCAGACCGCGGCGATCACGCCGAGCGCGAGCGACAGGAGGAAGCCTGCCCCCGATAGGGCATAGGAGCGCCAGAGCGGCGCGTCGACAAGGTCTCTCGGCACGCCGAGCGCCGCGCCCCATGGACTCCGGACCGAGCGGGCGAACGCGCTGTAGACCTCCTGGCCCTCGCGGGTGGCAGTGATTCCACGTCCCTCGCCTTCGCTTCCCATCAGCCGCGCGAGCGATTCGGAAACCGCCGAGCCGGCGTATTGCTCGTGATTGCGCGAGCGCGCGACGATGTTTAGGCGGCCGTCGAAGATCGTGCTTACCGATTGCTCCGGCACTTTCTGGCGCGTGAGAATCTCGCGCATCAGGTCGGGCTTCACGAACGCCGTCAGCACATAGCGGAGCTCGGCGCCCCGCATGACGGGCACGCGCACGGGAAACCGGTGCTGGCCGCGCGGGCCCTTCGCGATGTTACCGATCGCGGGCTTGCCGGTAGCGAGCACCGCCTCAAAGGATTCCTTCTCCACGACCGCGGCGGCCGGCAGCGCCGAGCCGTAGGGAACCCGGGTATTCAGAACCCACTTTCCGGTCCGGTCCACCAGAATGATGCCTTCCCAATCCGAGCGCGCCCGCGCTGCTGCCCGCGCTTCGGCGTGGAAGCGCCTAAGGTCGGCGGCCTCGAGGCTGGTGGACAGCGCCAGGATCTTGAGCGCCTCGACGGAGTTGAACAGCTCGAGGTCGACGGCGCTGGCGAAAGCGCGCACCCGCTCCAGCAGCGCCTGCTGTGCCTGGGCATGCTGCTGGCGGCCGAGCGCGAGCAAGCCAGCGATCGCGAGCACGACGACCGGCAACAGCGCGACCGCCACGACCACCAGCAGGCGGGTATGCAATGAAAGGGATTGCAGCGAGAAGCGGCGCAGGGCTGCCATGGGTAAAGGATCGCATATACTCGGTCCTCGATGAACCGGCGGTTTCTTCCGCATCGACGGTTTCTCCTCCGCCTTATCGCGGCGTCCGCCGCGCTGGTCTCCGCCTGCGGCATCCAGCCGCCGCGCGAGGAAGCGCCGCCGCCGATCATCTTCGTGCACGGCAACGGCGACAGCGCGGCGCTCTGGCTGACGACGCTGTGGCGCTTCGAATCGAACGGCTGGCCGCGCGAGCGGTTGTTCGCGCTCGACGCCGCGTATCCGCTGGCGCGCGTCGAGGATACCAAGCCGCATGACGGGCGCTCGAGCACGGCGGAGCACATGGCGCAGCTCGCCGCCGAAGTCGAGCGGGTGCGCAAGCTGACCGGCGCGCCCAAGGTCGCGCTGGTCGGAAACTCTCGCGGCGGCAACGCCATCCGCAACTACATCCGCAACGGCGGCGGCGCAAAGTCCGTGTCGCACGCCGTTCTCGGCGGCGTGCCGAACCACGGCGTCTGGAACACGCCGGAGTACCTGCCGGGCAGCGAGTTCAACGGCGCGAGCGCGTTCCTCAAGGCGCTCAACAGCCCGCAAGGACCCGACGATCTCGAGGTGACCCCTGGCGTCAAGTTCCTCACGCTGCGCTCGGACAGCCTGGACAAGTTCACCCAGCCGGAGGGCGGCTGGATCGGGCAGCCCAAGCTGAAAACCAACGCCACGCACGACGGCCCGTCGCTCAAAGGCGCCGAGAACGTGGTGCTGCCGGGACGCGATCACCGCGAGACCTCGTTCGACCCAGAGGCCTTCGCGCACACCTATCGCTTCATCACCGGCCGGCCGGGGCGCACCGACATAGACGCGGAGCAGGCGCCGGTACTGAACGGCAAGATCACCGGCTTTCGCGGCAATGACCCCACCAACCTGCCGTTCGCCGGCGCCGCTCTCGAGGTATTCGAAGTCTCGCCGCAGACCGGCGAGCGCATCGGCGCGGCGGCGCACGAGAAGGTCGCCGGCGCGGACGGCCTGTGGGGACCGTTCGCCGCCAAGCGCGGCGCGTACTACGAGTTCGTGATCCGCGCCGAGGGCTTCGCCACGACGCACATCTACCGCTCGCCCTTCCCGCGCTCCTCCGACGTGGTTCACATGCGGCCGGTGCGGCTTTCCGAGGCCGACAGAATCCCCGGCAGCTCGATCGCGATGTCGCGGCCGCGCGGCTACTTCGGCGTCGGGCGCGACCGCATGAGCCTGGACGGGATCAGCCCGCCGCCGGGGCTGTCTCCCGGGGTTCCAGGCCTTTCGATTTCACGGATCAGGCTGAGCGATTCCGACGCGAGAAGCGTGGCGGCGGAATTCAACGGCGAGCGCATCGTGGCGCGCTCCTGGCCGGCGCAGGACAACCACGCGGTGATCGCCGAGTTTCACTATTGAAAATGCAGTAGTGTTAACCTCGCTCCAACCAGAGCGAGCGTGGCGAAAATGAACGCTTCGGACATCTTGCGCATCGTTTCGCTTATCCCCGAGCGCGTGGCGCGCGTACCCACCGGGACGCGGTTCTCGGCCTCCAGCCCGGGCGCCTGCCGCTATCCCGAGCGCCTCGCGCATCTGGCCCACTTTCTGCGCTGGCTCAGCGCCCTGGACCCGATCAGCAAGGAGGATCAGACGGTTCTCGGCCTGCTCAATGCGAACGGCAGGCCCGCGCATGCGGGCGACGAGGACGAGGATGCCATGGGCGAGCCGGAAGAGACCGATCGCGCGGGCGAGGGCAGGAGCGTGGGAATCAGGTAGCATGCAGCCGATTTTCCAGAGGAGGAAATCCGCATGAAGAACATCTGCCGCAGCCTCGCCGCGACGCTCGCCTGCGCGCTTGCTCCCGCGGTGCTCGCCGATCCGCCCGCCGACGTAATGAACATTGTCCGTGAAGCGGACATCAAGTGGCAATCCAGCCCGTTGGTTCCCGGCCTGGCGACCGCCGTGGTGCAGGGCGATCCGAAAGATCCGGGCAAGCCCTACGTCGTGCGCGTGCGGTTTCCGCCCAATACGATGAGCCCGCCGCACTTCCATCCCGAGGCGCGCCACATCGTCGTGCTGAAGGGCACGTGGTGGGTTGGTGCCGGGCCGAAATGGGACCGGGAGGCGACGACCCCGGTGCCGGCGGGAAGCTTCGTCATCCATCATCCGAACAAGATCCACTACGACGGCGCGAAAACGGAGGAGGTCGTCCTTCAGATCATCGGGGTCGGGCCGAGCGCCACGATTCCGGTGGACGAGTCCGGCCAGCCGAAGAAATAGGGCTCGAAGGGACCGCGATGATTCCGATGTCGGCGCAGGAGATCAAGGATTTCTGGCACGGCTTCTGCGGGCGCCAGGGCGTGAGCCCCGCAGTGCGCACCGCGGGCGACAAGAAGATCGAGGAAGATCCCGATTACTGGGCGGACCAGACGATGTGGGACCTGCTGGAGGTCCTGACCGGGAAGAAATAACCCCTCAGGTCTTCACAAACAGCGTAACCAGCGGGTCCTTGCCGCGCTGCGCGCTCCAGTGGCCGTGCAGCTTCGGGTCGAAGGAGGCGCCTTCGGGCAGCGTGTCGGTCGAATAGAAATGCTGTCCCGGCTTGAACACGCGGCGGCTGCCGTCCTGCAGGCCGATCTCCATTTCCCCCGACAGAATGAATACCCATTGCGCCTTGGGCGTGCAATGCCATTGGCTGCGGAAGCCCACGGGGCTGTGACGCAGCTGGTAACCGGCGGAAGGGAAGACCTTCGAGAGCATCGCCTGCGGCGCGCCTTCGAGCAGCTCTACCGGCTCCTCGCGGAATCTGGCGCGTCCGTCCTTGTCGGTGAACAGAACTACTTTGCTGAAGGCAGGCATGGCGCACCTATGATAGCCGCAGGCCCGGTCCTTACTGGGCGACGAACAGCGCTGCGAGGCGCCCCGGGTCGCCCAGCAGCTCTTTGCTCGGGCCCGAATAGGCGACGCGGCCGCGGTCGAGCACGATCGCGGCTTCGGTCATTTCGAGCGCCAGCCTAGCCGATTGCTCGACCAGCAGGATGGCGAGCGAGTCTTCGGAAATCAGCCTTCCCAGGGATCTCAGCAGCCCTTCTACGATAATCGGCGCCAGGCCTTCCAGGGGTTCGTCCATCAGCAGCAGCACGGGGTTGCCCATCAGGGCGCGGCCGATGGCGAGCATCTGCTGCTCGCCGCCGGAGATCTGGTTGCCCATATGCGAGCGCCGCTCGGCGAGGCGCGGAAACAGATCGTAGACGCGCTCGCTGGTCCAGCGGCCGGGCCGGGCCGCGACGCTCAGATTCTCTTCCACCGTCAGCGAAGGAAAGATCTCGCGCTCCTGAGGCACGAAGCCGATGCCGAGACGCGAACGCTCATGGATTTTCTTTCCGGTGACGGAATTGCCGTTGAAGCGGATCTCTCCGGAGTGAAGCGTGGTGTGGCCCATGATCGTCGCGAGCAGCGTCGTCTTGCCGACGCCGTTCCTGCCGAGGATCGCCAGGGTTCCTTTCTCGGGAAGGGAGAGGCCGACGTCCTCCAGGACGACGGTCTCGCCGTAGCCGGCTCTCAGATTCCTGATCGAAAGAAGCTCAGGCATGTCTCTTTTCGCCAAGGTAGACCTGGCGCACGCGCTCGTCGGCGGCGACTTCCTGCGGCGTGCCTTCCATCAGCACCGCGCCCGCGGTGAGCACGGTGATGCGCTTCGCGAAACGGAACACGACGTCCATGTCGTGCTCGATGATCAGGATCGCGATGTCCCTCGGCAGCGCGTCGAGCACCTCCAGGATGCGGTGGGACTCCGCGGAAGGCACGCCGGCCGCCGGCTCGTCGAGCAGCAGCACGCGCGGGCTCAAGCCGAGCGCGATGGCGATCTCCACCAGGCGCTGCCGGCCATACGGCAGCTCGCCGATGCGCCGCCCGGCCTCGTCGCCGAGCCTGAGCATCTCGATCAGGCGCGACGCCTCGGCAATCACGTCGGCGCGCCTGCCCGCGGCGCGCAGCAAGAAGCCGCCCACGCCCAGGCGCTCGGTCACCGCGATGCACACGTTCTCGAGCACGCTCAGGCCCCGGAACAGCTGGTTGATCTGGAAGGTGCGCGCGATGCCGCGCTTGACGCGCTTCGCCTGAGTGAGCGAGGTGACATCCTCGCCGCCGAGAAGCACCCTGCCGCGCGATGGCTGCAGCACGCCGGTAAGCAGGTTGAGGAATGTCGTCTTGCCCGCGCCGTTGGGGCCGATGAGGGCATGCCGCGATCCCGCATCGAGCCGGAAATCGATGTCGCGCGCCACCTCGAGCGCGCCGAAGCTCTTGCACAGGCCCCTGGTCTCCAGCATCAGCGGGTGCCTCCGCGCCGCCGCAGCGCTTCGGCGACTCCGAGAATACCGTTGCGCGCGTACAGCGCGACCGCCACCAGCGTGATCCCGATGCCCAGCTGCCAGGCGGTGGGATAGGCCTGTGCGAGCAGGTGCTCGAGCACCATGTAAGTGATCGCGCCGACGAAGGCGCCGTACAGGCGGCCGTAGCCGCCGAGGATCAGCACGATCAGCACGCCCGCGGCGCGCTCCAGGCCGAGCACCGAAAGGTTCACGTAGCCCGTGCACTGGGCGAACAGGCCGCCGGCCAGGCCGGCGAGGGCCGCGGAGATGGTGTAAGCGGCGACCAGGCGCGCGCGTACCGGCGCCCCGACCGCGTGCATGCGCAGCAGGTTCTCGCGTATCCCGGTGAGGCTTTGCCCGAACGAGGAGTAGATCAGCGTGCGCACCAGCACGAAGCAGGCGAGCAGCACCGCCAGCACGTAAAGGTACTGCGAGCGGAAATAGATCTGGTCGAAGGAGGCGAGGCCCAGGATCTTGCCGAAGGTCAAGCCCGGCATGCCGTCGAAGCCGCCGGTCCAGTCCGCGCCCATGTTGGCCGCCTGCTCGAGCAGCGTCATCGTGCAAAGCGTCAGCATGAGCAGCGTGAGGCCGCGCGTGCGCAGCAGCACCAGACCGCTGGCGAAGCCGACCGCCGCCGCCACCAGCGCCGCCGCGGCGAGGCCCGAGAGCGGCTCGTTCCATCCCCAGTGCAGCGCCAGCACGCCGACGGTGTAGGCGCCGGCGCCGAAAAACGCCGCGTGGCCGAGCGTGATGATGCCGGCATAGCCGAGCACCAGATCGAGCGACAGCGCGAACAGAATCGTGATCAGCACCTGGGTGCCGAAGGCGAGGTAGTTGGGGAAAGCGAAGAACACCGCGATGCCGGCGATCCACGGCGCGAGCTCCCACCACTTCAAGCGATGGCGCAGCGCCAGCTCGCGCGCCGCCGTCATGAGCCGCGCTTTCCGAACAGCCCCTGGGGCCGCCAAAGGAGCAGGATCAGGGTCAGGGCATAGATGAAAATCGTGCCGCCCTTGGGAAAGTAGATTTTCAATACGAAATCGAGCACCCCGATGAGCAGCGCGGCGAAGAACACGCCGGTCACTCGTCCCAGGCCTCCCACCGAAACCACGATCAGGAAGTAAACCAGGTAGCGCAGCGGGTAATTCGGGTCGAGGCCGAGGATCTCGGCGCCCAGCCCGCCGCCGACCGCCGCGAGGCCGCTGCCGATGGCGAAGGTGACGGTGAACAAGCGTCCCACGTCGACGCCGACCGACTGGGCCATGAGGCGGTTGTCCACCGCGGCCCGGATGCGCGCGCCGAAGCGCGTGCGCTCGAAGCCGAGCCACAGCGCGGTCACCAGCACTGTGCCCGCCGCGATCAGCGCCAGGCTGTAAGTCCGGTACTTGATGAAGCCGAGGTCGCTCTGGCCGCGCAGCCACTCGGGCAGCTGTATCACCTGGGTCTCCGGGCCGACGCCCAGTGTCACGGCCGCGGTCATCACGAACACGAGGCCGATCGTGAACAGCACCTGGTCGAGCTCGGGGGCGCGATAGAGCCGCGCATACAGCAGCCGCTCCAGCACCACCGAGAACGCCGCCACTGCGACGAAGGCGAGCGCGAGCGCCGCCGGGAACGACAGGCCCCAGTGCCGCATCGCGAGCACGATGACATAGCCGCCCAGCATGGCGAAGCCGCCGTGCGCGAGATTGACGAAGCCCATCAGCCCCATGGTGACCGACAGGCCGACCGAGACGATGAACAGCACCATGCCGGCGGCGACGCCGCCGAGGAGAATGCTGACCGGATCCATAAAAAAAACCGCCGCCCGTCAGGATGCCGCGGGCGGCGCTTTCTGCGACAACGCTGGAAAGGCGGCCCCTTCTACTTGCAACGCCCTTCCTTCAATTCCTTGCACATGTCCTTCACGGCGCTGATGGTGCCGATGTTCTTCTGCACCAGCCGCCCGCCGCTCTTGACGACTTCGCTCAGGTACTCGTTCATCACGATGTCGCGCGTCGCCGGGTCGATCATGATCGGGCCGCGCGGGCTGTTGAACTTCCAGCCCTTGAGCGCCTCGACGGTCCTCTCGGGATCGAGCTTGCCCTTGAGCGCCACCACGGCGTGGGCGATCGCCGCCATGCCGTCGTAGCCCTGCACCGCCATGAAATCCGGCGTCGTATTGGCGCCGTAGTCCTTCTTCCAGGTCTCGACGAAGCGCTTGTTGACCGGATTGTCGAGATCGGCGTTGTAGTGATGCATCGTGATCAGGCCGATCGCGTCGTCCCCCATGCCCTGCAGCTTGTAGTCCGGCGTCAGGTCGCCGGGACCGACCAGCTTGATTCCCGCCTGGCGCATGCCGAGCGCGTTGTAGGTCTTCATTACCGCTACCGCGTGATCGCCGGAAGGCACGAAGACGAAGAAGACATCGGGCTTCTTGTCCTTGGCGCGCTGGAAGAACGGCGTGAAGTCGGGCACCTGCCCGGGGCCGCCCATCGGGATCTCGTCGATCACCTTGCCGCCGGTGGCCTCGAAGCCGCGCTTGAACGCGTCCAGGCTGTCCTTGCCCGGCGGAAAGTCGGTGTAGCCCACCACCGCGGTCTTCGCCTTGACGATCTTCGACGCCGCCTCGCCCATGGCGTAGCCGGAGTGCCACATCGAGAACGAGACGCGCGAGATCATCGGCGACAGGTTGGTGATCCAGGCGGTGCCGGCGTTCATGATCACCATCGGCTTTTTCGCCTCGGTCGCCAGGGGCGCCGACGCGATCGCATCGGGCGAATAGATGAAGCCGGTCAGGATGTCGACCTTCTCCTGCGCGATCAGCTCCTGCACCGCGGTCTTCGCCTCCGCGCCGCCCGGATTCTTGGAGTCGCGCTTCACCAGCTCCACCTTGTAGGGGCCGAAGGCGTTGGGGTTGAGCTTCATGAACACCTGGATGCCGCGGTCCACCTGCTGGGCGAACTCGGCGCCGACCCCCGAATAGGGCAGTACCACGCCTACCTTGACGGTCTGGCCCAGCGTCGCCGTTACCCATAAGGCCGTTATGAGCGAAAAGGCGATTCTCGTTGCAATGCGCACGGCTCCCTCCTCCTGAGAAGAATTACACGCCGGGCCATTCTAATAGAATCATTTCGCCATGCGGTTATGCATTTACGGAGCGGGAGCGGTGGGCGGACACTTGGCGGCGAGGCTCGCAGCCGCCGGAAACGAGGTTTCGGTTGTCGCGAGAGGAGCGAACCTGGCCGCGATCAAGGCCCGTGGCCTGAGGCTGTTTCATGGAAAGGAAGAAATAGCCGGGAAAGTCGCGGCCAGCGAAAAAGCCTCCGATCTCGGCCCGCAGGACCTCGTGATCGTCACGCTGAAAGCCAACGCCCTTTCTGCGATTTCGGAAGGAATCGGTTTCCTGCTGAAGGGCGATACGGCCGTCGTGTTCGCCCAGAACGGCATCCCGTGGTGGTACGGGTTGGGACTCTCCCCATCCCGGCCGAAACCGCCGGACCTCTCGCGCCTGGACCCCGGAGGGGTTCTTCACGAAGCCATAAAGACCGAAAACATCGTCGGCGCGGCGATCTATTCGGCCAACGACCTCGTCGAGCCGGGCGTGGTGATGAATCACACCCCAGGCAACAACATGCTCGTCGTCGGCGAGGCGGATGACGCGGACTCTTCGCGCATTCAAAAGATCCGTTCGGTTCTGGAGAAAGCGGGGATGTCCTCCCCGCCCACCGCGGACATCCGGCAGGTGGTGTGGAGCAAGCTTGCGCTGAACATCGGCACCGGCACGCTGTGCCTGCTCACCGAAGCCACGGTGGCCGAGATGCGGCGCGATGCGGCGATTGCAAAAATCGGCGAGAGCCTGACCGCCGAGGTGCGCTCGATCGCCAGGGCGCACGGCGTCGAGGGCGAGGGCGTTCCCAAGCGCCCCTCCGGCGGCCATTCGCCGGGGCAGATCGCGCACAAGCCCTCGATCCTGCAGGATTACGAGCGCGGCCGGCCCATGGAAATCGAGGCGCAGCTCGCGACTCCGCTCGCCTTCGCGCGCCAGGCGAAGCTGGCAACCCCGACACTCGACGCGTTGATCCCGCTCGCCGTGCACAAAGCCGCTGCCAAAGGCCTCTATACGACATAGAATTCGGGCCGGGAGCGGGGAGAACAGAACAGGCCGATGGCCAAGCCGCACGAGATCAGGAAAAAGACGCCGGCCGCCGCCGCGGGGCTGCGCGACAGCGAGGAGAGTTTTCGTCTCCTCGTGGAGAGCGTCAGGGACTATTCCATCATCATGCTCGATCCGATGGGCATCGTGAAAAGCTGGAACCCCGGCGCGCAGCGGATCAAGGGCTACAGGACGGCAGCGCGTTCTGGGCCCACGTCATCATCACGCCGGTATTCGACGAGAAAGCCGAGCTGCGCGGCTACGCGAAGGTCACGCGCGACCTCACCGCCCGCAAGCAGGAGGAGGACGCGCAGCGCGAGACGGAGGAGCGCTTCCGCGCCGTTGTGAACTCGGCAAACGAGGGCATCCTGGTGTACGACCGGCAGCTCATCATCACCGCGGGCAACCTCGCTGCCGAGCGCATCATCGGCCTGCCGCTCGCCGGGATGATCGGCAAGCCGGGCTTCACGTCGCTTCTGAGGTGCGTGCGCGAGGACGGCACGCCGCTGCCTCCCGAGGAGCGACCGACGCGCGTCACCATCCGCGCCGGCCAGTCGCTGCAGGGGCAGGTGGTCGGCATCACGCGCGCCGACGGCTCGATTACCTGGCTGTCGGTGAACACGGCGTTCCTGCGGCGCGCCGGCGAGCTCGATTTCTACGGCATCGTCGCCACCATCAGCGACATCACCGAGCAGCGCGGCGCGCAGGACGCGCTGCGCGAGAGCGAGCGGCGCTTCCGCCAGACCTTCGAGCTCGCGGCCTCCGGCATCGCGCACATCGGGCTCGACCGCAAATTCATCCGCGTCAACCGGCGCCTCTGCGAGATCCTCGGCTATGCCGAGCAAGAGCTCATCGGCCTGACCGGCCGGGAGTTTTCGCATCCCGCCGACCTCGACGTGATCAACTCGCAGCGGCCGAAGGTTTACGCGGGCGAGGTCGATCGCGTGCGGGTCGAGAAGCGCTATTTGCGCAAGGATGGCTCGACCGTGTGGGTCGCCTTCAGCATGGTCGTCGAGCGCGACACCGACGGCAAGCCGCTGTACGAGATCGCGATCTTCGACGACATCACCGAGCGCAAGAGCGCGGAGAGCGCGCTGCGCGAGAGCGAAGAGCGCTTCCGCAGCCTGACCCAGCTCTCCTCCGACTGGTACTGGGAGCAGGACGAGAATTTCCGCTTTACCGGGATGTCGCAGAGCATCGCGGCGCGCAGCGGGCTGGAAGCCACGGATCACATCGGCAAGACGCGCTGGGACCTGCCGGCGCCGAACCTCGGCGAGGCGCAGTGGGCGGCGCACCGCGCGCAGCTCGAGGCGCGCCAGCCGTTCCGCGACTTCGAGATCTGCCGCGAGGACGCCGCGGGAAAGCTGCGCTACGTGCTGGTCAGCGGCGAGCCGATATTCGACGCCGACGGCATCTTCAAGGGCTACCGCGGCGTCGGCCAGGACATCACCGAGCGACGCAGAGCCGAGGCCGAGCTGCGGCGCACGCACGAGGAGCTCGGGCGCAAGGCGCAGGAGCTGGAGCGCTCCAACGCCGAGCTCGGGCAGTTCGCCTACGTCGCCTCGCACGACCTGCAGGAGCCGCCGCGACGCGGATGAAGCAGCTGATCGAGGACCTGCTCACATACTCGCGCGTCGGCACCCGCAGCCGGGAATTCCACCCAATCGCGATCGAGAGCGCGCTGCGCCGCGCGCTCATGAATCTCAAGAGCTCCATAGACGAGTCCAGCGCCAGCGTGTCCTACGACGCCCTGCCGACCCTGGAGGCCGACGAGCTGCAGCTGACGCAGCTCTTTCAGAACCTGATCGGCAACGCGCTCAAGTTCCGGTCGGCCTCCGTTCCCAGAATTCACGTCGAAGTGACACAGCTGGAAAATGCATTCCAGTTCGCGGTGCGCGACAACGGCATCGGCATCGACGCGCAGTACTTCGAGCGCATCTTCATGGTGTTCCAGCGGCTCCACAACAAGGGCGAATACCCCGGCACGGGAATCGGGCTCGCCATCTGCAAAAAAGTGGTCGAGCGCCACGGCGGCCGCATCTGGGTGGAGTCGAGGCCGGACGAGGGCGCGAGCTTCTTTTTCACGCTTCCAAGGAAGCAGGGGGAAAAATGACGGTTGAGCGAAACGGACCCATCGATATCCTGCTGGTCGAGGACAACCCGGGCGACGAGCGCCTGACGCGCGAGGCGCTGAAGGAAGGCAAGGAGGAGCTGAAGCGCATCCCGGTCGTCATCCTGACCACCTCGAAGGCCGAGGAGGACGTGATGCGCACCTACAACCTGCACGCCAACTGCTACGTGACCAAGCCGGTGGACCTGGAAAAGTTCATCGTGGTGGTGAAGTCGATCGACGCGTTCTGGCTGACCGTCGTCACCTTGCCGAATGGGCACTGAAGTACCGGGCCGGGAGTTCCTGCACAACGTCCTCCTGATCGAGGACAACCCGGGCGACGCTCGCCTGATTCGCGAGATGCTGGCCGAGGAGCCCGAGGCGCCGTTCCAGCTGCATTTCGCCGAGCGCCTGGCGCACGGCCTGGAGCTGCTCTCCAAAGGGGGAGAGGGGGGCGCGCCGGTGCTCGTCCTGCTCGATCTGTCGCTGCCGGACAGCTTCGGCCTGGAGACCTTCGCCAAGGTCTACGCGCACTCGCCGCAGGTGCCGATCATCGTGCTCACCGGCAACGACGACCAGACGGTGGCGCTTTCCGCGGTGAAAGGCGGGGCGCAGGACTATCTAGTCAAGAGCCGGCTCGATCGCGAGCTGCTGCTGCGCTCGATGCAGTACTCCATCGAGCGCAAGCGCTACCAGGTGCAGCTCGAGCACCAGGCGAACTACGACGCGCTCACCGGGCTTCCCAACCGCAACCTGCTGCACGACCGCCTGCGCCAGGCGGTATACACCCAGCGCAAGCCGCGCGCCATGGCGATCGTGTTCATCGATCTCGATCACTTCAAGTTCGTCAACGACAGCCTCGGCCACGGCGTGGGCGACAAGCTGCTGCGCGGCATGGCCGACCGGCTGCGCGGCGTGCTGCGCGAAGGCGACACGGTGGCGCGCCTGGGAGGCGACGAGTTCGTGGTGATCCTGAACGACCAGAGCAGCGAGGAAGTGATCTTCCGCGCGATGCAGCGCATCGTCGCCGAGATCAGCCTGCCGATGATGATCGACGGCAAGGAGCTCTACGTCACCTGCAGCGCCGGCATCAGCCTCTACCCGCAGGACGGCGCCGACGTCGATACGCTGCTCAAGAACGCCGATGCGGCGATGTACCGCGCCAAGGACCACGGCCGCAACAACTTCCAGTTCTTCACCTCCGAGATGAACGAGCGCATCAACGAGCGCCTGTCGCTCGAGAACGCGCTGCGCCGGGCGCTCGAGCGCAA
>WNFI01675779.1_pt1 | contig 14667 bp, 15 predicted proteins | sample 5400471 | NCBI WGS metagenome assembly WNFI01 (sample SAMN13153348, study PRJNA577476) | soil metagenome | isolation source: 100 cm saprolite on Douglas fir-dominated hillslope | place: USA:California | collected 2013-09-17
CGGGGTCCATGGTGGCGGTCATGGTGTAGAGGCGATTGATGTCGGTGCCGCCGATCACCGAACAGAAGTACCCGTCGCAGATGGTGAAGTTGTCGGCCAGGGCGTAGTAGAACTCGAGGTCGCCGCGGTCGAAGTAGGCCATCGTCAAGGGGCCGTCGCCGCCGCTGTAGCCGGAGGGGACGATGGCTGGGTTCACGTGCCCGTCCACCCAGCGATCCATGGCGCCGCCGTTGTAGACGTAGTGCTGGGTCTTCCACTGGTGGTCGATATCGGCGCTGCACATCCCCTGCCGCGGCGACGTCGGCAGCGGAGCCGGGTTGGTGTCGAGATGGAAAGGCTGGAGCGGGTCCGGCCAACCGGCGGCCTGTGCCTGGGTGAAACCCTGCCTGAAGGTCGGCAACGCGCCCGGACCGCGATCGTCGAAGCCGCGGACGCCTTTGTAGCGACCGAAATAGTGATCGAAGGAGCGGTTTTCCTGGATCAGGATCACAACGTGCTCGATATCGCCGATCGCGCCACATGCCGGCGGGGCGGCCAGCGCTTCGAGAAGCGAGGCCGGCAGGACTCCGGTCATCGTCCCCGCTGTCGCCGCGGCTCCCACTTTGAGCACCTCCCGGCGGGTGGGCCTGAGTGGCATCCGCGAATCGTACCCATCTTTGGGTTAACGGCGTGGGCGACGGATTTGGCTAAGCCACGGTCTCCTTGAGGGCGCTCATGACCCGCTCCCAGGAATCGTTGGAGGCGGCCTCCCATTCCGGCGTGCGGAAGAAGCAGTGGGGCGCGCCGTCGTAGACCTTGAGCTCGGCGACTCGGCCGGCTGCTTTGAGCCGCTCCTCCATCTGGCTGACGTCGCTCAGAGGAATGCTGTCGTCGCCCCCGCCGTAGGACCCGACCACGCGAGCCTGGATCTTCGACGCCTCTTCAAGGGGCGAGTAGGGCTTGTTTCCGTCTGAGCCCGACCAGGCGGTGAGGTGGCCATAGAAGGGGATCAGCAGCTTGACCTCGGGATGGCGGGCGGCGAAAAGATAGGCGATGCGGCCGCCCCAGCAGAACCCGGTCACCGCCAGGTCGCCTACCAATCCTTCGCCTTGGAGATGCTCGAGGGTGGTCTCGAGATCGCTGATCGCGCCGTCGTCTGAGACGGCGCCGATCCGCGCCCCGGCGGCCTCGTGGGTCTGCTCCGACAGCTTGCCCTGGCGCGCGAAGAGGTCCGGGCACGCCGCCAGGTAGCCGGCGCCGGCGTACTGGTCGGCGAGGTCGAAGTAGTAACTCTCGGGGTCGAAGTAGTCATGGACGATGAGCAGCGTGGGGTACGGCGGCGACCCCTCGGGCCGGCTCACGTGGGCCGGCAGCCGGGCCCCATCACCAGCCGTCAACTCGATGTTCTCGCCGGCCCGGGTCTGCTTGCCGGGCCAGTAGTTCAGGTTCGGATTGCACATGGTCACGTCCTCCAGGTGCCGACCGTTGGGTCGAGATCAGCTCAGGTTAGTGGATTGGGCCGGACCCAGTGGCGGATGTAGTCGCCGTCGGCGCCGGGCGCGCCCAGCAGTGAGGGGTAGGCGTGCAGCAGGTGGATCGCGTGCTCCCGATGGCAGAGGTCAAGCACCAGGGCCTCCGCCCCGGCGCGCGCTCCCTCGTCGGTGGCGGCCCGGCTGAGGGCCGCGCGCGCCACCTCGCGGACCGAGACCGTGCCGAAGCGCAGGGCCGCGAACACCGCGGCGCCGGCAGCGCTCGCGGCCGACCCGGTGCGATAGCCGTCCAGTGTGGAGATCAGCTCCGCCAGGCCGACGCGCGCGGTCGCCGGAGTTGAGCCCGGCGGTACCGGGGCCCCGCTGACCCCCGCCGGCTCGCCAGGCCGGTCGCCGGCGTTGGCGCCGACCCAGTCGCCGGCGGAATCGGGCGCCTCTGACGCCGGCAGCAGGCTTCCCCCCGGTCCGGCTGACGGCTCCCGCTGGAGGTTCAGACGAGGCAGCCACCCGGCGCTGAACTCTTCGAATCGCGAGGGCGGCCGCCCCTCGCTGTCCAGCATCAGCTGGGGGCTGACCAGGAGCAAATCGTCGAACGTCTGGGAGACCACGCCGGTCATCTGCAGCCCGCGGGTGGCACGGGCGTCCCGGCGGCGAGCGTACGGCGTGTGGTCGCGGTTGAAATAAACCCCCCAGCTACCCGACTCCTCGGCGACGTGGTTGAGTTCGCGGGCGGCGTCCCCGCGCCGGACCACCAGCCGGCTGCCGCGGCTCTGGAGCTCAGCGGCCAGGTCCCCTAGCGCGGCCGCCAGGAACGCCAGCCGCCATGCTTCGAGGCGGGGTGGCTCGGACCCGCGTCCGACGATCCCCTCGTCGAGGACGAACACCGGCAAGACCGGGTCGCCGGAGCGCAGCGCCGCATCGAGCGCGGTGTTGTCGTCGAGGCGCAGGTCGCGCCGGAACCAGTGGATTACCGAATCAGGCATCGGGAGATCATCACCGGCCCGCCCGACCCAGGCGGATCAGTGCCTGAAGTGCCTCCTGCCCGTATAGACCATGGCCAGGCCGCGATCGTCCGCCACCTCGAGCACCTCGGCGTCCTTGACGCTTCCGCCCGGCTGGATGATCGCGGTGACACCGGCATCGGCGGCGGCCTCGACCCCGTCGGTCATGGGAAAGAAGGCGTCCGAGGCAAGCACACTGCCGCCGGCACGCGCGCCCGCCCGCTGGGCGGCCAGCTGCACCGACTCCACCCGGCTCATCTGGCCGGCGCCGACGCCGACCGCGGCGCCGTCCCGAGCCAGCACGATGGCGTTGGACTTGACGTGCTTGACGACGCGCCAGGCCAGCAGCAGCTGCTCCCACTCGGCCTCGGTCGGCTCGCGTCGGCCCACGCTGCGCATCCCCGAGCGCTGCTCCACCCCGGCATCCGGGCTCTGCACCAGGAAGCCGCCTGAGACCATCTTCACAACCGGTGATGGCGGCGCCCCCGCCAGCCTCAAGACGCGGAGCTTCTTCTTGGCGGCAAAGATCTGCAGCGCGCCGGGGCTGAACCCCGGGGCCACGACGGCCTCTACAAATATGCTGCTGACCCTTCGCGCCGTCTCGTCGTCGCAGTCCTGGTTGAGGGCGACGATGCCCCCGAAGGCGGAGGTGGTGTCGCACTCGTATGCCAGCTGATAGGCGTCGGCGATGCTGCCGGCGATGGCGGCCCCGCATGGATTGGTGTGCTTGATGATGGCCGCCCCAGCCTGGGGGAGGTCCTGGACCAGCTCCCAGGCGGCGTCCAGGTCGACGATGTTGTTGTACGAGAGCTCGATGCCCTGGAGCTGCTCGGCCGCGGCCATCCCCAGGCCGCCGACGCCGACGCGATAGAGGGCCGCGGCCTGGTGGGGGTTCTCGCCGTAGCGCAGCTGCTGGGTCCGGGTGCCCGCGATCGCGAACTGCCTCGGCCAGCCCTCCGCGGGCTCGAGCTCACGCGTGTACGCCGCGATGTCGCTGTCGTAGGCGGCGGTGTGGGCGTAGGCGCTGGCCGCCAGCTGCCGCCGCAATGAGACCGGGACAGCTCCCTGTCGGAGCCCGTCGACGACCCGGCCGTAGTCGTCGGGGCTGACGACCACCAGCACCGACTCATGGTTCTTGGCCGCCGCCCGAATCATGGTGGGCCCGCCGATATCGATGTTCTCGATCGCCTCCTCGACGGTGACACCAGGCCGCGCCACCGTGGCCGCGAAGGGGTACAGGTTGACAGCGACCAGGTCGATGGGCTCGAGTCCTTGCTGCGCCAGCTGGTCCATGTGGGCCGGGACTCCGCGATTGGCGAGAATGCCGGCGTGAACGCCCGGGTGGAGGGTCTTGACCCGCCCATCCATGATCTCGGGGAAGCCGGTGAGGTCGGTGACGCTGCGGGCCGCGACCCCGGCGCCCTCCAGGGCCTTCCGCGTTCCCCCGGTGGAGTACAGATCGAATCCAAGCTCGACCAGGTCGCGGGCGAAATCGGTCAGCCCGGTCTTGTCGTAGACGGAGAGAATCGCCTTCATGGCACCAGGCTGCCTTCGATGTAGGCCTTGATCGACAATGGCAGCAGCCGGTGCTCGACCACATGGACGCGATCGGCGAGCGTCTCGACGCTGTCGCCGGGCAGGATCGGCACCTCCTCCTGGGCCAGGATCCGACCGGCGTCGACGGTGCCCGGCTCGATCAGGTGCACGGTCACGCCTGTCTTCTCGGCGCCGGCCTTCAGAGCTGCCTGGATGGCGTCCATGCCGCCGCCGAACTCCGGCAGCAGCGATGGGTGGACGTTGAGAATGCGGCCCTCGAAGGCGGCGACGAACCCCTCGTCGAGGACGCGGTCGTAGCCGGCGGTGACGACGAGCTCCACACCGGCGTCCTTGAGCGCCACGGCCATGGCGGCGTCACGCGCGGGCAGGTCGCCGTAGTCCGCCAGAGTGAAAGCCTGCACGTTGGGAACCCCGCCATCGCGCGCCACCTGCAGCGCCGGGCAGGTCGGCTTGTTGCTGGCCACGAAGCTGACCTCACCGGGGATGTCGCCGCGGGCGCAGGCCCGCAGGATCGCGGCCAGGTTGGTGCCCCGCCCGGAAACCAGCACGCCGAGGCGGGTCAAACCAGCTGGACCCGCTCCGGACCGCCGGCCGGCACCACGGTCCCTATGGCCACCGCCCCGGTGCCGTCGAGCGCGCGTGTCAGCTCCGAGACATCGGCGGGGCGCACCACCAGGACCATGCCGATGCCCATGTTGAAGGTGCGCCACATCTCGTCGGCAAGCACGCCCCTGGACTCGATCAGCCTGAAGATTGGCGGCACCGACCAGGAGCCCTGGTGAATCTCGGCGCCGAGGTCCTCCGGCAGCGCCCGGGGCACGTTTTCCAGCAGGCCCCCGCCGGTGATGTGGGCCACCCCGCCCAGCTCCACCGCGCCGCGGGCCAGGCGCAGCTCCGCCAGATAGGAACGGTGCGGCTGGAGCAGCTCGTCGGCGAGCGGGCGGCCCAGCTCGGGCACGACCTCCTGGTAGCTCTCCTCTCGGAAGAGGTGGCGCACCAGCGAGAAGCCGTTGGTGTGTAGGCCACTGCTGGGCAAGCCAACCAGGACGTCCCCCGCCTGCGCCCGCGTCGCCTCGATCAGGCGAGCCTTGTCGACGATCCCCACGATGAAGCCGGCGATGTCGTAGTCGCCCAGCGCGTAGACACCCGGCATCTCGGCCGTCTCTCCACCGACCAGGGCGCAGCCGGCCTCGCGGCAGGCCTCGGCGGCGCCATCGATGATTTCGGCGAGGAGCTCGGGCCGGAGCTTGCCGGTGGCGAAATAGTCGAGGAAGAACAGGGGATCGGCGCCGGCGGTGGCAATGTCGTTGACGCAGTGGTTGACCAGGTCGATCCCGATTCCGCGATGACGGTGCACCGCGATCGCCACCTTCACCTTGGTGCCCACCGAATCGGTGCTGGACACCAGGACCGGCTCCTGGTAGCCCGAGGGAAGCTCAAAGCTACCGGCGAAGCGGCCCAGGCTGCCGAGCACCCCGGCGGTATGAGTGGACGCCACCGCCTGCTTGATCAGCTGGACGGCGCGGTTGCCGGCGTCGATGTCAACGCCGGCGTCGATGTAGCGGAGGTCACCCATAAGGGGTCACGCTGGGCACGGGCTGAGATTCTAGCGGGGATGGCGGCGCCGGCCGGGGCGCCTATGGCATAAAAAGGCATGACCTACGTCAGCACCGTGGCTGTCGACCCCCTGCTGCCGGATCGGTTCACGCAGGTTCTCGGCCGCCCCGCGGCGGATCAGCTGCTCGAGGCCCTCGGCAGGGCGGCGACCGTCTTCCAGGGACGGGTCATCTGGAACGTCAACTCGACCGCAACCGGGGGAGGCGTGGCGGAGCTGCTGCGATCGCTGCTGGCGTATGCGCGGGGCGCGGACGTGGACGTCAGGTGGGCGGTCATCAAAGGCAACCCCGACTTCTTCGACGTCACCAAACGAATCCACAACCATCTACACAACTTCATCGGTGATGGGGGCGAGCTGGGCGACGGGGAACGGGCCGTGTACGAGGAAGCATTGCGGCCGAACGCCGAGGAGTTCCGGACGATGGTGGCGCCAGGCGACGTCGTGATTCTGCACGACCCCCAGACCGCCGGTCTGGTCCCGATGGTCAAGGACCTGGGCGTACCCGTGGTCTGGCGCTGTCACGTTGGCATCGACGAGCCGGGCCAGCTGGCTCGCGCCGCCTGGGACTTCTTGCGGCCGTACGTGGTCCCGGCCGACGCCTATGTCTTCTCGCGCCAGGCATTCGTCTGGGACAGGTTGGAGCCGAAGAAGATCCACATGATCCCGCCTTCGATCGATGCCTTCTCGCCCAAGAACGTCGAGCTGGACGGCCCCACCGTGACCGCGATCCTGGTCGCCGCCGGGCTGACCGAGGGCGATGGACCGCTGGCGCAGCCTCAGTTCACACGGGCCAGCGGTGCCGTGGGCAGGGTGGAGCGAAAGGCCGAGGTCTTCCAGGACGTGGCGGCGACCAGCGCCGATCGGTTGGTGGTGCAGGTCTCGAGATGGGACTCGCTGAAGGACCCGATCGGCGTCATGGAAGGCTTCGCCCGCCACATCGCCCCCAACAGCGATGCCCACCTTGTGTACGCCGGCCCCGCGGTCGAGGCCGTTGCCGACGACCCGGAGGGAGCCGAGGTTCTGCGGGCTGCGATCGCGCTCTGGCGACATTTCCCGTCCCAGCAGCGAAAGCAGATCCACCTCGCCTGCCTGCCGATGATCGATGGCGAAGAGAACGCGGCGATGGTCAATGCCCTGCAGCGCCGAGCATCGGTGGTGGTGCAGAAAAGCATCGCCGAAGGCTTCGGACTGACCGTCGCCGAGGCCATGTGGAAGGGGCGGCCGGTGGTGGCCAGCCGGATCGGAGGTATCCAGGACCAGATCGAAGACGGCAAGACAGGCCTGCTGCTGGACGACCCGGCCGACCTGGAGGCCTACGGCACAGCGGTTCTGTCGCTGCTTGCCGACGACCGCTGGGCCGCCGCCATCGGCACAGCGGGCATGGAGCGTGTGCGGGAACGCTTCCTGGCCTCCCGCAGCCTGTTGCAATACATGCAATTGATGGGCGACCTCATCGGGCAGCCGGTTCCGGACTGACAGCCTCGGGCGCCGCCGCCACCAGATCTGCTGTTATTAGGCGATGAAGCGTGCCGTCGAGGAGCTCAACCGCCGCCTGCTGAGGGCGCGGGACGCGATGGATCGAACCTACGCCGAGCCACTTGACGTGGCGGCGCTGAGCCGGGTCGCCCACGTGTCCGAGGCGCATTTCATCCGAAGCTTCCGGGCCACCTTCGGCGAGACGCCTCACCGCTACCTGCAACGGCGCCGGGTCGAGCGGGCGATGTTCCTGCTCGGCGCGACGGACCGTCCCATCACCGACATCTGCATGGATGTAGGTTTCGCCAGCCTGGGCACTTTCAGCCGCACCTTCCGTGAGATCGTCGGCGAATCACCCACTGAATGGCGCCTGCGCGGCGCCCCGATGGCGGTACCAACCTGTTTCACGATGACCTGGATGAGACCGAGCAGTTTCGGAGAAGCGCCCAAAAAGAAGGCCGTCTAGGATCACGACACCGCCTTCCGATGGGGCAGGTGGAGACAGAAAGGAGGCTCAGATGCTTAAGTCAATCAACATCACAGGTGTCTTTGTCCTGGACCAGGACGAGGCCCTCGATTTCTACGTCGGCAAGCTCGGCCTGGAAGTCCGGCAGGACATGAACCTCGGTTTCATGCGCTGGCTGACCGTGGGCGCGAAGGGCGACGACGACCGCTCGATCCTGCTCGAGCTTCCCGGACCTCCGGCCCACGACCCCGCCACCGCGGCGCAGGTGCGGGAGCTGGTCACCAAAGGCGCGACCGGGTTCGCCGCCGGCTTCACCACTGACGATTGCCGGGGCACCTACGACGACCTCAAGGCAAAGGGCGTTGAGTTCACCCAGGAGCCGAACGAGCACTTCTACGGGACCGACATGGGCATCCGCGACCCCTTCGGAAACAACATTCGGATCACCGAGCCCGCCCCGCTGCCCTGGAGGGAGCCCACACCCGACGAGTTCACCGCCCCCGCCTACAGCTCCTGAGCCGACGGATGAGGTTACGCGCCATGCTCGGCGTCAGCAACGAGAACCGGGCGGCAGCCGGCGTCGCCGCCGGCGACCAGGTCGACCTCGAGCTGGAGCTCGACACCGCGCCGCGGGAGGTCGCAACCCCCGCCGACCTTGCCACGGCCCTGGCGGGCGACCTCGCCGCCAAGAAGTACTTCGAGGGACTTTCCTACAGCAACAAGCTGCGCCATGTGCTGGCGATCGAAGGTGCCAAGGCGGCCGACACGCGCGCGCGCCGGGTCGCCAAGTCAGTCGCGATGTTCCGCGAGGGCAGGAACTAGGCGCAGAGGAACTGCCTGACAGGAGCGCGGCTGATCGCGAACCCGATGCTAGATTTCGGTCATGACCATATCGGGTGCCGGCGCCGGCCGGGTGCTGTCGATCCACATCAGTCGCTCGGCCGAAGGCGCCATGACGGCCGTTGACGAAGTCCGGGCCGTGCCGGGCCGTGGGCTCGAGGGCGATCGCTACTTCCTTGGCGCGGGCACCTACTCGGACCGTCCGGAACCGTCGCGCGAGGTGACGCTGATCGAGTCAGAGGCGCTGGACGCCCTGGCCCGCGACTACGGCCACAAGCTTCCGGGCGGCGCCAGCCGCCGCAACATCACCACGGCCGGGATCGCGCTGAACCACCTGATGGGCCACGAATTCCAGGTGGGAGCCGTGAAGCTACGCGGCATCCGGCTCTGCGAACCGTGCAACGACCCGATCAGCAGCTGACGTCACTCACCGATCTTCTGGTCGCGACCAGAACGAGGAGCTACCCCAGGCGCCTCGCCAGAAGCCAGGTGAACGGCTGCACCACGCCGCGCGGCGTCGAGTGTTCCTCCCGACGCGTGTCGGTGACGGCGAACCCGGCGCCCAGTGCGCCGGCAAGCGCGTCGGCGCTGTAACGCACCACCGGGAGCCCAGAGCACTTCTCCGGCCCGTCCTCGGCGAAGGTGGCGATGAGCACGTGGCCCCCGGGGGCCACCGCCGACCGCAGCACCTCGCCATACCGGTCCCGGTCTGTCGGGTCAGTCAGGAAATGGAACACCGCCCGATCGTGCCATAGGTCGAAGCGTCGCCCGGGCGTGAACTCCAGCACGTCCTGGTGCAGCCAGGTGACCGCCGCCGTCGCGCCAAGCCGCGCCCTGGCCTCGCTGAGCGCAACGTCCGAAACGTCGAGCACGGTGAGGTCGCTGAAACCGCGCTCGACCAGCCGGTCGACGAGGACCGATGCGCCGCCGCCAACGTCGATGACTCCGGAACTTGGCAGCACCCGGGTCATCTCGATCAATTCGAGCGACACCGCCGGTTCCGCCTGAAACCAGCTGACGCCCTGGACGCCGGCGTTGGAGTACCTGGAGTCCCAATAGGCAGCCCTGGCGGGTGCCGTCGCCAGCCGGGTCTGTGGTTGTTCCATCAAGTTCGATTATCAGCGCGCCCAGGTAACTGACTCTCAGCCGAGGAGGCTCGGCCTGACCGGAGCTCGGCCGGCGCGACGAGCCGCATAACGAATGAATCCACCCGAGGCCGTGCCCGTTGGCGGCGAAGCTGCTGTCAGGATCCGTGATCCTGGAACCGCGGACGACGCGGGTTGAGTAATGCGGCACGCCGCGCCGGACGAGCAAAGCTCAGGACAGACGCTAGGCCCCTGGTCGCCCCGCCGGCTCGGCCCGAACCTTGGGCTCCAGCGAGAGCTTGTCCATCTCCAGCTGGACCGGCACGCTGACGGGGTACTCGCCGTCGAAGCAAGCCAGGCAGAAGTTGTCGATGGTGTGGCCAACGGCTTTGACAAGCCCATCCATGTGCAGGTACGCGAGGGTGTCGGCACCGATCACTTCGCAGATCTCGGCCTCCGTCCGGCCGACCGCGATCAGCTCCTTCTTGCTGCCGATATCGATGCCCATGAAGCAGGGGTAGTGCAGTGGCGGAGATGCGATCCGCATGTGGACCTCGGTGGCGCCGGCCCAGCGGAGAAGCTCGACGATCTGGCGGCTGGTGTTGCCGCGGACGATGGAGTCGTCGACGATCACCACCCGTTTGCCCTCCAGCACGGGCCGGACCGGATTGAACTTCAGCCGGATGCCGGCCTCGCGCAGTGACTGCGAAGGCTGGATGAAGGTCCTGGTGATGTAACGGCTCTTGATCAGGCCTTCGCGGATGGGGATACCGGACTCCTCGGCGAAACCGTGGGCGGCGGGGGTGCCGCTGTCGGGCAGCGAGATCACCACGTCGGCGTCGGTCGGCATCTGCCGGGCCAGTTCGCGACCCATGCGGCGGCGCGCCTCGTACAGGTTCTTGCCCATCATCTGCGAGTCGGGCCGCGCGAAGTAGATGAACTCGAACATGCAGGCCGCCTTGCGCAGCGAGATCTGGGCGATGAACGACTCGACGCCGTCCTGGTTGATGATCACGACCTCGCCCGGATCGATCTCGCGCTCAAACTTGGCCCGCACGGTGTCCAGCGCGCACGTCTCGCTGGCGAGGACCCAGCCGTCGCCTACGCGGCCGAGGCACAGCGGCCGGAATCCGAGCTGGTCGCGGACGCCGGCGACAGAGTCGCGGGTGATGAAGACCAGGGAGTAGGCGCCCTCGAGCCGGGGCAGCGACCGGCGCAGCACGGTCTTGAGATCCGGCCCGGGAGTCTGGCCGATGAGCCGGAGGATGACCTCGGTGTCGGAGCTGGTGTCGAAAACGACGCCCTTCTCCTCGAGCTCGTCGCGGAGCTGGCGGTAGTTGGTCAGGTTGCCGTTGTGGCCCATCGCGATGGGCCCGATCTGGGGGTGCTCGTAGACCATCGGCTGGGTGTTGGCGAGCTTGTTGGAGCCGGTGGTCGAGTAGCGTGTGTGGCCCAGGGCGAGGTCGCCGCGGAGGGCGGCCATCTTGGCGGGGTCGTCGAAGACCTGCGCCACCAGGCCCACGTCCTTGACGGTGTTGAGCTTTTTTCCGTCGCTGACGGTGATCCCCGCCGACTCCTGGCCGCGATGCTGCAGGGCGTAGAGGCCGAAGTAGGTGATGTTGGCGACTTCCTGCCCGGGCGCATCAGCCGCTACCTGGGTCGGCCGGGGATCCCAGGGCGCTGTCCCAGAGCAGGCGCACGTTTTCGACGGGCTCGTTGATGAAGCTGCCGATCTTGATAACCTCGCCGCCGACCGTGCCCAGGACGGTGGTCGAGATGTGGTGCTCCCGGCCCAGGTTCTCGACCTTCTCGAGGTCCCCGGGAGCGCAGGAGATCAGGAACCGCGACTGGCTCTCACTGAACAGGGCCTTGGCGACATCGAGTCCGGCCGCCTGGAGATGGGCGCAATCGGCGCCGATTCCGCCCAGCAGGCAGGACTCGGCCACCGCCACCGCCAGCCCGCCGTCGGCGATGTCGTGGCACGAGTGCAGGAGGCCGTCACTGCCCATCTCCAGCACGCCTCGCCAGGTCCGCTTCTCGATCTCCAGGTCCAGCGCAGGCGGCCGCCCACCGACCACCCCCAGGCAGGTTTTGGCGTACTCGGAGCCGCCCAACTCGTGGGCGGTTCGGCCGACCAGGATGATGACGTCGCCGGCGGCGCCAAAGCCGGCGCGAGTGATCTTGTCGATGTCCTCGATGACCCCTACCATCCCCACCACCGGCGTGGGCCAGACGGAAACCCCGCTGGTGTCGTTGTAGAGGCTGACGTTGCCCGAGACCACCGGCACCTCGAGCTGGCGGCAGGCGTCGGCCATACCCTCGACCGACTCCTTGAGCTGCCAGTAGACCTCCGACTTCTCGGGGTTGCCGAAGTTGAGACAGTCCGTGATGGCTGCCGGCCGGGCCCCGGTGGCAACGACGTTGCGGCCGGCCTCCGCCACCGCGATTGCGGCGCCCACCCGCGGGTCGAGGTGGCAGTAGCGGCCGTTGCCATCGGTGCTGATGGCGATCGCCCGCCGGGTGCCCTTGATCCTGAGGACCGCCGCGTCACCGCCGGGCAGCACCACGGTGTTGTTCTGGACCTGGTGGTCGTAGGTGCGAAAGACGCTGCGCCGGCTGCCCAGGTTGGGCGAGCCCATCAGCTTCCGGAAGGCGGCGTCGATCGAGATGTCGCCGGTCTCGATCTCGATGGCGTCGGCGGCCGGCGGCGCCACCACCTCGGGGTAGCGCAGGGGCACCTCGTCGATCAGCAGCGCCAGCGGGATGTCCACCTCCAGCCGGTTGCCGTCCATCACCACCAGGTGCCCGGTGCCGGTGACTTCGCCAATGACGTCGGCGTGGAGGTCGTACTTCCGGAAGACGCGGTTGACGTGGACCTGCTTCTCCGGCTCGACGATGATCAGCATCCGCTCCTGCGACTCCGACAGCAGCACCTCGTAGGCGCCCATGCCGGTCTCGCGGCGGCTGACCTCGGCGACGTCGATCTCGATGCCGGCCCCGCCTCGGTGGGCGCACTCCACCGCCGAGCTGGTCAGCCCGGCGGCGCCCAGATCCTGCATCCCCACCACCAGCTCCTGGTCGATCAGCTCCATGCAGGCCTCCATCAGGAGCTTCTCCAGGAAGGGGTTGCCCACCTGGACCGCGGGGCGCCGCGCCTCGCTGCCGGCGTCGAGCTCGACCGACGCGAAGGTGGCGCCGTGGATGCCGTCGCGGCCGGTGTCAGCGCCGACCAGCATCACCAGGTTGCCGCCGCCCTCGGCTTTGGCGTGCATCAGGCGGTCCTTGCGGATCAGACCGACCGCCATCGCGTTGACCAGCGGGTTCTCGGTGTAGCAGTCTTCGAAGTAGATCTCGCCACCCACGGTGGGGACTCCGAAGCAGTTGCCGTAGTCGCCGATTCCGCCCACCACGCCGGCAAACAGATGGCGGTTGCGGGCCACCTCGAGGGGACCGAATCGTAGCGAGTTGAGCGTGGCGATCGGGAACGCACCCATGGTGAAGACGTCCCGGAGGATCCCGCCGACCCCGGTGGCGGCGCCGGCGTGAGGCTCGATGGCGCTGGGGTGGTTGTGCGACTCGATTTTGAAAACCACCGCCCAGCCGTCGCCCACGTCGATGGCTCCGGCGTTCTCCCCGGGGCCCTGGAGGACCCCCGGCCCGCTGGTCGGAAAGCCTTTGAGGAGAGGCTTGCTGGTCTTGTAGCTGCAGTGCTCCGACCACATCGCACCGAAGACGCCCAGCTCGACGGGATTGGGCTCCCGCCCCAGGAGATCGACGATAAGCGCGTACTCGGACTCGGTGAGGGCGACCTCGTGGAGGACGCTGGGGTCGATGGTGGCCGCCATCAGCGGGCGAAGACCCGCTCGGAGTTCTTGATGATGCCGCGGAAGATGGCGAGCCCGTCCTCGGAGCCGAGCAGGCTCTCCGACGCCCGCTCCGGGTGCGGCATCATGCCGAGCACATTGCCGGTCTCATTGATGATGCCCGCGATGTTATTGAGCGACCCGTTGGGGTTGGCCTCGTCGGTGACCTCGCCGCCTGGCGTGGTGTACCGGAAGACGACCCGGCCGCCGGCCTCCAGCTCCGCCAGGGTCTCCGGATCGGCGTAGTAGTTTCCCTCGCCGTGGGATACCGGAACCCGCAGCACCTGCCCCTCCTGGCACTCGGTGGTGAAGGCCGTATCGGTGTTCTCAACCCGGAGATTGGTGGGCTGGCAGCGGAACTGAAGGCTGCTGTTCCGCATCAGCACGCCCGGCAACAGGTGCGACTCGCAGAGCACCTGGAAGCCGTTGCAGATGCCGATGACGTAGCCACCCCGCTCCGCGAACTCGATCACCTCCTCCATCACCGGCGACATCCGCGCGATGGCGCCGGCGCGCAGATGATCGCCATAAGAGAACCCGCCCGGAAGGATGACGCAGTCGAGCCCGCTGAGGTCGCGCTCCTTGTGCCAGATGTAGCGCGCCTCCTGCCGCAGCCGGTCGTGGACCGCGTGGTAACTGTCGCGCTCGGACCAGGTGCCCGGGAAGACGACAATGCCGAAGGAGGCCATCAGCGCGAGATGGTGCCGGTCACGCCGTCGCGGACGCCTCGCGCACGCTGAACCTGTACTCCTCGATCACCGGGTTGGCGAGCAGCTTGTCGCACATATCAGTCACCAGTGGCTCCGCCTCGGCCCGGTCGTCCGCCTCCATGTCGATGGTGAGGTACTTGCCCGACCGCACCGACGCCACCTCGTTGAATCCGATCGTTCGCAGCCCATCGCGGATGACAATTCCCTCGGGGTCGTTGACCATGGGTTTGAGGACCACGAACACCTCGACGGAGTAAGCCGCCATCAGCGGGTTCCGAGCTCGAGCTCTTGACCGGTCACGCGCCGGTAGGCGAGCAGGTAGCGGTCCCGGGTGCCGAGGATGACTTCCTCGGGAAGCTCCGGTCCCGGAGGGGTCTTGTCCCAATCGAGATCTTGCAGCCAGTCCCGAAGGAACTGCTTGTCCATGGCGGGCTGCGGTTTTCCCCGCTCGTAGGTCTCCGCGTCCCAGTAGCGTGACGAGTCGGGCGTGAAGCACTCGTCGATGAGGTGGATACGGCCATCGATGTATCCGAACTCCAGCTTGGTGTCGGCAAGGATTACGCCGCGCTCCAGGGCGATCGT
>WNFI01111843.1_pt1 | contig 14665 bp, 3 predicted proteins | sample 5400471 | NCBI WGS metagenome assembly WNFI01 (sample SAMN13153348, study PRJNA577476) | soil metagenome | isolation source: 100 cm saprolite on Douglas fir-dominated hillslope | place: USA:California | collected 2013-09-17
TGTAACCAGTTCTGGACCAAGACCTGTGCCACGGCACTGACCCGCTCACCGACCTTTTCAGGATCCTTGCTCTCATAAGCCTTGCCGTTTGGCAGCAGGCTAAAATTCAAACTTCCAGCCGTCTTGGCAGGATCACCTATCCGGTATGAAAGTTGTCCCTGCACGCTGACAGTCTGAAAATCGCTTGTCACTTTCTCAAAAATGAAAGGGACCTCGCGATTGGCAACAGGTACTGCCACCAGACTCATTGTCGGGGCGTAATACACCATCGACATCCCTGTGCCCTGGCGCACGATGTGGCCGCGCCGATAGGCCATCAGGTGCGTGGTGGGATTAACCTTGATGAACTTGAATCCGAACATGTGCTTCTCCCTTTAAGTGGGACTCACCCACTAACTAAGTGGCATAGTCCCACTACTTGGGGTAGACTGTCAAGCCTGACGGAATCATGGTTGGGAGGGCCCCACCGATGAGCCAGGTGCTTAAAATGGATCGACCCCTCGTATCGGTAGATACCGTCATCTTTACGGTACACGAGCAGAGCCTCCAGGTCTTGCTGGTGCGCCGCCCGGAAGTGGCCACAGACCCCTATCCCGCCATGTGGGCCCTACCCGGGGGTTTTGTGGACACGACGCGCGATGCAAACCTGGAGTCCTGCGCGCGGCGTAAGCTTCGTGACAAAACTGGAATTGACGCTCCTTATCTGGAGCAGCTGGGCAGCTGGGGCAGCGCGACGCGCGACCCCCGCGGCTGGTCAACCACTCATGTGTACTTCGCGCTCCTGGCGCATGCGAGCTTGACCCCCGGCGGTAACGCTATCGACACGCAGTGGGTGGCGCAGGGTCCGCAGCGCTTGCGTGAGCGCCTCGCCTTTGATCACGCGGAACTGTTGAGCGCCGCACTGGCGCGCCTGCGCGCCAAGGTCGAATACACCTCCCTCCCGCTGTATCTGATGGGCCCCGAATTTACGCTCTCAGAACTGCAGAAGACCTACGAAATCGTTTTGGCTCGTGCGCTGGAAAAGAAGGCCTTTCGTACCCGCATCTCGAGCGCGCAAATACTGGAACCAGTGCCACGAATGAAAAGCGGATCAACTCGCCCGGCACAGCTGTTCCGTGTGAAATCCCGTCGTAAGGCCCACACGTTCGCCCGCCCGTTCGGCTCCGCCGCAGCACCTTGAGCCAGACTCTTCACCGCCACCATTGGCGACACTCATTGTGTAATGAACCCCTTCAGAGGACTTTTGATCCATTACAAATACAATTTTGGTCCCCAGCCGTGTAAACCGGCGTTGAATATTGACCAGACGTACGACACCACATTTCATACGCATCAATCGGATGGGGCGCCGATCGGCGTCCAATCCAGACACCGGTTCACACTTGAAGCCCTTGGACTCCCTCCAAAGTTTAATTGCACCACTCTTCGGCGTGACGGATGAACAAGGTCCTGCAGCCGGCTGGGAGTTCTGCCGGAACTGGCAGCGGGTCTCCCCTACGCCACAAGCCCAGATGACGCAGTGTCTCTGGCATTTCGGAATCTATTACCGCAAGACGATTCCCGTCCCCGTAAGCCGTGTGGCCTCGATATCTTAAGATCTGTGTGTAGTTTCCTACACCCTGCTGTCGATAAACCTCAACCCAATACGTATACGGGGCATTCTCTGTCGGGTAGTCCACGATGATGTAGCCGCGAAGGGGTCCGCTTTCAATAAACCGGGTCAACTCATTTCGATTTTGCCCAGTGGCGTTGCGAAAAACTCGGTAAAAGCGATCTGAGGACTTGTTGTAAGCGTACAAGGTCGTTTCAATGCCACAGTCACCATCCCCACCTGGCTCCGTACAGGTCTTCAAGATCAGCCTTGGGCTTACATCACCGGAGCTCGCTTGCACGATTCGAGCATCAATGAGAACAAACAGCTCTCCAGAATATGGCTTTTCAGTCGGCACCTCTGCCCCGGGAATATCTAAGCAGTCTGGCGAGCGATTCTTGAGAAGGCAGATGTAAAGCGGACCGTGACCTTCCCACTCCGCATTTGCGGGAACACTGTCTTGAACGACCGCTAGCGCCCAAGCCGATGTGGTACCAAACTCTTTGGTCAGATCAATGTATGAGATGACTTTCGGTTCCTTGACACCTTTGGACTTCAAGGCCCCAGTAACTGCAAGCTCAACTGCCTTGTCTGAAGGCCCGCTCGACAGATCAGTTGCCCAAGACATCGCCGTCAAGAGAAGCATGGGTAACCAGCACAGCGCAATCGCGGTCGGCACGGACTTGGCTCCTCTGCACGCCGCCCTCATTGAGAAGGCTCGCCGATTCTGCTCACACGCTGCTCATACGGAAAGTACAGTGCAGAGGCGGGCATTCGTAACTCTGCGCTTATCGACAGGTGGGTTTCAGATCATTCTGACCCCCCGTTCGAGGGCAAGCACGCACCCACAATTAATCGCGGAGGTTCCCCGGTCGGCAAGCAACTCGGGCTGCTCATACGGTGCTCATACGGGCAGTGTTGTGCAAGGGCAGGTAATCGTAACTTATTGATTTATTGGCGCGCCTGGAGAGATTCGAACTCCCGACCTTCTGGTTCGTAGTTCGCCAGGATCGCCAAATTGAATATTGAGCCACTTGTAACTTATTGATTCATAAACCACGCCGCCGGGACATTGTTGCACTGTCAGCACCACTGAGCACAACAAAGCACAGCTGAAACCCGCAAAAGTCACGCAACCTTGTGGTCATTTTAAGATGGGAGATCTTCTGGTTGTGACCAGGAGGTCGGGACTTGTCGGTCGGGTCTCTAGCAGCCAGAGCGGCTAGCTCAGGACGGTGTCCACAAATTCATAGGAAATCCACTCAATAGATAATTAATTTGCCGCCGCGCGGGAATTGACCCTGCCATCCACAAGGGAAATGTCCCTTAACATACCAATATGCTTGGCTAGCAAAAAATCCGGGGGTATAGATATCCGAAAATTCAGATTCCACACACATATGGAGAATATCCCAACCTACAGAGTTCAGGAAACTCTTTGGTAGGCTGTTTCTTTGAATGACAGCCTGCGTTTTTTCACGAACCAACGCCAATGCCGTCGGCCTCACAGATAATATTACCTCATTCCATCGCTCGTAGTCTTCAGGAGATCGCTCTTTTATCTTGGCGCAATACTGGTTAACAGCGTCATGGCAGAGGCCGACCCACTCAGGTGAAGCGCAGCTATCGACAGCCTCTTGCCAAGTCGAGAGAACTTCGGCCGCCTCGGTGTCATGAGCACCGACATTGCGGAACCAATCCTCCTTACGAAGCTTGTCGATAGTGACGGCGGTTCTTGCGTGCATCAGTCCTATCTCAAATCCCACCAGGTACCTGTGGTATGCGGCCCGGCACTCGTGGAACGAGCGTTGCAGGCGTCAAACCATAGGCCGAACGCTGAGCCGCTGCCTGCTCGGCAACAATAGCAGTCTGCGACGGTGTATAGCCCGATTGTACCAGCGCACTCTCAACGGCAGCACCATATTCTCCGTTCGTAGGCCGGAGACCAAAAAGCTCGCTATCGACGTCTCGATAGGGGGCCCAGAAATCTTCCAGGCTTGAATGGAATTCATAGTGCGCGGAACCAACCTCGGTGAACGCATTGCCACGCATCCCGATCGCAAGGCCGTCATCACGCGGAATAATATCGCGGAATGCTGCGTTCTGATTGAGGTGATGAGCCTGAAGGCCGGTCCACTTCAGCTCGTCAACCAAGTCCCCGTAGGGGGCGACGCGAACCGCGTCACTCTCTGCGGCAAATGTTGATATCGGCGCCAATTCTGAAAGGGCAGCCAGACCGCCAATCGTCCCCGCCAGCGCCCGCCCCTGTAAGAATGGATCATTCCCCGCAGCAATGACGGATATTCCCGGCAGTGACTTGACTACACCGCCGATCAGATCAACGGTCCCAGCGCCGGCGCCCTCCTGTTGGTACAAGCGAACGATGCCGTTTTGCGCCTGATAGGACCCTCCGGTAATCGCTGACTTCGTGAAACCCCAAACGTCCAACTCCATATTCTGGAGACCGTCCCCCAGTGTTCTCGGGGTATTGATGATATCGACGACAGCGGTAAGGAAGCCCAGCGCTTCCTGAGCGATAGGATGGTTCATCAGGAAGCCATCGACGGGGTTCATGGGCAGAATGTCACCTTTCGACGGCACATAGTCGGCTGCATTGCGCGCCGTCACCACATCCTCCATCGACACACCGAGTTGTTGCGCCGCACGTAGTGTGCCCGAGAACGAGTAGGGATCTTCCAGGTCAGATGCAGTCGCCATCTGTGCCGCCTGTGCTTCCGCCTGACGCTTCTGGTCCGCGCTCTGATTCGCGTAAGTAGCCAGACCCGCAGCCCGAGACTCTGACTCAGGGATGTTCGCACTGGGGTCTGAGAGAATGTAGGTCTGCCCCGCCTTCAGATAGGCATGGTCGGGAGTCAGGCCATTCAAGCGCTCGAAATTGCCAACGGCTGTGGCGCCGTTACCCACGAACCCCGTGACCGTATCGCCCGGCTGCGCAGTGACCAACAACCGTGGTACTGGGATATTAGCCAACGAGGCGAGATTTGCCTTGAGCTGCTCATCGCTCAACGCAAGCATGTCGGGCGTTACCAGATCGCCTGGACTCAAGGTCGTGTTGTCGGATTTGACATCCAGCTTGTTGACCGTGAGGTGGATTTCCTGGAGGGAGTCCTCGGAGGAGTGGGTGACGACCGGCGCGCCGGTGGCCAGGTCGACCAGACTATTGCCCAGAGCATGGCCAAACGCATCCGCAATCACCGTCGTGAAGTCCACCTTCCCGCCAAAGGCGCCGCGCACCAGCGACCCTGCGACACTACCAGCAAACTGTCCGGCAAATTGACTGCGAAAGGCAGTGCCCACAGAGTGGTTCACCTTATTCGCCACTGGCGCGGCGACGGCGGAGATGGCAACATCCTTCCAGCTAAAGCTCGACTGCACTCCCGTGACTACGGCAATGCCCTGCGTTAGCGCGGAGCTTGTTGCACCCACGACGGCGGTTCGCAACGTGCCCGCCGGCACCTTCTGAAGAGCTGTTGCAAATGATGTGCTTCCGCCTAGGCCTGCGCCCACCCCGGCGGCGACGGCGCCAAGTGCCACGCCCTTCCAGTCAAATCCATCTACATTCCCGGTAGCCATGCCTACAAGTTGACTGGCGATGCTTCCGACTGCACCCCCAATTGCCGCCGCCGCGATAACCGCAGTGCTAGCGCCCGCTGCTCCACCAAGAACTGCCGTGCCCGCGGCCCATGCGCCAGCAGTGCCCAGCGTCGCGCCAGCACCTGTTGCACCCGCAATAGCGGTGTTGCCGGCGAATGCCGCACCGGCTGCGCCAGCCGTGTAGACCGTCACGATGATCGCCACCACGATCATCAGCACCAAACCAATCACGCCGCAGCCATTGTCTCCTTTCGGTGGCGGCGGCGCCGGCTGCGTCGGCGTCGAATCGCCGATGACCTTGCTGACATCGTACGGCTTGAACGTCGTCGAATTGTTCTTGAGCGAGACGACCGAGTTGGGGAGCTTGAGTTCCGTGCCGGCCGTCAGCGCCCCATCCGGATCGGTGAGCCCATTTTCCTGGGCAATGAGATACCAGAGATCCCCATCGCCCCAGATCCGCGTGGCAATGATTCGAAGCGTGTCATCCGACTGCACGATGACCGATGGCGCCGTAGATCCCGGGTATTGATTGGAAATCGGCGTATAGTTGACGTCAAATTTTGCACTCGAGAGGTTTGTGGTTCCGACCACTTGCCCCTGAACGATGAATTCCCGTGCCGCAACTGCCGCCCCGCTGATGGCACCGGCCGCTGCCAGCGCTTGCGCACCCGTCCATCGACCGCTCGCCCCATCGTACTGCCCCTGCACGACGGTGATCGCCTGCCCAGCCGCGTTGCTGGCAAAGTAACGACTCTTTGTAGCCGCCTGTGCATCATCAAACTGCACCAACTCATTGTTGGTGTCATACCCGCGCGTGGTGGAGCCCGCGGCCGGAGCCGCCGACGTGCCGGGAGAGCTGCTAACCGCCGTAGTGATTTCCTGAAACGCATCCGCCGCCCGATACTTGATTGTATAGGTAGAGTAGTAGGCTACGGACCCACCACTATCAAACACCTGCAGCGTGTAGCCGCGGAGATTGCCCATTGAGTCGTAGCCGATGCCGTATCCGGCGGCGATGGGCCACGTGTAAGTGACGCCGTTGTACGTGAACGATCCGGTGCTGCCTGGGAAATCGGCGTCGCCGTTGCCGTACAGTTGCGTGTACTCCTTGACGCCATTCTTGGTTTCCGTCTGCGTTACCAATCGACCATCATCGTCGTAGGAGGTCGTCGTAACGCGCGTAACCCAGAGCCAGCTGCTGGTGCCATACTCCAGATTGACCGTTTGTTGCGTAAACTGTCGCGAGGCACGATCGTAGGTGCGCGTATCGATATTCTGCCAACCCAAGGTCGTAATCGCTCCCGACGTGTTGGGAGCCTGGTACGTCTGCTGTGCGATGTTGGTCAGCCGCCCCAGCGCGTCGTAGGTATATTGCTGGACATCGTCGGCCGTGTTGGCTTTCCAGTACTGGCCCGTTGAGTTGTCGCGAATGGAAACCCCGATGTATCCCCCGGCCTTCCGGGTGGCGCTCGCGCGATCACCCCGGGCGTTGTACGTCAAAGTGGTCCCAACACCGGCACCGATACTGACAGTCGATCCGGTTGCGGAGCCCTGACTGATGAGCACCCTGTTGGCGCCGTCGTACGTGTACCACAGATCGCTGTTCGGTGCCTGATACAGATAGCTCCCGACGATGTGAGTGCGATTGCCTTCCGCATCGTAGCTGTACACCAGCGTATACCGCGGATCACTGATCTGAGTCATGCGACCCAGTTCGTCATAAGCTACCGTCGTGTCCTGATGCACGGCCTGCGTCGCCTGGCCTACATCTTCAGTGACCACCTCCCGGATGACACGCCCCGCCTGATCGTAGTTATAATCCGTCTGCCTGTTGACCGCACCGAGAGCAACATCGGACGCCGTATTCGTGCTCGCTGCATTGTTAATGGCATGTGCGGTACTCGCCTCGGCGATGCGCTTGACTCGCCCTTCGCTGTCGTAGGTGTATGTGGCGGTCTCTCCACCACCGCCTCCAACCGAGCTCGTGCGTGACAGCAGCAGCTGTGTGATGAGGTCGTAGGCGTAGGTGTACGTCGTTCCGCTGAGGTCGGTGTGCGAAGTCAGTTTGCCGTACGCGTCGTATTGCCACAGCTGCGTGTTGTGATCTACAAGGGAATTGGTCTCCTGATACTCCTTACCCAACCCATAGGGGTCATAGGAGTACACCGTATCGTGGACGACAGGCGTACTGCCCTGCTGCGGGGTGAGCGTAGGTGTAGGATCGCGGCGGCGAATCACGTGGCCGAGCAGGTCATACCAGTATTTGGTCGTCTCATCGGTGCTCGAGCCGTCGATGATTTCTCCTGTTGTCTCACTGATTCGGCGCCCCGCTTGATCGTATTTGAAGACCTGAGAGACAACACCGGCCGCGGCTGTCCCCGTTATGGTTGCAAACAGGTATTGGTAGGGGTCACTAGTCCCGAAGGCGCCATTCGGCAATGTCACCGGCACCGGTTGCGCCATCTCGTGAGCGATCTGAACAATCCGTCCATCGCCGTCATAGCCCTGGCGCGTTCTATAGCCGAGTGCATCGGTAATCTGCACTTGATCACCGAATGTGTTGTAGACATAGCTCTTGGTACCACTAGCCGTACCGGCTATAGGTGTGTAATCCGCCGTGACCTCGCTCGTTACCTGGTCGGCCCCGTTGTAGTTGATCCGGTTGCGATTGCCATTGGCATCAATGGTCGCGATCAACTGGCCGTTCAAGTCGTAGAAGTTCTGTGAAGTCGGCATGGCAGAGCTGATCGTCACCGTGCCACCCTTGGTGTCCACTATAGTTGTCAAGGGCTGTGTGACTTGGGCGACCTGCCCGCGCTCGTTGTAGCGATACTGCGTGCGATTGTTATACACGTCGTAGTAGTCGAGCACCTCACCCCAACGATTGAGGTCCTGCTGGAAGAGCGGCGTATAGGTTGCCGATAAATTGATGCTGGTCGTGTCTGTCGGTGATGAAGCAATCGCGGCGCCGGTGCTCGAGGTGACCGTGGTGGAGCCTTGGGCAATTGCGTAGGGCGATGTCGCGCCGGAAGCGGTGTAATCGACCTCGTATTGGTATGCGCCGTTGAGCGCCCTGAGATCAACCGAGAACCCAGTGCCCCAAGGTGTTGCAGTCAACGTCACCCAGGCGGACGCGGAGTTAGCGCGATAACGGAAGAGAACCGTGCTACTCGACGCCGTCGTCCAGCCCAGAACGCCGTTTCCTGCGTTGACAAATCCTGTGATGTTGCTCGGCGCCGAGCCACCGACGAGTGTATATGAGGAGCCATTGTTCAACAGTGACCCGGCGGTCCGCGCCACGATTTGTCCATTGCTGTCAAACTCGGTAATGCGAAATGGCACCGGGCCTATGTTCATGTACACATTGGCTTGCCAGAATGAGCCGGACGCGTTGACAGATATGTACTGCCATGCGTTGTTGACGTACTTTTCAGCGATCGCGGAGACTGCGCCGGAAGCCTTCGCCCACTGTATGATTGCCGACTGATAGTTGACTGTGGTGACCGTGGCGCACGCCACCACGGCGGCCCGCGGTGTGACGGAGAGCGTGTACGAGGTCGAACCAGGGGTGACCGACATACTGCCAGTATGGATGGCGTACGGTGTGGTCACACCGCTGCGCGTGTACGTCACTTTGAAATCGAATGCCCCTGACAAGCCACTGATCACAACGGCGTTGTATTGTGTGGCTCCCACGGCAATTGTGGTGACAGGGAGTGCGGTCCATCCGGCACCGTTCACCGGCGTACCTGGCGCGGCATAGTAGAAGGTGCGTGTCGCATAGGCCGGTGGAATGGTGGGCCAGTACAAGAGTAGGTTGCCACCGGTTGGCTTGCCGGCCGTGAACGTTCCGACGATGGGATCGAGTCCGCTTCCGGACGTAAAGGTGACATCTCGCTGCTGAATCGAGTGCCCTTGAAGATCGTAGACTGTTTCCGTGCGAACCAGGGTGCCGAAGGCGCCCAAGCCAGACGCGACGTCCGAATAGCTCACCGCCAAACTCATTAGATCGGTGGAACTGTCTGTGGGGCTGCTTAAACTCGGGTCATCCTTGATGACGGCTGTTGCCTGCCCGGCAACGTTGTAAAGGTAGACCCTGTCAACACCATCGCCCTGAGTGCTACGCCATACGCGGCCCACGGCGTCATACTCGAACTTCTCTGTCCAGTTCACATCGGCATCGGCATCGCTCAGTTGGGTGGCCAGCGTGTATACGGTCGTCGGCCCTCTGTAACCTTTGTTGACAACCTCTCCAAATGCGTTGTACTTGGTTTCAGAACTCACCATGACTGGAATGACTGGAGATGACCCTACCACCTGAGGCTGCACGGTCGCTGTCAGGCGTCCGAGCTTGTCGTATCCGTAATAGTTCACGACGGTCTCGGTTACGCTGACCCCATTGGGGTCCGTATTCGTGGTGGGCAGCCATTCCTTGGCCAGATCACCCCGCTTGGTATAGGAGGCCAGGCGCTGCGCCCCGCTCGCGTCCTGGCTGTGAATAAGCCGACCAAACTTGTCGTAGACGGATCGCGACGTGCGATCAGGATTGTATGCCTTGTAAGTACCGGTTCCGGCCGTTATCGTGAAACCCGTCGACGCGCTGAACTGAATCCGCTCGGTCACATTCGCGGTATTGATCGAGGTCGCATCAAAACCTGTCAGTATCGCCGATGTCGCCCCACTGGCGTACTGAATCTGCTCAACGATGTTCCCGAAAGCATCACGCTTCATCACCGTCAGCGGGATTACACTTGTGCCATCACCCCGATCACGAGGCGCCTCGGCAATGCCCACCGTCCGACCGAGCGCGTCAAAGTAGCTATAGGATGTAGCGGTACCCCCGGGTGCGGTCGGCACCGTCACCTGAACGGAGGTCTGATTGCCGACGGCGTCATAACCGTATGTTGTGACCTCGGTATTGGTGCCCGTCGTGTTGAGTGTACTGCCACTGAATGTACTCGCGTCTATATTGACCAGCTGCTTCTGCGAGAGCCTGTTTAGCTTGTCGTACACATACGCGGTTATTCTGTCGTCCGCGGCACTCGTCGGATTCGCACTGGTTGGCGGAGCGGCAGTTATCGTGGTAGGTGGAGTCGCTATTGGCGTCGAGTATTCAATCTGCTGGATTAGGTCGCCGGTCTGGTCATACTGGTAACCAGTGTAGTAGCCGATTGCGCTTTGATTCAATACTTTGTTGATCGCAATAGTGGCGACCTTGCTATTTCTGCGGTCGAAATAGTTGTAAATATCCTCGGTAAGCCCATTCGCTGCACCTGTGCGCGTTCGAACCACATTGCCATATGCGTCGTAGTCATACAGTGTGCTGGGACTCGCCGAGTAGTTCGTACCTCCGCTACTGTTCGCGCCTGGCAACGGGTCGTAGTTCGACACGCTGGACAGTGCAAGGCTGGATTGCGTAGCGCTGAGCACTTGATTCCGCTTGTCGTAGGTTTTGACCAATGTGCGGTCCCACTGGCCTGCTGGCGCGGCGGTCGGCGCGACACCCGTACTGCCGCTGGTCGGCGCTCCGCTCGTGCTGGTGGCATAACGTGTTAGCGTGACTTCGTTGCCGAACGCGTTGTAATCGTGCGCCGTAACATAGCCCAACGCGTCAATATCCTGGACCACGCGACCGAGCTTGTCATAGACCTTATAGCTAATACTCCCTGCGATATCGGTAGACCGCCACGCATTGCCGAGAGTGTCGTAGTCCACGCTACTCCACATCGGCGTGGTAGACCCTGTTTCGATCCGGGTCACTGCGGTGCCCCCGTTATTGACGCTGTCTGCAGTCGGGTTGTAGTAGCCCACTGCCGGGTACGTTGTCTTGATCTGACGGCCTAGTGAATCGTAGTCGTAGTGTGTAGTACGCGACTGCCCTGTGACGTTGCTGGCCTCGATGCGATCCGATAGATTGCCTAGCTGATCGTATTTGTACGCCGTCTGAACGGCGATCAGGCTGGACGTGGCAGCCGCCAGGGTGGACGCTTCGGTGCTGCTATACACCGTTACCGATGGAGCGGTTTCCGTCGTCAATCGATGATTGCCATCGTAGGCGTAGGTCCAGGTGCTGCCCTTCTTGTTGGTGAAGCTGACCTTGTTGCCCACTTCATCGTAGGTATACGACTCAGTCGCGCCCAGGGCGTCCAGCACGGACAGCACCCGACCCATAGTATCAAACGTTGTTGTGGTAGCCTGGTCCGCGGCGTTCGTGATGATCGTCGGCGGCGTAGTCGTATTGCCCAGCGCTGTGGGTTTGGTGTTGTACACGGTCACGGTCTGCTGACGCGCCGCGTCATTGTAGCTCGTCTGCGTCAGGTACCCTTCGGCATCCAGTACGAAGCGCACGCGGTTCTCCGCGTCGTACCAGCTTTTGGTCACGTGATCGGTGGTACTAACGGTGAGCCCGTTCACATAGGTCCGGATCTGCGCATCCGTGGCCGACGCATTGGTGTAGAGGACCGCCCATTCTGTCTTGGACGCCACGTTGCCGTCGGCGTCATAGGCATATCGAGTAATGGCGCCCTGCGCATCCAATGCGATATCGACCCGATTGCGGGCATCATAGAGCGTTCGCGCAATGCGATCGTTGGTCGCATCGCCGGTAACTGCCACACTTGCAAAGCTCGTGTAAGGCTGAGCCACAATGGCGGTCGCGAACGCTGTAGTCTTAATCACGTTGCCGGCCGCGTCATACTCGGTCCGCGTGACAACGGCCTTGTTGGCGCCGCCGATGACGACATCATTGATCTGGTAGGCAGCGCGCCCATCCCTGTCATAGACCGTCTGCTGAAGCCGATCATAAGTGGGGGCAGTTCCTGGAGCTGAAAAGCCCGTCACCCGATCGACAGTGGGGATACCCGTCGTGTTGAAAAATCGCCGAGTTGACGCGACCCGGTTCTCGGTGTCGTAGGTCGTCCCAGTCACAACCCCCAGCGCATCGAGCGCATCGATCGAATAGATCTGCCGATTGTCGGCATCGTACACAAACCAGGTGGAGTTGCCCTTGGGATCGATCTTCCTGACTAAATTGCCGTTTTGATCGTACTTGTACTGTGTGTGCAGCGTGGTCAGTACACCGCCGACATCGGCGTTGAGCACATACTCATCGGTCCGCCGTCCCAAATGATCGAACGTGTACTGCGTGGTTCGGATGGCCGTGCCTGCGGTGTTCTTCTCGTCCACCTGGACGACATGGCCTGCCTTGTCATAGGTGTACTGAGTCTGCTCGGTCTTGGTGCCATTGGTGACGGACAGCAAGGTCACCCGGCCATCGCGATCATACGTAGTCGTCGACACGCGCCCATTTGGCTCTGTGACCGTGGCGACGCGCCCCTGCCCGTCATAGGTGTATACCGTGAGGAGATTGAGCTTTCCCGTGCCGGCATCCACAGTGCGCCTCAGCACTCGGGCTGCCGCGTCGTACACCAACGTCGTGACCGTGCCACTGGCATCGGTCGTACTTGCCAGTCGACCCGCCTTGTCGTATGCCCGCGACTCAAGCGTACCCGGGAGGTTGTCTGCGGTGGTCTTAAGGTTCCCATTTGCATCGTAGGTGTAGCTGGTGATCGTTCCGTTGACGGTGATCGACAACTTCTGTCCATGACGGCTGAACGTCGTCGAGACAATCACGTTCTCCGGTGTGGTCACTGTCATCGACGGTGCGGCGATGTTATCCGTGTATAGGTATTGGGTTTTGTTGGGTGAACCGCCGGCGTAATCGGTGGACGTGAGTGTGCGGCTGAACGCATCATACGAGAACGTGTGTCGGTTACCGAGCGCGGTGTACGTGTTGAGTGTGCGTCCCAGACTGTCGTAGTCGGTCTTGAACGCATTGCCGTACTGGTCAGTCGCCCGAGTCACCCGCCCGAACGCGTCGTACTCATAGTGCATCGTGGCATTGATTCCGCCCGCGTCATTTTGCGTGTCGGTGACCTCGCCCAGACGATTGTATGTACGCCCGTATGGAGTACTGACACCGGTCGATTGCAGCGTGGAGTGGGTGGTGGACTCGCCGAATACGTTGTAGACGTCACTGTCCACAGCCCCTTCAGTCGTGGTAGTCGACTGCACCTGGTCGGCCAGCGTGTAGACATAGCTCGTGACCCCGTCGTTGGCTGCGTTGGCAATCGACTCGGCGCTCATCTTGGAGGTCAGCTCCGATATATTGATGCCACCTGTAAATGCGTCCACGTCGGTCGCGATAAGCCGCTTGCTGTAAGCCACTATGGCGGTCAGTTGACCCAGCGCGTTATACCGGTACTCGGTAATCTCCCCTTCCCTGTTGACCGTGTACTGGAGCTGATTGTCAGCGTTGTAGTAATAGAGCGTGTATGAGGCAGGCTCGCCCGTGTACTCGTTATCGTTGATCCCCGTCGTCTTGATCCGCCGTCCGGACAAGTCATATGTGTGGGTTACGGCGTACTGCGCCCACGCGGTCGCGACTCCCACGGTTGCGATTGCCGCGCTTCCCTCGGCCGTCAGCTCCTGGATCACTCGACCCATTCCGTCATAGATCCTCTGAAGCTGGCGCGCCTCGGTGGTCCCCGACGCGCGCGTCGTGCTGCTCAGATTCCCTTGCGCGTCATACACATTGACCGTGATGACATCGGCATAGACGGTCGAGCTACCTTTGCGCTCCGTGACCTGGACCACTCGCCCGGCACCGTCATACCCGCTGACGGTGCTAAATCGGACATCCGTTGCGGCAATTCCAGCTTTGAGTGTGGCAAAGTCCGCGTTATAGGTTAGTGCTAGTGGGGGGGGTGGGTTGCCGACGGCGTCAACGTGGTTGTAGCGCGTGACGACATTGACAAATCCCGAGAAATTGTAGGACGTACCGGCAACGTTATAGGCGGTCTCTGTCAATACTCCTTCGCTGTCGAGCACCCCGATCAGGCGCGCCAGATCGTCATAGTAGTAATAGGTTATCGCGCCTTGCTCGGTAAACCCCGTGCTCGCGTTACTGTAGTCTACCGTCAGTCCGGACTTGAGCTGAGCGAGCGTACCACTCGCCCAATACGTTGAATTGGTGACTGCCGCGTACCGGGTGCTCTGCGCCAGACGCCCCACGGTGTCGTATGTGTTTTCGGTCAGATACCCCATCGAATCGAGCGTCGCGATCAGATTCCCATCATTGTCATAGAATGTTCGGGCCCGCCGGTCGTTGGCACTGTCCGCTGTGGGCGCCGAGAATCCTGTTACCTCATCGACCGTGGCGAGCACCGTGGCGGTGTTCTTGAATTGCACCACGGTCACGACGCGATTGGCCCCGTCGTACTGATACTGCGTGACGGCGTAGACTGTCGGTGCAGTCCAGTCCTGCGCCTGCGTCAGCTGGTAGGCAATGCGGCCCGCTGCATCGTAGATCGTACGACTGATCTGATCGGACGCCCGGCCCACCGTGGTGGGGATCGCCGCCTTGATCGTTGCAAGCGACACGTTGGCGGGTTGCCCGCC
>WNFI01142679.1_pt1 | contig 14665 bp, 18 predicted proteins | sample 5400471 | NCBI WGS metagenome assembly WNFI01 (sample SAMN13153348, study PRJNA577476) | soil metagenome | isolation source: 100 cm saprolite on Douglas fir-dominated hillslope | place: USA:California | collected 2013-09-17
GGCGCGGCTGGTGCACGTCGACGACGTCGATCCGGATGCGGCGATCGCCGCCGGGAAAGCAGGAATCGCGGCCGGCGTGCCGGTCACGAGCGATATCGAAGCGGCGCGGACGAAGACGCCGGCGATTCTCGATGCCGTCACGGTCCCGATTTTCGCGGAGCACGTGCCGGGTGACCTGACCGGCGAGCGGAACCTCGAGGTTGCGCTCAGGATTCTGCGCCAGCGCCACACCGGCATGCTCGTGGTCACGCTGGGCGCCCGCGGCGCGCTGATGCTCGCCGGCGAGCGGTTCATCCGCCAGCCGGCGTTTCCCGTGGAAGTGATCGACACGACCGGCGCCGGCGACGTCTTCCGCGCGGGCTTCATCTACGCGCTGCTCCGCGGCGATTCTCCGGAAAGGATCCTCCGCTTCGCCTGCGCGGCGGCCGCAGTCAGTTGCACCCGCCGCGGCGCCATCGCCAGCGTCCCCGACCTCGACGCGGTGAATGCCTTGCTCGCATAGTGCTGCGACGCGTCTGCCGTTGTGCCTTAGTGACCTTGGTGAGAGCCGTCGGTCTTCGGGTCAGCCTTGACGAGCGCCCACTCCGCTTCCATCTCCTCCAGCGTCGCGTCATGCACCGAGCGTCCCTTGGCGTGCAGCCGCTCTTCCAGCGCTGTGAATCCTCCTCGATCTTGTCCACCACGTCGGTCGTCCGGGTCCAGTCGAACCCGACGGCGGCGGCGCGGGTGGCGATCTCATGCGCGCGAAGGAGCGACGGGAGGGCCCGCGGCACTCCACGCAGGACGGACCGGCGTTCCCCGGCGTCGGTCTGCTCCCTCGCCTTGATCTGCTCCCATTGCTGGTGCACTTCGCCCGGCGTGTCGAGCGGGCGGCCGGCCGGATCGAAGATGTGGGGATGGCGGCGCACCAGCTTCGCGGCGATCGATTTCAGCGAATCGGCGACGGTAAAGTGCCCCTGGTCCGCGCAAATCTGCGCCAGGAACACCCCTTCGAAAATCAGGTCGCCAATCTCTCCGCGCAGCGCGTCCGTGTCGCCGCGATCGATCGCCTCGAGGACTTCGTGCGTTTCCTCCAGGACGAATCCGCGCAGCGACTCGAGCGTCTGCTGCCGATCCCACGGGCAACCCTGCGGGCCGCGCAACCGCGCCATGATGTCTACGAGGGTCTGGAAGGCGGAGCCGGCGTCGGAGGACATAGAAGACGATATGCTAGCATCGCGAGGTGGACAATCAGGAAGAGTTGGGCGTCAGCTTCACCGCGTTCATGCTGTCGCTCGCGACGACCGCGGCCGTGCACTTCGGCGACATCGCGGATCCCTCCACCGGGCAGCGGATGGAGCCGAACCTCGTCGGCGCCGGGCAGATGATCGAGATCATTGCGATGCTCCAGGAGAAGACCGAGGGGAACCTCTCCGAGCCGGAGGCCAAGCTGCTCGAGGATCTGCTCTATGAGCTGCGGATGCGCTTCGTGCAGGCCGAACAGGGGCAGAAGCGCATCATTGAACCCTGATTGAAGATTTGCGGATCACGTTTTTAGGCACAGGAACCTCGCATGGCGTGCCCATGATCGGGTGCGACTGCGCGACCTGCCAGTCGGCCGACCCGCGCGACCAGCGCCTCAGGCCGTCCATCCTCGTCGAGAGGACTCCGGATGGCGCGGGTACGAAGGTGCTCGTGGACGCCGGGCCGGATCTTCGTGCCCAGGCGCTCCGTCACGATATCCGGCGCGTCGACGCGATCCTGTTCACGCACGGCCACGCCGATCACATCCTCGGCATCGACGACGTGCGGCGGTTCAATGCGTTGATGAAGCGGCCGATGCTGTGCTACGGCGATGCCCAGACACTCGACGACATCCGGAAGACATTTCATTACGCCTTCGATCCCGCCACGCACAAGGGCGGGGGGCTGCCGCTGCTGGAGCTCTCGCGGATCGACGGCCCGTGGCGGATCGGCGATCTCGACGTCCAGCCGGTGCCGGTGTGGCATGGGGAGCGCGCCATCCTGGGTTTCCGCTTCGATCGGTTCGCGTACTTGACCGACTGCAACCGGCTGGCGGACGAAGCTTGGCGGCTGCTCGAGGGGCTCGACGTCGTCGTGCTCGACGCCCTCCGCGAGCGGCCGCACCCGACCCACTTCTCGCTCGATGAGGCGATCGAGGCCGCCCGGCGCATCGGCGCCCGGCAGACCTGGTTCACGCACATGTGCCACCAATTGCCGCATGGGCCGACCGACGCCCGCCTCCCGGCCGGGATGGCGCTCGCGTATGACGGGCTCGTTCTTGATCTCTGACATTGAGTCGCTGTGATCGCCCACTATCCTGACGATCCGCCGCCACGCTGGCACGGCCCGGTGCTCGCCCTCGGGAACTTCGACGGGCTGCACCGCGGGCACGCCAAGATCATCGACCGCGTCCGCCGGCGCGCGGGGGAGAGGGGCGGTACGCCTGCGGCGATGACCTTCGATCCCCACCCACCGCGCGTCGTCCGTCCGGACAAGGCGCCGGCGCTGTTGATGACGACCGAGCAGCGGCTCGAGGCGCTGGGCCGCGCCGGGATGCAGGGGGTCGCGGTGGTGCGCTTCACTCAGGAGATGTCGGGATGGGATCCCGAGACGTTCGTGCGCACTGTGCTCGTCGAGTGGCTGCACGTGGTCGAGGTCTGGGTGGGCGCGAACTTTCTCTTCGGGCACGACCGTGCCGGCACCTTCTCCGTGCTCCGCACCCTCGGCGCCCGCTACGGCTTCCGCGCCGAGAAGATCGACGCGGTCCGCTACAAGGATTTCGTCGTCAGCAGCACCCGCATCCGGCGGCTGATTGCGGAAGGGCGCGTTGACGAGGCCGGCGCCCTGCTCGGTCACCATTACTTCATCGACGGCACGGTGGTCCATGGCGACGCGCGCGGGCGCGAGCTCGGCTTCCCGACGGCCAACCTGGAGAGCGCGAACGAGCTGTTGCCGCCGGCCGGCGTCTACGCGACGGCCGCTGCGGTCGGCGGCATCGAGCACCCGTCGGTGACGAACATCGGGACCCGTCCCACCTTCGGCGGTGCCGGCGCGATCCGCGTCGAGACGCACTTGCTGGACGGGTCGCGGGATCTCTACGATGCGAACCTACGTCTGTCGTTCGTGCAGCGGCTGCGGGACGAACGTGCGTTCCCGGACGTGGATGCGCTGCGCGCGCAGATCGACGCGGACTGTCGGGCGGCCCGCCGGCTGTTCGACCGCATCTCGTTGTGACAAACCGTGACCTGATAGAATCGTCTGATGGTGCGTCGTGACGAAGCAGAGCAGCCGGCGCGCCGCCTGGATCTGCGGCTGACGATCCCCGCGGCCGCGCCGTATCACGCGGTGGCCGGTGAGCTGGCGGGGAAGTTCGCGGAGTACGCCGGCGCGAGCGCGGCAGCGGCGCACACCTTCGCACAGGCGGTCGAGGCGTCCATCGCCCCGTTCGCCCAGGCGAGTCCGGCCGGGTCCATCAATCTGGAGATGTCGGCACGCGAGCGCGAACTGGTGATCACAGCGCATTCGGGCTCGACCATGAAGCGCGCAACCTGCCCCTTGCCGGATTGAGTCTTGCGTCTATACAACACCCTCACCAGGCGAGAAGAAGAGTTCACCCCGTCGCAGAGCAATACCGCGCGCATGTACGCGTGCGGCTTGACCGTCTACGCCCGCGGCCACATCGGCAACTTCCGCACCTTCGTCGCGCTGGACGTCCTGCGCCGGGCGCTGGAGTTCAACGGCTACGCGGTGCAGCAGGTGCGTAACTACACTGACGTCGACGACCGCACCATCGTGGAGTCGGCGAAAGCCGGCCGGCCGCTGCGCGAATACACGCAGCAGTTCGTCGAGGCCTTCGAGCGGGACGCGGCGGCGCTCGGCATGGAGACGGTCGAGTTCACGCCGCGCGCCACCGATCACATTCCGGCAATGGCCGGCATGATCCAGGCGCTCGAGCGGAACGGCCACACCTACACCAGCGACGGCTCGATCTATTTCAAGATCTCGACGTTTCCGGCGTACGGGAAGCTGGCGCGCCTTGATCATGCGGGCATCAAGAGCGGCGCCCGGGTGGACTCCGACAAGTACGACAAGGAAGACGCGCGCGACTTCGTGTTGTGGAAGGCCTCGAAGCCCGGCGAGCCCGCGTGGGAGCCGCAGCTTCCGCCCGGCCGTCCCGGCTGGCACATCGAGTGCTCGGCGATGGCGGCGGAGCTGCTCGGCGACCTGCCGATCGACATCCACGCCGGCGGCGTCGACCTGATCTTTCCCCACCACGAGAACGAGATCGCGCAGGCCGAAGGGGCGACCAACCGGCCGTTCTCCCGCTTCTGGTTCCATGTCGAGCACCTGATGATCGAGGAGGACGAAGGGGGACGGGAGAAGATGTCGAAGTCCCTCGGCAACGTCTACAACCTCGAGGACGTAGTCGGACAGGGCTTTCGCCCGTCGGCGCTGCGCTATCTCTTTCTCGGCACGCACTACCGCAAGCAGTTGAAGTTCTCCTGGACGCTGCTCGCGCAGGCCGAGGAAGCGCTCAAGCGGATCACCGATTTCCTTGCTCGGCTGGAGGCGGTGCCAGCCGGGGGCGAGAACATCGCCACCTCCACCCGGCTGCAGGAGGCGGCCGCCGCATTCGCCGAGCACATCGCCGCCGACCTGAACACCTCCGGGGCGCTGGGCGTGGTGTTCGAGCTGGTCCGCGCGCTCAACTCGTCCATCGATGCCGGCGAGCTCCATGCCGCGGACGTGCCGGCCGTGCGCGCGACCTTCGAGCGCTTCGATCGTGTACTCGGCGTCCTGTCGCTCCGCCGCGCGGAGGACGAGCGTCCGCCCGTACCGGTTGAGGAAATCGAACAGCTCATCCAGGCGCGTCGCGCCGCCCGCGCGGCACGCAACTTTGGCGAGGCCGATCGAATCCGGAAGGACCTGGAAGCGCGTGGCATCCTGTTGGAAGACACGGCCAGCGGCACCCGCTGGAAGCCTAAATGAAGGCGCCGGAGATCAAGACGCCGCTCCCTGGCCCGAAGGCGAGGGCCATCATCGACAAGGACGCGAAGTTCGTGTCCCCTTCGTATACGCGTGATTACCCGCTGGTGATTGCGCGCGGCGAAGGGGCCGTGGTCGAAGACGTGGACGGCAACGTGTTCATCGACTGCGCCGCGGGGATCCGACGTCCGGACCTTTTTCGGCAACTCGGGGACCGAGGCGACCGAGGCGGCCCTCAAGCTCGCGCGCTACCACACCAAGCGCCCCAACCTGATCGCGTTTCTCGGCTCGTTCCACGGTCGCTCGCTTGGCGCGCTCGCCCTGACCGCGAGCAAGTCGATCCAGCGCCGCGGCTTCGGCCCGCTCATGTCCGGCGTGTATCACGCGCCCTATCCGGACACCTACCGCTTCAGCGGCAGCGCCGACGCGTGCGCCGGGGCGTCACTGTCATACGTGCGCGACCAGATCCTCGTACACCTCACGGCGCCCGACGAAGTCGCCGCAATCGTCGTCGAGCCGATCCAGGGGGAGGGCGGCTACGTCACGCCGCCGAAGGCGTTCCTCCAGGGGCTCCGCGAACTCACGAAGCAGCACGGGATCATGCTGGTGCTCGACGAGGTGCAGTCCGGCATGGGGCGGACGGGGAAGATGTTTGCCGCCGAGCACTTCGGCATCACCGCCGACATCGTCAACATCGCGAAGGGCATTGCCTCCGGGCTGCCGCTCGGTGTCACGTGTGCGCGGGCCGAGGTCATGAGCTGGCCGCCGGGGGCCCATGCGAGCACGTTCGGGGGGAACCCGGTGTCGTGCGCCGCGGCGCTCGTCACCATCAGGCTCCTCCGCGAGCAGTACGTCCAGAACGCCGCCACCGTCGGCGAGTACATGATGAACGGGCTGCGGCGCTGGGCGGAACGCGATCCGGTTCGCACCGCCGCTCGTCATCACGAAGGAGCAGGTGGACGCGGTCCTGCGGATCTTCGACGAATCGCTCACCGCGGTCGGCGCGCTTCTTGCGAAGCCGGCGCGCCATGACGCGCCAGCGACAACTCCTCGGTGAATCAGGCGAGAATATCGCGGCTCGCGAGCTGACCGCGCGCGGGTACGCAATTCTCGAGCGCCGCTACCGCACCAGGCATGGCGAAATCGACATCGTGGCCGAGCACGGGGCGACAATCGTGTTCGTCGAGGTCCGGGCCCGCGCGACCGCGGAGTTCGGCCGCGCCGCCGAGACAGTGACGGGCCAGAAGAAGCGCAAAGTGACGGCGATGGCGGTCGAGTACCTTGCGCGACACCACATCACCAACCGCCCCTGCCGGTTCGACGTGGTCGCCATCGACGAGGCGCTGGGGCCTCGCCCGGAGGTCGTGGTGTACCCTAACGCTTTCGACGCAACCGATTGACGGGCCTCGGGTTGATTGCGGCGCGGGCCGGATGCTATGATTGAGTTTCCGGGGCGAGCGGGAATAACTCAGTGGTAGAGTGCGACCTTGCCAAGGTCGAAGTCGCGGGTTCGAATCCCGTTTCCCGCTCCATTCTTTAGTGGCGGGGCCCCCTGCACCCCGCCTGGCGCGCTCCGTTGCGCTCGCGATCCGGCTCGCTCCACCCCGCCCTCCGCGCCTTGATCACCTGCTGGGCGTCTGGTACGATGCGGTGTTCGACCGCCCGCAAGATCGCATCCGATCGGCGCCGTCGCCAAGTGGTAAGGCAGAGGTCTGCAAAACCTCCATCCCCGGTTCAAATCCGGGCGGCGCCTCCAATATCAACTTCGCTCGATGGGGCCCCTTCAGATTCCCCATCTGCCGCAGGCGCTTCTTGAGTCCCCGCTCTTTCAGCCGTTTCTGACGCGGACGCGGTCTCCGCTTCCTGCGACTTGGAACAGCTGGGAACAACTGGCGCTCCAGCGCTTCGATCGCCCGCTGATGCGAGGCGTCGACGACGTGCGTGTAGATGTTGAGCCGCGCGCCGGACTGACCGTGAGATAGCCGTACTCGACCGCCGTTTCGAGGATGCCCGACAGCAGCGTCCATGAATTGCGGACCGTCTGCCATCCGGCCTGCTGCCGGAATTTGTCGGCGACGAACTGCTGAACGTCCAGCTTGCCGATGTCTCTGAGCCGCCATTCGCGCCAGCAGGGAAGCACGTGCTTCGAGAGCACGTTCTTGTAGCCGTGTTGTGTCGAGAGCTTCAACGTCGGCAGCACGAGCGCCGACCACTGAGACTCCGTGAACGCCCCGAAGCGCATAGATGCCTCGGGCCGACCGGTGCCCTGGTTGACCGGCCGGAGATGTTCCTCCAGCTTCGTCAACGCGTGCCGCTTCGTCGACAGCTCGGCCACTGTTCCGAGGACTACCGAACGATGCAGCCGGACCGAGCTGTCCGCCTTCGAGCAACACGTCCTCCCGCCAGCGTGCCACCCAGACCTTGCGGCGCTTCCCACCGCTTGAATAAACAACCTGCCTGATACCGTCTTCGAGCCACCATGTGCCTCCCTTCACGGAGTGGCTCGCCTTGCCTTCTGTGGCTTCACGGTAGCGCGGTCGGGCAGGGTCGTCAACGTCTGCGGGCTCCGGTCCGGCACGCGTGACGCTTGGCATCGACGTACTCGCGAAGGTCGGTGCGATCGAAATGGACGTACTTGCCGAGCTTCAGGAACGGCAAGCGATCCTCAGATTTGAGACAACGGCTGAGGTGCTGCGCAGGGAAGCTCGCCCTCAGCCGTGAGTCTGCCGGCCTTGATTGAGTGTATATACAGTCGTATACTCGATCGTGCGCTTTGAGTGGGATGCTGAGAAGAGCGATGCGAACCTGCGCGACCGAGGATTCGATTTCGAGTTCGCGTCGCTCATCTTCAACGGTCCCACGTTAGAGAGGGAGGACCGTCGGAAGGAATACGGCGAACGGCGCGTAGTGGCGACCGGTATCGCTGACGGCATTCATCTGACCGTTGTTTATACGGACAGGCAGGGAAGCGAAGAGCAGATCCTCCGCCGCATGATTTCAGCGCATGGAGTAATCGCCGTGAACGAACACGCTATGAAGAAGCGAGCAAGTGAGCCGACGCGCCCGACTCGTGGCCGTGCGGACCTGGAACGACTGCGCCGGATGACGGAAGCCGAGATTCGAAGGACGGCACCGCCAGAACTTGCCGACTTGCCAGATGATTTCTGGGATGAAGCTGAGCTCGTGGTGCCAGCCCCGAAGCAGGCCATCTCCCTGCGGGTCGATGAAGACGTACTCGATTGGTTCAAACAAACTGGACCGCGCTACCAGACGCGCATGAATGCCGTTCTGCGGTCGTACATGGTGCGCAAGGGCAAGCCCGCGGCGACGCCAGAGCGGAAACGTCAACGCCGAAAGAGCGCGCAGCCATGAAGCGCGTTGCCGAGGCGGAGGCGAAGGAGCGGTTGAACGAAATTCTCGATGAAGCCCAACGAGAGCCGCTTCCGGTTCGTCAGCGGTTATGCTGCGCGCAACGGGCGGTGGTGAAGGATTAGAAGTTGGTCGGATTGAAGCGCCAGCTCCGCGTACGTCTTGCCCTCGTCATCGGAGAACTCGACTTCATAGGCGCCGTCCAAAAGCTCCACGACGGTGCCCACCTGGCCGCGCAGGAGACCGTGCGCGGGGACGTCTGTGAGGAGCGCGACGACATCGAGCAACTGTGGGGTGGTGTTCATTGCTTGTCGCCTCTACTTCACGAAGCAGCTCGTTAAACGGGGAGCACGCTTGCCGCGGCGGACAATCCAGGTGCTCCGGAACTTGGGCACAACCTCGGAACAGAACGATCGAAAAGTGATCAACACGCAGATCGACGATCAACAACTTACGGGAAAAGTGGACTTGGGAACAACTTGGAGGATCGGCCGACTGTCACCGTAATTGTCTCCGCCGCGGCGAGGAATCGGCAATTCCTACCGGCCGTTAGGCGACGCGGAGCCGATCCCGGTCTGAATACGGGTCGATTTCGACGACGATTTTCTTGACGGCGGCGCTCGGCGCTTTGCGGCGGCCGACGGTTGTCATCGTGATGAAACCGGCGGCCTCGAACTTAGCCAGCGTCCGCGTCAGGTTCGGCTGTGCTCGTCCCGTCATAGTGACCAATTCGGCCACCGATCGCGGTTTCCGATCCCGGATCAGGGCGAGCAATCGACGGTTGTCAGGCGTCAGCAAGCGCACGACCGCTGCAACGGAGTTGAAGCTTGGTTTGCTGGCATCAGCCGGCGCGGGTCGCTCCCCGCGGGCCACGGCCTTCATCTCCTCTCGCAGCGATCGCAGATTCTGAACCTTGGCGTGTTTCATTTTGGCCTCCGTGATGCTTCCGTTCTCGTGACGCATGGTCCGAGCCGTCAAGAGCCATATCATCTTGTGATATGATAACACATCATCAGCCGAGCGCTGGGACGTCGGGCGCGGTTGGTGTCATCATGTCGTGCGCGATGAAGCCAGGATGCCCGGCCTTCCGGCACGCGTCACAATCGGGGCGAAGTTGAGACCCTGCGGGCAGCGCTGGCCGCTATTGAATGGCCCGATGATGAGCTGTCGGTGTTTGCGACGTTAAGGGTTGCGCATCGAGACGAGGAACACGTGGCGATTCAGATTGAAGCCGCTGCCCGAATCCTCGAACTTCATCGCCTTTTCGTACGAAAAGCCAGGCAGAACGCAGTTTTGAGGCAAAGAAAAAGCTCCAGCGGATGCGCCGGGGCCTCGGATGAACGAGTCTGGAAGGTAGCTACTTCTTCGGGATCTCGCCCTGCTTCAGGACCCGGTTCTCTGGGAACTCTGGTTTGGGCGGAGCCGGTTTCTCGACCGGTTGCGGTTTCGTTTCGGTCGGCATTGGAACGTCCTTTCACAGTTTGAACATCACCGACAGGAAAGACAATGCGCCGGACGCTGCGGTCAGAACGAACATGGCGATGAGCGCGACGTTGCCGCGGTCGAGGTACGCCTGACGACGGTCGTTCGTACTCGTGTTCCCGTCCGCTGCCTCGATTATACGCCCGCGGAACTCGTGCTCGAAGAAGTCCTCGTCCGCCCGGTCCGCCTTGGCGTATTCGTAGAATTGCCGCCATTCGTTCCGGGCTTCGTCTAGCGCAGCGAGGAGCGGCAAATATAGGTACGCCGAACCCCGGTACGCGCGGATGAACCATGTGAGCGAGGCGATGCCGGAGCCGACCGCCGCGAGGTACAGCACGACGACCGGGACCACGACGTGGGGCGCGCTGAGCTGGAGCCTCGGGAAAAGCGTCGCGAGCAGGCCGGAGACGAGGATGAGCAGCGTGACCGGAAAGTTCACGGCCGCCGAGATCTTGTCCTTGCGGTCAAGCTCCCATTTGTAGCGGTCGAGGAGGAATTGCAGGTCCATCGTGCCTCCATCATAGCGAGGAGTCCCTGGCGGCCAAGGGCTCCGATTTTCTGCAATCGAGCGGAACCTGCCGAAAGTTCAGCTCGCCCGCGCGGGGGTTGGAAGGGGAAGGCCGCAGTGGACGCATTTGTCCTGGCCGCGGTCAGCCTGGGAGCGGTTGCAGTTTCCGCAGGCCAGGCGTGGAAGGGTTCGACGAAGGCCGGACTTGCGGCGGCACATCAGCCCTGCCCCACGGCGGAACGCTCCTCATACTCCTGGAACGCTTCGAGCACGAGATCGCGGACCTTCTCCACAGCGTCCCTGTCGACGATCGGCGGTAATCGGGACCCCGTTGCGGTGGAACACGTACGGACAGAGCGATTCGCGCGCCGACCACACTGTCGCAATCGGTGTGGTTGATCACCACGAGGCCGGGACGCCGACCTTCAGCACGCGCTCGATCGCGAGATTCGCGCTGGAGATGCGACCGGCCATCGCTGCGGTAGGGGCATGGTGATCGAAGTTGAGGACGCGGCCGCGCTGAGATCACACGTAAGAAGACGTCCCGAAACGCTTCGTCGTATTCTCTCAACCGAAAAAGCACTGTTCGCCCAGACATTCTCGGGCTGCATGACCGGCGACATCACAATTCGCCGGTAAACGGGTTTCGTATGCGCACACCTCGCAGCAGCTGACCATCGCTCATGTCTTCGGTCCAGAGCACGTCGCATCCTGATTCAGCCGCTGCGAGTACGATCATGGCGTCCCAGAATCCGATCCTCGCTTGTGCGTGTAGGCCAATGGCGGCGAGGACGTCGTCGGCCGTGGGCGCGAACACTTTCCAGGCGACAAATTCGCGCACGCGGGCCGTCGCTTCGTCGATGGGCAGCGGCTTGGCGACCTTCTTCGTGACGGTGACGAAGAACTCCTGGAGCACCTGGATACTGAGGCACCCCGTGCGGCTCTCCCACAGTCTCTCGAGGAGCTGCTGCGCTCCCTGCTGCTTCCCTGCAGCCGAAGAATCGAAGGCGTAAACGAGGACGTTCGCGTCGACGAATTCGCGTTGCGGCTCAGCGGTCATGCAAGTCATCGCGGGACCACGTTCGCCTTCCCTGCGTGCCCAGCGAGCGGGGTGATCTCAATGCCGCCAAGGCCCGCTTTCGGGCCGCAGCATAGCGTCGCTCCTCGTCCGCCAGTCGGCTCAGCGCCTCTGCCATGAGAGCTGACACCGACGTCTCGCGATCAGCCGCCACACGCTTGACCCGCTTCAATAACTGCCGGGGCAAGCTCAGGGTTATGTTCTGGTTGTCTGCCACGTAAATAAGTGTAGCACGAAAATACGTGTGCAATCGGTCGCGGCCACTGAGGCTCACACATGTCATCGCCAGCCTCCACGCGGCGATCGCAGTGGCCTCAGCCCTATTCAACTCTCCCGAAGGACTTCCGCCGGGTCGACGCGCGACGCGCGGTACGCGGGCAGGGAACCGGCGAGCGCGCCGACGGCCGCGAGGACAGCCGCCGAGGATATGAGCGTGGCCAGATCGCGTGGCTCGAGTCCGTACAACAACGTCGCAATAAACCTGGACGCCCAGACGCTCGCGGCTGTGCCGATCAATACGCCGAGCCCCAGAAGGAGCGTTACGCGCCGCTGAACCATCCCGACAGCATCGCCACAATTCGTTCCTGCATCAGAGCGGCATCGACCTGCTGTTTCAATGGTGTGAAGGTGATCGCGATGTCTGCATCAACCCGTGCGATCGCCTCGCCAACACCGCGGGCCAGCAAGAGCGGGGACCCGCTCGCCGCGCGTACGCTCAACGTAGCGAACGCGAAAACGCCCGAACCCGCGGGCTGCTGCGCCAGCGGCACGTACATTGTCGGCGGCACGGCAGCGCGCAGCGATAGATAGGTCGCGTCCGCGACAATGCCCACGACCTGCATCCACGGCCGCGTTTCGCTCGGCGCCGAGGACGGATTGCGGATGCGCCGGCCAAGGGGATTCACGCCCCGCAGGAATCTGCGGGCAAAGGTCTCGTTGACGATCGCAACTGGCGGCGACGCGAACCGATCGCGATCGTCAAAATCACGCCCCGCGACGAGACGTGTGCCGTAGGTGGCGAACCAGTCGGGTGTGATCACATTTCTGTATGACACGTTCTGAGGGGGCGCGAGCCGCGGTCCGTTGTCGGCCTCGATGTAGACATCGGTGATCATCCCGCTGACCGGCGTCACCTCGGAGATCGCGGCGTAAGCGACCCCAGGCGTCCCGCGAACCGTGGTGGCGACGCGTTCATACAGGGCCGCTCGCTGCAGTGGCTCCGCGCTGGTCCGTGGAACATCGAGGCGCACCAGCAGCACCGGATCGCGATCGAAACCGACATTCAACGTCGCGAGCGCCGTGAATGTCCGCATGAACAGACCGGCGGCGACGACCAGGACGAGGCAGAGGGCGATCTGCCCGGCTACCAACGCACCACCGAGCCCGAGGCGGTGGTCATCCACCGTGCCGCGGCCGTGCTCGCGGATCGCGTCGATCGGTTCCGCGCGAGATGCGCGCAGCGCCGGCACGACGCCAAAGAGTGCCGCGACCGCGATCGCAACCGACGCGGTGAACACGAGGACACGCCAGTCAGGACTGGTGTCGAGGAACACCGTGGTCGCCCGCGTCGAGAGTTGGCGAACGAGCAGGGCGCTCGCCCACCGTGCGATGACCAGGCCGCCGGCGCTGCCAGAGGCCGCCAGCAACAAGGCCTCGACGAGCTGCTGGCGAGCGAGCCGCCAGCGGGATGCGCCGAGCGCGAGACGCACGCCGCATTCGTGGCGACGCGCGGATGCCCGCGCGAGGAACAGATTCGCGACGTTCGCGCACGCAATCAACAGCACCAGGGCGACCACTGTCATGATGGCGAGCATCGGTTGACGATACCGCGTGCGCATCGCGGAGGTGCCGCCGGCGGCAGACTCCACGCCGAACGGTGTCGCGAGGTGACGCGCCCGCGCCTCGGCGCGCGCGCTGGCGGGCATCGTGGCTTCGCGAATGTGCGGCTGGACGCCCCGCAGCGCCTGTTGGGCCGACGCGATGGTCTGACCCTCCTTCAGCCGCGCCATGACCAGCAGCCACGACGTGGTTGCGCGATCGAGCTGGCTGTCGCGGCCGCGCATCAGCGGTTCGGTGCCGATCGGGAGGATCACGTCGGACCTGCTCCCGACGTCGGTGCCGAAGAAACCCGGCGGCAACACCCCGACGATCGTAAATGGCACGCGATCGATCGTTTGCGTCTTGCCGATGACGTCCGGAGAGCCGCCGAACCGCTGCTGCCAAAAGGCGTAGCTGATGACCGCCACCGGTCCGTGAGGTCCGCCGCCGCGGCGATCGTCCTCGGCCGTGAACGACCGCCCGAGCATCGGCGGCACGCGCAGCGCATCGAAGTACTGGCCGCTCGCGTAGACGCCATCGACGGGTTCGACAGGAGCAGCACGAGCCGGTCGGCGCGATCGACGGGAAGGGCTCGGAGCAGCAGGCCGTTGACGATCGAGAACATGGCAGTGTTGGCGCCAATGCCAAGTGCGAGCGACACGATGACGACGAGCGTGACGACGGGCGTCGCACGGATCGTGCGGACGGCCATTCGGATGTCGCTCACGGTATTCTCCCACCCTGCAAGTTCGTGATGGCACGCGGGTCAACGCGAGCTTGAACGAAACGTTTCAGCGGCCGCGCCGCACCATCTGCAGCATCAAGGTGTTATTTTTATAACACACAGCGGAAGGGCGCGACAACCCGAGGCACCGCCGTCGTCACCGTGTGCCATCGGTGCCAAGGTACGGGGCTTCCGGCTGGCGCGGCCTGACATCGCGGACATGCTGGGCTATTCGCGCTCCAATCGGTCGCGAGTCGCGTGGTGGCGACGGACCCGCGGGGGAAGTGCCACATCGCCAGAACGGCGTTTTCAGGGATCTATCCCTACAGTGAGCGGTTGAGCCGGTAGTCTGCGGATGCGACGCCCTACGGGTGATCGCTCACGCTAGATCTGATCCGGTATAATCTGCCTTACGATGGTTGCGCGCGCACGCTCAAGTGAACCTATCGAGCCGACACCCCCCGCTGTCCGCGAAAAAACTTGCGAGGCGTGCGGCGCGACGTTCGAGTGCCGCGCGGGCGGATGTTGGTGCGACGACGTGCCGCTGGCCGACGAGGCGCGCGCACAATTGCGCGCGCGCTACGGCGATTGCCTGTGCCCGACATGTCTCTTGGGTCACCAACAAGCGGGCGCGTGAACTAGACGGCGGTTTTGACTCCCGGACCTGACGTATAGTACGAGGCTCGATCGTAGTTCG
>WNFI01662499.1_pt1 | contig 14663 bp, 9 predicted proteins | sample 5400471 | NCBI WGS metagenome assembly WNFI01 (sample SAMN13153348, study PRJNA577476) | soil metagenome | isolation source: 100 cm saprolite on Douglas fir-dominated hillslope | place: USA:California | collected 2013-09-17
TTGCTCTTCAACGACCCGCAGTCTGCGGAGAATACTCTGTTGGCGCTCAAGGCTGCGCCCAATATCTTGTCCGCTCAGGTCTACCTGCCGGATGGCCGGCCCTTTGCCTCCTACTCGCGTGATCGTGATCGTCACAACCCTGTGCTTCCCCCAATTCCCTCCGGTCAAACGGAGACTCACTGGATCGAAAATGAGCAGATCGCGTTAGTACGCTCGATCGTGCTGGACGGGAAGCCGATAGGGGCCGTCTACATCCGATCGGATTTGCAGGAGTTGCATAGCCGTTTCCAGCGATACGCGGTAATCGCTGCCATCGTCCTGTCGGCATGTCTGTTGGCGGCCTTACTGATCTCATCGGTCTTTCGCAGAGCCGTTGCTGAACCCATCGTGAATTTGAGCAAAATTGCAAAAGTTGTTTCCCGAGATAAGAACTATGCGGTCCGCGCAACGCCTATCCGCAGCCCTGCCGAGTTGGCCATCCTCATCGATGCCTTCAATGAGATGTTGGCGCAGATCCAGCAGAGCGAGAGAGCTTTGCGAATAGCTCATGATGAGCTGGAGCAACGCGTCCGGGAACGCACCGCGGAGCTTGAAGCTGCCAAGAAGGAGGTTGAAGAGTTTTCTCATTCGATCCTCCTTGCGAAAGAGGAAGTTGAGCGCGGCAGTAGGTTCAAAGATCAGTTTCTTTCCACGATGAGCCATGAATTGCGCACGCCGCTCAATGCCGTCCTGGGTTTCTCCGACCTCCTCGCCGATGAACGCTACGGAACGCTCAACGAGCGGCAGCAGCGTTACGTCAGTCACATCCATACTGGTGGAAAACACCTGCTCAGCCTCATCAGTGACATTCTGGATTTGTCTAAGATTGAGGCCGGCCGGATGGAACTGGCCATCGAGAGCCTCCGCGTGCAAACGGTATTCGGTGAGGTGTTAAGCGCCATGCAGCCGCTGGCGGATAAGAAGTCGCAGGAAATGTCTAAGAGCGTCGAGGCTGGCTTGGCCGTCCGCGCCGATTCCACAAGGTTCAAGCAAGTGCTCATGAACCTGCTGGGCAACGCCATCAAGTTCACTCCCAACGGCGGACGGATTGAAGTAGCCGCGCGTTTGGTGGAAGACCGCGTTCGAGTGGAAGTGCGGGATAACGGTCCGGGTATTCCTCCGGAAGAACAAAAGCGCATCTTCGAAGCCTTCTATCGCCTTCGAGAATCCGGCAAGAAGACTGAAGGAACAGGTCTCGGCCTGGCTATCACCCATCGCTTGGTCGAACTGCACGGCGGTGAGTTGAGTCTTAATAGCGAGATTGGCCAGGGAAGTTGCTTCTATTTCTGCTTGCCCGTTGCTGTTGGTTTGCGGGAGCCGCCTTCCGCGAAAATCGAGTCAAGCCCAAGATCTGCTGTCCCCGCGCGAATTCTGGTGATTGAAGATGACCGGGCGGCAGCGCAGCTCATTCAATCGCACCTGACCTCCGCCGGGTATGAGGCGATCCTATGTGACAGGCCACAAGATGCCTTGGAGATTGCAGTGCGACTTCAGCCGAGCGCAATCACTCTGGATATCGTGATGAAGCCAATGAATGGCTGGGAAATCTTGACGCAACTAAAACGGGACCCGCGCACAGCGCAGATCCCCATGATCGTCGTCTCAATTGTCGACCAGCCCAGTATGGGAGCGTTGCTCGGCGCCGACGAATACCTCGTCAAACCAGTGGACAGGGCTACTCTGCTGGCCGCTATTGAACGCCGCGTCAATAGCCGGCCTGCATCAGCCTCGGCGCGGCCCATCCTGATAGTCGAAGATGACACACCTACGCGGGAATTCATCGCTGAAATGCTCACCGCGAAGGGTTACGCCGTGACTGCCGTCTCGGATGGTGCTCAAGCCCGAGCCCAGGTGGCCACTTCTTTGCCTGAACTGGTGATCCTCGATTTGGTGCTGCCGGAAGTGAGTGGCTTTGAATTACTGGGTGAGTGGCGTGCCAGCCCTCGCACAGCCGACCTTCCGGTATTCATCCTGACAAGCATGGACCTAACCAGAGAAGAGCAAAGCTACCTTCACTCGCATGCAGAATCGTTATTTCGCAAACAGGAGCCGTGGCAGGAAGAGTTGCTCAAACAACTGGAGCGCGCGGTGTCGTTAGGTACGCCGGAGAAAGTGTGAAAGCCGCATCCTGGTCGTGGAAGACAACTGACTGAATCGTGAGTTGTTGTGTGACTGGCTGGAAGCGGAAGGGCACGAAGTCCTAGCGCGGAGGATTTTGCAGCTGCGCGCAACGTGCTCACAGACCAACAACCCGACGCGGTCTTACTCGATGTCCAGCTTGGCAATGAGGATGGGCTTTCTCTGGCGGAGTGGATGAGGCAGCAGCCGAAACTGTGTCAGATTCCGGTGATCGCGGTGACGGCGCACGCCCTGGCGTGCAGAGCAGCAGCGTTTCTTGCAGGCAGGTTGCAACGCCTGCGTTTCCAAACCTGTGAATTTCAAGCTACTTGGTGAACAGCTGGAACGTTGGCTGGGCCCGCGGTTGAAGTTGCCCTCCGTCATCTAGATCATCTTGCCGACAGGCCCAAAAGCGAAAAAATGTGCCGAGCAAGATCCTTGTGACGACTCCTGCGAAGTCTCGTGGAATCAAAAGGATAATAGCATCATGCGGTTTTTGGATCGCCTTGTAAATTTGCGGTTAAGGCGTTGGAAATCCGTGCCAAGTCGTCGAAGGACGAGTTTCCTTCGAGTTCTCCGAAGGTCCTTTTCCGCTGATTATAGCTACTGTATTTAACTTTACTTTATGTACATCGTACTGTAAAAGTATCTAGCGCCAAGCAGAGGGCACGATGCCTCCACATGCGATTTGTTCATCATCAGCCTGTGACTTCAGCCTCGAGCTCCAGGAAATGCGAACCGGAACACGTACAGGCACTCCTGAACGATGCCGGGTCTGCCAGTCGCCGATGATCTCCCTTTGCGCGCTTTGCGGGTTTCTCCTACTTGACATTGATGGAAGTAAATCTCCGAAGTGTGGATATTGCGGCACCGATCTCAAGCAGGCATTCACGGAGCGCAGCAATCATCCGTACTCCATTCAGACAAAGCGGTCAAACAGAATACAATGAGAATTGAGAGGGCCCAGGTTCTCGGGGTGTCCAGTCGGTTCTTACTGACTCTGCTTGTGACGCTGAATATTATTTACCTCGGGTTGCAATGCGAAATTGGTCCGCTTGTAACCATCGCTCTGGGTGTTGCTTTCGGATTCGTGGCAAATCTGTTCTTGCCCCCGAAGTAGTTTTCCGACTGCCTTTATCCTTGCCGAGTGTCCGGTCCAGATGCCTGTATCGATTCATGGTTTCACGCTATAACTGCGCTCTGAGTGGTTTTGTTCGCTGGAGGTAAAAGCCCCTGCTCGGCCGGGTATGTGCTTCGTGGAACACAGTATGTATGCAATCTTTGGCGCGAACGGACACTAAAGCAACATACTATTAATTCGGCATAAGAGTGTTTTCGGTGCACACGGGAGGCCTTATGAGAGAAGTCGCGCACGAAAAGTGCGCTCTCGCCTCACGTATACCTCATGCGACCAACAGCAGCTCTTCATCCAAAATACCGATGGGATGGAAAGCGGCCTTCCAGGGCGCCTTCGACCAAGCGGCGATCGGGATGGCACTCGTCGGATTAGATGGCGCCTGGCTCTGCGTGAATTCCGCGCTTTGCGAAATCGTTGGCTATTCCGAGCAGGAACTGCTCGAGACTAATTTCCAACAAATCACTCATCCCGGAGATCTGAGTGCTGATCTTAACTATGTAGCTCAGATGGTGCGCGGTGAGATTCGCTCGTACCAAATGGAAAAGAGATATTTGGCGAAGGATGGGCATACCGTCTTCGTGCTCTTGAGTGTTTCGCTCGTTTATCGCGACAAGAGCGAGCCCCTTTTCTTCTTTTCTCAAATTCAAGACATTACTGCGAGGAAATGTGCGGAAGAACGATTGCATGAAACCGAAAAACTCGTCTATGCGCTGCTAAACAATAGCCCCAATCCGGTCTTTCTCAAAGACACGGAGGGCCGTTATCTGCTCGTGAATAAGAATTTCGAAAGAGTCCTGCGCGTCAGCGAGGAACAGATTAGAGGGAAAAAGGATGAGGAAGTATTTCCGTCGGAACAGGCCGCCGCGTTTCGGTCCAACGATCTTCAGGTGCTTCAGGCGGGCGTTCCCTTGCAGTTCGAGGAAGTAGCTCTGCATGAGGATGGTCCACACACGAGCATTGTGCACAAGTTTCCGCTGTTCGACGCCGATGGGAAACTGTACGCGACTGGCGGTATTTCGACGGACATCACCGAACGCAAGCGCGTGGAAGATGCGTTGCGCCGGTCGGAGGCTCGTTACCGGGAGATGGTTGAAAACACAAGCTACGGGGTTTACCACGCCACAAGGAATGGCCGATTCCTAGATGTCAATCCCGCACTTGTGACGATGCTCGGTTACTCCTCTAAAGACGAACTTTTGGCCGTAAGCTTGGCCGATGGCATCTATCATAATCTTGAGGATCGCGCGCGTTTGATCGACCAGGTGCTCCGGACTGGGCGGGTCATGAAGGCTGAGGTCGAGTGGAAGCGCAAGGATGGCAAACCGATTACCGTTCGGATTAGTGGGCGAGCTCTGTACGATGAAGCGGGCGAATTGGCTGGGACTGAAGGCATCATCGAAAATCTTACGGAATGGCGGGAGCTGGAAAAACAGTTCCGGCAAGCACAGAAGATGGAAGCCGTAGGCCGTCTTGCCGGAGGGGTTGCGCACGATTTCAATAATTTGCTCACAATCATAAAGGGCAATAACGACCTTCTGTCGGATCATGTGGAACAGAGCGAGCCCCATCGAAGCAGTATCGAGCAGATCCGCAAGGCGTCGGACCGTGCTGTCTCTTTGACGCGCCAACTATTGGCGTTCAGTCGGATGCAGGTGCTGGAACCGAGAGTCCTGAATCTTAATGCCGTAGTGGCGGAGCTAAGCAAGATGCTGCCGCGGTTAATTAGTGAAAACATTGAATTGGTCTTTGCGCCCGACCAGGCACTGGGGCAGGTTAAAGCCGACCCTGGACAAGTCGAGCAGGTCATTATGAACCTAGCGGTCAATGCTCGTGATGCAATGCCAGAAGGTGGAAAACTTGTCGTCGAGACCACCAATTTCACGATGGATGATGAATACGTCCGCAGACACCCGGCAGCGTTACCGGGCCAATACGTCATGCTTGCGGTGACCGACACAGGCCATGGGATGGGTACCGCGACTCTGAATCACATCTTCGAGCCCTTCTTCACGACCAAGGAACTCGGAAAGGGGACCGGACTCGGCTTAGCAACGGTATACGGGATCGTGAAGCAGAGTGGCGGGTTCATCTGGGTGTACAGCGAACCTGGTAAAGGTACGACATTCAAATTTATTTGCCGCGAGTTGACGAGCCGGTCAAGCCGATGCAGCCCAGCAAAAATGGCGTCACAGCGGCTCGCGAAACAGAGACGATTTTGTTGGTAGAGGACGAGGAAGCCCTTCGAGAACTGGTCGGACAGTTTCTGCGGAAGAATGGCTACACTGTTCTCGAAGCTAAGAATGGCGTGGAGGGTCTGCTAATTGCAGAGCGACAAAGCGGGTCGATCCATCTGCTCATGACGGATGTGGTGATGCCGAAGATGGGAGGTTGGGAGTTGGCCAAGCGGCTGGTAGTTCAACGCCCAGGCTTGAAGGTAGTTTATATGTCGGGGTATTCCGAATACACCGCTACTCCTCGCCAAAATGAAGAGTGGCGCGAAACATTCGTGCAGAAACCTTTCACCATGGCCGTGCTTGCTCGGAAAGTCCGCGACGCGCTGGAACGGCAGGACCGCACGAGGCTTTGATTTGGCCCTGCAATCTCTGGCACCGCCAAATAGGGCCAGCCAATCAGTCGAGCGATAAATCCTTTCCGTCGAATGGGCATAATCGGGAGAACTGCTCAGGAACTGCCGGTCATTGTCCTCGTGGACGAACCGGAAAAGCACCGCTTAGTACCCGCCCGGGTTCTAGCGATTCGTAACTGGGTCACAAAGGAGAAGCTGCCCCCTCCTCGTCTGGCGGATGAGGTGAGAAATGACCTGGCATTGCAAGCAAGCCGGGAAAGCATTTTCGTGACTCAATCGTTGGCACTCGGAAACTGAACTGGAAACGAAACACCATATGCGATGCTGGTATCGAATATGGTATGATGGGAGGCATTATGGGTGCTGCGCGGAAGATTACAGTGGAGATACCCCGGGAGCTTCTTGAAAAGGCGCAGCGAGCTAGCGGTACAGGTGTCACCCAGACCGTACGCACTGGGCTACAGCTGGTTGCCGCCTCGCGGACTTATGCTCGCCTGCGGAAACTCCGAGGCAAGGTTCGCTTCTCGCGCACGCTGGCGGAGCTGAAGGCCGACCGGTGATCGCGGCCGACACAAGTAAGTCCCTCTGATCGAGGTCGCACCTGGCTATTGGCAACGGGCGGGAGCGTTGCGGGCTAAGGTGCTCGCAACGCGCCGCAAGGCGCGTCTCGGGGACGCCCTGATCGCCCAGAGCTGTATCGACCAAGGCATTCCTCTCATCACGCGGGACCGGGACTTCCGCGCGTTCACAGAGGCTGCAAAACTCAACCTTGTACTTGGGATCGGGACACACCGACCTTGACCTCGTCCGAACCGGCCAGGACCCCTCGTATGGTCATCATAGCAGGAGATACCGGCCCCGTTGGGGTCTTTGGATCTCGAATTCCGATTCCTAGACGAGAATGTCTTTATCTTGGAAGCAATCGACCAGTCGAGGTCGCACTCTTCGGTCTTGCCATCAGCGTAATTGCCGCAGGTTAGTTTCTTATCCACAACGTATGTAGATTTCCGGCACGGGCAACCTTTATTTGTCGAAGTTGCGTGGTGTCAACGGGATGCACCCGGCGAGTGCTCCCCCGCGTCCGGCTGTTTTTCGTGGACAATTCTCATGGCTACCCCGGTCACACTGCCTACGATTTCTGCCTGAGAAGGGTAGTCAAATCGGCGAACATCCTGGTGGGAATGAGGGTGGGGAATTACGATCAGCTGACCCCGGTCCACCTGACACCAACTGCAAACGTAACCGTTTCGGAGTTCCACGAAGTAGATGGGACGGTCGAACTCCATATTCCATTTCTCCATGCTGATCTTTCTTTGATTTGCGTCAATCTTCACAAGCGAACCGGGGCGGATGAGAGGGAAGAGCGTGTAATCCTCCAGCCCAATATAGCCGTACACGGATTTGCGCAGGTCCAGATCCTGTAAGAAACCAACCGGGATCTCGTCCCACTTTTCCACGACTCGGGCAAGGAGATTCGTTTTCTCAAACCGGAACTTTGGCTTGAACTGCACTGGCAACGACTCCGAATCCTCGGGGTGGTGGACGCCGAAATTTGGACAATTACGTGTCATCAGAGTGTCCAAATGCCGCACCGATCGGCCGCTCTTCCAAAGCCGCAACCGCTGTTCGCACCAAACCATCAAACGAATCTCAAGGATCTTCTCAAGAGTTCTCGTTTGCGCGTGGGACTGTCCTTCCGGGAGGCATCCGGCATGAGCCTATGGATTGCGAGCACACTCTCAGACGAGCACTATTTCGCGGGGCCAGGCATCGGGATTGGCCTATCCCCCAATTAAACGCAGACCGAGCCAGTGGTTCCCTTTCGCAGCCAGGTTCTTCAAGAGCACTGGGGCACCATTGTTTGCGGCGATCAGTACATCGACCGCGCCGTCGTTATTGAAGTCTCCGATGGCCAGCCCACGCGTAGCAAAGCTTTCGTTAAAAACGGGACCTGCGGTCGCGCTGACGATTTCCAAAATCTTTCCGTTGTTGTGATAAAGCAACAGGGGCTCTCGATACGTCACATGGCTCGCATGTTCCTCGATTCCGTCATTGGGATGGCCATTGGTCATGAAGAGATCAATGTTTCCGTCATTGTTCCATCCTGCCAAACCGGACAAGTGTGGAATCGTAAGAAGTCTCGGGTCGTCAGTTCGTCGGCGGCGAGCACTTGTAATGCTCTCTCGTCGGGAGAGAATACTCTTTTTAAATTCTCATCATTTGGATTTTGAGTTTGCGTATTCTTCGAAGGCCACGCAATATGTCGCGTCCTAATCGAAAGATCAGACGATCACTGCGCGATCACTCAGGAGGTACTGCGTGCATGCTACCAGCTCACGAAAACTCAAGAAAATCCTTGCAGCCTTATCAGTAATCGTTTTTAGTCTATCCCTTGCCTCTTCGATTTATTCACAGGTAACGGGTGCAACTCTCTCCGGCATTATTTCGGATTCGTCTGGCGGTGTAATACCGGGGGCGCAGATCTCCGTCAGCAATGCCGCCACGGGTATCAGTCAGAACTTTCAGGCGGATTCCGCCGGCTACTACACGGCTCCAAACCTGGCGCCCGGAACTTACGAGGTGAAGATCACGGCTGACGGCTTTAACACTGTGGTTTCAACGATGACCCTCGCCGTGGGGGCGCAGCAGCAGCTCAACGTCCCGATGAAGGTCGGGACAGCAACCGAGACGGTGAAAGTGACGGCTGCGACGCAAATCGAACTCACCTCTTCCACCCTGACAGGACAAGTCGATTCTCAGACGGTGACCGACTTGCCTCTAAATGGGCGAGATTGGACTTCGCTTGCCACACTTCACCCTGGCGTAAACTTGATCGAAAATCAGATGGACTATGCTTCGGGATCCGCTCGAGGAAATCGCGGCTTCGGAGCGGAACTTAGCGTCTCCGGCCAGCGGACATCAAACAACAACTACCGGCTGGACGGAGTGAGCGTCAACGATTATGCCAACGGCGGCCCGGGCAACGTGATCGGCGCAGCCTTGGGTGTCGATGCGATTCAGGAATTCTCGGTTCTGACAGGCGGCTTCTCGGCTGAGTACGGAAAGGCCACGGGTGGAGTCATAAATGCCGTCACCAAGTCGGGCACCAACGGCTTCCACGGCGATCTATACGAGTTCATTCGAAACAGCGCGTTGGATTCGAGAGATTACTTTTCCAGGAACGGCGACACTCCGGTGGCGGCATTCCGCCGCAACCAGTTCGGCGCCGCAGCAGGTGTGCCCATTATTAAAGATAAGACTTTTATCTTTGGAGATTACGAAGGAATGCGGCAGGGAAAAGGAATTACGACGGCGATTACAGTTCCATCCGATTCCGCGCGGGCGGGAACTCTTCACTATAACCCGACAGGCACCCCGCCATCTGGATGTACCAAGACCGTGCCGGGCACATGTACGGTAACGGTGGACCCTGCAGCAGCCGCAGAGTTGGTGATGTTCCCCAATGCAACGCCCGGGACCTCCGCGTTTGATAAAGGAAAATTCATCAACTCCGGCTTGCAAATTGTGCGCGAAAATTTCTACACAGTGCGGGTAGACCACAAACTGGCCACGAATGACAATCTGTTCGGAACGTACCTGTTTGACGACACGGACTTAAAGCAACCCGATCCCTTCAATAACGACATTCTCAATACGCATACCAGAAGGCAGACCGTGGTGCTCCAAGAGAGTCACACGTTCGGCGCAAGTGTTGTCAATGCCGCGCGAGTTGGTTACAGCCGTACTCATGCGCCCAACCTTACACCGGCTGGTGCTATCAATCCCGCAGCGTTACTAACGTCGTTGGGTAGCATGCCGGGGGAAACTGCGCCCATGATGGCTATCAGCGGATATACGAGGAATCAAGGGGGTGTCGGATCGGCTCCCTACTTTGATCATACTTTTAATAATTATCAGTTCGCTGACGACGCGTTCTGGTCGTTCGGCGTTCATACACTGAAGTTCGGCGCCAACATTGAGCGAATGCAGTACAACTTGGTTGCGTACGAGAATCCGGGCGGCAGATGGAATTTCTCGAACCTGGCAGCTTTTCTCACCAACAATGCAAAGCATTTCGAGGCGGGCATACCGTCCACGATTACGCCGCGTGAGCTGCGACAAACCCTGGTGGCGGGATATGTCCAGGATGACTGGAGATTCCGTCCTAATCTCACGCTGAATCTCGGCGTGCGCTACGAAATGACTACGGTCATTAACGACGCCCAGGGCAAAATTACCAACGTCGTAAATATAGCCGGTCCAACCGTGCAATGTGGAACTCTGTTTAACTCCGGCTTTGCTCCGCGAAACACAGCCCCCGCCGGCTCTGCCTGCGACAGTGTTGGTCCTTATTAGTCGAACCCCACGCGTCTTAACTTCGCGCCGCGGATTGGATTTGCCTGGGACCCGTTTCGCGATGGAAAGACCTCCGTCCGTGGGGCCTTTGGCATTTACGACGTGCTACCGCTGCCGGCTTACTTTCTCACCATGCAAAACCAATCTGCGCCCTTCATCATATTTGACAGTGTCGATAAACCTTCGTCTGGCCCGAATACCCTGGCAGGGCAATTTTATACGGGAGGAGCGACTCTGCTGACAAACCCGCCACCTGGGGCCCGCCTAGGAGCGTTGGCTACCTCCACGGTTGAGGCACACCCGCACCGAAATTACGCGCTGCAATGGAACCTCAACCTACAGCGTCAAATTACAAGGGACCTGTCGGTTTCATTGGGCTATGTGGGCTCTCATGGGGTCCACATGCTGATACGCGGAGATGACGGCAACATGACGATTCCGACGCTAACGTCCGCGGGATATCTCTTCCCATGTGGTCCCCCGATCAACTCTGATGGGTCGTGCACCGCGGGCAACACTCCTACTGGGGCGTCAGCGAAAATCAATCAATCTTTGGGAATTATTCGATATTTGTATTGGGGCAGTGACTCCTTCTACGACGCTATGAACCTAAGTATTGATAAGAGATTGGGTCATGGCCTCCAATTCCAGGTTGCCTACACATGGTCAAAATCGATTGACGACAACTCCTCAACTATCGCGGGAGATACATTAGGAACTAGTATCAACTCTTTGTATTGGTTTGCCCCGAAATCACTACGTGGCCTTTCGGACTTCAACGTCGGGCAAAACGCGAGCATTAACCTGCTCTGGGCTGTGCCCACTCGCGAGACATCCAACGGTTTTGTAAAAGCGGCGCTAGGCGGATGGCAGTTGGGCAGCATATTCAAAATAAATACTGGCGTGCCAACGACTGTCATCATCAATGGAGACCCCGCAGGTTTGGGAAATAGCGGCGCAGACCAATTTGGGATTCCGAACCGTATTCCCGGCTGCGATCCGGTTAACCACAACTATATAGGTGGTGCAAGCCCGGCTTACATTAATCTGAATTGCTACACTCTCCCGACCGCACCAGCTTCATTTGCCTCGCAGTGTGCTGATTTCCCGGGAGCCGCGACCCCTCCGCCTAGCGGGCGAGTATATTGCGCGAATCTGCTGGGAAACGCGGGCCGCAATACCGTCATTGGTCCAAAACTTGTAAATCTGGATTTCTCCGTAATCAAGAACATCCCGATCCATCACTTTTCGGAAAGGTCCCATGTTCAGTTCCGAGCGGAGATCTTCAATATTTTGAATCACACCAACTTTACTCCTCCGGAGCCAATCAACGGCGCGGGGATTTTTGATCAGACTGGCGCGATCATAGCCAGCGGCGAAATGAGCAATTTGGCAACTCAACCACGGGATGTGCAATTTGCCTTGAAACTGATTTGGTAGTGAAAACACCTTGGGCGCCGTTCCGACCGAGCTGGGGGGCGACGGATCGGCGCCCAATGCTAGTCGCTTCTCGCTAAGGCTAATTCCGTAGTGAATTTGGATCTAGACGCCGCAGTCTTAATTAAATAGAAATGAAATTAATAATTTATCCGGGAGAACTGGCGAAAATGAAAAGATACCTGGCGATTTTGTTTGCGTTATCGCTGTTGTTCGCTCTGAAGGCCTACGGCCAGACTCCGCCCGCGCTGCCGAGCGGGGGAATTCTGTGGTTAGTCCAGACGATTCCATTGCCGACCGAAGGCTACATGGACCGCATAGCGATAGATGTCAAGGGCCAGCGCCTATTTGTTTCTGGAGAGCACAATCACACGCTAGTCGTTGTGGACCTGCAAGCAGGCAAGGCGATCCATGAAACCGCTCTCGCAGCGAGCCCCAAAAAACCGGTCTACCTTCCCGATACGAACGAAGTCTGGTTGAACCTGGAGGACAGCAGTGTTGTAGCCATCAGCGGGACAACCTACGAGGTAACCAAGACTATCCCACTGACTGGATTTGGCGATCCGAACAGGGGAGGAGATAACGGGGCTTACGATCCTGCCACTCATCTGTTTTATGCCGCCGTTGAGGTCTTTACACCCAACGCCTTGGAAGCATTTAAAGGAGGCTTGCCTATAGCCTATAGTGGCTCTGACAACCATGTACATTGTGGCGCCACTATCGACATAGTGGATACCAAGACCGGCAAAATGGTGGACAGCATTAAGATGCCCGGCGGTGATCCCGCAGGCGTGGCAATCGAACCGTCGGGGAAAAAACTATATGTCACGATGGGAGACATTATAGATGGCGAGAGCCACGTCGCGGTCGTTGATCTCGAGAAGCGCACGGTCGTGGCCCAATGGCCGATCACTGGTGGTCCGATCCCTCATACCGCGGGTCTAGACCCAATCCACCATCGCCTGTTTGTAGGTAGCCGTATCAAACCGCACACAGGAGAATTTGGCGGCGGACACCAGTACGAACCCGGAAAGCTAGTGGTAATAAATACGGAAACTGGAAAAGTGGTGCAAGCGCTCGACAATGTGGGCGGCGCCGATGACTCCGTTTACTATGACGCAGCAACCGAACGCATCTACTGCCCAGGGACGACTGGTACGGTGGCCGTGTTTCAGGAGATCGATCCGGACCATTTCAAACTTGTCGGCAGGGTTCCGACGGGAGCGGTGGCGAAAAGTGGCTTGTGGGTGGCGGAATGGAAACGCTACTACGCAGCTGTGCCCCAGCATTTCGTTCTCACTGCACCCCATGGATCAAAAGACGTAAGGGCTGACCTGCGTAGTGAATTGAATCAAAAGGACGGCACGGTTCTACCGATTCTTTCTAACCTGACGATCGAGCCGGCACATCTCATGGTCTTTGATTACGCACCGTAGGCCGTTTTCCGGGCTTTGGCTCGTGGTAGCAGGAAGATTTGGCAATGCGGAACGCCTCTAAGGCCGCGCGGTTCCGAAAAAAGAGGCCAAGCATTCGGGCCGAAGCAGCAGGATCGCGTGAGGTGTCCCCCATTCTCACCCTATGGAGAAGCAGACTATGACGCGACACGCAGTTTTGGCAACTCTCCTGTTGGCGTGTTCTGTCGCGGTTCCGATGCGCGCCCAACAGTCGGCCGAATCGACAGGACAGTTTTACCACCTCAAGGCCACGCCAAAAACGGCGGTGTGGGGGTATTACGATGCAAAGACCCCTCCGGTACTGCGGATCAAATCTGGCGACACCGTCGAAATCCAGACGCTGGTCACCTCAAGCCCGGAGCGCTTCGCAAGCGCAGGTGTGCAACCCGACCAGATTGAACAGCCGCTGCGTGACATTTTCAACGAGGTCAAAGACAAGGGGCCGGGTGTACACATTCTGACTGGCCCGGTCTACATCGAGGGTGCCGAGCTAGGTGACGTCCTGGAAGTCCGAATCCAGAAGATCCAACTGGCAATTCCGTATGCACTGAACGCCTTCGCACCTGGCCGCGGCTTCCTGCCAGATGATTACCCGTACGCACGAGCGCGAGCCATCCCCCTGGATGCGAAACGCATGATCGCGAATTTTGCTCCCGGAATCGATATTCCGCTTCACCCATTTTTCGGCAGCATGGGCGTCGCCCCACCAGATGTCACCGGGCGCATCAGCAGCAATCCACCATGGGTTCACGCGGGAAACCTGGACAATAAGGAGTTGGTCGCAGGGTCGACGCTTTTTATCCCTATTCACGCGCGCGGGGCGCTGTTCGAAGTTGGCGATGGCCACGCGGGCCAGGGGGATGGCGAGGTGGATGTCACTGCGCTCGAGACTTCACTGATCGGAACTTTTCAATTTATTGTGCGTAAAGATGTGCACCTGCTTTGGCCTCGCGCCGAAACGCCCACACATTACATCACCATGGGACTGCATGCGGACCTCACCGAAGCGACAAAAATCGCCGTGCGCGAGATGATCAATTTCCTCATGAGCGAGAAGCACCTGACTCGTGAAGACGCCTACATGCTGGCAAGCGTCGCCGCCGATTTACACATCACCGAACTTGTTGATGGCAACGACGGTGTACATATGATGATCGCGAAGGCCATCTTTACGACAAAGTGATGAATGATCCGAAGTTATACAAAATGTGTGGAAGATTCACAGTGCCTGCGTTCACGACGTTTTGAGGCGCGGAAGCTGAAAACCAGGCCGCACACCACAGGGAGGCGAGCAGCAAATTTAAAAACTGGCGAGACACAGGAGTTGGTTTCATTCAATAACCCTTGATCGGTAACGAGGTGTCAGGCTTGGGAACTACGGACCCAGCAAATCAGAAATAAAACGTAACCGAACAATATCAAAGAGTCGGTCGACCAAAGCCCGTAGCGGGCATTAAGCCTGATGCTATCGGTGGGACCCGAGGGTCCCACCGATCTGCGAGTGGATGTGGACTATTTCCCGTCCTTATCGTCG
>WNFI01530119.1_pt1 | contig 14662 bp, 15 predicted proteins | sample 5400471 | NCBI WGS metagenome assembly WNFI01 (sample SAMN13153348, study PRJNA577476) | soil metagenome | isolation source: 100 cm saprolite on Douglas fir-dominated hillslope | place: USA:California | collected 2013-09-17
GGGCCGCAACCATAACAACAATCGGCTGATGATCGCGTTCTCACGCGCTCTCTGCAGCCCGCCGCATTCAAGCAGTCCGTGTGGGGCGGACACTCTTGTCCGCCGCCTTTGACCTTAGGTTTTTACTTGGTCAGAAAGAACTGAATTCCGGGCGAAGGCGCGAATCGGAGTGATCCGACTCCACCCCAAAGAACCTGTCCTGAGCGCAGTCGAAGGGGGCGGCCGATGATAGCTCGGCACGTAAAATGCCGGGTAGAAGCAAAAAATGAAACGAGTCCCGTCAGGAACGGCACGAACCTTCCCGAGGGCTGGGACAAGGATTCGAAATACCCACCTTTGAAAAAGCGCAAGGGGGTACAGCCTCATCCAAGGAACTCCTCAAGACCAGCCCGCCCAGCTCATTGAAACGGTCCCATTGTTTTATTGCACGCTATAGCTTGCGACAGGCGTTAGAATCAGCACGCTTAGTAGTAAGGAACCTAGGAATTGCCCGAAATCACGTTAGGAGAGTTTTCGTGTGTCGATGACGGCAGATCAGCGCTATTGGTGGCACATCGGACTCGGATTTAAGCTGAGAAAGTTGCACGGGGACGCCTTTCAAGAATTCTTCTGCGTCATGATGCTAAAAGTTTATGGTATCTAATCGGGCGCTTCCGGCGCTAGGATTAGATCTCGCTTAATCATCCCGCAGTTCCGCTAAGCACTCCGTCCTGCGGTACACTGCCCACAATGTCTTCCCTCAGCGATCAGATGGGCTTCAGCTTCCGCCCCCCGGAGCGGCGCGTGTGGAAGGTGCGGGAGCTGGTGGCGGCGGTGCGTTCGCATATTGAGCGCGAATACTCCGACGCCTGGGTCGAAGGGGAGATTTCGAATTTTCGCGCGCCCGATTCCGGGCATCTTTATTTCACGCTGAAAGATGGCAATGCGCAGATGCGGGTGGTGATGTTCCGCTCGTCGGCGCGACTGCTTCGCTTTCGTCCGGCGGACGGAATGCAGGTTCTGGCGCGCGGGCGCGTGACGGTCTACGAAGACCGCGGCGAATTGCAGATTTCCGCCGAGCACATCGAGCCCATGGGGGCAGGCTCGCTGCAGCTGGCCTTTGAGCAGCTCAAAGCCAAGCTGGAGGCCGAAGGCTTTTTTGCAGCGGAGCGGAAGAAGCCCATCCCGCCCCTGCCTACACGCATCGGAATCGTGACTTCGGCGCAGGCGGCGGCTCTGCGCGACATTCTTAACGTGCTTCAGCGGCGGCATCATTCGGTAAATGTGCTCATCTATCCGGCACAGGTTCAAGGCACCGGCGCAGCTGCTGAAGTAGCCGCCGGAGTGCGCTATTTCAATCAGCACGACAATGTCGATGTCATCGTGGTGGCGCGCGGTGGAGGCTCGGCGGAAGACCTCGCCGCCTTCAACAACGAACCCTTGGCGCGGATGGTGGCGTCGTCGGAAATTCCTGTCATCTCCGCTGTGGGCCACGAAACCGATTTCACCATTCTGGATTTCGTTGCCGACCTGCGCGCCCCCACTCCTTCGGCGGCGGCGGAGCTCGTAATCCGCTCCCGGCAGGAGGTCGAAGATCACGCGGAGGCTCTGCAAGAGCGGTTGCAGCGTGCCATGCGCTACCGCTTATTGATGGGGCGGCAAGCGCTCACCGAACTGGCACAGCACGGCGCCTTTGCCCGAATAATGCAGTTGATCCGCCGGCGCCAGCAGACACTCGACGACCTGACTTACCGCATGGAACGCGCCGAGCGGCAAATGATCGACCATATGCGCCGCCGCTGGGAGACGATTTCCGCAACTGTGCGCCACTACGATTTGCGCCTCGTGCTCTCCGGCATGCGGAAAGAACTGGACAGCGGAACCGCAGCCCTTGCGGCTGTGATGCGCAACGTTCTGCTGCAACAAAAAGTTCGGAGCGGGCGCTTGCAGACGGCACTGGAGTCCCTTTCGCCGCTGGCGATTCTAGAGCGTGGCTACGCCTTGGTGTTTGATTCCGATGGCAAGCTCATAAAAGACGCGAGCCATGTGCAGGTCGGTCAGGAGATTTCTGCCCGCCTGGCCCGCGGAGAAATCCAAGCGGCGGTGACCAGGAAGCGGGGCTAGGGCTGCATTACAATTAGTTTTCGGCTTCTCACTGGCGTCAATTTCGGTTCGATCAGGAGAGCTTTTCGCGTGCCGCAAACTTTCGCGCCATGGTCGGCTTGGTTCTCGCCCTGGGTATGGGTGGCGCTCGACATTTTGCTGGTCGCTGCGCTCATTTATCAGGTGCTGGTGATGATCCGCGGCACCCGCGCCGCCCCTATGCTCGCGGGACTTGCCGCAGTGGCGCTAACATTCTATCTCGCGCGGATGGGCGCCCTCACCACCCTGAACTGGGTCGTCAGCCGGGTTTTACCTTATGTGGTCTTCGCGCTGGTCGTAGTCTTCCAGTCGGAGATTCGGCACGTTCTCGCCGATCTTGGCCGCCGCCTGAGCTTTCTGCGAGGATCGTCAGCCGAAAGCGATTCCTACGACGACATCGTCCTGGCCATGAATCTTTTCTCCCAGCATCAGACTGGCGCGCTGATCGTGATTGAGCGCAAGATCGGCCTGCGCACGCACATTGAAAGCGGAGTGCCGCTCGACGCGCGCCTTTCCTACGATCTGCTGGCGACAATCTTCCGCCCCAGCGCACCGCTGCATGACGGCGCCGTGATCGTACAAAAAGATCGCATTGCCGCCGCCGCCTGTTTTCTGCCGCTCTCTATGAATCCTCTTCTCTCGACGCAACTCGGTACCCGGCACCGCGCGGGCATCGGTATCACCGAGGAGACCGATGCCATCGCGGTGATTGTCTCAGAAGAAACCGGAGCAATCAGTATGGCGATCGGCGGCAAGATCGAACGTGATCTGACCGTGGAAGAATTGCGTGAGCGCCTGGGTGGCGAGCTGCGCCGTTACATGGCTGCTGTAACTCTGCCCACACCGATAGCCTCCGATGAATCTGACGCGGCTCTCGATTCGCCGCTACGCGCCTCGACTCAAAGAACTCATGAGCCGGGCCCTGATGCGGGGGCGGAATCATGATCGGATTATTCCAGCGCTACGTCCTGCACAACTTTAGCCTGAAGGTCCTTTCGCTTCTGTTGGCGACGGGATTGTGGTTCATGATCTCTCCCGACGAACAGCCGGCGGAGGTCGCGGTGCGCGCCCCCATTGTCTTTCAAAACGTGCCACCGGCGATCGAGATCAGCACGGAGACAATTCCGGAGGCGCAAATCCGTGTGCGTGGCCCGGACCGAGTTGTCCGGCAACTGCGCAATAACGACGTTCATGCGGAAATCGACCTAAGCGATGCCAAGCCGGGCGAGCGGACTTACGACTTAACCTCGCAGCAGGTCCGGCATCCCCGCGACTCGACCATCGTGCAGGTTGTGCCCAGTCAGCTCCACCTGGCATTCGATACCCGCCTGACCCGCGAGGTCGAGGTTCATGCGCGGGTCACAGGCAATTTCGCCGATGGCGAACAGATCGCCAAAGTCGACGTCGATCCCGCCAGAATCATCATCACCGGTCCACGGCACCACGTGGAGCGAGTCGATTCCGCGACCACCGATCCCGTCGACGCATCCGGAACCCGCGGCAGCGCCACCTTCACCACCAATGTCTATGTCGCCGACCCGCTGGTGCAAGTCGTGCAGCCGACCGCGATTCACGTCACCGTAACCGTGCAGAAAGTTGAAAGTCCGCCGGGGCACTGAAGGGAATTAGCCACGCAGCACAGAGAGCAAAGCACGCCTCTGTCGTTTATCATCCTTTGTTCGCTGGTAGCGGATCTCCAGAACTTTTTATGAACAAGCCAGAGCGGCAACTATTTGGGACTGACGGCATTCGAGGCGTGGCGGGAGAATTTCCGCTGACCAGCGAGAGCACGTATCTGATTGGCCGCGCCCTCGGTCACGATCTGATGCGCGCGTCGCGCAAAGCGCAAGCCGTGATCGGACAAGACACGCGCGAGTCGAGCCGCTGGATCGCCGATCGCGTTGCTGAGGGACTGTCTGCCGTCGGCGTCGACGTACACAGCGCCGGCGTCATCACGACGCCGGGGGTTGCCTACCTGGCGCGGGCACGCGGCCTCGCTGCGGGAGTGGTGATTTCCGCTTCTCACAATCCGTGGATCGATAATGGCATCAAAGTTTTTTCCGGCGACGGATTCAAGCTTTCCGACGAGCGCGAGCTGGCGATCGAAAAAGAGATTTTCGCGCAACTCCAGAATCCCAACGCTGCGGACGATACAGCTCTCAAGATAGCGGGCCCATCGCTTCCGGGCGATGCCGAATTGCGGCAGGCGTACATCGCATCATTGGCGGCGAGCGCGCCATCGGATCTGAGCCAGTTGCGCGTGCTGGTCGATTGCGCCAACGGCGCGGCGGCGGCAGAGGCTCCGGAGTTATTTCAGAAGTTGGGAGTGCAGGCGACCTTCATTCATGTGTCGCCGAATGGAAAAAATATCAACGACGGGTGTGGGGCCCTCCATCCGCAGACTTTGGGAAAAATGGTGGCGGAAGCGCCTGGAGAATTCGATCTAGGCGTCACCTTCGATGGCGATGCGGATCGCGCCCTATTCTGTGATGCTATCGGTCGCGTAGTGAACGGCGACGGCGTGCTGCTCGCCGCCGCGCGCGATTTGCATGCGCAGAAGAAGTTGACCCACGATCTTGTCGTCTCGACCACCATGTCAAACATGGGCCTTGAGATCGCTTTCAAGAAGTCGGGCATTCGCATGTTGCGCGCTAACGTTGGCGACAAGTATGTGCTCGAAGACATGCTAAAGACAGGGGCGATTCTCGGCGGCGAGCAGTCCGGACATATTATCTTCCGCGACGGCGATGCGACCACCGGCGACGGCATGCTCACTGCCCTCCGCCTGATGGATATCATTGTCCGCAGTGGAATGTCGCTGGCGGATCTAGTCGGCGACCTAAAAGTCTTTCCGCAGAAAATTCAGAACGTCCGCGTGCGAGAAAAGATTCCGTTCGCGCAAGTGCCGGAGATTCAGCGCGCAATCGAAGCTGCCGAGCGCGAACTAAACGGCAACGGGCGCGTGGTGGTGCGCTACTCGGGGACGGAAGCACTGGCGCGCGTGATGGTGGAGGCGGAGTCGGAGGAGAAGATGGAGGCACTGACGGCCGGGATTGCGGGAGAGATTCAGAAGGCGCTTGGCGTGTGAGAGACTAGACCGTTCCAACCGTGAGTTGGACGGTGATGCTGATTTTCCTCGAAGTCGTTTTCTGGGAGTTGTGGGAAAATTTATCCATGATACGCAAGCGGGTTCCCGGCTTTGCGCTTGTATTTGTCTGCTTACTGGCTAAGGCTCAAGCACCTCCCTCGTCCGTGGCTGCCAGCACCTATATTGATGCGGGCGGCGCAAAGGTCTGGTTCGAGGAGTGCGGATCAGCGAGCTTGCCGAGACCGGCGGTTGTTCTGCTTCATGACGGCCTGGTGCATTCCATTACCTGGATCATGCGTCGAGTGCATATGGAGCGCGCGATTATCGTCGGGAACTCTTCCGGCGGAGGTCTTGCACTGGACTTTGCCCTTGCGCATCCAGAAACAGTCGAAGCTCTCTTTTTGATCGGGCCGGTTGTCCATGGCATGGCTAGCTCAGACTATTTCAACGAGCGTGGCAATCAAAATAGCGCACCACTGGGTAATGGTGATGCAAAGGCCGCTGCGGAAAATTGGTCGAAAGACCGCTTTCTGATTGCAGGCGATGACCAGCGGGCGCGTAAGAAACTTTATGATGCCCTGGCACAAAACCCGCAAAACCTGAAGGTGGCGGGAGAGATGGAGATTCGTCCTTCACCGCCGACCGTACTGCGTCTCTCGCAGATTAGAGTGCCTGCGTTGATTCTGGTGGGAGAGGCTGACATCGGCGACGTGTTTGCCTATTCTGGAGCGATTGAAGCGGCCGTACCCTTGGCGTCGTTTGAAATCTGGAAAGACACCGGCCACCTGATCCAGATCCAGCGCCCTGCACAGCTGGTGTTGCGTTTCAACCGCTTTGTTGCGCTGATTGAGCGCAAAGAAGTCAAAGTGCCCGAGCAAAAGCTGGCTGAATATGTGGGCCGCTACAAGCTCTTCAATCGCCCGGCAGATGTGATCCTCAGGGAAGGTCACCTGGTCCTGGAATTTCCCGGCGACCCTGACTATTGGCTGTTCGCCGCCTCGGATGCCAAGTTTTTTCTGCGCACGGAAGAAACGGAAATTGAATTTCAAGAGGATGCGGGCGGAAAGGTTCAGGAGATGGTGATTCATAACAGCGACGGCAGTGTGGTGCGAGGTCCGCGTATGGATGCCGCAAGCCCTCGATAGATAGGCGCGACGGAGTGCGCTACTCAGGGGAGGAGCAGGTGTGGGTGATGGTGGAAACGGAATCGGAAGAGAAGACGCAGGTGCTGACGGCGGAATTGCGGGAGGATTCAGAAGGCGCTGGGAGTTTGAGCGGTAGGTCGTAGATGCCAGCTTCGTTAGATAGCAACCGCCGGTCCCGTTCACTCTAATATTGCTTACTCGAATAGCGGCGATACTCTCGCTAGCACCTCAGCTATGATCGCGTCGGGAACGCTTTCCAGCTTCCTGCCACCGCGCGCGGCGAGATCGAGGACACGGGGCTGGTCGCATCGGATGATCCCTGTTGTTTTGGTACCGGCTCCCGCCAAGGCTACGGCGAAACCTGCCGTACGCGCGAAATTACCGCCGCTGGTAATGGGCAGAACAACGGGGAGTTTGGTTACGTGGTCGAAGGCCTCCGGCGAGACGATCAGGACCGGGCGGCGGCCTTTTTGCTCGTGGCCCGATGTAGGATCGAGACTGACGAGCCAGATTTCGCCGCGTTTCATCGCTCGTTCCATCGTGCGTTTAATCAGATGATCTCGCCGCCGACGGGCATGCTATCGAACCATTCTCGTTCTCGCTTCGAGCGCCGGGCCTTGGGATCGCATTGCGCCAGCAGCTCGTCCAGGGTATACCGCGGACGCTGCCGCGGCTCCACGATGAGCCGGCCACTTTCCACCGCGATGCCGACCTTGGCGCCGGGCTGCAATTGCAAGACGTCGAGCAGCGCGGGGGGGACGGCCAACATGATCGAACCGCCTACCTTGCGCAAATTGGTAGTGTGCATGACGGGTTCTCCTCAATTATACAATAGTATAACACAGTCAGAATCCAAAAAGAGTGGTACGGTACTCTGGCGCGGGACGGAGCGTGTCAGATCCTAGTCGTCTCCGCCTTAACTACAATCTTTGGTAAGCTTATAACTCGTCTTTCCACTTCTCTAAGTATTTCTGGCCGAATGCGGGCAGTTCGCGATCGCGATATTCTTGCAAAATTCTCCTAAATGTGGCCAAGGCGGTTATGACGCTGGGGCGAAACACATGCTCGAAGCTCTCCACGGAGCGGATAGGCTGGAAAGTCAGCTCCCCGTGTCCGGATTTTTGACGTGCCGCTCGTAGCTCGAGGTGTGCATCACTTCAGATGTGCCGGAGTAAAAGATTACATACTCCGAGGATTTGCCCACAGTCCGTGCCATTGTTCGCAGATTGCGCTCGCCTAGGGGAACGTACCAGGCCGGATCAAATTTTTTCCCGTGACGAAACTTCTCAATATTGTTGCTAATCGGCGCGAGCTCAGGCTGGGAAAGAATGCGGTCGATTTCTTGAGTCCGCTGAGCAGAAGAGACTCTTACCTCGTCGCTTAACTGTATGCCCACCTTCTCCAACATATCGAGGAGGTCCTTTGACTCGTCCGATCCCGGCTGCGTTCGCAACGCTCATACACGCTTTCGCCGCAAGTTGTGAAGGTAATAATATCTTGCCTTCGTCTCCGAATCGTTCAGCAGTATCCAGTCGATATAGACAGAGGCCTCGAAAAGTGCTCTCATTTGCAAATTCGCAGCATGCGCCGATCCGTTTGCAAGGAGAGTGTCTACGCCGTCAAGCATTGCTACGGCCTGAGGTAAAAGGATCGCGAGCACGACCATATCCTTTAAGCCGTTCTCGCTGGACCCGTAGCACCGCGGGACCAAGTTGCTTCCATAACTTGCTGAGTCGCGGATCAAATCCGTCCAAGGTTTCAGGTGCTTCGTTATGTCCTCAACCACGTGGTCGCGTTCGAGGAGTGGCCTAAATTCGTTCTCGGGTACCTTAATGAGCAGGCTATCTCGACTCATGACTTCTACCTCCCCATCGGGTATTTACGGCGATCTCGCTTGCAGCGCGAAACCCTCACCTATTCCAAGTCTCTCCAGTTCGGGCCAACGCCCATTTCCACTAACAGCGGCACCGCTAGCGCGTGCGCTTTCTCCATCTGCTCGCGAACCAGCGACTGCATCACGCCCACTTCTTTCTCCGGAACTTCGAAGACTAGCTCGTCATGAACTTGCAGCGTCATCCTCGACTTCAGCCCCCGCTCCTGCAATGCGGCGTCGATACGGATCATCGCCACTTTGATCAAATCAGCTGCCGTGCCTTGTAGTGGCGTGTTTACAGCTGTCCGCTCGGCGAAGCCGCGCTGATTGGAATTCTTGCTGTTGATGTCGGGAATCGGACGGACGCGTCCGTGCAGCGTTTTCACTTTCAGATCGCGGCGGGCTTCTTCCAGCGTCCGGTCGATGAAGGCCCGGACACCCTTGTATTGTTCGAAATAGTTGGCGATGAACTGCTTTGCCTCCCCGGGCTCAATCCCAAGTTGCTGCGACAAGCCAAACGGCGAGAGGCCATACACAATGCCGAAATTCACTACTTTAGCCTGGCGCCGGTGATCGGCTGTCACCATGAGCGGAGGCACTCCAAACACCTGCGAAGCAGTCAGCGTATGAATATCGTCGCCGCGCCGGAAAGCTTCCACCAGTAGCGGATCGTGCGAGAAGTGCGCCAGCAGCCGCAATTCAATCTGCGAATAGTCGGCAGTCAGCAGTACGTGCCTGGGTTCGGCGATAAACGCGGCGCGAATTCCGCGCCCGAGTTCAGTTCGAATGGGAATGTTTTGCAGATTAGGGTTCGCCGACGAAAGCCGTCCCGTCGCGGTTCCAGTCTGCCCGAAAGTTGTGTGTAAGCGTCCGGTGTCCCGATTGATCAAGGCGGGTAACGCATCCACATACGTCGACTTCAATTTTGTCAACTGCCGATAATCCAACACCAGCCGAGCGATCGGATAATCTTCCGCCAAAGTCTCCAGAACGTCCACCGCGGTTGAAATCATCCGCCCCTTGCCGTATTTCACCGGCTTCGGCAGGTTCATGCGGTTGAACAGCACGTCGCCCAACTGCTTGGGCGAACCGATGTTGAATTCCATCCCGGCGAGTTCGTGAATTTCTTTCGCCTTCACGGTGCTCTCGCGCTCCAGCACGCCAGACATGTGAGACAACGCGGCGGTATCGATCTTGACTCCAGCCTGCTCCATGCGCGCCAGCACCGGAACCAGCGGCAGATCGATCTCTTCATAAAGTGTTTTTAGACCCGCTTGCTCGACTTCGGTGCGCAAGGCCGTTGCGAGTCTTCCCGCGATGTCGGCCGACTCCGCGAGATCGCCGCTTAGCTTGAGATTGAAACGCCGCAATGCGACTTCGGGCAGCCGGTGCGAGGAGTATGTGGGATCGAGCAGGTACGAATAAAGCATCGGATCGTGACGAACGGCGGACAGCGTTATGCCCAGCGGAGCGAGCGCGTGTATCGCGGCTTTGTAATCATGAATGCTCTTGTTTGTTTCCGGGTCGGCTAGCGCTTCGCGCAATTTTCCTGCGGCTTCGGCTGCGTCAAGTTTCACGACGGTAGCCGTGCCAGCGGTTGCGGAAATCGCGACTCGCTGTGCAGCTGGCTCCGGCAGTGCTCCGCCCATCAGCGGCAAGAATCCTTCTTGCGAGTCCTCATCTCTCTCTTCCTCTTCTTCGATTGTGTCGGATTCTTTACCCTCGACTGCCACGGCCAGCGAACCCCCTCCAGCGGCCTGGAGGACGCTCGTCACATCCGCCGCCGATGCGGCTTCGCCGTAATGTGCTTCTGTGACTTCCACGACTGGAAGCAGCTCTTTCAGCAACGAAGTAAATTCCAACTCGGTAAACAGTTCCCGAAGAGCTTCCAGCGCGGGCTCTCCCGCGCGCATCGCGTCCACATCGAGCTCAACCGGAACGTTGGTGTCGATGGTCGCCATGCTCTTGCTGAATAAAATAGTGTCGCGATTATTTTGTAGTGACTCGCGATAAGTTTTCTTCTCTACTTCTGCGGCGCGCTCCAGAGCCTGCTCCACCGTACCGAAGCGCTTGATAATCTCAACCGAGCCCTTGTCCCCAATTCCCGGTGCACCGGGAATATTGTCAATCGCATCGCCGCGCAAAGCCATTATGTCGATCACACGCTCCGGCGGTACGCCAAGAATTTCTTCCACTTTCGCCGCGTCGCAAATCAAATTGTCTTTCGGAGGATTCAGAATCTGTACTTGATCGTTGACCAGCTGCATCATGTCCTTATCGCTGGAGACGACATAGACGGAATGCGATGCAGCTGCGGCCTTGCGCGCCAGCGTGCCAATCACGTCGTCGGCTTCAAACCCGGAGAGTTCGAGGATTGGAATGCGGTAAGCCTCCAGCGCGCGCCGGATGTATGGCACTTGCTGCACTAAATCCTCGGGCATCGCCTTTCGGTTCGCCTTGTACCCCTTATATTCAATCTCAGTAAAAGTCTGCGTCTTAATGTCGAACTTGCGAATGCTGGTGATGGCTTCGGCCTGCTGTTTGCGAAACGTAGGCGCGGCCACGTCGAAAACCGCCGCCAGATATTCCGGCGAAAAATCTTCACGCAGCTTGCGCAGCATGTTGACGAACACATAGATCGCCGCCGTCGGAAGCCCAGTCTTGGTCGACATGGACCGCTGCCGCGCCATCGCATGATAGGCGCGGAAAATGAACGACATCGTGTCGATCAGGAAAATGCGACCGTGAGGGTCGGACTCCGTGGGCACCGAGACGGATGAATCCGAAGATTTCTTGCGAGGCGGCAAGAATCTAGTTTAGCAGCGGAAAGCCAGGTTAGAAATCGACGGTAAAATCAGCTTGTACCGTCTTCTTCGCGCCGCTTTCAGGATCATTTCGGAACACCAGATAATATTTTACGGATTGGTTCCAAGAGGCCGGAAGAGAGAAGTTTACATCCTGAGCGTGCGATGCGTCTGCGGAGAAAATCGCCTCAGCCGGCCTTCCGTTGGCAGCGTCCGAAAATTGCCGCTCATTCATCACCAGAAATTCTACATCCCCGCCTTGTTCGCCGGCCTCGCCCTGCCGCATAAAAGATTGATAGCTTCCGTGTAGCTGCGGCATGGCGGCGTGCGCAGGAATCTCGAAAGGAAAATCGGCACTGGATTGTAGGGTGAACGTTTTATGCAGTATTGTGCCACTCGTACCCTGCGGCGACGGCCCGATATGATCGGAGGAAGTCGGTTGGCTGGAATGCGATTCTTTCTCCACTGCCGGGTGATGTTGCTGTCGATCCATGTAGTTGGCCAACGGGCCGACCACGGTTACCATCTGATCGGCTTGCGCCTCGGCAGATTTTGGCGCGGCTTCCTGCTCCGACTCAAGCGTTACCACCGGCTGAGGTTTTGCTTTTCGAATATGAATGCCGAAATAGGCGCCAGCGCCAACCACGGCGCAAACCGCTAACAGTCCAGCGAATCTTCTCTTCATGCTCTCTGCCTCTGATCAACAACAAAATATCCCAGAGGCACAGGTTGCGGCCACAGTACTCGGCGCACCGCAGGTTACTTCGGTTTTCCGAACTCCGTTGCGTAATGCAGTTTGATTTCGCCGCAAGTACCCTGCTCTGGCGAATAGACCACGCAAGTGTCAAACGGGCGCGAATAAACATGTAGGCTCACCGCACGTGCGTTAAATTCGCGCGGATTCAGCACCCGGTGCACGGGGTCTGCTGGATCGACCGCACACGGCTGTGTGATGTTCATTTCAACAATGTCGGTCGGTTCCAACTTACAGCTGCCGGCTTCCAAATCCTGTTGAACGAGGTGGTAGTTTTCCACTTGTAGCCGGCCGATGGGCACGGCCATCCAGCAATTTTGGTCGCGATGGTTATGCACCGAGCTCGCCTGCCCGACTTCCCAGCAAATCGCGATCAACTCATAGAGCGTAGTCTTATCGATCAGATTGCGCGTGTAGTGCTGCCGGTCCCAAAGCAGATAGGGAGCCAGTGACTCTGTGCTGACCGGAGCATCCTGCAAGAAGCGTCGGATCGGCTCGATCTCTGTAAACGAATCTGCGGGAAACTTGCGCAACTCCTCGACCAGATTCTGAATGGAAACTTGTTTGGCCGCTACAGTCATATAGTTACTCCGAAAAAAGTATAACGGCAGGCTTGTGGATTGACCACCTAACGCGGCTATTCGACGAACATGCAGTCGCCATACGAATAGAAACGATATCGCTGCAAAACCGCATGTTCATAAGCGCGCAACACATTTTCCTTGCCTCCGAGCGCGCAAACCAGCATCAACAGCGTCGACTCCGGCAGATGGAAATTCGTCAGCAACGCGCTCACCACCCGGAACTTATATCCAGGATAAATAAAAAGACCAGCCTCGCCCGAACTCGCGCCAACTCGTCCCCCACCCTGAGCGGCAGCGAATTCCAGTGTACGCACCGTAGTGGTTCCCACCGCCACCACCCTCCGCGAACCGTTCAGTGCTCGATTGATCTTTTCCGCGGCTTCCAGCGAAATTGCGTAATGTTCGGAGTGAATCTCGTGTTCCTCCAGGCGCTCAACTCTCACCGGCTGAAACGTTCCCAGGCCAACATGCAGAGTGATTTCTGCGGTCTCAATGCCCCGCTCTTGCATCCGCGCAAGAATCTCGCGCGAAAAATGCAATCCAGCCGTGGGGGCTGCCACAGATCCACGTTCCTGGGCGTAGACAGTCTGATAACGTTCCCGGTCGCCGGACGAATCGGCGCGCGAAACATAAGGCGGTAGCGGAATGTGCCCGATGCGCTCGATTTGGCGGAAGAAGTCGTCCGACGGCGCGAAGCGTACCCGCCGAGCCCCATAGGCCCCACGTTCTAGTACTTCAGCTTCGAGTTCGTCATGTTCGCCGAGAAAAAGATGCTCCCCAACGCCGATCTTTCTTCCGGGGCGAACCAGGCACTCCCATTCATTGGGATTCTCTGAAATCTGCTTAGTAAGCAAAACCTCGACTTGGCCCTGAAGAAAATCTCGGGCCGCCGGATTGTTCGCGCTCAAGGGCTGAGCCTTAACCCCGGCACGGCGCCCATAGAGCCGCGCGGGGAACACCCGGGTGTTGTTGAACACCACCAGATCGTCGGCGCGTAGCAAGTCCGGGAGCTCACGAAACTGTCTATCTACTGTCCGCCCCGTTGAGCCATCCAGATGGAGCAACCGCGACCCCGAGCGGTCCGCCAAAGGTTCCTGTGCGATTAATTCGGCGGGAAGTTCGTAATGGAAATCGGATACCAGCACGCTTTTCGATTATAGGGACGCAGCCTCCGGAACGGGCGCTAGCGGCTCACCTTGCCATGTTCGATTTTTTGTAATTTGGATTGTCTCTGTACGGTGGGTGCTGGTACTATGCGGGGGCCAGAGTGCGGCCGATTTTTCGTCCCCCCTAGTTAAGGTACTCATGATTACGGAACGCAAACATAGGGAAGAGATTGTCCGTTACGGACGAATGCTCCATGATCGGGGCTTCGTGGCCGCAATGGATGGGAATCTGTCGGTTCGGCTCAAGGGAGATCGCATCCTGGTTACGCCCACCTGCGTCAGCAAAGGCGCCATGCGCCCTGCGGATATGGTGATCGTCGATCCCGACGGAAAACGGTTAGCTGGACGCCGCAACGTGACCAGCGAACTCGGCATGCATCTGCTGATTTATCGCATGCGTCCCGACGTTCAAGCCGTTGTGCATGCCCATCCGCCCACGGCCACAGGATTCGCCGCCGCCGGCATGGCCCTCACCGAGCCTTTGGTTTGCGAAGTTGTCATGGGCCTGGGATGCATCCCCCTCGCCCGTTACGGCACCCCTGGCACCTCCGAACTGGCCCAGACCTTGGAGCCCTACGTCGAGCAGTACGATGCGATTCTCATGTCGAATCACGGCGTCGTCGCCTATGGCGACACCCTCGAGCACTCCTACATGAAGATGGAAACCGTCGAGCATTTCGCCCAAATCGCTCTGGTCACCCATCTTCTTGGACGCCAGCAGCCTCTGAAGCAGCCGGACGTTGAGAAGTTGCTGCTGGCCCGCACCAAATATTTTGGAGCCAAGATGGCCTCTTCGATGCCTCTGCCCCGCATGCCTGTCAAAGTCAGCTAGCTCCACTCGCCGAATTCTCTAGCGCTGGCCTGTCTACTCATGAGATCCAGATTCGTATCAGGGTATGCCTTGAAAGCATTACCGAAGCACTGTGCTAAAAGAACGCCTTCAAAAACTGACGGAAAACTCCAAAATGCTTGCAGTGCGGTGGAAGAGCGGGCGCCTTCAGGCCCGCGTAAGTGCCCTGGAATCCATTGGGCTTTAGAGAGTGCGTGAGAACTAGCTTGTAATTGCGCACAAGATGAGGCAGAAAGAGAGGCATGGGACGATTTCTGCCGTACCAGCCGGATCAGGC
>WNFI01398777.1_pt1 | contig 14660 bp, 10 predicted proteins | sample 5400471 | NCBI WGS metagenome assembly WNFI01 (sample SAMN13153348, study PRJNA577476) | soil metagenome | isolation source: 100 cm saprolite on Douglas fir-dominated hillslope | place: USA:California | collected 2013-09-17
CCCTGGGTCAGGCGTTTGAGGGCTTGCTGAATCAATTGCTCGGATTCATTATCGAGGGCGGATGATGGTTCATCCATGATCAGAATTTTCGGCTGGCGTAGGAACATACGCGCAATAGAAATGCGCTGGCGCTGCCCACCGGATAGGCTTTGACCTCGCTCGTGCAACATGGTTTTGAAGCCGAGTGGCTGTGTTTGAATGAAATCGAGAATATTAGCATTGCGGGCCGCTTCCTCCATTTCAGCGTAGGAAACTTTCCGCAGCAGGCCGAAGGCCAAATTATCCTCGATGGTACCGCTAAAGAGTGAGTCATCTTGTAAGATTACGCCGAACTGGGTGCGCAGGTTTTCAATTTTCAGATCGCGCAGGTCATGACCATCGATGCAGATACGTCCGCTATCAGGCTGGTAGAAGCGCATCAGGAGATTAGCAATCGTCGTTTTTCCCGCTCCACTGCGCCCAACAAAAGCAATGGTTGTGCCAGGCTGCACTTGCAAGTTGACGTCATGCAACACTTCGATCCCTGGGACATACGAGAAATGTACATGCTCCATGTTGATTTGTCCCCGCACGTCGCGTATTTCAATGCCTTTTTCGGCATCGGCCTCCTCAGGATAATTGAGAATTTCAAATAAGCGGTCGATGGCAACCGCTGAGGCCTGAATCTTCTGATTGGCGCCATTAAGGGTAGCGATTGGGCCGGACAACTGGCGCAAGATAAGGATGAAGGCAGCCAACTGACCAGCCGTGATTGAGCCTGTCAGGACCAGGTAAGCACCAAAGCTTAGTATGGCGATTGAACATATGGCCTGAACAACGCCGATAGCCAGGTTGGCCTCTGATTGAAAGATGGTGCGCCGGAATGACAACTCGTTGGTCTGCATCACCAGTTTTTTCGTCTTGCGTCCAAAGCGATGCTCGGCTGCCAACGCTTTTACCGTTTTAAGACCTGTTAAGCCTTCGTACATGGCACCATTCATCACCGCGTAGCTCTCCAGGACCTGGCGACTCAGATGGCGAATACGCCGGTTAAAATACAAGCTGACACCTACATAGAAAGGGCCTACAGCGAGGACGGCGAGTGTAAGCTGCCAGTTAGTAAAGAAGAGGACAGCGATATAAATAATTGTTAAAACACCGTTGACCGTCGTATCTATCATAACCTGGATAACTGTTTGCTGCGCTGAAGTAACCTCGTTAAGGCGGCTTAACACCTGGCCTGTACTGCTAAGCCCCTGGTAGAAAGAGAGGGGGAGGCGCAGCATATGGCGGTAAAAGCTAAAAATGATTTTTAGATTAGCGGAGCGGCTCAGCGAACCCAAGATATTACGGTTTAAATAACCGAGCAGCTCCGCCAGGAGGAATACGGCCAGGAGGATAGCGAGTGACCAGGTGAGAAGGACCGCGTCATGCCTGGGGAAGACCTGGTCGAGCATTGTATGAAAAATATAGGGCATGGGGAGTGCGGTGAGACCTACTGCAACCGTAAGTGAGAATGCCAGGATAATTTGCCATTTAAAGGGCGTCACAAATTGGCCGAATTGGCGTAAATCGTTCCAGCTAAGCTTTTTTTCATCGATTCTGCGGCGTTTGGCCAGACGTCTATCGTAAGATGTGTTGCCGTAGACTGGTTGGCTGGTTTGTTTGAGATCGCTTGGAAGGGGCGCTGGCGCTTTTATGCCAGGCATTTTCATCGTGGTATAAGCGCTGATCTCTTCAAGCATCTCATCTTGCATCGCTCCCGATGTACCCTGGCTGAGAGGTGTTTGCGTTTCTGACTCGTTAAACAGTGAAAATGTTGCTTGCCAGGGCACATTTTCAAGCTCCTCAGCGGGAGCATCGTTGAGCTGAGGCAGGTGAGGTGGTGTATCTGTGCCTGGTGTATGTGCACGAACGTTATCACCGCGCAAGAGGCGGATACGAGCCGGGCGTGGTGGGTTGACAGGAGTGGGTGGTCCAGAGAATTTTTCTGTCATAATATCCTACCACCTGCAAAAAGTGAACGAACAATATCCGGGCCATCGTTGGCCCCCCTGGCTATCTCCAGGCGAAAGCCCTCTGCCTGGTCTGCTAGAGTGCTGAGAAAAGTAAACAACTGCTCCTGCGTCTGTCGCGAAAGTGTTTTCCTGCTCAGGCACTCATCGATCATGGCCTGGAGGGTGCTGGCTTTACTGAGTGGCGTGACGGTACTGCGAGGTGCTGTCGTTAGTGAAGGGAAAAGGAGCAAGCGAATACACGTCTGCATGCGAGCTGCTCCCGCGCGCACTTGCTCAATAGCACAATAGCGTTTATCACGATGATCGGCGGGAACTGCCTGGAGGGATGAAAGCGTGGGGAAGAGGCTCAATGAGCCGGAGCGAATGGAGACCTCGTGTGAAATGGCAAATGCTCCAATCGTTCCATCTTGCTCATTGGGGCGCAGCATCACGAGATCATCGCCCAGCAAGCCACAGCCATGTATCGCACAGCCCAGGCTTAACGTGGTTTTACCGCTACCTGATGAACCAAGAATGAGCGCGCCCTGTTGGCTATCTTCTGCCGCTGTAACTGTTCCTGCATGACAGGGCTCGAAGCCATAACATTGCATTAGCTGGCCGAGTGCTAGCAGCATGACATAGCGTCGCAGAAATGTGGCCTGGTAGCGTTCCGGCATCTCGATCTGGGTCAGGGCGATACCTTGATCTGCTGCGATTACAGTGAGTGCAGCCTCATTAACGGGCGGCAAGGCGACATAGCTTTGATATTGCGTGGGAGTTTCGCTATCGCGGTAATATTTTAATTTTGTATTGGTCAACAAGCGCAGTGTCTCAGTGCGTATGCGTTTAGGCGGCAGTGGCACAGGAAACAGCGAGGCATTGTCATAATAGAGGATCGTATATGTTACTTCACCACGTATCCTCTGGGGTTCTGGAAAGATACCCAGCATGTCGTCAAGAATGTTCATAATCGCGGGATGATTGGTCTGACACCTGACCCGTACGTCATGAAAAAAAAAGACTTTATGCAGCACCGGCTGGATGCAGGTGTTGGTTACCGTATAGAGAGTATCGAGAAGTGTATTTTTGAGCATAATATTATACGGATGTTTGCGATGCTGGTGTATCAATTAACAGGTTGTTGTCATGGAGGTCGGTGAGCAGACTTTCTATATCCTGGCATGCCTGTTCATATTCTACATCGTAGGCCTGGCAGACAGCTGTAGCGATATCATGCGATGAGTGTTTGCCATCCAACATTTTCCAGATAAAGGTTCCGACCTGATTGAGATTGTATGAACTACCGGCAGAAGGACTCAATAAAACGGCTTCTCCATCAAGTTCACGCCAGAGAATAGAACTATTGCGTTGCACCATGCTTCTCTCCCCAAATCTATAAAACTTCCCTATAGAGCAAATAGCGGTTACTATTGCCTGACCGGCGAAGCACAAAAGCGATAAATACACCAGTAACTGAGTTGAATAACTATGCGAGAAACCCCACGTAGCACGATCTTAAAAGGCATATTTTTGTCATACAAGTATAACCTATTGCGTATACGTGCAGCAACGGTACCAGACCATTTGGCTATAGAGCATTGCAGATCTATCTGTCTGTTCTCGCGGCGTATGCTGATGACTCTACCGACGACTGCCTGTTCTTTCACCCAGCTTGTCAGGAGTTCGACATCGGACATTTGTAATAAGCGTATGCCGGTTGGTGTATGTTGAATGGAAATAATGCGGTGGATTACCAGTCCGCTGCTAGTTTCAAAGGCAGTAATCTCGCCGAGACGAATCTCATACGCCTGGGCAGGCTGAATATATACTTCGTCACCCTTACGTAGTAGAGGAAACATACTATTACTGGCGACGCGGAACCATAATGACTGGCCCTCACGTAGCGCTTGAATAAAGAGAGAGGCAATAAGATCAAGTTTGGATTGTGACATACTCGAATATTATACACTTTCTTCTCGAAGAGAGAAAAGAGCTTTTAGGCAAAAAGAAACCGCAAATAAACGAAAACAATGTGATCGCTTATTTGCGGCTCAATGTCAGCTAGTTTGACAAGAAGTGCGCTGGTTGGCCACCTGTGCCAGAAGTTGAGCAGCTGAGCCCGTGTTTGCTGGGAGTCGTGCGGCAGCCAGACTGTGCCAGTGCCGAGGGAAGGTCACGCAGGCGCTGAACTTCAAGCTTAGGTGCCTGGTACTTTGCGCGGTTCTGAGTTTTCATACTCATGTTCCTCCTAAAAATGCTCACTATTATGCTCCCGTATGAACGATGAAAACTTTCAACGTCTTCAGAAGAATAGTGAAATCGACGATTAAAGAACGGTTGTCAATATAACGCATATCAAGCAGAACCCGCTCATCATAACTGATGTGCTGGCGTCCACTGATTTGCCACAAGCCAGTAATACCGGGTTTGACAGACAGTCGTTTCTGTGACCATTCGCCATAGCGTGGTAGTTCGCTTGGATGGATAATGCGCGGCCCGACGAGAGACATTTGTCCAACCAAAACATTGAACAATTGCGGTAATTCGTCCAGGCTTGTCTTGCGCAGGAAACGACCGACCTTAGTAATGCGGGGATCACGGTCCAGCTTCATATTTTGCAAGTATTTACGCATGAGTTCGGGGTGCCTGGCCAGGTAGGCATCAGCATCCTGTCTCATCGTCCTAAACTTCAGGGCATAGAAGCGGCGACCATGTAAACCAACGATCTCTCGGAAATGGAGGATATCTCCTCCATCATCCAGCTTAATATATATTGCAATGATCAAAAAGACCGGTATAAGTAGAACTATACCAAAGAACGAGAGCAATATATCAAGGATGCGTTTTGATACATGATAGAGAATCGATGGTTCACGAGCAATGCCTGTGCTAATAATGCCTGTAAGTACGCTTCCCGTTTTAGCCTGGGAAGCTAGCGTTTCCTCAGCACGGTTAGGCAAAGCTGCACTTATCTGTTCCATAATTGCTGTCTCTCTGTGCTCATTAAGTATGTTTGATCCCTCGACACTCTTAGTGTAGCAGAGCGCTACCTTCAAGTCGGTAGCGATCGAGTTAAGATATGATTATAAACGTCTGCTTTCGGTTAAGGTTTCTTTTATCTTTATTTGTCGCAACCTAAATTCACCCCTGATGCACAATCAGGAAGTCCGCTCAGCAAAGCTGGGTGGCAGTCGATCTGTTATGCGGAATGCTCTAGTTCTTGTTGCCTAGCTGGCGCTGCACTTCCAGCATATCGTAGTAGAGCGATTCACGTACAATCTTCCCATGGCGACGGACCACGACGGTGACCCCTGGAATAGCGAAGGCGCGACCCGTTGCGGGCAACCCTGGATAATCAGAGGTATGTGTACCAGTCGCCACCCATTCGACTGACAATTGATCGCCATGCACCACGCGATTGGTTACGCTAATTTTGACGTTTGGCATCGCGGCAAAGCCCGCATTTTTGCGCATCATAATAGCCGTGCGGCCCACAAAGGGATGCGGATACAGGCTATCTTCAACAATAGCATCCTCGTGATAATCATGTTGCAACTGTTGCACATTACCGGTGGATTGATGGGCAAGATGCTGATCATGCTGCTGTAAGTGCTGCTGGCCATTGTTGTCGCCATTGGGATGGGAGGTGAAATTCGAAGTAATTTGACGCGCTGCTACCGCAGCGATCGCTCCTGCGCCTGTTGCAGAAATGCCCATCAAGGTCAAGGTCTTGATCAGCTTGCGCCGATCCATCTTTCCCTCGCGAACGTTATTGACCATCTCAGGAATGGTACTTTCTGCTGGTTGTTCGTTTTCTTCTTGCATGAGTCCGACCCTTTCACATTATACCTATCTAACTTGAACTCAAAGAATAGCGCATGTACTTGTTGCTAGATCATTTTCCTAATAATCTTGCCATTATTATGGCATGGAGTTGCATGGTTCTGGTTGTATATATGTTGAGAAGAAGTAGTAAATGTGAGGATGTGGTTACAATCTGTCAACCACTGTGTTTTCTCAGCTAAGTTATCATTTCATAACCTCAAGCAATTGATAATAACCGATTCTCCACTTATATATACCCTCTAAGCGCTGGCCTATAGATTATGCTACATGTGCCAGATTGGATGACGACGAAAAGGATGGAAGAATATCATGGATGAGAGATCTATGCAACGTGGGAACCTCGAGCGGTATCTCACCAGGCGCTGGGGCCTTCTAGCCATTGCCTGGCTAACCATAGCTTTTGTGGCAGCGGGGATTATCGTTGCGATACCTCATAACGAAGCGGCACGCGCAGCAGGGGCTGTTATCTCGATCAGTCCGAGCTCGCGTAATTACGCGCCACCAGACTCACTCATCGGGGTTACGGGCTCTCAATTTACCGCTAACGAGACGGTTACTATTTATTGGAATTACACTGGCCCTGGTACGGGCACATTGGAAGGCTCACCCAATGCCTCGAGCACTGGCGGGTTTACATTCAATTTTACGACGCCACTGGCGGCGTCAGGCACCTATACAATTGCCGCAGTGGGTCAGGTATCTGGTTCCATTGCCACGGGGACATTCCAGTTGTTACCAGGTCTTTCAGTCTTTCCAGAAGCGGCTGGATCAGGGACGCCTATCCAGGTGACAGGGAACGACTATGGAGCAGGAGAGACGGTCAAGGTATACTGGAACAATTCGGGCTCGCACCAGGGTACGCTGCTTGGTAGCGGAGTTGGGGACTCTACGGGTTCGTTCACAATCAATGCAGTTGTTCCTACAGGTACTACACCTGCTACAGTGTCTATCGCGGGTATCGGTCAGACAACTAATAACGTTGCCAGGTTTAAGTTCACCCATTATCCACCTACCCTCGCGCTTGCTCCACTGAGTGGCGCAGCTAACTCGAAACTGACACTGAGCGCTTATGGCTTTGCAGGAGGCGAAGCGGTTCAACTCTTCTGGAATAACGGACCAACGCCAGTAGCCAGTGGTACGGCAGATTTTCATGGCTACCTGGCACCAGTTACCATAACGATACCGGCCGGGCTAACGGCGGGTCCATACACTGTCAAGGCGGTGGGCCAAACAACGCAACTGGTTATTAAAAATATCTTCACTGTCGTAAATCCAGGTTCTAGCCTGAGCCTTGCTTCCGGGCCAGTTGGTGCCGACATTGGAGTCTCTGGACAAGGCTATGCACCCAATGAAACCGTTAATATCCTCTGGAACTATACGGGTCCAGGTACAGGCACAAAAGTTGCCAGTTTTACGACTGGTTTATCGGGCACAATTCATGGAAGCTTTACGGTTCCTGCCGCGAGCACCAGCTCTTATAACGTAGCAACTGTGGGAACCACCAGCGGTATGGTTACCCAGAATACCTTCACAGTTAGCAACGGCCTGCTAGCAATCCCATCAAACAGTGCTCCTGGCACCAACGTTAATGCTGCGGGGACGGGTTTCCAGGCCAATGAGCCGGTAAAGCTCTATTGGGATAGCACCTCTGGCATATTGCTAACAACAGCGACCGCCGATGCAAATGGCAATATCAGCCAGTCTGTTGCTTTGCCGACCAGTGCTACGCCTGGAAGCCATACACTTATCGCTGTTGGACAGGTCAGCAGCACATCCTTTACAGCAGCCATCACCGTCAATACCAACTGGAGTGACTTTGGCCTTGGCGAGGCGCTGCACCGTCAAAATGCTTATGAAAACACGCTGAGTGCCGCTAATGTGGGGAGCCTCCACGTAAAATGGACGGCGAACATACCTAACAATAACCTGGGTGACTCATCGCCAGTGTATGCCAATGGCGTCATCTATATGACCACGGCCAGCGATACCCTTAATGCCTATGATGCGCTTGGCGGCACCTTAAAATGGCAGTTCGATCCGCAGACGGCTTTCGTGAACCTGGGCTCTGCGTTGGTCGACCCCGCGAATAACCTGGTCTTTTTCGGCTCAATGGCTCATCAAAACCCTGGCTCGCCCTCACCTTTTTACGCTCTGGACGCGCAGAGTGGCACCTTAAAGTGGAGCGTGATCCTCCCAAATAATCAGTATAGCTTCCCGACGCTGGCCTTCCAGAATATCTACATTGGGACTTCATTAGCACATGATAGTAGTGGCACAGTGTACGCGCTGGACGAGATAGCGGGCAACGTCAACTGGCATTACACTACTGTTGGCGGTGTCTGGACCGCCATCGGTGCTGATACCGGTACCAATACAGTCTTTGTCAGCTCCGGCGACCCTGGATTTTACGTGTTCGCCTTTAACGCCACAACCGGGGCGGTGCGTTGGCAGATTCAGGTTCCTAATTCCACTGCAGACCTCGATCCAGGTTCGGGCCTCCCGGTTGCCAATGGGCTGGTCTATACTTCCAGCAAAAATGGGAATGTGTACGCATTGCATGAAAGCGATGGAACAGTAGCCTGGTCAAGACAAATTACCAGGATCAGTCCTGATGATGTGTCTACACCGGCTATTGCCAGCAACGGCAACTTATACGTTGGCTCACGCGATGGCTTTCTCTACGACCTCAACGCTACGACAGGAGCAGTCGTCTGGAAAGCAGCGAAGGTGGGACCAATTGATAGCTCTCCAGTAATAGCCAATGGTGTGATTTACTTTGCGTCGTTAAATAACAGTTTCTATGCGCTGAACGCCAACACGGGCGCAGTGCTATGGACTTTTGCCACAGGGGCGAAATCATACTCCTCACCGGTTGTCGTCAATGGTTGGCTGTACTGCGGTTCAGACGATGGGAAGCTTTACGCCTTTAGCCTTTAACCAAATGCAGAGGTATTCTCTCATTTATGCATAGAGTGTCCGTGAGAAGGAGATATCTTACGGACATTCCACCTGATTTTGACCTATGCGGCGATTGTTCTCGCTCTGTCGAGACTTGCAGCATTTATATCTTCAAGGAGTAAAAAAGTATGGCTCTTACCTCGCGCCTACACTGGCGCATTCTTACTGGCGGTATCCTTACGCTCACTGTTATCGCCGCATTAGGGTTCTTCTCCTTTAGACACACGTTCGCGGCGCCAAGCTTAGTACAACTGAGCAGTGATCCCTACACCAATACTCGCAATGAACATCAGACAGAGGTTAGCCCAGCGAGCTTTGCCTTTGGCTCGACTATCGTTTCGGCATTTCAGGCCGGCCATGGCAATCATAATGGTGGCAGCACCAATATTGGCTGGGCTACATCCTCCGATAGTGGGCATTCATGGACAAATGGCTTTCTTCCTCATACCACCAAGACGGTAAAAGGGGTGTATGATCGAGTGGAAAACCCCTCGGTCGCTTACGATGCCGCTCATAAGACATGGATGATTACTTCCAATGCCTTTATCAGCAACAATAGCATTGCGATTTTGGTCAGCCTTTCTACCAACGGCGGAACCAGCTGGAGCAATCCCATCACCATTATTCAAAATTCAAGTGAGGACCTGGACAAAAACTGGATCACCTGCGATACGACCATGAGCAGCCCATTCTACGGTCATTGTTACGTTGAATGGCACGATGAACGACAGGCCAACCTGGTTCAGTTGAGTACCTCCAGCGACGGTGGCCTGATGTGGGGAACTCCCTTGTCTACCGCCAACAATTATGCAGGTTTCAATGGACATCCACTTGTACAACCTAACGGAACCGTGATTGTGCCCATAAATACACCTCTACCCTCGCCCAAACCATCCACTACGATCATGGCGTTTACCTCTACCAATGGTGGCGCAAGTTGGAACAGTACGGTCACTGTTGCCTCGGTTCATGCTCATACATTGGGAGGTACCCTGCGTTCGCTCCACATTTTCTCTGCAGGAATTGATGGTTCTGGGAAGGTGTATCTTGTCTGGGAAGACTGCCGCTTTGAAAGTGGTTGTACGGCCAATGACCTGGTTATGACGACTTCAACTAATGGTACCACCTGGTCCACCGTTAAACGCATTCCGCTTGATCCGGTAGGCAGCGGTGTTGATCACTTTATGCCTGGATTTTCGGTTGATACTGCCACTTCTGGCAGCACAGCTCATCTAGCTCTTGTCTACTACTACTTACCAGTAGCGAACTGCGACACTACTACCTGCCAACTCTATGCAGGCTACGTATCGTCATCCGATGGAGGTAACACCTGGACTTCGTCTACCCAGTTGGCCGGACCAATGAATGTGACCTGGCTAACAGCGACAGCCTGGGGCTACATGGTCGGAGATTATACTACAGTAGCCTACTCCGGTGGCCTGGCATTTCCTATAATTTCAGTTGCCATCGCTCCCAGTGGGACTACATTGCACCAGCTAGTTATGCTACTCTGGCTTCCACGTCCGCGTTATACCTGATGAAGAGAACATATGGTGCGAAGAGGTGTAGCATGCAACCACCAAAGAGGCAAAGGCTAAAAAGTCGACCAAAGCAACAATTCAAAGCTCCGATACAACAGGGGAAACAGCCAACACTCTGGCAGCGTTATCGCTCTTTGCCAAAAAAAGTTCATTTTGTCATTGGCTTAAGTATTCTGCTTGTGTTCTGCCTGATTTTTCTTAGTATTGGTATATCGATATATAAAGGTTTCCAACCTTCTCCGTCTCCTATTAGCTTATATCCCCATACAGATGCTACACCAGGTACTGCGACGCTCAGCCCCACACCTTCGCTCATGCCATTTCCGCCGACCACAATCGCTGCTGATTATTCTTTACGCGCCAACACCAGTCACCCCATTGCAAGTAACCTGGTGGGTCTGAATGGTCTGAATAAAATTAGCACCAACAGTCAACTGCTCAGTTATCTGGGCCCGTCACATTTCAATTTAGTAAGGATTGGGGTTGATATGCCGACGACGTTTCCAACAGCGGCGAGTGTTAATCCCCAACAGCAAAACTGGGCACCATTTGATCGACTAATGGGTGTCGTTCAAGCACAAGGTTTGCAGCCAATTTTGACAATAGCCTATTTACCCGGCTGGTTGCAGCCGAGTAACAATCCATGTACGAGGGCTTCCTCACACACATATCCTACATATATGCAGAATGGCACAAATATCGGTCCTGCTGAATGGGGCATCTTAGCGGCCCAGGTGGTCGCACACATGGATCAAAATTTTCCCAGCGTTCATCCCTATTACGAGATATGGAATGAACCCGATGGTACAACCTTTTTATGCGTCGCCGCAAGCGATCCCAATCCAGATCAGACGCGCTTAACGGAGTACAAAGCAATCTATGCGGCGGCAGCGCCTCGCATGAAACAACAGGCTCAACAAGATAATATGCTCATTCGCGTAGGCGGACCTGCCCTGGCAGTTCCGCGAACACGTGCTGCCACCTGGCTACCAGCCTTGCTGAGCGATGCGAGTACGGCCCCTTACATAGATTTTATCTCTTACCACTACTATCATGCAGGTCAGCAAGGGGACACCTGGGGCAGCTTGCTTACACAAACACAAGATTCTACCAACGGGGTTGCAGGCGTGTTTGAGTATGTTGCTTCAATAGTACGCAGTGGGAAACAGCCAAATGCTCAGTCGACTCCCATCCTTATTGATGAGTATAACACGAATACGCATCTGCCAGACTGCTGTAGAAATGACAGAACTTTTGGTTCACTCTGGAACGCCTTGTTCGTAGCAGATCTGCTTAATACTGTCAACGCTACAGGATCACCCTATGGCCCGGCGCAAGCTCCTGTAGGTGGGCTCGCCTATTTCGCGGCGACAGAACCGCCACCAGGTAATGAATTTTGCTTATTTGGTGTATGGGACAGTGCGATGGATTGTGCCACCAATGGCATTGTACAACCCTATCCCCAGTATTATGCTTACCAACTGCTGAGTGACCCTCACTTTTTGGATATAACCAACCATGGATATGTCACCGCTCAGCCGTTGGTGAAAGCAACAGGACTGGTGGTATCGGGCTTTTATACAAACACCAGAGACGATTTGTTGATTGTTAACGTGAGCGGCACTGCTTATTCAGCGCTTACCGTGGGCTTCAAAAATCCAGGCATGGCGCATCCAGGCGCTTTTGTCGACACTCTGAATTCGGCTAACCCGCAAATTGGGACGAAGGCACTTTCCCTGTCAGCAGTCATAGGCGGCTATGTTGCAACGATTAGTGTGCCAGCATATTCAACGGTTGCTGTTTCGTTAACTGCAAACTAACTATCCGGGTTAACATCATGGCTGGGACTGGTTGTCCCACTTGAAGCGCTGTGAGTAACAGCGCAACCAGTGCAGACGTTTAGGCCTGAATAGACGCTGGGAGCCAGGGGATCAGCCCAGCTATTCCCTGGGTCAGCAAAAGCGAAGTAATATGTATGATTTCCTACTGGCAAGGTCGTCGTTGCCTGGAAAAGTGCCCCGGTATTGTAAGAACCGGAAATCAGATTCATGGAATGGGCCACATTATCTACATAAAGTGTTGCCTGGGTGGGCGCTATACCATTCGTATCAGTATAGGTCGTCTGGAAGGTAAAGGCGGTCGACGGATTACCAGAACTGGGACTTACCGATGATTGTGTCAGAGCAATGGGCGTTATTGAAGGTAGTTCAGTTCCCTCATTGGTAATGGGACCTGAACCGTCGTCAAAACGAAAACGATAGTAATGTACGCCTACGGATAACGAACTTGTCGTGAATTTGTAGGCTACACCCGCCTTATAATTAGTTCCACCCGTTGATGTCATAGCGTGAGGTACGCCATCAATATTGATCTCGGTCAAAGTTGGCGCTTTATTGGAAGGCGAGTAATACTTCACCGAGTAGGTGACTGGCTGGCCTGGCAATGCAGCAGAGGGAGTAACTGTATCACTTTGCATGGTGAACGCATTTACCTGAGGGCTGGGCATTGGCACACCATTGTAGGGGATAGTCAGATTTCCCGAAACATCTGAAAAGGTAAAGGTAAAGCTATGGCTGCCAGTGGGCAATGTTGTGTTGTACTGGTAGAGAATCCCTCCTGGAACGGAACCTAGACGGTTCATAGGGTTAGCTGTACCATCGATGTTCACATTATGTACTGTGGGAGTCTGACTCAGGGTATAGATGATATTAAAGCTGAAGACGGTCGATGTGTTTCCTTTGGCAGGGTTGATCGTTCCCCTGATCGTTGTTCCTGGTTTTGATAAATTAGGTACTCCGTAGGGTACACGTAGCGCCTTTGAGTAGTTGATAGTGTTGAGTATCAATGGCGAACGCGGCGTTTGTGTGAAATCAAAGAAGTCCATCAGGTCGCTCGTCTGAGGTAAGGCATCTCGTTGATTCAGGCTGGGGAGACCAAACACAGCCTCGACAAACTTAGCCAGTGAACTGAATTCCCCCTGCTGGTGTGAGATATACCCCTGCCTGGCATAAGGTGAAATCACCAGTAGAGGCGCACGGGCTCCTAACCCTATATGGTCAACCTGAGGAGGCTTTACATGATCGTAGAATCCGCCCCAGTCATCCCAGGTAACAAGTATAGCAGTGCTGGACCAGTAGGAACTGTTCATGACGGAATTCACAATATTCGTGACGAAGTTCTGGCCACCCTGCATCGCAGAGGGAGGATGATCGTTACTGTCATTGCCAGCCGGAGTGATCCAGGACACATCTGCCATCTTCTGCGCCTTCACATCGGTGACGAACTGGTTGGGATTTGAGACAATATTTTTAGAGTTGAAAGTCGACTGTATCATCTGCGGGGCGTCCCAGATGCCAACAGAACTATAATAACGCCAGCTCTTACCAGCCGTTGTCAGCAAATCGGGTAGGGTCTGTATGTTATAGCAGGGATAGGAAAAATATTCATTACCAGAACTGGCAGCTTTCGATTCCTCCTGGGTGTTCCGCGTTGATTTACACCCGGCCATCAGGGAAGAGCCATAGAGGCCACCCGTTTGAGCAGCAATCATCGCCAGATGGTTGGGGGCACTGTTGGTCGCCATAGATGAAAAGAAATTGTCGCTCAGCCCAAATTGGTGTGCATAGGTCCAATAATTGGGAATATCCGACTGTGAATACTGAACAAAGCCACGCGAGGGAAATTCATCCATTTTTCCGCCATCCATAGCTGCAGCATAAGCAGCAGGGCTATGATCAAAGTCACTCTGCGACGGATTGGGTGCTGCTGACATAGACATACCATTGACCCCTGGAAATTGCCCAAAGAGATTATCAAAAGTATGATTCTCCATCATAACAACCACAACATGTTTGATAGAATTAGATGCTGCTGTTTTATTAGGAGCTTCATAGCTCCTCCGTTGGTGAGCGGTTCAGACATTTTTTAGTTGGTTTACAAACAAGATGAACTAGCTAAAGTATAGATGCACTATTCCATAAATTCAATATTTCAAAATGTTTTTCTATATATCATATAGTTTCAGCATTTTTACTGGCAAAGCATTTTTACCTTCAGCGTTAGCATTTCACAACCACAACCTCAGAAAAACAACCTTTTCACAACCACTTAAACACTTTATTCTCCTGTACGTATAGCGCATTATTATTGCGATACATTTATACATAATGCTATAAAGTGCCAGAACTATAGAGGGGAAAAGCTATGTCAGATCAACTTGCTCGATATCTTTTGGGAAAATGGAAGGGGTTTACATTTTCAGCCCTGATACTTGCTTTTGTGATTGCAGGTGTTATCATCGGGCTTCCACATAATGCTGCGCGTGCGGCAGGAGCCGCGA
>WNFI01426430.1_pt1 | contig 14660 bp, 23 predicted proteins | sample 5400471 | NCBI WGS metagenome assembly WNFI01 (sample SAMN13153348, study PRJNA577476) | soil metagenome | isolation source: 100 cm saprolite on Douglas fir-dominated hillslope | place: USA:California | collected 2013-09-17
AAGGGAGGCAGAGAGTTTTGGTCTTTTGTGCCAAAACGGAAGAGAGGGTCGCTACTGGGGTATGGAGAGTAAGATTGTCCTATGGATGAGATTGCGACGGACTGAAGGGGGGGCGACTCTGACTTGATGGCTGTATGAGGCTGGTGGTCAATGTAAGGGGCCATTGTATGGGCGCTCATGAGGAAAAGAGATACGCACGAGGAGGGCAATGGATGGCTGAATAAAAGAAGAGGACGAGTGTCGGGCGAGGCAACTGGCCGCTGACCCCGGGGCTGTGGCCGAGGGACGATCGATCGGTGAGATGGTGAGGAAGAGCTGGAGCAAACATCCCCTCCTCGCGGTCTCCCACTCAATCCGACTCCGCAGCCACCCCGGCACCCGCATCACTAAAAATTTCCTGAATGCCTCTCTCTTCTCACTCCTCTCCCCCCACCCCACCTCTCAGCCAACCTCAACCCTCTGACACTCCCTCGGATCTCATCTACTTTCTTGGCGCCCATCTCCCCTGAAAACCAATACGCCATCGGCTTCCAGTTCCTTGTTATATTCCGGATCTTGAGTTCTTTGATCGATCGAACGCCTCGGTACCGTCGGGTCGTTCTAGTTTTTCAAATATCCCTACCAGCTGTAGTCAGCGTTACTGCGCAACATACACTATGCCCTTTTGCTACTTGTAGTCTGGCTACTTGGCTTCTTCAAGCAACCGAGTCCTTTTTGAAAGCTCAGATGCGATATCTTCTTGCCAGTGCAATACCCATACCCTGAACAGCCTGAGCCATCGCCTAGCTACAACGCATACCATTGGGGAATTCCACCATCATGCGTCCATATATCCATTGAAGATCCCATTTGCTCCATCTCACTAGCAGGTCAAGCAATTGGTATGCCAACAGACCCCTCAATGTACTGGCTTGTTCAGAGCGCCACCTCATTACGCGCGCGTACGGCATACATACAGTACCAGTCTTTATGGAGCTGCTGGTTTCAAGTGCATCTTTGAAATGTGCATTATTTTATTTTATTACATGACTGCAAAGATACCAATCCAACCAACCTTCTATGGCAGACAACCCCTTGCACATGTTGACTATGCTTGTGACCATCAACAGAAGCCAAGAAGTTCACTGCAAAATAATTGCGTGATAGCAGTGCCACACGACGGCCATAGTAGTATTTTTATGTCTAGACCGAAGTCCCGAAGAAGATTGAGGATTAGGCAGCTTTTTCACTTCGGGAGCCGGGAACTGTGTCGCCGGTATACTCTGCCCAGCGTTCTAGAAGTGCCTGTCTTTCCAAGAGTGCCCTGGCACGGTGCCGAACATCGGCCTCGCTTCTGCTTACGTCATTATAGCCATTGAGTGACCCACATGCCTCGAGTCCCTCGACCCTGGCCCGGACGTCGTCTAAAAGCCTTCTCGGTGCGTCACCACAAGAGATTGAAAAAAAATTTCTCGGAATGAAAGGAGGCTTTACTATGAAACACACAGTGAACTCACAAGGTAAATAGTCAACAACAGTATAGCATAAATACGGCACGTACCTGCAGGGCTGAACGAGTTCATGTTGATCATGATCATGGATATAAGACGCATGCGGTAACGTAGCACATGCTACGTTCTACGTTGGGTATGCGGGTTCCTGATCCCCGTGCGCGTGCTGCACTCTGCCGTTTGTAGATTTCGACGCGAAGCCGTATCGATCCGTCTGTAAATGGAGCTCTAGTTTTCGACGGGGTAAGATAGTACCATATATCTTTACGCACCACTGTGTCCCTGTGTCTCGGAGCTTAGGTTGGGCTTAAGAGCGAGCGACCCGGTCCACAAGGAGTTGTGGCATGCGACTGTCGCGACAATTCAATCTGCCGTAAGTTTACCAAAGACATGGGGTTTGGTCGGGCCAAACCGGAATGTTGGACTCTAGATAGGGAGGAATGAACCCTGGAACCAATAGGATGAGGTTGGCGAAAAAAAAACAAGGACCTGATAACTAGGAACTTTAGTAAGTACTCCAGTATGACTGAGGAATCACATTCAGTGGAGCCGGGCCGAAAGAAGGGCGAAGGTGAAGGGGCGGTAAAGTTCCCATGTAAATCGGTATTACGCCTTGATCCGAGCGAATGGATAATTCAAAGTTAAGGCTTTGACGAAGTCGAGGAGGTCAAGTAAAAACGTCCGAGAGAACCAGTACCGTCGGAAGCATGTCGGACTCAGGAACAGACCGACGGAAGGTTGTCACTGGGCTGTGCACGGTTACATGCGGTTTGATCGGCACATCGGCACAATATCCGATCGTCGGCATCCTCGAAATGGTAAGCGGTCTCTCAACTCACTCTCAATATGCCTCCCATGTCCTTCTTGGGCGTCGTCACAAAGGCTGGCTTCATGAACAAGACCGCAACCGTCACTGTCTCTCGTTGGGTCATCGATGCAAAGACCGGCAAGGTGCGTCACGACCGCTGCCATAATATCCTCCACAACAACCCAATATGTCGTGGCCAACTCTAGCGCATTTCTCGGAGCAAGAAATACCTCGTACACGATGAGAGAAACCGTATGTGCCATTACTATTCCTATCGCCATTGCGCTCGCTCGCCTCTCACACCTTCCCGTTCTCGTAGAGCTTCGTGTAGACGATTCTGTTTTAATACGGAACTGTCCTCCTGTCTCGGCCCGGAAACAATTCACGTTGGAGAAAGTTGTGCGCAGTCCGGAAACCGAACGAGATCTTGCTCATGCAGCCGCCGTGGTAACGCCCGCCCCATGACTCCCATCACCATGACCGGCACCAATGGCACAGGACACGTCCCCCTTGTAGTATATGATGCGTATTCGTCTTCATTTATCGTATCCTAGCGATTGCCGTTCCCAGGACACAGGCGCTGGAGAATTTCAGAGGTGATAAGGGGTGAAAAGTATGGTTCCTTGGTTTCTAATGTTTACATTGGAAATTTATATTGCCACTTTGTCCCATTGTAGATCCGCTTGTGAATTGTAGATTATCTTCAATTTGTTTTTTGAGGTCCATGCATTGATGGCCAGATGAAGCCATGTGCAGGTACCGTGCATGGCGGTCATTTGTCTTCAGACCTCCATGTCGAACACACCTTCCACGGACCCAGATCCATGGGACCGCCCGCTCGACGTGAGTTGATAACCGAGTGTGAACTCTTCACGAGTGCTCACCCGAGATCCAGGACGGGGGGAAGGCAGTCTCCGTACGTCATAAAAGTGCCGCGCTTTCAAACACCATCCCGGATGACTGGGACGAAGAAACTTGCTCGGGAGAAGAAGACAACCAGACAATATGGGACAACGCGTGCGGGGTCTTTTCTTTCGTCATCCCCGCCTCTCGGCGCGCTGAAATGATTTCGCGCCTGGTGTGTACAGAAACAAGCAGGTTCCCATGCCTCAGCTCGTAGTGACATCCCCGAGGACGGGATCCATCACGCCGAGCGTCGTGCCGCCGGCTTCAGCCTTCCAATCTCCCATTCGCATTCTAAAGCGTTCAACACAGAAGAAGGGCGACGCGAGCGATAATTCTAGTTCGCCTGCTTCCACCCCGATAGGTGCTGAGAAACTCGCGGAACGCTCTGTGCGATATAATGCTGCACGGGAACGCATCTTTGCGGCTGGCACAACGGAGGCTACCAGCGACGGCATGGGAAGCACGGGAGGGGGTGTGACTGGCGGTGCAGTATCGGCGATTATCCGGAAAGCGGGGAAGTTCGGGTCAGCCCAGTGAGAAGCAGGGTCGACAACCTCAAGACTCGGGCTTAGGGACATCAGAGTAAGGTCTATTTCCGAGTCGATCACATCATCTATTATCCTGTTCCTTTCAAGAATGGATCCCATGATGGTATAATGAGGGACAATGGTACTTCAAGTTATTCAAAGACACCCAATCCATCAGCCCGATCCCCGCCAATTATCCTCTCAGTCAACGCCTCGCACCGAACGATAGTGCGTATCCTGTCTAAAACGGTATCATCGTGTCCTCCGCACCACGCGTCTTCACCAACCAAGGGTATCCCATCGCACCGAGCTTGAACCACTGCACGTTCGAGGTCGACGCGCCGGACGCGCGGTCCCCATATACTCTCTACATAACAGTCTATGAGTCGTACGATTTCGAGTGAGTTCATTTGAGGGTCACAAAGGAAGCATGCCAGGGGCACAACTGGGAAGAGTGTGGCTTGGCCAAGATACAGCTTGCGCAGGGTAGGGAGCATCGGGAAAAGTCCATCTGCGTCTCGAGGAAAGGCTATGTTCGCGAGATGCAAATCTTGCAGCCTCGTCCACGCCTGAAAACGCCCAAAGAGGGCGTTAACGGCCGAGGCAACAATCTGCGTGCATAGTTTGAGATAAAGAACATGACGGATTTTGGGGGGCCCTGCATAACGCACCGCAATGGAAAAGTGGTGCGCAGGATCCGGTCCCGTCCAAATGAATCTCTGAGGACTGCATACTAGTTAGTACAATAGTCGTGCCAATGTCACTTGCACTGATGAGGTGAAAAAACTCACTCTACAAAGTCCAAGGCTTTGAGACTCTGGTCGTCCATATCGCCGTCATTTGTAGAGTGCAAGCACAAGCGCAGATCCTCAAGTTCCAGCCTGGTCAAGCTCGTGACATCTGTCGGAAATCGGGTCTTCGAGAGGAGACGCAATAAGTCACGAAATGCACCCCTGCCCACTTCTGCCCCTGCCAAATTAACAGTGATGGTGCCTGCTTTGCCAACAGTTTCTGAACCCCAAATTACTGTGGGAAAGCGCGCCATTGCTGATATTGAGGGAAAGTAGAGGTGCCTGTACAGGATCGGGGCAGCGATATCATATATGAACTTGTTGATGACGAGTACATGAGCTGGTATTGGATGGATCGCGGTGGCAACATCCAGGACCCGTATCAATAATTCTGGCGGAAGGTCTAGTAAGTACATCACATATGAATTGCGGGCAGTCGCGCGAGCCCACCACTAACTACGTGCCAAATCTGGACACCGACTTCTCACCCTCTAATTACTCCTGCCATGACGTTCAAGCAGATCCCTGACCCAACGGCGTGAAAGTGACTCATCGTCCCCAATTATGAGATAAATTTCAGCTGCCTTCATATCTTCTAAGAAAAGGTTGATCATCGTGATGAGGGTATATCAAACTGCTGAGGTATGGGCAGCCATGGTCGCACGAAGGTTCTGTGTATAAGTTCCGATGGCATTTTTCAAGTTGAGTACTGCAAGCACAACTCGGTCTCGGAGGCCCTCTGACCTCTACCTGAAGAAGAAGAGCTGGAAAAGACGTTATCGTTATCATCGTGTTTTGTGCTTAGAAGCTGAGCGCTTTGAGCTGGTAGATCGCGCTGGAAAGGGGTTGAGGGATGACGATGGAATGTTGGAACCACAGTCAACTTGCTCTTCTAGAGGGGTGATAGATGACGCAGAGCCAGTGGGCAGAGAAAGAGTCGCCTGCCACTGGGAAATACGGGTTTCCGGCTGTGTGCGGCGAGTCTGCGTGCTCAACAGCAACAGAGGGACGGACGGGAAGGAACATGACATGGCGCGTGCACCGTGTCGATGCGCGTCCGTCACACATCATGCACTCATGACACTGTCACGCTTGTCATACCCTGGAAAACCCAGAAAACATAATTTCAAGATTTATTGCGCCAAAGCGACAGAAAAGAGACATGATAGGGTTCTGTACCCCAGGAATAAGTCCCAAGGCGCCCGTAGAAAGAAAAAAAAACCTCGATTGAGTGCTCAACTTGAGCTTTTCCTTTACGAAGAAAGAATCAATCGCTGTCTTCGTCGACCTGAGGGTGTGATATGTGGCGATAAGTATCTATGTGCAGGAATATAGATACTCACAATGTCAGCCATCTTCCCTCGCGCTCTCCCGGCTGCCGCCCTTGTTGACGTCCGCCCAGAAGCAGCGCCAGAAGGCGCGAAACCCAGTGTTGTCTGTTTCGTTTTGGCTGCGGGCTTATTGGCAGCAGAAGTCCTTTTGCCCATTTTTTGATTACTATTAGATAGTTTTGACCGCGATTAGCAACAGACAAGAAACATTGAATACGAACCTTGGCGCGGCCACGCGTTTAGTCCGTGTTGTTGATTTCGGCACCTCGTCCATTTCTTCGTCGTCTTCATCGTCACTCTCAGCCTCCGCCTGTGTAAGTCATACATCGGAAGCGGAGTATGAGGCTCCACTCACCATGGCCTTCCTCCTCGTACTTGACACCTTCTTATTGGCCGTAGACGGTGCTGCCCTTTTACCTCTGCTTGTCCCGGCCTTCCTCCCTGATGGTGGTCCTATGTCTGAACCGAAATCGCTACCTGGCTCGTCGATCTCCATAGCCATGGAATCAACTGACACAGCATCGTCATCGTCCACTTCGGCACGACCCTTAGCCTTCCCCTTGTTAGACAATATCAGTATATAGTGAGAACGCTCGATAGGACGCTATCGCAAACCTTCACTCCGCCCGTTTTGCCAGATCTTTGTCCAGCCGCATATTGTCTTTCGCGTTCCTCACGCACCCTTTCGAGCTTGGGGGGTTTCGGGTGAGATACAGAGCAACTCCAAGTAGTGGTTCACTCACCACATCATCCAGCCGCTCTTCTGGAACTTCACCACTCGCCTGCACGCCCTTCATGAATGCCCGGAGCGTCCCGTCCACATGTCTATATTCAATTGGCCTCGGAACATCCGAGAAGGTTAAATTGTTGACACATACTTACTGATGGCGTGGATATCGTCCTTCTCCACGAAGATTTGGATTGCATCTGACATGCCAGCCTCACCAAGCAACTGCATCTCCTGCGCACTCAGATACTCTTGTACGAGTGAGTGCACTCGCACTCGCCCGGCAGCCAGCTTATCAATTCCATCACCTTCCTCGTCTCCGTCAAGGCCAGCTAATTCGGGCTCATCCGCAACAACGCGCCGCGCAGCAGACTTCTTTGCGCGATGGAAGACCAGAACATCCCGCGGATTTGCTATTTTCCCCACAAAGTCCTGGCCAAAACGGATCGGGTTTGACATAGTTGGTACACCAGTGGTATCAACCTGGACAGAAGCATGCCTTAAAGACCCGTTAATGGAACGAAATAGGAGGATCATCAACCTTAAGCCGGACAAGCGGAACCAGGCGAGGGAGTTCTGCCTCGCCTTCCTCCACTGCCTGGGCATTACGTTGGTCCCATATATCGTTTGCCTTGTTGATCAGCTCGGAAACCTGAATAAAATTAAGCCAAATTCCAGGCGCGAAACTTTATGGGTCACCCTTAGTTTCAGGCACTTTGTAATTTCCATCTGATTCGTAACGTCGAAGCCTTCGTCTTCTGCAACCTCCGTAAGAAGTATCTCATCCATCACGAACGGTCGCACTGTGCGCAGGGGAATCGGGGTCAATTCAAATTCCGTCCCTTGGATCTTCAGAAGTGCAACATGTCTTGAACAAGACCATTAGCACCGTGAGATGCGGAAGCTGAGACGAGATACATACTTATCCAAAGCCTCGCCCTCTGCAAGGGATGTTGCGATGGATGACCCAGGCTGCGAGATAAAGTATCGCTTGCCCGCCACCGGTTCGGGCCTGATGCGGCAGTCATGTTCATGACCCCAGACAACGAGATTGATGTTATCATCAAAGAGACCCTCTGGAACGAATTCTTGTGGCCCATGCTTGACCCTGCATACAATAGAATCAAATCATTTGAGCAGTTCGAAGTCTCCGTACCGATTTTGGTGTAAGAGTAGTAAGTTAAACCAGTCACTCTTATCCTTTGGCATATACATTCTAACGCGATTGCTCCTCAGTTCAAAATGCATTCTCGCGTCCTTGACGTTCCCGATCCCATATAGACCCAGGTGCGTATTGCCCTTGCGCAACAACACAGGTCGGACGGCGATTCCATCAGCAGGGACATCGCTGAGAGGAAGCTCAACCTTTCCAATGTGATTGACAAGTCCTGCCACAGACAGCACATCAAGGGCACAAAGGGCACCTTCCTGAAAAATCAAACAAAATGAAGGGGCGGTCTGCCGGAAAATTAATGTCGGCTGACCGGCCCAGCACCCTGTGGGTCATCGTGATTTCCGTGAATCGAGAAAACAGGGATTGCGACGTTGAGATTGCTGTCCTCATAGTTGATAGCTGGAAAGCTACGTAGACTGAGGGGACAGCGCGTCGGAAAAGGGGCAAGTTGGCGTACGAGAAACCTGCAGCTTTTCCGTCGGTAGGATCGCTGAGGAGCTCTATCGGAACTGGTTTGTCTCCCAAGGTATACTCTCGCAGTAGGCTCATGACTTGGTACAAGCAATCGCGAGAGGGGCGATTTTCATGAAAGAGATCCCCAGCAAGAAGAATGAAGTCTACCTGAGAGGATTGAGAATACATCAGCGCGGTATGTTACAACCCACATCATTTTTAACTGCGAGCTGCAGTATTTCTTTGAAGGTGTTGATTGAGTCTTGTCCACGGACGGGGTCACGTTCTAGATATCCAATGTGATTGTCCGTGGCAAGGAGAATACGGATAGTATCCTCGGGAACTAGACAGATAAGAATACATGGTTCACAACATCTATTCTGCTGAACCAGCACGCACATTCATGCCTGAGTGTGGGCGGTGGCGGTGCGAGAGTGTCCGAATCCGAGTTGGTCATAAGGAGGAACGGGGGACACTTATCGGGGACATAAATATTGAACATATTACCCACCCGCAGCTACCACCGCCGTTGGATCAGATCAGGTGCGCTTCCATCACCGTGGGGATTCCTATCCAACGACAGATTGTTTGCGTATATGTCACTTCGCTCCCTTGCCTCCATACCCCCCTCCGTCACCATGACAGATTCAATGTCATACAGACTCCACGTCGTGCGTACCATCCAGCATTCACCTCCCCTCACCCGGATGCTAAAACTTTTGGCCTCGCAGACTGCCACGGTCTCGTTCTATCTTGTCGCTGCACTTGCGGTACGTTTGACGCCTAGTTTCTCGACGAGCTGACTTTCCTTTTGCCATTAGATGGTAATGGTGTACGCCCTCATCTATGCTGCGTCGTTGACACTCGTTCTTCTGACACTTCAACACTTCCAGTAACAAATGGGTTCTAAACGTCACAAGCGCGCCACTCTTTTTCCTCTTCACCCAGTTGGTCATTGCTGTCATTCTTTTCTGTCTCGGGCATACCTTCAAAATAATTACCGTACCAATGATGCGCATAAACCGCCCAATTATCAACGGTCTCGCCTCAACTGTCATTCTTAATGTCTTGTCATTAAGGTGACTCTTCTACGACGTGTATCACCTCCTATTTCTGACACCGTCCCCGCCGAAAGCTCAAGCAATTATAGTCTAAGATTCGTCGACGCATCCTTCTACCAGGTTGCGCGCGGTCTTCTCCTCCCGTTCACCGTTCTTACATCCTACATCATGCTGCGGACCCGCCCCAGCTTTCGCATCCTCCTATCGTGCTCAATCGTCACTTTTGGCTTCCTTATTGGTGTCTTCCTCGACAAAGTGCATGTTTCTGACCGTGGTATTCTTTTCGGCATCGCAAGTTCTGTGATGACTGCCCTTCACGCTGCTGTGATGAAGCGCGGATTCCAGGTTGTGGAGGGTAGTGCATTGTCCATGAGCTGGCACTCCAACTTGCTCAGCGCTTTGTTACTTTTCCCGTTCGTCATAATTGTTGGCGAGGGTCCAGCTGCGCTTGAAATCCTTTCTGGGCGCGCTGAGGGGCTCTGGACATTTTTCGTTGGCTCAGTGATCACGGTAAGTCCGGTTCAGTTATTTGATGGGCCTGTCTGAATGTTCTTCTCTGCACGAAATTTGTGCTTAGGGCAGTGTCGGTTTTCTGCTCTCCATTGCCTGCGCCCTATCGATCCAGGTCACATCTCCGATAACACACATGATTTCTTCTGCAGTTCGAGGTGTTGCGGCATCCATTCTCGGTGTCCTTCTTTTTGGTGACATCTTGACCTCGTGAGTGGTAGAGGCAATCATCAATCTTTCCGTGTGACGCTGACATAACGACTGCAGAGGCCGTGTTTCAGCCATCATACTCATTCTTGGCGGGTCGATATACTACACATGGATTAAGCATGTCGAATCTACTCCGCCGCCACCGCGGCAGTACGAACAAGTTTTGATGGAAGAGCTTGAGGAGGGCGTGAGTGAAAAGAGTCAGGACAGGTGAAAACTTAGATAGAGTAGAGGCTGCTTGTAGAAGTATCGCCATCACGTGGGACACTATATTATGACAGCTGGCTTGTTACCCTAATATACGTGTAGAAAGCGATCATGGTTGTTTCTGATCCTTCAACCCTCGCCAATGAGACATACGCTCTTGCTGCGTCCAGCGAGCCCATCGCCGCTCTTGTCAAAGAAGCGCTTGAGGTCATTGATGACGCTCTCGACGAGTATGGGTGCGCGACCCATTTCCACTCTCAGCCTCTCGTCAGCTAACTGCTTGCCTGTTAGTCCAGATAAAGTCTCCCTGAGCTTCAATGGTGGCAAGGACTGTATGTAGCGATTTACATATATCATCGTCAAGATGGTTACCCACAGTATCCAGGTACTATCCTCCTCCACCTGTATGCTGCCGCCCTTGCCAAGCGAACTATCCACCCTGCTATCTCAGCACTCTATATACCTGTACCATCACCTTTTCCTGCCCTCGAAGCTTTCATTTTTCATGCCGCGCGGGTCTACAACCTGTCAATCTTCACCTGTACACCACCCCGTCGCCTCGAGACGTCGACACGGATTGGTGACGCATCAGACAATGGCACTAACAACATGCGAGAAGCGTTAGAGTTGTATCGTGCGCGTTTCCCTACGGTGGAGGCCATACTTATCGGCACGCGGCGAGCTGACCCACATGGAGGTGCGCCCTCCATTAACTGGCGTGCCAGTCGGTTTTACTTGCGGGTGTCCAGCGACATTGGGCTTCCGCGTGAAGACCGATCCAGACTGGCCACCATTCGTACGCGTACACCCAATCATCAACTGGGGCTACGCAGACGTCTGGACATTCCTTCGCCGGCTCAAGATACCCTATTGCTCTTTGTACGACGAGGGGTCCGTCTGCTTTTCTCTTCCAATACATCTCTCCAATTTTTTGTTTGCTACGCCAGATACACCTCTCTTGGTTCAACGTACAACACTTTCCGAAATCCGGCACTGCTTGTGTGTGATGACGAAGACGGCAGCCGCAGCAAGGCAACGTCACGTGAGCGCTGTTCGGGTCAATTATATACCATTGACTCGATCATCAGCCCTTGACTCCTCTAGGCCCCTTTTTGAACCCACCCCACGACCTCCCAGAAACCCTCGCACCAACTAAAATGACTTCGGCCACTACTTCACCCATCTCCAAACCCTGTTGCGCCAACACCGAACCCAGTGGCACATCACTGCCCGAACCCTCGTCGACGCAACGAGAGCAAGGTGATCTACCCGACATCACGAGCCTTCAATTGATTATCAGCGACCCTGACACGGAATGCCATGGATGCCCCATCCAACAGGCAGTTGCGGAAGATAAAGCTAAACAAGGAGTACCACAAGATGGGTGTGTTGAGGGTGATGCCGGCGCTTCGCCCGAAGCTGCCAACCGTGCCGCCCCAACGCCGCGCTATCGCCCCGCGTATGAACTCGCCGATGCTGCACATGAGCGGTTGGGCAGGGGTACACAAGCTCCTGTGCTAGAGGCATGAGTTTTCCAGAGGAGATGTGGATTGGGGCAGTGGAGGCCAGTCGAATGTGCAACAAATTGATTTTTGATTGCCAGACTACTAGGGTAAATTAGCTTTGTTTCGTCGTCGCGGCTCGTCGTCACGCTATCTTACGCAGCGCTTATAACCTTAATATCTCTGATCGTCTCATGAACCTTTGTAGTCGCGGACACATACTGTACTACTCGGTTTGATGGACGACAATTGTATCTTGTGTTATTGTATGAATCATGTTGCCTGTGATTCACCGATGTCTTCGAATTCAGGCCTTTCTTCTAATCACAGCTTCCTGTGTTCGGGTCTTCCTTGGTCTTTTTGACATATTTCGCAATACTCTCGACTTCATCGCCAGTGGTTTCAGCAAGGTGGTCACGCCTCACTGCCACTTTAAGGGGGCCGCAGTCGTCCAGGATCAATCGATCAAGCTGAAACGTCAGCCGGATGGAATAGACATAATACTACCACTGATGCTGAGGTATGCTGTGAGCTAGCTTCTGCCTGTATATTAGCGTTACATAATTTCATCACGGCGTTTGGAAGCCTTGGATTGGAACAGATCAAACGTGTCATCGGGGCCGTCCACATGCACACTACATTTCTCCCATCCTGGCAGGTCTGCAAACAGAAAGGTCGAATCTATAAGGGAGAGAAGGAGGCTGCGAAACGCCTTGAGAAAGGAAAGGGCTCTGCCACGAATAGTGAGTCACTACCCAACCGCCCACCAACCATATGGGGCTACACTAAGCCAAATGGTGATACGCCTACACCCCTCAACGATCAAGGTACTTGCGAAGAGAACCAATCCTATTGTCTCCAGTCTTCACAGCCTCTCCTTCTTTGTCCTTCCTCATTTTCCCTGTCTTTCCAACGATCGGCTTGGCCACCGCACCGCCACGCGGCCATTAGTACGCCCATCAACTTCTTTTATATTACATTTCGCAGACAACTTTTCCTGTGCGCCCGACGCAGCTCTCCATGTATCTTGAGGCAGCTCTCCTGCTATCGAGGAAGGCATCGCATTACAATTTCGGCGTGTCCTTCTTTCTCTCTATTCTTGTGTGCCCTCGCGTTCGCCTTCATCCCCGTTCGTCTCCGAGTCGCATCTCGACGTCTTCAACAGCGCCGTCATGGAACTTCCGTCCATGCTAGCGCCTCCCGGTTCTCTCTTGTTTCCCCTTGCCTCTTCCCTCCTTGGCTGGTCAAAGGCGACAAAACTATTCTCGAAGCGCTAACCTTGGCCTGGGATATACACTTATTATTCCCGACAACCTGGGTACAAACCAATTCTCATCCAGACATCGGATGAAAGGAAATTTTCACCGCCAAGGTAGCCTGCCTCGAGTAGGTGTGTCCCGGATGAAGGCGGATGTAGTAGGCGATGGAAGTGGCTCGGCGATTTGGAAGTGACGCCAGACCGGTCCGAGTCTGGTCGACTGGGGTGTACCGTGATTACAGTAGTAGTAGTAGGGCCTTTCTCCTGGGCAATACTTCGTTTTCTTGTAGACCACTCAAACTCCCCGGAAATGAAGTTGACAGTTCATCTCAAGACGGACAACAGTACCAGGTGCCAATTCTGAAATGAAGACTAGAAACAAAGAATGAAAACCAAATCGTTCCCATGCATTCCAACTCTTCAAATCAACCCCTTCCTTCCCACTTGTATCCCTGCTGAGCTATCACATTGATGTTAAGACTTTGCCATCCACTCTTCTCCGTGTCTTACAAGAGAGCGAATATTGGTGTAGCACAGGTGACATCAGTTTTCTTCGAGTTCCCCAAACTACGGTCACTATGTCACCCGTTCGGCTCTGAGCATCGACCACAAAGCGCCGCAATCCCCGTGGTCCGAAAAGGGGAAATGCAGACAAGGATGGGCCATTCATTCCTTGGAATTAAACATTCTGACATTGCCGGAGTAATTGTACGTACGCGCTGCGGGTATTTCACATAATGCCCGCAGTGTGTGATCATAAGCATAAGAGGGAATTTCATTTGCAATGTCCGCCGCGGCCGCCTACTCCAGTGCACTTATCTCTCTTGAGAGCCGAAGGGGCGGGAGTGTTGTATTGCCAACTGTCTTTAGGTGGCGAATAGTGACATTCTGAACTTGACCATTGGCAGCCAGTCGGATAGCGAAATTCTTGATGATTGGGGTATATCACCTCAAGGAGGTCGGTACATTTCCTGAGAAACTTCTGACCTTTATAAGTCGATTTCATACAGGCACTAGTGTGAGTGTAGTCATAAGGCTTGTTAATGATGGGTGGGGAGTACATAACGTACACCACATTAGGATCTTTGTACAGCTGATTGAAGTCTTCAATGATCGCTGTCGTTGTGTCAATATGTACTGAGCTTGCATCACAGCCCTTCCTACGTCCGGGTCATCCCATCTTGCTAAGGCATCTAGCTGTGGTCTCAGGTCCTCGAAAATCATATTCTGTCCCAGTTGCCCTTTCACGACACGCTCCTCAGGCTTTAACGTTTCCAAATACCCATCTTCAGGAAGAGTCACCTGGATGACGCGGTTCATGTGGACTCCCCTGTCAATACACTGTGTTTTTGTGCTTGGTGAAGGGAGAAGAATATTTCGACAGGTTACCAAATGCTTTTGTCCAGGTGATCGGGAAAGGTGATGAAATGTGAACATCAACTATTGGGGCCGAATACTTGTATGGGGACCACTCTCAGTCTTATCAGGAATGAAAAGTGATGACAAGCTCTGAGGAGGAGAGGGTTGGCCTGCACCTGAGGTAGGGTTGAGCTTTCAACCATTGGATGGTCCCCCGGGAGAAGAGGGATGTGCATTATAAGAAAGACTCGGGAACTGAGCTAAAATGAATAATAGAGCACATGTCATGTGACCTATTGCTTAGATTTGTGAGACTGTATGTTTACTCATTTATGTTTACTCATTC
>WNFI01055799.1_pt1 | contig 14656 bp, 14 predicted proteins | sample 5400471 | NCBI WGS metagenome assembly WNFI01 (sample SAMN13153348, study PRJNA577476) | soil metagenome | isolation source: 100 cm saprolite on Douglas fir-dominated hillslope | place: USA:California | collected 2013-09-17
GCGTCGGCGTTGGGGTGAATTCGTCATCGGTCCAGCGGTGTCAGCGTCACGGGTCCTGCCAGTCCTGATTCCCGCACCGGCCACGACGAGGCGTCGAATGGCCGATAGTCGATGTTCACGAAATTGATGTCGCGGAAGAGTTTCCAGGGCACGCCGCGGCGGTCGAGGTCGCGAATGCGGTTGGCGGACAGGTTCGTCACCTCGATCTCGAGCACGTTGCCGCGTGTGCGAAGCGAATCGACGTAAACGGAGAACGGCGCGGTGATGAGCGTCGCGACATCACGCCCGTTGAGTCGCACTCGTGCACTCTCGAGCACACGGCCGAGATCGAGGCGAAATCGCGTAGCGGTTCGCGGCATGGCGAAGGTGACTGAATACCGTGCCGTTCCGGCGAACCGATCGGCGTCCGCATCTCCTCGGCCAGTCCACACAGCGGGAGCGTCCGCGTGAAATGGCGACGGCAGCGTCGGCCCGCCATCGATGAAGCTCACGTCCCAGCTCCCGAGGATTGGGACGGCGGGTCCCGTCGCGATCCCATCGTGCCACAGCGCCCCATTCACTCGGCGCCGCTCGCCGAGCAGGAGGCGCGACTCGTGTGGCTCGAGCCTCAAATGCATCTCGCGACGCCCCGCGCTCACACGCGACTCGGCGACACCGATCCGGCCGCTCATGGGATCCATCGACACGACGGTATTCGAGGACGCAGGCATCAGAACCCAAGCATCCACCGCGCTGTCGCCGGCGACGACGAAATACTGCGTCGCGTCTCCACGGCGACTTCGAGTGACTTGCACTCCGGGCAACATCGCGAGCGGCTCGCGCTCCACTCCAGCCGCGACGAGCAGCGCATGCAGGTCGTCGCCGGCGAGAATGCGTCCGCGATTCATACGCGCGGAGCGTACATCGCCAATGGCGGAGTCGAACACGACGCTCGCCCGAAGCGTTGCCAACGCAGCGCGCCGCTCCTCGAGACCGCCAAGTCCGGGGACATCCGGCGGAAGGCCGCCGAGAAATGCGATCGTGGCGCCGTCACGCGAGAGACGAAGAATGGTCTCGAGTGTAGACACCGGCATATGTCTCGCGGAGGGGATCACGAGAACGCGATAGGTCGCTTCTCCGGCAGTGAGACGTCCACCACGAGCTCGAACGCGCGACGAGAGCTGCCGATCGGACACGTAGTCGAACCCGATGCCGTCGTCGTTCAGTATGCGCGCAACCGCTCCAATCGGCTTGCCGGTGAGCCACGTGGGATTGTGCACGCGAAAGTCCATCCGCATCCCCGCGGCATCGTGCCAACTGTCCCAGATGGGCCAGTAGAGCAGCACGTCATTGTCCGGCAGCGACGACTGAAGCATCGACTGGACGCGAGTGACATAGGCGTTCAACGCCGGCACGTCGCGCCAGATGGCATTCCGCGGATTGAGCTCCATCGATGCATAGAACTGCCATCCGGGCCACGCCGCCTGCGCCGGCGAATAGGCCGTGCCGTGATACACCTTGGCGTCCGCGCCGGACAACGGACCGTAGCCCTCCGTTTCGGGAATATCGGTCAATCCGTACAAATCAAGCAAATTGCCCGGGGAGCCGTGCGCCTGCTCGCGCATGAGCGAGCGTCGTGCGTGCGACCACCTCGTCACGGATTGAACGAAGTGCTCGACCAGCAGCTCGTCCTGCGTTTCTCGGTAGTCGGACTTCACACGGGCCACGCGGGCCGTATCACTGCGGCCGGCAAGCGCGCGCAGCTCGGCGGTAAGATCATAGCCGCGCCGTCGCGCGAACTCGTCGAGCAGGTTTGCCGACCAGTTGCCCGTGTACTCGAACGAGTCGTGGAAGTACGACCGCACGGCACCGCGAGGGACACTCGAAAGCCGGTCGCCGAACTCCTGGAGCCAGTGCGACGTAGCTGTCGCCGAAAACGGGTCGATTGCCGGGCCTTCGCCTCCAGGCGCGGGACGCTTCACGCTGTCGCCGGAAAAACGCGGCTGTGCGACGAAGAGCGTCTCACCGCCCGGTTGAACGGTCGGCACGAGCCGCACCGAGAGACCAATGTGGCGACAGATACGGGACGTAGGCGGTCTCATATCCACGCGCGCCATAGAGCGACGTCACCTCCACGCCGCCGAAACCGGCGTCCGCGAGCTCCTTGATCTGGCGCGTGAGCCCGGTCGAATCCACCGCGCTTCCCAGCCACCACCATCGTGTCCAGGGACGTGACGTGGACGTTGGCGCGGGCCACGTTGGCATGCGTGTCGCGGGCGGGCGCTGGGCTTCACCTCGTCCACCAACGGACAAGGCGATAAGCACGAGAGCAAGACGCCTCGCCCGCATTACGGCTCGACCAGCAACACGGTCAACGCCTTCGGGCCATGCGCACCGATGACCAGCATCTGCTCGATGTCCGCTGTCTTCGACGGACCAGCGACAAAGACGCCGCACTCCTCCTCCGCCACGTCGATCGCCGCGTACGCGTCGTGCACGTTGTTTACGATGCGCGATTGCTCCAGCACGATGATCACGTTGGTGGCAAGGAACAGCGCCGCCCGATGGCGCAGCCGCGACAGCGGCAGCCACACCGCGCCAGTCTCGGCCACACCAATCACGCCCTCGCAGACGAAGAGATCCGTGTTCGCGAAGTCGTGTGCCGTCGCATCATGGTGTACACCGTCGACGTCGAGCATCGACACGCGGCGCTCATTCGGCTTCGACGCGGAATCCACGAGCGCATCCACGCCCCCACGTGTCGTCAGCAGTACGGACGCGCCCGCGAGCCGCGCACTCTCCGCAAAAGCCGCAACGAGGTTCTCCGCGCGCGCGAAACGCGACACGGCCGCGAGATCGGGACGCGGCAGCGCCGCCGGTTTCGCCGCTCGCACCGCGGCGAGCATCGCGTCGCGTGCGGTCATTTCTTCTCCACGCGATTAGCCGCATACCATGCGCGGAAGCTCTGCAGCGACGGCACTGGCGGCTCGCGATGCTTCGTCCACCCACCTGCCATCCAGTCGGTGAGTGTTCGCGGAAGAATGCGCGATGCAACACGCGCCACCCGGCCTGCGCCGGCCACGAGCGTTGGCCGAGCGAGCAGCTTGCCACCGACGAATGCAAGAACGCGCTTCATTTGCCCGGCGTGTCCCTCCTTCGTGACGATCTGCCGCCACCGATACAGCTGTGCGTCGAGATCGATCTTGACCGGACAAACCGCTGTGCACGATCCGCACAGTGTGGAAGCAAACGGAAGCGCGGCGTACTTCTTCAAGTCGATTCCTGGTGTCAGCACGGAACCAATCGGGCCCGGCACCGTCGAGCCGTACGCATGCCCGCCCGACCGACGATACACGGGGCACGTGTTCATGCACGCGCCGCAGCGGATGCACTTGAGCGACCGCCAGAAGTCCTTTCGCCCGAGCTGTGTGCTGCGCCCGTTGTCCACCAGCACGATGTGAAACTGCTGTCCACGCACCGGTCGGTGCACGTGCGTGGTGTATACGGTGGCGCGCTGCCCCGTGCCGCTACGCGCGAGCAGGCGAAGGAAGACCGCCAGCTCCGCCGGACCGGGCACGAGCTTCTCGATGCCCATGCTCGCGATGTGGATCGGCGGCACCGCGACGCCGAGATCCGCGTTGCCCTCGTTCGTGCAGACGACGATGCCGCCGGTCTCCGCGATGGCGAAGTTCACTCCGGTGAGCCCTGCCTGCGCCGCGAGGAATCGCTCGCGAAGATGCACGCGCGCCGCGCCGACGAGCACGAGCGGATCGTGTACTCCCGGCTCGGTGCCGAGGTATTCGACGAACGTCTCTGCGATGTCCTCTCTCTTCAGGTGGATCGCCGGCGCCACGATGTGGCTCGGTGGCTCACGGCGAAGTTGTACGATCCGCTCACCAAGATCCGTGTCGACGACGTCTATTCCGCGCGCCTCGAGGTACGGATTGAGGTGGCATTCCTCAGTGAGCATCGACTTGCTCTTCACCAAGCGGCGTGCGCCCGCCGAGTCGAGAATGCCGTGCACGATGGCGTTGTGCTCGTCCGCGTTTCGGGCCCAGTGCACGATGGCGCCATTCGCGATCGCCGCCCGCTCGAACATCAACAGATATTCGTCGAGGTGCGAGAGCGTGTGCTCCTTGATGGCCGACGCCAGCTCGCGGAGCGTCTCCCATTCCGGCACCTCGGCCGCGGCGCGATCGCGCTTCTCGCGCGCGTACCAGAGCGTCGCATCGTGCCACGCCACGCGCTCCGGATTTGCGTTGAACTTTTCCGCCGCCGACGCATGATCGACGATCACGCGCTCACCTCGCCCGCCAGCAGCTCGGCCACATGCATCACCGGCAAAGCGACACCGAGCCGGCGCGCGAGTCCGTCGAGATGCAAGAGACACGACACGTCGGTGGAGACGAGCAGCTCCGCGCCTCCCTTTCCATAGTCGGCCAGTCGATCGAGACCCATCCGCGCAGAGACCGCCGGCTCGCCGACGCTGAACGATCCGCCGAAGCCGCAGCATTCATCGGGACGGTCGAGGTCCGCGAACGTCAAACCGCGCACGGTGCTCAGCACGGCACGAACCCGATCGTATCTCGGCTCCTGAAGCTCGCTCGGCGATGCCAGCCCGAGTCCCCGAAGCGCATGACACCCGACGTGGACCGCCGCCCTCGCGTTTCGCTCTGCGCCGAGCGAGGAGAGGCGGTCGAGGCCGATGACGTCGTGGAGGTAGGTGCAATACTCCGTCGTCCGTGCTGCGACGCCGGCGCCGTCGTCACCGAAGGCAGCTGCGTGCATGCGAACGTGCAGCGCGCAGCTACCCGAAAGAACGATGATCGTGTCGTACCGCCGGAAGGTGCGAACGAATCGTTGGAGCGCAGGGGCCCCTTCGTCCTCGAACCCCGCATTCGCCGGCGGTTGGCCGCAGCATGCCGCGCCCGATGGGACTTCGAGATCGACGCCGAGACGCTCCAGCACCCGCAGCGCCGCGATGGCGGCGCTCGCGCGGAACTGATCCACGAAACAGGGCGCGAAGAGCGCGACCGTCACCGCTCGGGTGTGCGAGCCGGCGCAGTGCCGGACGGCTTGGCGTCCGGCGGGAGATCGTGCGCGTCGATCCGGATGACCAGATATGTCGCGCTCACCGAGCCCGTATTCGTCAGTCCGTGCAGCTCGTTGGAGCTCATGAAGATGACGTCTCCCGAACGCGCAATGCGCCGTGTGTCTCCCTGGAGCACTTCGACGGTGCCGCTCTTCACGACCATGAGCTCTTCGTGCGCGTGACGGTGCGGCGCGTGGGGCGACTGTCCGGGCGCCAGCGTCGTCTCGTGCATTTCCAGCTTTGCGAGCGTCGGCGTGAGTGTATCGACGATGGACCGTTGGTTGGCGGCTCCCTTGCGGGTGCGGGCCGAATCAGCCGGAAAGACCGCTGATTTGAGGGGCGCCTGTGCGGCAGCAGGCACGCCGGCGAGGAAGCAGGCGGTTGTTGCCAGGAGCCAGAGCCGATGGGCCGGTGCGGGCATGCTCACTCCGGGAGGGGTCCACGCTTGCCACGCGGACGATTCGGTGGCATCATCAGGGAAATAGCTCGTTGTTCGAACAAATGCCAAGGATCACCCCTTTTCCCCATCCGGGCCCATGTCCACCTCACGTCGCACCTTCATCAAGTCGTCGCTGCTCGCCGCGGCCGGTGCCGCCCTTCCAGCCCGCGCATGGAGCCAGGTTCTTGGCGCCAATTCGGACATTCGCGTCGCCGTGATCGGCCTCAATGGCCGTGGGCGCAATCACCTCAGCAGTCTCGCCAAGATTCCCGGCGTGCGCGTCGTCGCGCTGTGCGACGCCGACACCGCGGTGCTCGACAAGGTGAAGCCCACCGTCAATAACGGCGACGTGAAGACCTATCAGGACATCCGCGAGCTTCTTGCCGATCCGAACATCGACGCCGTCACCATCGCCACGCCGAATCACTGGCATTCACTCGCGGCCATTTGGGCGCTCCAGGCAGGCAAGGACGTGTACCTCGAAAAGCCCGTCTCGCACAACGTGTGGGAAGGAAGGCAGCTCGTAAATGCATCGCGAAAGTACAATCGCGTGATTCAGGCCGGCACGCAGATCCGATCCGGCCAGGGACTCCGCGACGCCGTCGCGTGGGTGCAGGCCGGCAACCTCGGCAAGATCACCGCGTCGCGTGGCTTCTGTTACAAGCGCCGCGACAGCATCGGCAAGGTGAGCGGTCCCCAGCAGGTTCCCGCCAGCATCAACTACGATCTGTGGAGCGGACCTGCGCCCCTCGTCCCCCCGATGCGCAACACCAAGAACGGCCCCGTGCACTATGACTGGCACTGGATCTGGCTCTACGGAAACGGCGACGTGGGCAATCAGGGCATCCATCAGATGGACGTCGCCCGCTGGTTCCTCGGCGAGTCCGGGCTGCCCCACCGCAGCCTCAGCATCGGTGGACGACTGGGTTACGTGGACGATGGCCAGACCCCGAACACCCAGGTCGTCCTGCACGAATTCAACACGGCGCCGCTGATCTTCGAGGTTCGTGGGCTTCCGCGACGCGCCGGTGTCGCTGGCTCCGGCGGCGACCCACGCGCCATGCAGGGCGCCGGCGGCAATGATATGGACAGGTATCGCGGCGTGGACATCGGCAACGTCATCGACTGCGAGGGTGGCAGCGTGATCGTGACGAGCTACACCACGGCCCATGCGGTGGACAAGAACGGCACGACGATCAAGGAGTGGAAGGGCAGCGACCGCCACATGGAGAACTTCATCGACGTGGTGCGGAGCCGTAAGACGGCGGATCTCTACGGTCCGATCGAGGAAGGCCATGTCTCCAGCGCGCTCTGCCACCTCGGCAACGTCTCGCACCGCATCGGTGCGGCGACGCCGGAGGGGGTGTTGCGGGAGAAGATCAAGGGCAGCTCGGTGCTGAGCGAGGCGCACGGTCGCATGGTGGAGCACCTGGCGGCGAACAACTGCGATCTGGCCCAGACGCCGCTAACGCTCGGAGTTCCGCTGCTGGTGGATGCGAAGGCGGAGCGGTTTACGGGACCGGAGGCGCAGCAGGCGAATTCGTATCTGTCGCGGCAGTATAGAGCGCCGTTCGTGGTGCCGGCTATCGTGTGATGGTGCTAGCTGTGAGGTAAGCGCGTTTAGCCGCTAAGTGCTCGAGGGCCACGCCGATGTCCGGTGTGGCTCTTGTACATGCACCTTATGCTGACTGCTGCCTTTCCCGCACTAGGGATTCGTTTTGACGTCGGAGAAGAATTCGGAACGCGAGGCCGTGCGTGATCAGCAGCAACGGCACAACGAAGGTAGGAATGTAGTAGGTGGCTCCCAGCTGCCCCGCCGAGAGCCCGGTGGCGTTGGCCTGGTAGAAAGCGTTCAAGAGATCGGCTGAGCCCCACAGATTGAAGACCCACGCGACGAAAACGCCAAGCCCAGTTCGCAGCGTTAACAGCGAAAGCAGCGCGAGTGTCGCCGCAATGATGTCCCCATAGGCCGCGGAGTGCGCGAACGCAGCAGGCAAATCCGGCGACACGACACCTGGGACCAGAAATGCCAACCCTTCGAAACGGAAGCTGTGCAGGATGAGCAGAGGCTGCAACGCATCGGCCCGTTGACGGGGGTGAAGTTGCGGCCAGATGTATCGAGCCGCGACAATCCCCCACGCGATGAGGCTGAATGCAATGCTCGCGAAAAAGAAGAGTTGCGGTGACATGAACGTCTCCTCAGTTGCGGGTCAGGACCGCGGACAGCACGCCGAGCCGGTTCTCGCGGAGGTTGCGGGCCAGATTGCCGGTTAAGACTGGGAAATCCGGACCCATCACGACATCGAGGTTCAATCCGCTCGGTGGCGCGCCAGCCATCGCCACCCTGAACCAGTCAAGCGCGGCCTGGGTGTCGTCGCGCCAATGGACCGCATTGAACCCGGCTTGTTCGAGCGCAGTCCTGGTGTCGCCCTCGCTGAGCAGAAAGCTGGTCGAGGCGTCGCGCGCCCAAGGGACGGGATACAGGACAACGCCATCGCGAAGCACCAGGTCGTAGGTGGCTAACCGGCCGCCCACCGCCAGGATCCGACGCACTTCGGCATAGAGGGCGGTACGGTCCTCGACGTTCATCGCGACGTGCTGGAGGAATACCGCATCGAAGGTCGCGTCCTCGAACGGCAGATGCAGCCCGTCGCCGACCTGGAAGGTGAGGCGATCGGACAGCCCACAGCGCGCCGTCAGATACGTGGCCGCATCGATGAAGCTGGGGCTCAGGTCGAGGCCTGTCACCTTACAGCCGAAGGTGGCGGCGAGATAGCGTGCCGGTCCGCCGATGCCGCAGCCAATATCCAGCACGCGGCTTGATGACTCGAGCCCAGCGGCGCCCGCCAGCTCGACAGTGGCGAGGATACCTCGGGTATGGAACTGGTCGAGTGGCGCGACCTGAGCGACGGTCAGCGTCTGATCTTCGGGCGTGATCGTGGCGAGCGCCGACTCGATCCTGTCGATGAGGTCCGCGGGGCTATAGTGCTCGCGAACCTTGGTGGTGATATCGGGCTTCCCGGCGTGCGCGAGGAGAATCATTGGGGCGCTCCTGCGCCCATCAACGCCATCAGTGGCATCAAGGGCCCGACCGGAATGTATTGCTCGTTCATGTGGCTCCTTTGAGTGACGGCCTGTTCCGTCCTCCACCTGTGAAAGAGTACGACCGTACTCTCTTGGTCAAAAAAACCCCCTCCCCTTCAGGTGAAGCTTCGTACAAAGAACTTCCTCGCCTCCGTCAACATCTGCTCACGCTTTTGGGGGGACGAGGTCACCCGGGCCATGGTCAGCACGCCAGCCATACTGGCGAACAACAGCTGAACCTTCGCCAGTTTTTCCTCTCGCGACTGCCCGGGAACAAATGGCAGGAGCCGCTCACGATACGCTTCTTGCGACGCCTCAATCCGTTTTCGCACGGACAAGGGCTTTCGTGCGAACTCTGGCCCGAGTGTAGAGACCACACATCCCATTCCTGGGGAATTCGCGTGGCGCGCGCTCAAATAGTATTCGATCATGCCGCGCAGAGCGTGCCCTTCGGGCGCTGCCTTTGCGACCTCCACCATGCCCCTTCCCATCTCATCGAATGCCCGCGCCACCGCTTCGACGAACAGGTCATCCTTGCTTTCGAAATGCCGGTAGAAGCCCCCTTTCGTGAGGCCCACCTGTTTCATGACCTTGCCGATGCCACTGCTGTCCCCACCGTGCTCCCGGAAAGAGCGAGCGGCCATAGAAAGAATCTTCTCGTGGTTCTCCGCTTTATGCTCAGCCGAGTATCGCATGACCTAAGAGTACGTTCGTACTCTATCAGCGTCAAGAGCTACAACCTCCGTCTCCCGTCCGCGCTCCGCGCCACTCATTCATCAGCCCATTGATGCCGGGATGCCCCGAGAGCTTGGTCGCCTCGTTCAGGCGGCGCAACACGAGCGCCTGGCCACATCTGTTGTGATCGGAACGCTGTCGTCGAATATCGGTGAATTCAAGGACGGCCGAGTGTGCTGGTCAGTCAGGACAACACCGTGAATGACAAGACGGTCCTGGTGAGGGCTGTGTGGTCCGACATCAAGCCGGATTCGCACCAGTACGAGGAGTCGTATTCGAATGATGGCGGGACGACATGGGTACGGTACGGTTTATCGCCAACTTGACGAGATTGAAACAGTGAGCGCCGGCATTCGCGGCACCTGGTCCAGCCTTTCGAGACTATTTAGGCCACCCGACGGGCAAGCGCGCGTGCGACGTCGTTGCGGCTCGCTCCGACCGCGAGTAGCGCCCGAATCAACAGCTCGAGCGAGACGCTTGCGTCTCCGGCCTCGAGCTTCGCGACACGCGACTGGCTCGACCCGAGTTGTTTGGCCAGCCTCGTCTGCGTCAGTCCGGCAGCCCTGCGCCGTTCACGAAGCGCCCGACTCAGCGCAAGGCGCATTTCAATCAGCGCGACTTCCTCCGCCGTGAGTTGGAGGAAGTCCTTGGTATTCCCGACGCTCCAACCCGCCGCCTCGAGCCGCTTCCGCTTCCTGGCATCCATTTCAGTCCTCCCGAGTCACTCGATCGTACTGTCTGAGTCGCCGCGTGCACGCGGCAATGACCCGCACGGGCGTCTGTCGTGTTGTCTTCCGAAACACGTCCGCAATGATCACTGCGTCCGAATCCAATCGATAAATCACACGCCAACTCTTGCCGGCATCCACAATCCGCAACTCATGGCACCGCGCGCCAATTGACGGCATTGGTCGTGAGTGCGGCATCCCCAGCTTCTCCCCCTCTTGGAGCTGTCGGAGCAAAGTGCCTGCTTCATGGCGTGCGGCCGTCGAGAACGGTGGCGTCTTGACGTCGCCACTGAGCCAGACGAGTGGCTTGTCCAGAGATGCCACGACTGAAATTATGTCGCGGCAGATATATGTCAAGGGTGACATAGTGGGCACGCAATTACCTTGATTGCGCGTTGCTGAGGGTTGTGTGACAAGCCGAGAACGGATCAGGTTATCCTTTGATGAACCGTTGGCTCGCAGCACAAACGCGCGTCATGGGGCTTCATCGTGCACGTGGCGGCGGCGCCCGATGACCGATCCCCATTTGGCCGGACGCTAAACCCGGCCGCTCGACCGTTCGCTGGGTTCCGCTACGCCTCAGGCGACTTGGGAGGCAAGATGCCGCACCGCACCTTCGGTTGGAGCAGAAGAGCAAAGGTTGGTGCACTCGCTCTCACGGTCGCGCTTATTCAAGCCTGCGGTACGAGTGCCCTGCCCACCACGCCTGTCGAACAGTCGCTTACTCGCGACTCTTCCGCGCAATTCCAGACAGACTCCCTAGCCTATACGCTGAACGCCGGCGTGATCGGATACGATGCGTCGCTAATCATCGTCTATGCGAACAGTGCGACAAGCATCGCATACTTCGACAATTGCAATGGGGCCACCGGCGTCCGCTTCGAGAAGCTCGTCGGATCCGAATGGCAGGCAGCGTGGTCTCCCAACGTGCCTCTGTGTTACAGCCCGCCAATCGCTGTGCTACCAGGGCGCACTCACCTCTTTCACGTTGACGTATTTGCCGGCTATCCGGACTGTCAGTGCGGGCCGCGCTTCCTCACACCGGACATCCCAGGCGTATATCGCGCTGTGTGGAGTGTTGGCTTTCCCACCGACCCAGCGAGCACTAGTGTGGCTGGAGGCACGCGAACTCTCGTCCGGGGTGTTTCCAATCGGTTCATGCTCAGTGTTCCGTCGCGATAGCGCGAGAACGGCCGCATGCGCGAGCTCGATCGCCCTCCATCACCCAAGCCGCGTCCTCACCACATCTCCTTCCACCGTCGTCCCCTGCACCGTCACGTACATGTGGCGGTCGGTGACCGACATCTCCCACTTGTTGCGTCTATCGAGGTGCGCGATCAAACCGTCGATGAGCGCACGGTCGATTCCGTAAAGTTCAAGCACCTCCGACCGGTGGATGCGCTCCCCGGAGAGTTGAGATGCCAGTCGAGACGCATCCCGATGGGTGTAGATCACGACGCGCGGAGACGCCTTGCTCGCCTTGTGCAGTCGCGCGGCGTCGGGGGCACCCACGTCGATCCAGACTTGCATCGCACCTGTAAGGTCGCGCACGGAGAGGGCCGGCACGTCGGGCTCCGCAATACCCTTGGAGAAGCTGATACCTTCGGCGTACTCGAGGCAGTACGCCAGAACGCGCGACAGGAGATACTCCTCCGTTTCTGACGGCTGCTGCGCCGCGCGAAAGGAGAGTACTTCGTATACGCCCCGGTCGACGTCAGCGAGTTGAACGTCGAAGTTGTAGACCGTTGCGGTGAGCGCCATGCCGCGCAAGTTCGCGGGTCGCGCGAGGACACGCCACCGCTCGCATATTGAGCGTGTGCCGGATCTCGAGACACTCGCCCGCGACGTTCGCATTCACATCTTCCGCGAAGCCGCCGCCACCGGCCGCGTCCCACAGCCGCCGGACATAGGCCGCGCACTCGGCCGTCCTGAGGCCGACGTTCGCACAGCTCTCCACGAGCTCGCCGCGGCGAAGGTCCTGATCCTCGCTCCGAACCACGGCAACATCTGGGCAGCCAATCCATTCTGCGCCGTCCCCTCCGGCATCCGGGTCGCCGCCGCCGGCACGCAGTACTGGGGCATCTGCATCTGGGACGCACTCGGCATCGTGGCCGCCGTGGGGACCGAAGGCGTCATCACCGCACCGTGTGGCGATTGCGGAGACATGATGACCCTCGAGGTGCGCGACGAACGTCTAGTCCGTAGTGAGGGCATCGTCCACTTCGCGATTCCGGCGCACCATTGGTGGGACAACATCGGCTTCACGTGAAGCACCATGCTGCTCTTCCGGGATGAAGAGCACGTCGATCGATGGTGCGCCACGCGCGATCTTCCCCGCGGCGCTATCATCACGCCCGAACAAACGTGGCGACTCGCTTACGGCTGGTACCGAAACAAGGTGAAGCCGGATTGGCGACGACACACGCTTGAAGAAACGGAAGCGCTTCTTGGCTCCATTGGCCTGACCAGCGCATTCTGGAACTTGCGCGACTGACCTCCAAGCGCCCTCAAGTGTGTGCACATACCATAAACGCATGCTTACCCAGGCGCGTCTGGTATGCCCCGCGCAAATTTCCGTTACACCTGTAACCGCTGCGGATTTCTGAAGACCTCGATCACCTGCTTGATCACGGGATCGCTCTCGTTCTTGCGCCACATCAAACCCACAGCCCACGGGATGTGCAGTCCCTCGATCGGCCGAGCGACGATGCCGGCCGGCGGATTGGTACGCAGCGACCGCGTTCCGAGCGCCCACCCATCCCCGCCTGCCACGAGCGACCACAACACGCGCGCTCCATTGAACTCGCCGCCGATGGTCGGCGCGATGCCGAACTTCTGTAGCGCCCCGATGATGTGATCGTAGGCGCTCGGCGCGTACGACCTGGAGATGAACAGGAAGGGATGGCCCATCAGCTCCGCCGGCTGAATCCACTCCCGTTTCGCCAAGGGGTGCGACTCGGCGAGAAGGGCACAGTCCAGCGGATCGTCCCGTAACAACACCGTCGAGATCATGGGGTTGTCCACGGCGCCGGGAAACATCGACGTGACGGTGAGATCCACTTCGCGGGTAAACAGGCTATCCGGTGCCGGATTCTCCACGACGCTGACGGATAGCTCCGGATGAAGCTGCGTGAGCTGCTGAAGGGCACTCACGAGCACGCCATTCGTCAGCTCGCGAGGCACGCTGCCGATCGTGCATCGCGCCGTGATGCCACGTGACGTCGCCCGCGCGCGCTGGAGCGTTTCGTCGAGGATGCCGAGGATCACGGTTGCCGCGCCACGCAGCGCTTCGCCGGCGGCGGTGGCCACGAGTCGCCGCCCGCCGCGGTTGAGAAGCTGAACGCCGACAGCATCCTCGAGACTCCGCACCTGCCGCGAGATGGCCGATTGCGTGACGCTGAGTCGCGTGGCGGCGGCACTCAGGGATCCTTCCTCTATGGAGGTCACGAGCGCGCGAAGCTGCCGCAGCTCGATTCCGCCGCCGGAGGCATCGGGCAGGAGTTGGAGCCGGGGACTGGAGCTCCGACGGCGGCGCGATGGCTCTCCGTCCTCTTCCTCCGCGACGACGCGCGACGCTATCGCCAACAGATTATGGAGGGCCGCGCCAGGCTGGGCACTGTTCCATCGCAGCACCATCGGCACCGGAACATCCAGCCCGATCACGGGCTTCACGACAAGGCCTGCGGGCGACGTCGACTGAAGAGAGCGAAGCGCCGGAAGCCAGCCATTACCGGCTGCGACATAGCTCAGCGCCGTGTCCACTCCATCAACCTCCTCCCACGCGAAGCCCAACTGATCGAGAGCGGTCCGAAGCGCGGGCAAGCGCGCGACGGAGCTGGCGTCGAGCCGAAGGGGCACCGAGCGCAGCTCTTCCGGCGTGAGCGCGCTCGCGCCGGCAAGCGGGTGCGAGACAGCGAGCATCGCGCTGTTGATGCGGTCCTGGAAGAGCGTCTCGCACTGAATCGCCGAGTCGTCCTCGGCACCGGCGCTAATGGCGCCGTCCACCTCGGCCGATCTGAGCGCAGCCGGCTGCGATGACATTGGTAACTCGCTGACGACGAGCTCCACGTCGGGGTATTTCTTCCGATAGGCGGCGATGACTCGCCCGAGGGTTTGGCTGTGCAGTGCCTCGCGGCTCATCCCAATGCGCAGGGTTGCAACCCTGCCCTCGTGCGCCAGCGCGACCAGGCGCAACGCTTCGATCAGATGCGCGTGGATGAGGTCGATACCATCCCGAAGAACGACGCCGGCCGGAGTGAGACGAACGCCTCGATTGTCCCGCTCGAGCAGCGTTGCTCCGACCGCCTCCTCGAGGTCATGGATCGACCGGGACAGTGCCGGTTGCGCCATGCGCAGCCTGGCCGCTGCCCGCGTCACTCCGCCCTCGTCGGCAGCGGTCGCGAAATAGCGCAGATGCCTCAGGATCAAGCGTACCTCCGGAGTGCAGATCATTGGACAGCGTACCGCCGCCCGGGGCGGAAACCCCGCGCTTTTCGTGATGGAGTATCGGCACGTCATCGAAAAACTGCATAGCTGCTCTGCAAATGAAGTATTGGTCGGGTCCCGCGACAGACACGTATGAGTGTATGTCAAGCGTGG